>Ga0075163_10003851_pt1 | contig 20118 bp, 20 predicted proteins | sample JI1023141ADNA_FD_71478 | JGI IMG/M metagenome (GOLD analysis project Ga0075163, IMG submission 71478) | Wastewater effluent complex algal communities from Wisconsin, to seasonally profile nutrient transformation and Carbon sequestration -... | ecosystem: Engineered > WWTP > Effluent > Algae... | reverse complement strand
GCATTGTCTTGCCTGAGCAGGGTTCTGAATTCTGCCCGGCTGGTAAACATCCGGTAAGGTTCGTCGGTGCCCTTGTTTATTAGGTCGTCTATTAACACACCTATATATGCTTCGCTTCTTTTCAACACCAATGGTTGCTGGCCAATGCAACTTTGGTGAGCATTGATACCAGCCATTAATCCCTGGCAGGCAGCTTCTTCGTAACCTGTTGTGCCGTTTATCTGGCCTGCAAAAAACAGGTTTTTAACCCGCTTTGTTTCCAGGCTGAATTTTAATTGTGTGGGTGGAAAATAATCATATTCAATGGCATATCCCGGGCGGAACATCCGGCAGTTCTCAAAGCCGGGAACCTTTCTAAGTGCTTGAACCTGAGTTTCTTCTGAAAGAGAGGTTGAGAATCCGTTCACATAGATCTCCACCGTATTCCAGCCCTCCGGTTCCACAAATAACTGGTGCCTGTCACGCTCGGCAAATCTGTTTATTTTATCTTCAATGCTTGGGCAATACCTTGGACCAGTGCCTTGTATCCTGCCCTTGAACATGGGGCTTGATTCAAACCCTTCTTTTAAAATTTCGTGAACTTCAGCGCTTGTATAAGTGATCCAGCAACTCCTTTGATTTTCTGGTTTAAGTAAAGGTTTAGATAAATAACTAAATCCAACAATCTCTTCGTCGCCCTTTTGTTCTTCCATTTTAGAATAATCCAGGCTTCTTCCATCTATTCTTGGAGGTGTTCCTGTTTTAAGCCTGCTGCTTTCAAAACCCAGGGAAACCAATTGTTCGGTAATACCTGTTGCGGCTTTTTCGGAAACCCTTCCGCCGCCAAAATTCTTCTCACCAATATGTATCACCCCATTTAAAAATGTACCATTTGTTAGTACAACAGCTTTGGAAAATATCTTATGTCCTAGTGCAGTTACGATTCCGGAAACTTGTCCATCATTGATTATCAACTCTTTAACCATATCCTGGTAAAAATCAACATTGGGGGTATTTTCCAGCATTTCTCTCCAGGTTGCGGCAAACAACATGCGATCGTTTTGTGCACGCGGGCTCCACATCGCTGGTCCTTTTGAGCGGTTAAGCATGCGAAACTGTATCATGCTTTTATCGGTTACAATACCACTATAGCCTCCCAGGGCATCAATTTCTTTTACGATCTGCCCTTTTGCAATGCCTCCCATTGCCGGATTGCAGCTCATTTGGGCAATGGTTTGCATGTTCATGGTTACCAACAGCACTTTGCTGCCCATATTGGCACCAGCTGCTGCTGCTTCACAGCCGGCATGGCCAGCTCCAACAACTATAATATCGTATTCGGGAAACATTCGTGTGCAAATGTACTATTTAAGCGCTATTTAAATGAAAGGCTTTACTAACCGAATTTTCTGAGTATTTCCCTTTCAAGTAAGATGTCTTCCAGGTTTATTCCCTGGTTGAGACTATAGAATTCATCCGGGGAAAGTGTGGCCATTTTTATAAGCAGGTCTTTTCTTTGAAAGATAAATTCTTCAAGGGCGGGAACTTCTACAAGGTTTGATGCCTGGATAGCGTCTATTTTCCTGATCATTTTATTACAAAAATCATATCCCGTTTTTTTAAACAGTGTTTCGAAATATGGTTTTGCTGCCAGAATATCTATCTTATTGTGATGTGCATCCTGCGATTCTAGTTTTTCAACCCTGATATTTATAAAATTCCAGCAAAGGGCAAGGTCATCGTTATTTGAAAAATCGAAATAAACCAAAGGAACAATGTGTTCAAATTGCCAGGATGAACCAAAATTATCCCAACTCAATTGACCGGTAAACTGTAATTCAATCCAATTTCTGTAATTCTCAATATCAAGTCCAAAAAAAGGTGCGTATTGTTTAGAACTGTGTTTTTCAATAATATAGCGCCTGAAAGCGAGTTGCCATTTTCTTTTTTCCCGGGACTTTAATAAGGCGTCTGTGACCTCCTCCTTTGCAGTCCATTTCTTTCTTTTTGTTTCCATATTTATGTTTCTTACTGAAACTGTGTTACGTGAAACTTTTATAACCACAGTGTTCACAGAGTTATTTTCACAGAATTTAATATTATTATATACAACAAATTTAAATTAAAAAATTATGTTTCATGGAGAAACTGTGATACGTGGAACAAATTGGTTTTTATGAATACCCATATTTAGAAAGATAGAAATCTTCCTTTGCCCTCATTTCCTTTGCCTGAGCTTTTGTTTTGTCCTTATAACCGCACAAGTGCAAAGCACCATGAAAGATGACCCGGTATAATTCCTGTTCTATGGTTGTATGATGAATACAGGCATTGTCCCTTACCCTATCGATACTAATATAAATTTCACCAATAACCGGACTCTCGGGATGATCACTCAAATTAAAACTGATAATGTCTGTGTAAAAATCGTGCTGCAGGTATTGCCTGTTGATGGCCAGTAAATAATTGTCTGAACAAAATATATATGTAAGAGAATCTAATTCTTTTGCTTCCTTATTAAAAATGGAAACAATAAAGGATTTTAAAGCTTTTGAATGCTTAACCCTTGTTTTCTTTTCATGAAAAAACTTAACCGGCATGTTGATTAATTTCTTAAATCGAAATTATATAAGTTATCTTAAAGAATACCTTTACATAAATTAAGCGGGTTAAAATGAGTAAAAGACTTTCAGAAATAAAGGTTGGACAAACTGTTGTAATTGAATCATTCGAGAACGATGAGATCTTTTTGAAGCTGATGGAAATGGGATGTGTTCCTGGTGAAAAAATTACGGTGGAACAAATCGCCCCGCTGAAAGATCCTATCTCAATCATTGTAGCCGGGTATAAACTAAGCCTTCGGTTAAATGAAGCCCAGTATATACTTGTAGATGAGATTTAATAAATAAAATGAAAATAGGATTATTCTTTGGTTCATTTAACCCGGTGCATCATGGCCACCTGATCATTGCCAACCATATAGCCATGACATCAACACTTAATGAAGTCTGGTTTGTAGTATCTCCGCAAAATCCATTTAAGAAGTCGGCTACACTTTTAAATGAAAATCACCGGTATCACCTGGTGCAACTGGCTATTGAAAGTGAAACAAAATTAAAGGTGAGCAACATTGAATTTAAACTTCCAAAACCCTCCTATACTATAGATACTCTAGCCTATCTATCTGAAAAATATCCCGGTCATTCCTTTTCAATCATCATGGGAAGTGATGGTTTCCGCAATTTAGATAAATGGAAAAATGCAGATATCATCATCAAAAACTACCCCATCATTATTTATAAAAGGCCGGGCTTTGAAATTGAAAACTCTTTAAACGCGTTAATAACCATTGCCGATGCTCCACTACTTGAAATTTCGTCTACACATATCCGTTATATGATAAAGAACGGTATGTCAATCAGGTACCTGGTACCCGAAATAGTAAAAGAAGAAATTGAAAACAAGGGGTATTATCTTTCTTCTTTAGAAAATCCATCCCAATAAAATTCCTGCAATTACAATAGCAGGTGCCGGGATTTTTGTAAACCGAAGCACCAAGAAAGTTGCAATGATAATCAACAGGCTGCTGATACTGTAAAAATTAAGAGAAGAAAGGTTTATACTGTTTAACAGGTATAAGGTTGCTGCCCACATAAATCCTACAACAACCGCGTTGATTCCTTCCAGCGCCCTGAATACCACGATAAACTTTTTTAAATACTGCCATACCGGGAAAAAGAACAGAACCAGTAATGCGCTTGGTAAAAACAATGCAACCGATCCGATTATACAACCTAGTAGCTGCATTTTTTTCCCGGCATCTTTTAATGCCATGCCGCCCACAAAAGATCCCACAGAAAAAACCGGTCCGGGAATTGCCCTCACAATTCCATATCCGGTTAGCAATTCATCTTTCTCTATTCTGAGTGCATTGGGGTTTTTAAGAATTACTTTGGGTGCGTTTGGCCTTGCTACATACTGATCAAGCATCATGGGTAACAATACATCCCCGCCGCCAAAAACAAAACTTCCAAAACGATAAAAATTTTCAAATAAGTTATATGCCTTCCTGTTAGGCCATTGTTGCTTCCTGGCTGTTTCACTCAATACCCCGGCAACAATAAAAATCAATACAAATAGCCAGATGTTCGTCCACCTGATCTGCTTTGGTTTTACTACTTCTTTTTCCGGTATGCGCTTACTGCTGAAGTTGGTAGCAATTCCACCGGCTACAATCAGTAATGGAAAAACCCAGGGCGTTTTAAATAATAAATAGGTTATACACATGGCGCTTATCATTATGATAAGTGTAATAAAATTTTTTATTGAAATAGAAAACATCCTGATAGAAGCATAAAATAAAAACCCTATTGCAACAGGTTGTATGTATTTAAATAAGCTGGATGTGAGGTCTTGTTTATTGTTTGTAAGTAAAAATGAAAATGCACCCATGAGTATACAGGCGGGTGCAAGCCAGATAAGCAAAGTAAGCACAGCAAGTGAAACACCTCCCCGTTTATAACCTATCAACGTAAGTGTTTGTGTGGAAGAAGCTCCTGGTAATAACTGGCAAAATGAATTATACTCAACCAGTTCTTCTTCTGTTACATCCCTTCGTTTATGCACAAAGGTTTTCAGCATCATACCCATATGCCCCTGCGGGCCACCAAAAGCTGTTATGCTGTGCAGAAAAACAGCTTTTAAAAAAGGGATATGACGAAGCATTGCCAAGTGTAAAAAATAAATCCAAAAGAATTAGTCTGATTAATTTATGAAATTTAAAGAAAAAATATCAAACACATGAATTGAATTAAGGTCATCTGTTGGCGTAAGTGTCGGCCGCTATGGTTCGCACTACTATTGAAGCAACATTATCTTTGATAACCGGAAAGTTTTTATCAAATTCAGACAAGTAATCAAATACTTTTATAACACCCATATCAGATCTTATTTTCCAACCCTCTTTTGTATAAGTAAACTTTTTTAATGAATATTTTATACTGTCGTTAATAAAAATATTATTAAAAATTAACTGGTATTTTACTGCGTTCAATGCAGGTTTATCAGTACTATTCTTTGTTATGGTTTTATAATAATGAACATCTGTAATTCCTTCTGTAAGATATTTAACCGGAATAAACTGCATCATATTGTTCTTATCAATATAGGAAACTTTTCCTGCCGTATTCATTTCAAAATATTGTATCAAAGAATCATTATTGCTGATACACTCAATGTAAAAATATTTTTTAGATTCCTTTTTCTCTTTACAACCAAAAATTATGAATACACAACAAATAATTAATATATATTTTATTTTCATCCTATTTATTTTTTACAACCCATAACGTGCACTTATTTCCAACATCCTTTCAATAGGCTTTTTGGCTGCCAGCCTTAATTCCTCCTCCATTACTATTTCAGGCATTTCATATTTCATACACAAATAAAGCTTTTCCAGTGTATTTAGTTTCATATATGGGCAGTCGTTGCAAGCACATAAATTATTGGGAGGTGCAGGAATAAATGTTTTAGCCGGACTTGACTTTTGCATCTGGTGTATTATACCGGTCTCTGTTACCACGATAAATTCATTTGAGGTATCTGTCTGCGAAAACTTTAAAAGTCCCGTGGTGCTCCCTATATAGTCTGCCAGGGCCAGTACAGGTTCTTCGCACTCCGGGTGAGCAATCACTTTTGCATTAGGATGCCTGATTTTTAGTTTAATAATTTTTTCGCGGCTAAATATTTCATGAACCATGCAGGCGCCGTTCCATAAAACCATGTTACGCCCGGTTTTTTTATTGATGTAGGCTCCCAGGTTTTTATCTGGTGCGAATATAATGGGTTGATCGGCCGGTAAGCTCTCCACGATCTTTTGAGCATTGGAAGAAGTGCAGATTATATCGCTCAATGCCTTCATACCGGCACTGCAGTTGATATATGTGATCACCAGGTGCTGAGGATGTTTATCCTTAAATTTTTTAAAAAGTTCCGGTGGCGCAGAATCACTTAGGGAACAACCGGCATTGAGATCGGGCAATAATACCTTTTTGGTTGGATTAAGAATTTTGGCGGTTTCTGCCATGAAGTGTACACCGGCAAAAACGATCATATCTGCATTTGTACTGGCAGCTTTTTGTGATAAGCCCAGGCTGTCGCCTATATAATCAGCAACATCCTGTATATCGGGTTCCTGGTAATAATGCGCCAGTATGATGGCATTCTTCTCTTTTTTCAGTTTTTCAATTTCTGCAAAAAGATCCAGGGTCACATCAATGTCAACATCTAAAAAACCTTTTTTAGCAATTATTAATTGCTTTTGTTCATTGTTAATATCTGCCATAATATGTATTAATACTATTTATTTATATAATCACCTATTACTATTAGGGCTGTTAATATGTGGAAATTATAGATCAGCGATTTCTTGCAAAATTAAAATATTTAGTTTATCCACCTCAGTACACAACAAATTAACATTTAGTAAAAAGATAAAAATTGCTTGTAAGTATCATTATAATGCGGGTTTAATCCATTTAATAAACATGTGTTAATAAATTACAACGAGGATAAAAAAATGACGCTTTTTATTAAAATCCCTGTTGAAAGAAAAAGTACAAAATCCAACATACCAACATTAATTGGTCAGCAGGGTTAAATAAATTTTCTTATTACCATTCTTATAAGATAATTTTTTATAAGAATTACCAGATATACACATGAAAACAGGTTTATGAACAAGTTTGTGTGGATAGTGTATTTATAAATTTTTTAAAATATATAATATAAATAACGTTCAATTTTAACAAATCAGGCACTTAACTCGCATTTACAGGGCATTACATCCTAAAAAATCAGTATTAATATACATAATTACCCTATTTTTGCCCTCCAAAAATCTTACAAATAAGTAATATGCAAATTATTCAAAGTATTCGTGACAAGGGAGCTGCAATTGTGATTATTGTAATTTCACTCAGCTTAATTGGTTTTATATTAATGGACTCCAGGCAGGGAGGTAACAGTTTATTTGGCTCAACATCAACCAATGTTGGTAAGGTTAACGGAGAAAATATAGAATTGGCTTATTTCAATAAGCGGGTAAAGCAAACAGAAGATTTGCAGGAACAACGTACCGGCCAGCGCAGTAGCGGAACGCAAACATACCAGACCAGGGAGCAGATGTGGAACCAGATTGTGGCAGAAAAAATATTTTTTGCTGAAACCGAAAAACTGGGAATAGATTTTACATCCAAAGAATTATCGGCTGTATTATTAAGCAATGATCAGAACAACCCATTATTACAGGAACAGGGAATGAAAGATCCGGTTACCGGAAAATTAGATGTTACCAAAGCACAAACAGCCTTGAGTAATATTAAAAAATTCAAAGGAGAGCAATTGGATGCTGTTAACGCACAGATTGTTGAGCCATTGAAACTTACTTCTATTGTATCAAAATATACAGGCCTTTTAAACGCTGCTGTTTATTATCCAGGCTGGATGAAAGACAGGGATAATACAGAGAGTAAGAATTTTTCACAAATTTCATTTGTAAACATTCCTTATTCAGAAATATCTGACAGTACCGTTAAAGTAACGGATGAAGAGATCAACGAATATGTAAAAAAGCACAAAGACCTGTTTAAGCAGGAAGCCGGCCGTATAATTTCTTATGCCACATTCAGCCAGTTGCCAAACCAGGCAGACAGTAACAGGACCAAAGCGATGGTTTCTGAATTAATTGCACCATTTGCTGCAGATTCAAATGCAAAAGTTTTTGTTGCAAGAAATACATCAGCTATAGATTTTGATGATAAATTCAAGCCAAAATCAAAATACAATATTGCTGTAATTGATTCTATTGTATCTCAAGGAATAGGTACCGTTTATGGACCATTTGTTGATAAAGGAAATATTGTAATTTCAAAAATGTTAGGCATCAGCCAGCTTCCGGATAGCGTAAAAGCAAGGCACATTTTGATTCCTGTTAATGATCCACAAACAGGTCAACCTGTAAATGCAGATTCAACAGCAAAAAAGCTAGCCGATAGTATTTATAATGCTATTCTTAGCGGTGCAGATTTTGCATCCCTGGCGTTAAAATATTCTTCTGATGGCAGCAAGGATAAGGGCGGAGACCTGGGTACTTATGGCTATGGAGCGATGGTTCCCGAGTTTAATGATTTTACTTTCGAAAATCCGGTTGGGTCTAAAAAAGTTGTTCAAACGCAGTTTGGTTACCATGTTATTGAGATCATGAACCAGAAAGATTTTAAACCGGCATACAAGATCGCTTTTATAGCGAAAGAAATTATGGCCAGCGATATTACAATCAATAACGCAAGCCTGGAAGCAACCAAAGCTTCTGCCGAAAAGAATAAAGAAGCGCTGGTTAAGTATCTTGCAAAATCTGGAGTACACTTAACAGAGGTTCCTACTGCAGTAAAGGAAAATGATTTTTCAGTAGGCGCACTACAGGATGCCCGCCAGTTGGTAAGATGGGTGTTTGAAGCAAAAAAGGGAGATGTAAGCGAACCTTTTAGTATCGGCGACCAGTTTATTGTTGCTACAGTAGAAAAGGAATTGAGTGAAGGTGTTCAGGATGCTGCAACTGCAAGACCCGGTTCTGAGGCAATCATCAGGAACAGGAAAAAAGCAGAGATAATCATAAAAAAACTGGGAAGCAACCCAACACTTGAATCTGCAGCAGCAGCGTATAATAAAACGATACAAATGGCAGGCGCTGATTCAACATTAACCATGTCGAGCCAGATCATCAACGGGCTTGGTGTAGAAGCAAAAGTGATTGGAGCGTCTTTCAATAAAGATTACCAAACCAAGGTTTCACCAGCAATAGCCGGAACAAGCGGAGTATATTTAATTAAAATAAACGGTATCCAATCAAAACCGGCAGATACCCCGGAAGTAGCAGCTCAACAGATTTCATCAAAAGTAAATACCATGAGAGGTTCTATTGGAAACTGGTATGAAGGGTTGAAAAAACAAGCCAGCATCAAGGATAACCGCAGCGAATTTTATTGATAAGGATTATTAACATTATAAAAGAGCCGGCCAGAACAAGGAGCCGGCTTTTTTGTTTTAATTTTACATGATGGCGGAAGAATTTGTAAATAAGGTTGCGGATAGTGGTATAATAACATTAGACCTGGAAGTTTATTTTCCAAATGATGATATCATATTGTTTGATATGAAGGATTACCTGTTCATGGGTTTGATATTAAAAGAAAAAGATTTCAGGCTTGCTTTAAAAGAACTGGATACATCTGTATACAATGATAAGATAGCGGCAATAACCTGTTCAGCTGATGCGGTGATACCGATGTGGGCTTATATGCTGGTATCCAGTGTACTTCAGCCTGTGGCCAGTGAAATAATTTTTGGCAATGAAGAAGCTGCCAGGAAGTTACTTTTATTAAAAAATATCGGAACAATCAATATGAATGAGTACGCCGATAAAAGGGTTGTAATAAAAGGTTGTGGCGAAAAACCGGTACCGGAAGAAGCGTATGTTGAAATTACAAAACTGCTCAGGCCTGTTGCAAAAAGCATCATGTACGGAGAACCATGCAGTACGGTTCCGGTATATAAAAAAGAAAGGCTTCAATAAGGCCGTCATTGCGAGGTACGAAGCAATCTTGATTTTAATTAATACGTTTTTTAGATTGCTTCGTACCTCGCAATGACGATATTGCCCCACAATGACGAAAACTTTTCAGCAGGAACACCACTGAACTATGTTATCCGGAACGTTAATGCCGAAATTTTTTATCGTTTCAAGATTTAAAACCACCCCCTTCTCCTGAAAACAAATATCATCCACACCGGAATGATGAGCATCACGCCAACAGAGATAAAGAAGCCCCACTGGTTGTGCAGTAAAGGTATGCGGTCGAAATTCATCCCAAAGATACCACCAATAACGGTGGCGGGTGCCAGCAAACAGGTTACCACGGCCATTACTTTCATCACTTCGTTCAGTTTCAGGTTAACTGTATTCAGGTAAAGGTCCTGCAGGTTCATCATCATATCGCGGTAGTTTTCCGAAAGGTCATTGGCCTGTATCACGTGATCGTACACATCTTTAAAATATTTTTCAGTCCTGTCTTCAATCAGCGGATAATCGCCCCGGAGGATCCCGTTTACAATTTCTCTTACCGGGGCAATATTTCTTTTTAATACGATCATTTCCTTCCTGAGCATATTAATTTTAACCAGGCTCCTTTTTGTGGCGTTTCTCATGATATCTTCTTCCAGTAATTCCACTTTATCGCCCAGTTTTTCCATTACTACATAAAAATTATCTACGATCAGGTCGATGAGCGAATAAAATAAAAAGTCGGCCCCGTTTTGCCTTACCTTGCTTCCGCTCAGTTTAATTTTATCCCGTAACAAATTAAATACATCTCTCGTTGCATCTTCCTGGAAAGAAATTACAAAGTTCTTCCCCAGGATGATACTAACCTGTTCTGTTTCAACAACGGAAGTTTTGTCGTTGAAATAGAGCATATTCAACAGGCAAAAAATAACGTCATTGATATCATCCATTTTTGGGCGCTGTCCTATACTTAAAATATCTTCCTGTATCAGCTGGTGTATGCCAAAATGCCCGCAGATCTTTTCAACATCATCCTTTTTCAGCCCGTCGATATTTATCCAGGTATTAGAGGGCGTGCTTAAATAACCATAGGTTTCTTCAACCGATTTTAAAGAAAGGAATTCATATTTATCCTTATCGTATTCATACACATGTATTTTAATTTCTGGCGGTTCTGTTCTTGTTGGTATAACGGTAGGGTTTACATGCAATACTTTTTTTGTACGAAGGAGGTCGAGCGGGTTAAGGAGAATATCCAGGTATTTTTTTTGTGGGGCCATATGATGTTTGTTGTATCAAATATCCTGATACTATACCAATAAAAAAAACCGCAGTAAATATGCGGTTTAAATATTTGCTTAAAAAAATCAATAATTAAAATGAAGCGCTCTTCGGGTAACGCGGAAAAGGTATCACATCCCTGATATTTGTCATGCCTGTAACAAACAATACCAGCCGTTCAAAACCAAGCCCAAAGCCGGCATGCGGACAAGCGCCAAACCTGCGTGTATCGAGGTACCAATCCAGCTCTTCTGCCGGAATATGCATTTCTTTCATTCTTTCTAAAAGCTTGTCGAGCCTTTCTTCCCGCTGGCTTCCGCCTACGATCTCACCGATGCCTGGTGCCAGGATATCCATGGCAGCAACCGTTTTGCCATCATCATTCTGGCGCATGTAAAATGCCTTGATCTCTTTGGGGTAGTTTGTAAGTATCACCGGTTTTTTAAAATGTTTTTCTACCAGGTATCGTTCGTGTTCGCTTTGCAGGTCAATTCCCCAGCCTTCTACGAGGTACTGGAATTTCTTTTTCTTGTTGTGATTGCTTTCTTTTAAAATTTCAATCGCTTCGGTATAGGTAACGCGTTCAAAATTATTGTTCACCACAAAATTCAGTTTTTCCATCAGGCCCATTTCACTGCGTTCGTTTTGTGGTTTTGATTTTTCTTCTTCTTCCAGCCGTTGTGATAAAAACTCCAGGTCTTCTTTATTGTTTTCAATTGCGTAACCAATAATATATTTAATAAAAGCTTCAGCCAGGTCCATATTATCTTCCAGGTCGTTAAAGGCAACCTCGGGTTCTATCATCCAGAACTCTGCCAGGTGGCGGGTTGTATTGCTGTTCTCTGCACGGAAAGTTGGTCCGAAAGTATATATATCACTGAAAGCCATTGCCGCTAATTCACCTTCCAGTTGCCCGCTTACGGTGAGGTTAGTGCTTCTGCCAAAAAAATCTTCTTTAAAATTAATACTGCCGTCATCCAATGTTGCAGCAGTTCCATCTAGCGGTAAAGTGGTTACTTTAAACATTTCACCGGCACCTTCTGCATCACTGGCTGTGATAATGGGCGTGTGTAAATAAACGAATCCCTTGTCGTTAAAAAATTTATGAATGGCAAATGCCAGCGCATGCCTTACCCTGAAGATTGCGCCAAATGTATTGGTGCGAAAACGCAGGTGTGCGATCTCCCGTAAAAATTCGAGGCTGTGTTTTTTGGGTTGTAGTGGAAATTTCTCTGCATCACTGTCGCCGAGTATTTCAATGCTTGTTGCTTTCAGTTCAACTTTCTGACCTTTACCCAAAGAAGGGATCACTTCACCAATAGCTTTGATGCTGGCACCTGTTGTAATTCTTTTTATTGTTGCATCATCCAGCATGCCCAGCGCCACCACCACCTGCAAGTTATTATTGGTACTACCATCATTCAGTGCAATAAACTGGGTATTTCGGAAGGTGCGAACCCATCCCATAACGGTAGCTTCATACCCGGTTTTATCTGAAAGTAACAGTTCTTTTATTTTGATGCGCTTGTTAAACATAGTTCAAAAATTTGGAGGGCAAAGATAAAAATAGTTGTGGAAGTTAATAAAGTAAAAAGGTTTAAAAAGCTTGTCAGAACAATTTAAACCTCTTGTATTAATAAGTTTTTTTCAATTAATATCGCTGACTTGTAAATCTGCGATGTGGTTTACCCTGGTTGCCACCACCACCCTGACTTCCACCCCGTCGTTTTTGTTGCTGTTGTTGCGGCTTTGGCGGCAGGTTTTTTAAATTGAAACCAGAATAATCTATGTGATAAGGATGGTTGATGTCTTTTGGAATTTCCTTGCCGATCAGTTTATGAATGTCTTTCAGGTATTGCAGTTCTTCTGCTTCGCAAAAAGATAACGCAATGCCGCTCAATCCTGCTCTACCGGTACGGCCGATTCGGTGCACATAGGTTTCGGGGATATTGGGCAGTTCATAATTGATCACATGCGTAAGTTCATCCACATCAATGCCGCGGGCAGCGATATCTGTTGCCACTAAAACCCGGGTTGTTCTGTCTTTAAAATTACTCAGTGCTTTCTGCCTGGCATTCTGTGATTTGTTTCCGTGTATGGCTTCTGCTTTAATTCCGATTCTAACCAGGTCTTTTACAACCTTATCGGCACCGTGTTTGGTGCGGGTAAAAACGAGGGCAGTTTCAATGGATTTGTCCTTGAGAATATTTTCAAGCAAAGCTTTTTTATTGGCTTTCTCTACATAATATAGTAATTGCTGGATGGTATCTGCGGTTGTTGCAGGCGGAGTTACTTCTACTTTAACAGGATCTGTAAGTATTGCATTGGCCAGCCCCTGTATCTCTTTGGGCATGGTTGCCGAAAAGAAAAGTGTTTGTCGTTTTACCGGAAGTTTGGTAATTACCCTTTTTACGTCGTGAACAAAGCCCATATCCAGCATACGGTCAGCTTCATCCAGCACAAAGATCTCAACGTCTTTTAAGTTGATATGCCCCTGGTTCATAAGATCTAACAACCTTCCCGGAGTAGCAACCAGGATATCAACGCCTCTTTCTAAACCCTGGGTTTGTGCAAATTGATTTACACCACCAAAAATAACCAGGTTCTTTAACCTTAATCCGGAACCATATACCTTAAAACTTTCCTGTATCTGGATAGCCAGTTCACGGGTTGGTGTAAGGATTAAGGCCCTGATGGGGCGATGCCCGGGTTTGGAAGCATGTGGTTTAGCCAGCAACTGCAGCATGGGAACAGCAAATGCGGCTGTTTTACCGGTGCCGGTCTGGGCACATCCCAACAGGTCTCTGCCTTCTAAAATAGGCGGAATTGCTGCCTGTTGAATGGGTGTTGGGTTTGTGTAACCTTCCTTGTGGAGCGCATCTAAAATGGGCTCAATGATCTTTAAATCTTTAAATAACAATGTTTGTAAAATTAAAATGAATGCGGAAATGAAGTGTTTAACTCCATCATCAAAAACGAGAGTGCTTTAAAAAAGCATTTTATTGGGAATGGGAAATTATCAATAAAAACTGGCTTAAAATGCCGCGGAATAAATGAACTGCTGCAAATGTACGTTTAAAAATCGGTTAAGCAGGGTTTATTTACCAAACTCATCTAATGCAAAGTCAACAGCCGCAGTGGCATGTAATAATGTTGTATCAAAAACGGGCACCTTACAATCTTCCTGTTTTAACAGTATTGGAATTTCAGTACAACCTAAAATAACCCCTTCTGCTCCCCGATCAACCAGTTTATCAATAATATGCAGAAATTGTTTTTTTGTTCCGGGTAAGAAAATGCCTTTGCTGAACTCTGTATAAATTGCTTTGTTGATGTATTCAATGTCATCCTCATCAGGAATCATGCATTGTATATTGTGATGGGCCAGTTTGTTTTTATAGAAATCCATTTGCATGGTATATTTTGTTCCAAGAAGGGCTACTTTTTTTAGTGCTTGTTTTACAATTGATTTTGCTACAGCATCTGCTATGTGTATGACGGGAATTTTAACTGCAGCCTGGATTTCATCCGCAATGTTGTGCATGGTATTGGCACCGATAAGAATACAGGAGGCGTTGGATATTTCCAGTTTTTTTGCTTCATTACACATGATCGATGCAATGCCAGCCCAGTTCTGTTGCTCTGTAAGGGTTTTGATTTCGGCAAAATCTACCGAATGTATTATAATATGAGCCGAGTGAGCTCCGCTTAATCTTTTATTTGTTTCTTCATTCAGCAAGCGATAGTATTCAACAGTTGAATACCAGGTAATACCGCCGATCAATCCGATAGTTTTCATGATCAATGTTATTTATTAACAAAGTAAAACAAAAAGCGCTTTCCTTTAACGGAAAACGCTTTTGATCTGGGTTAGTTAAATGAGATTTAATTATTCAGCATCAGTGGCATTACCAGCATCAGCAGTTCTTCATTGTCTGGTTGTTCTGATGGTTTAATGATGCCGGCTTTGGTAGCTGTGCTTAGTTCCATATTCACTTCAGTGGTGTCAGCGCCATTCAGCATTTCAATCAGGAATTTGGCATTGAAAGCGATCTGCAGGTCTTCGCCATCATACTGGCAGGCCATGCGTTCATTTCCTTCAAAACTAAAATCAACATCCTGTGCCGCCAATTGTAATTCATTACCGGTAATGGTTAATGCAACCTGGTTGGTGCTTTTATTGCTGAATACACTTACCCTGCGCAAAGCGTTTTGAAAATCGGAACGGTTTACAACCATCTTATAAGGATTATCAACCGGGATCACCACTTTATAATCGGGGAACCGGGCATCTATCAACCGGCAAACCAGTTCTGTGCCGCCGTGTTTTACAAACAAGTGATTGCTGTTGTAAGAAAGTGTAAGCTCATCTTCATTATCAGGCAAAGCTGATTTTAACAGGTTGAGTGGTTTTTTTGGAACAATGAAATTGTCTTTTTTCGGGCAGGAAACATCATTGCGGGTATAACGTACAAGCCTGTGCGCATCTGTAGCTACAAAGGTGATGCCTTTTTTATCCAGTTCAAAGAAAACGCCTGTCATGGCTGGGCGCAGGTCATCTGCACTTACAGCAAAAATTGCTTTGTTGATGGCAGTAACAAGAGCAGTAGAGGTCATGGTAAAAGAATTGGCATCATCTGCTGCCGGTTCCCTGGGGAAGTTATCCGGGTTTTCACCCATCACTTTATATTTACCATTATCGCTGGTGATCTCTACAGAAAAATTCTTATCAATGCTGAAAGTAAGCGGTTGTTCGGCTATATTCTTTAATGAATCCATCAGGATCTTTGCCGGTATACAAACTTTTCCGCTGTCTTTTGCTTCAATATCCATGTGAACTTTCATTACTGTTTCCAGGTCTGTAGCCACTACGGTCAGCTTATTTTTTTCAATTTCAAACAAAAAATCTTCCAGTATAGGAAGCACTGTATTGGCATTTATTACACCATTGATCTGCTGCAGTTGTTTAAGCAGCGCCGAAGAAGAAACGATAAACTTCATAAGAGTTGATAATTAAGGAACCAAAGATAAAATATTGCAGTTAATCGGGACAAGATAATCTAAATATTTTGGTTGCTGGCAGAACGGTATTATTTAACATGGCCCGGATGCCTATATAGAAAGGATAAAAAGGACTGAAGTACATTTGTGTAATTATTATTTAATGGAGCGAAAGAACATAGGAACCGAAAAGGCCCGTCAGAAGATCAGGCACTTTTGCAGTTACCAGGAGCGGAGCCACCAGGAAGTTAAAGAAAAACTCTATGGTTTTGGTTTGTATAAAGTGGATGTGGAAACGCTATTATCTGAAATGATAGAAGAAAACTACCTGAATGAAGAAAGGTATGCCATTGCATTTGCCGGCGGAAAGTTCCGGATAAAAAAATGGGGGAAGGTAAAGATCAGGTATGAACTGAAGCAAAAACGCATCAGTGAATATTGTACCAGGCTTGGATTGGCTTCCATTGATGAGGATGAATACTTAAAAGCACTTCATGGCCTGTTTGAACAAAAACGGGCAACACTTAAATCAGAGAAAAATATTTTTGTAAAAAAGCAGAAGATCCGGTCGTTTTTAATGCAACGTGGTTTTGAGCCGCAATTGATCTCTGGATTATTACAAAACATGTAGACCGGTTGTTAATAATTGTACTTACCCCCAATCGGAATTTAATAAAATCTATTTTTGCAGCATGGCAGAAGACCTTTTAATTATCAGCGGAAACAAAGAAGAACGATACAGTAATTTATTACCACAGGTCAAAGGATTGCTGGAAGGCGAACCGGAACTGGTTGCAAACCTTGCCAATATTTCAGCAGCGCTTAAGGAGCAGTTTGGATGGTTATGGGTTGGATTTTATCTTGTTAAGGGTGAGGAGTTGGTTTTAGGCCCGTTCCAGGGCCCGGTAGCATGTACCAGGATAAAAAAAGGCCGGGGTGTTTGCGGAAAATGTTGGGAAAATAAAAGAACACTCATTGTTGCAGACGTAGAAAAATTTCCTGGACATATTGCCTGTAGCAGTTTATCCCGTTCGGAAATTGTAATTCCGGTTTTAAATAACAATGAAGTGGTTGCGGTGCTGGATGCTGATAGCGAAGCATTGAACCATTTTGATGAAACAGATAAAAAATACCTGGAAGAGATTGTTGGGATGATTGTGTTTTAGCAGTAAAGTTTACAGCTTTTTTGAAAGCTGTAAACTTTACTGCAGCAAGCTCCTATGAACCCTTATTATCCTTCCAGCCCCACAAATACCTGCAGGCATAAGTCCGGTAAGGGCTCCATTTGGAAGAGATCCTTAGCATTTCCTGTTTCATTGCCTTTTTATCAGAAGCGTCTACCCGGTACAGTTTGCATATTGCCTGCTGAATTCCCAGGTCGTCTGCTGCAAATACATCTTCCCTGCCAAGTGTGAACATGAGTATCATTTCAACCGTCCATTGGCCAACACCTTTTATCTGTGTTAGATATTTGATGAGCTCTTCATCTTTCATTTTATGCAGGCGTGCGTCTGTAATTTTCTCATCAATAAAGAACCTGCAAACATTGAGCACATAATTGGCTTTGGCATTGCTTAGCCCGATGCCTCGTAATGTTTCAAAAGGAGTTTCAGCAATGTGTTTTGCTGTTGGTGTGCGGCCCTTATACAATGCCAGGAAGCGTTTGTGAAAAACGTCGGCAACTTTTGTGCTTAACTGCTGGCTCATGATTGAAAAACAAAGATGCAGGTATATATTATTCTTTTTCTGCAGCATAAATTTTTCCTGCAGTAAGATTATTTTACCCAATTTTTTGTCTGTAGATAAATGTGCAAGATGAGGCATGTATTTTTTGCTTTTTAGCAGCTGCAAAATGCCGAAAAAAAAAGGAATAAATTAAAACAACTTCATACCAAAATGCCCGATTACAGTAAAAAGGCTGCACCTTACCAGAACCCCGATACAGCACCAGGTTACCAGTTTTTTCAACGGAACATTAAAACCTACCCCAACGGCAAGGCTTACCGGTGCGCCAACAGTCATAGTTCCCAGGAAACCGAGGCCGATTACGCCATATTTTTCCCAGATACGGTAAATCAACCCTGTTTTGGGCTTTTCTTCTTTAGCTTTTTTATTCCTGGTAAAGAATTTTCTTATCCTGTCGCCAAGGAATGCGGCAATAAAAACACCGGCCAGCCCGCCAAAAGCACTGGCAGAAAAGATGGTTCCCGGATGTAATCCAAAGGCAAAACCTGCAGGGATAGCAGCATAAACCTCAACGGAAGCCAACAGCGCTACGGTAAGAATTTCAAGCATTTAATGTGTATTTTTTACCGGGTAATTTTATAGTTCTGCAAATACGGATTGATTACTAAAATGGAAAGATATGAACTGTTTTATGTATTCGGGCTTTCCGGGTATTGAGATAAGTTTTTTTAACAATATAGTATGAGAATAACGATACAGCCTGTTTGCAGAACAAAAGCTGTGTTTTGCAGAACAGGTTTAAAAACAACCTTAATTGAGGGTTTCTTTGTATTGAAAGTATAGCCATTAAAAACAAAAATTATGTATTGTGTTGAAACCCGGGAATTATCGCATGGTTTTGCCGGACATCCTGCTGTTTTAAACAGCATCAACATGCAGGTACCAACAGGATCTATATATGGATTCCTGGGGCCAAACGGAGCCGGAAAAACAACAACCCTCCGCTTATTGCTGGGGCTTATCAGTAAACAACAGGGTGAAATAATGCTGTTTAACAAAACACTGAAAGGTAACCGCATAGAAATATTGAAGCAGACCGGAACCATGATTGAAAGCCCGTCATTATATGGACACCTGACAGCTACCGAAAACCTGTTATTGTACCAGAAACTATTTCAATGCCAGCGCAGCAGGATCAAAGAAGTGCTTGATACCGTTGGTTTAAGTAATACCGGGAATAAAAAAGCGGGTGAGTTTTCGCTTGGAATGAAACAGCGTTTAAGCCTTGCTGTTGCTTTGTTGCACAATCCTTCGCTTCTGATACTCGATGAACCCACAAACGGGCTCGACCCGAATGGCATCATTGAAATAAGGGACCTGCTTAAAAAACTAAACGAAACACTTGCTGTAAGCATCATTATATCGAGCCATTTGTTGTCAGAAATTGAAAAGCTGGTTACACATGTAGGAATAATCAGTAAAGGAAGTATGGTATTCCAGGGAACGCTGGAAAGCCTCGTAAACAAACAACAGCAAAATGCCAGCCTGGTTGTTGATACAAGCAACCTTCAATTATCAGCTGAGTTAGCCCGGCAGTTTGTACCGGCAGCCACAACCGGTAACGGAAAACTGATAATGCCCATACCTGCTAAGGAAACCATTGCAGCAATTAACCATGCATTTGTAAAGGCAGGAATTGACGTATATGAAATGTCTACCAATAAAAAAGACCTGGAATCAATTTTCATGGAGCTCATCAAATAATTACAGACATGAACAACAGTTTTATTAATTGCTTTTCTGCTGAATGGATTAAAAAGCGCAGAAGTTTTTCTTCCTGGCTGGTTTTAGCCGGAGGTTTATTTGTACCTGTAGTTTCAACAATAATTTTTCTTGTTTATCCAAAGCAATTGATGGCCATTCATAATTCCGGGCATTTCTGGGAGGGTTTGTTCCAAAAATCCTGGCAATTGATGGCAATCATGTTGTTGCCTATGGGAATAGTACTGGCCGTGAGCCTGATTACACAGCTTGAGTTTAAAAACAATACCTGGAAACAGTTACACGCATCACCGGTTTCATTCAGCAATATTTATTTTTCCAAACTGCTGGTTTTGATTTTGATGCTGTTACAGCTTTTCGTGTTGTTTAATGCCGGTATCTGGATCAGTGCCTGGATTCCGTCATTATTGATTTCTGAAATTCCCCTGCCTATGTATACAATTAATTTCGGTTATATTCTAAGGGAAAATGCCAGTTATTTTTTATGCAGTTTACCAATGGTTGCCATTCAGTACCTTATCAGTCTACAGTTTAAAAATTTCCTGGTACCTGTAGGTGCCGGGCTGGCGCTAACCATTGGCGGCCTGATTGCCTTAACCTGGAAATATATTTATATGATACCATCTTCTTATACAGCATTGTATTTTTTACAATCAAAAGACAATATAGCTCCGGCTCACGACCTGCAAACATGGTCACTTGGTTATTTTTTATTCTTCAGTTTATTGGGATACTGGTTGTATATTTCCAGAAAAGTAAAAGGATAA
>Ga0075163_10003848_pt1 | contig 20120 bp, 12 predicted proteins | sample JI1023141ADNA_FD_71478 | JGI IMG/M metagenome (GOLD analysis project Ga0075163, IMG submission 71478) | Wastewater effluent complex algal communities from Wisconsin, to seasonally profile nutrient transformation and Carbon sequestration -... | ecosystem: Engineered > WWTP > Effluent > Algae... | reverse complement strand
CGATCGCGCGCGGCGGGCTTGCCGGTTCGGGCCAGGCCCGCATGGCCGCGGCGGTCAGCACCGGCTGGGGCCCGACCTCCAGCAGCATCGTGCAGCCGAGATCGGCCAGGGTGGCCACGCTCTTGGCGAACTCGACGGGCTGGCGGGCGTGCCGGCGCCAGTAGGCGCCGTCCAGTTTGGCGGTGCGGCCCAGGGCCGCACCCGTCCGGTTGCACACCAGGATCCGCTGTGGTGCCGCGAAGTCGAATTGGTCGGCAAAGGCCTCGAAGGCGTCCAGGGCCGGGTCCAGCAGCGCGGAGTGGAAGGCGTGGCTGGTGTCCAGCCAGTCGCAGCGCACGCCGTCGGCGGTCAGTCCGGCCACCGCCCGCTCCAGGTCCGCACCGGGGCCGGAGAGCACCGTGTTGGCGCCGTTGTAGGCCGCCACCGACAGGCTGGGGTATTCGTCGGTGAGCCGTTCGACGCGGTCGGCGGCGGCGAAGATCGCGGCCATCCGCCCGCCGGCGGGCAAGTCGCCGAACAGTCGGCCCCGCTCGGCCAGCAGGCGCGCACCGTCCTGGAGGCTGAACACCCCGGCGACACAGGCCGCCGAGTACTGGCCGACGCTGTGGCCGACGACCACATCCGGTTCGTAGCCCCAGGACTCCCAGAGCCGGGCCAGGCCCATCTCCACCGCGAAGATCGCCGGCTGGGTGTGGCGGGTCTGGCGCAGCGTCTCCTCGCCGTCGACCGAGTCGTAGATGACCTCCAGCAGCGGCTGCTCGAGAATGCCGGCGACGGCGTCGGCGCACCGCCTGACGGTTTCGGCGAACACCGGCTCGGTCTCGAACAGTTCCCGGGCCATCCCGGCGTACTGGCTGCCCTGTCCGGGGAACAGCCAGGCCGTCTTGGGGGCGTCGGCGCAGTGCCCGCGGACCAGGCCGGGAGCCGGGCGGTCGTCGGCGAGCGCGCCGAGCAGCTCACGCGCGGATTCGGTCGAGTTCACCACCAGTGCGGCCCGGTGCTCGAGATGGGCGCGCCCGTCACCGGCGGTCAGGCACACGTCGGCCAACTCGGCGTCCGGGTGATCGGTCAGCCAGCTGCGGTAGTGCTCGGCGGTTTTGATCAGCGCGGCGGGGGTGCGTGCGGACAGCGGCAGCACCATGAAGCGCCGGGTGTCGGCGACGTCCTCGGCGGCGGCCGGCGCCACCGTCGGTGCCTCCTCCAGGATGACGTGCGCGTTCGTGCCGGAAAAGCCGAACGAGCTGACGCCCGCGACGCGGGGACGCTCGCTGCGCTCCCAGGCGGCGGACTCGTCGACCACCCGGACCGGGATGCGATCCCACGGGATATGCGGTGAGGGATTGCGGAAGTTCAGGTGTTTGGGCAGTTCCTGGTGCTCCAGGGCAAGGACGACCTTGAGCACCCCGGCGACGCCGGCAGCGGCTTCCAGATGGCCGATATTGGTCTTCGCCGACCCGATGAGCAGCGGCTTGTCCGCCGCGCGGCCCTTCCCGAGGACCGCGGCGGCGGCCTGGACCTCGATCGGATCGCCCAGCGAGGTTCCGGTGCCGTGTGCCTCCAGGTAGTCGATATCGCCGGCGGTCAGACCGGCCCGTTCCAGCGCCTCGGTGATGACCCGCTGCTGTGCCACGCCATTGGGCACCGTCAGGCCACCCGACGCGCCGTCCTGGTTGACCGCGCTGCCGCGGATGACCGCCCGGATCCGGTCACCGTCGCGGATGGCGTCGTCGAGGCGCTTGATGACGACGACACCACAGCCCTCACCGCGGACGTAGCCGTCGGCCGCGGCGTCGAACGTCTTGCATTTCCCGTCCGGGGAGAGCATCCGGGACTGCGAGAAGGTGATCATGGTGGCCGGGCTCAGCAGCACATTGGCGCCGCCGGCCAGGGCCAGGTCGCATTCCCCGAGCTGCAGCGCCTGGCAGGCCTGATGGATGGCGACCAGCGACGAGCTGCACGCGGTGTCGACGGTGACCGCCGGCCCGTGCAGTCCCAGCCGGTAGCTGATCCGGCCGGCGCCGGCGGCACCCGAGGTGCCGATGGCCAGGTAGGCCTCGATCTCCGGGTAGGTCAACTCCGAGGACGCCATGCCCAGGTAGTCGTGGGTGGACAGCCCGACGAAGACGCCGGTCTGGGTGTTGGCCAAAGCGGTTGGCGCGGTGCCGGAATGCTCGACGGCGCGCCAGGACGTTTCCAGCAGCAGCCGGTGCTGGGGGTCCATCAGCCGGGCCTCGCGCGCGGACACGCCGAAGAACGGCGCGTCGAACCCGGTGGCGTCGTCGACGAAACCGGCCCGCCGGGTGACGATCTTGCCGGGAGCACCGGCATCCTGGTTGAAGAACTCCTCGACGTCCCACCGGTCCTGCGGGATCTCGGAGACGGCGTCGCGGCCGTCACGCAACACATCCCAGTACTCGTCGGCGTCGGCGGCACCGGGAAGTCGTGCGGCATAGCCGATGATGGCGAAACGGGTCGGCTCGGCGTCGGCCTCGTGGCCCGCGCCTTCCGCAGCTGACTGGGCATGTTGGGTTGCTGCCATGAGCTGAACTCCCGCGCGTCGATCCGATGAACTGCCGATGATGAGATTTTCGGTGCCATCGATGAAGGCCGCGCACTGGCCAGGAACGTCTGGTGAACGGCCACGGCCCGCAATCTGCCGACAGCAACGGCCGGTACCTTACTCGCCGGTCAGTATTGCATGTAGGTTGCTACCGCACGCGGTTTCATATCTGCCGCTGAGCCCGATGTGGCCCGGCGCCCGCTATGCCGGGCAGCCGCTATCGTGAAGTCGCCGTCGGTGTTGCCGGACCGCCGCCGTTCAGACCCGGGAGGGACAGCTTGCAAATCGGGAAGATCACGATCGGCACCATCGACGACTGGACGCCGGCCCCCGGTGTGGTGACCTCCTGGCACCCCACCAGCGCGGCCATGGCGAAGGCCCGGCAGGCCCCGGTCAGTGCCGTCCCGGTCAGCTACATGCAGGGTCAGCACATTCGCGGTGTCTACGAGCAGGCCGCCAAGGGCCTGGACTATTCGCGGCAGATCATCGCCACCTGCGAGGTGCCCGGTACCTGCGATATCTCGGCGATGAACCACGCGCTCAACCACTACCTGCGCCGCCATGACACCTACCGCAGCTGGTTCGAATACTCCGGTTCCGGTGACATCGTCCGGCGCAGCATCGTCGACCCGGACGATATCGAATTCGAACCCGTCAACCACGGCGAGATCACGTCCGAGGATGCGCGTAAACACATTGTCGACATCCCGACCCCGATGGAATGGGGCTGCTTTTCGTTCGGGATCGTGCAGAGCGAAGATCATTTCGATTTCTATGCCGCCATCGACCATGTGCACGGGGATGCGGCACTGATCGGCATCACGATGCTCGAAGCGCACGGCATGTACACCTCGCTGCTGTCCACCGGCGAACCGATGCCATTGCCCGACGCCGGCCGATTCGATGATTTCTGTCTTCAGGAGCGCGCGTCCACGGCGGAATTGACGTTGGAGTCCCCGGAGGTCCAGGCCTGGATCGAGTTTGCCGAGAACAACAACGGCAGCATGCCCGAATTTCCGCTACCGCTCGGCGACCCCCTGGAACCGACCGTCGCCGACATGGTCGGGGAAATGCTGCTCGATGCGGACCAGACGGCGCGGTTCGAGGCGGCGTGCACGGCGGCCGGTACCCGATTCGTCGGCGGTCTGTACGCCTGCACCGCCATGGTCGAGCACGAGTTGACCGGTGCGACAACCTATTACGGCCTGACACCGCGGGATACTCGCCGCACCTCGGACAATTTCATGACCCAGGGCTGGTTCACCGGTTTGGTGCCGATCACCGTGCCGATCGCCGCCACCACATTCGCCGAGGCCGCCTGGTCGGCGCAGACGTCATTCGACTCCGGGCTCAATCTGGCCCGGGTTCCCTATTACCGCGTTCTGGAATTGGCGCCGTGGCTGGAAAAGCCCGGGCCCAACTTTCCGGTCTCCAATTTTCTGCACGGCGGCGCCGCGCCGTTGAATGCGGTCCTGGCCGCAGCCGAGATGGGCTACTCGAACAACATCGGTATTTACTCCGACGGTCGATTCTCCTATCAGCTCACCATCTATGTATTCCGCTACGAGGCGGGCACAGCAATGGCGGTGATGTTCCCGGACAACGAGGTGGCCCACAAATCGGTCGCCCGTTATATCGCCACCATGAAATCCGTGATCGAGCAGGTCGCCGACAGCGGGGACTGGGGCCGTTTTGCCTGAGTGGCGGGCTGTGCCGGCGGATGTCTCCCGGTCGGAACGGCCAGGGGGTATGTCGTGCGTCGGTTAGCCGACTTGGTGGTGCGGTGGCCGCTGGCCGTGATCGGGATCTGGATCGCGCTGGCGGTGGCACTGCCGCTGACGGTGCCCAGCCTCAACGAGATGGCCCAGAAGCACCCGTTGTCGATGCTGCCCGACGACGCGCCGTCCAGCGTCGCGGCCCGCCAGATGGAGGAGGCGTTCTCCGAACCCGGCACCGACGATCTGCTGCTGGTCGTGCTCACCGACGAGGACGGGCTGGGCCCCGAACACGAGGCCGCCTACGCCAAGCTGGTGGACGCGCTGCGCGACGACCAACGCAATGTCGTCATGTTGCAGGAGTTCATCGGTACACCGGCGCTGCGCTCGACCCTGACGAGTGCGGACAACAAGTCCTGGGTGCTGCCGGTCGGTCTGGCCGGCGCGCTGGGCACACCGCAGTCCTACACCGCGTTCAACCAGGTCTCCGAGCTCATCGAGCGGACCACCGCCGGCGGACCGCTGGAGGTGCACCTGGCCGGCCCGGCCGCCACCGTCGCCGACCTCACCGTCGCGGGCGAGAACGACCGCCTGCCGATCGAGATCGCCATCGCGGTGCTGGTGCTGCTGGTGTTGCTGGTGGTCTACCGCAACCCGGTGACCATGCTGCTGCCCTTGGCCGGTATCGGCATGTCGTTGGTCATTGCGCAGTCCTTGGTGGCCGCGCTGTCGGAGCTCACCGGTCTGGGCGTCTCCAATCAGGCGATGATCCTGCTCAGCGCGATCATCTTCGGGGCCGGGACCGACTATGCGGTCTTCCTGATCAGCCGCTATCACGATTACGTGCGCACGGGCGAGGACCCGCATGACGCGGTCCGTAAGGCACTGGGCTCAGTGGGCAAGGTGATCACCGCCTCGGCGGCGACCGTCGGGGTGACCTTCGTCGGGATCAGCTTCGCCAAGATGGGCGTGTTCTCCACCGTCGGGGTGTCCTCGGCGGTCGGTGTCGGGGTCGCGTACCTGGCGGCGATGACACTGCTGCCCGCGCTGCTGTCGGTGGTCGGGCCGCGCGGATGGATCAATCCCCGCAAGGAGGTCACCTCCCGGCTGTGGCGCCGTTCCGGTGTGCGGATCGTGCGCCGGCCATGGGCGCATCTGGTGGGCAGCCTGCTGGTGCTGTTCCTGCTGGCGGGTCTCGCCGGTTTCGCGACGTTCAACTACGACGACCGCAAGGCCGTCGCGGACTCCGAACCCAGCTCGCTGGGTTACGCGGCGCTGGAGAAGCACTTCGACATCAACCAGTCCATCCCGTCCTACGTGCTGATCCGATCGGCGAAGGATCTGCGTAATCCCGAGGCGCTGGCGGACCTGGAACAGTTGGCCGAACGCATCGCCCAACTGCCCGATATCCAGATGGTCAGCGGTATCACCCGGCCGCTGGGCTCGGTGCCGCCCGAGTTCCGGGCCACCTATCAGGCCGGCATCGTCGGCACCCGGCTCGCCGACGGCGCGAAGATGATCAGCGACGGCACCGCCGATATGAACCGGTTGTCCTCGGGCGCCAACACGCTGGCCGGCAGCCTGCGCGATGTGCGCGGTCAGGTCACCGATATCGCGGGCAGCCTGCAGCAGATGGTCGACGCGTTCGCGGCACTGCGCGGTCAGTACGGCGGCGACAAACTCGTCCGCAACGTCGACGTCGCGGCCAAACTGGTGGCCGCCATCAACCGGCTCGGCAACTCCATGGGTGTGAACCTGATGGCGACCAGGGACATGTTCGCCTGGGTGCCCCCGGTGCTCGCGGCCCTGCACGGCAACGTGGTCTGCGATCTGGACCCCTCCTGCAGTCAGACCCGGATCCACCTGTCCCGGCTCGCCGCGGCCCGCAATGACGGCACCCTCGCCGAGATCGAGGACCTGGCCGGACAGCTGGAGTCGTTGCAGGACCGCCAATCCCTCAACGCCGCGCTGCAACAGGTGGGCACCGCGTTCACCCGGCTCACCAAGGCGATGCAGGCCATGGGATTGGACAGTCCGGCCGGTGCCGAGGCGACGCTGGCCCAGCTTCAGCAGGGCGCCGAACGCTCCGCCAGCGGCAGCCGCCAGGTGGCCGACGGGGTGGATCAGATCGTCGAGCAGATCAAGGTGATGCGCACCGGGCTCGATCAGGCCGCGGCCTTCCTGCTGACCATGGCCGAGAACGCGGGCTCGCCGGCCATGGCCGGATTCAACATCCCGCCCGAGATCCTGGCCCTCGACGATTTCAAGGCGGCCACCAAGGCCTATGTCTCACCCGACGGGCACTCGGCGCGGTATCTGGTGTTCACCAAGCTCGATCCCTTCGGTCCGGCCGCCATGGACCAGGTGAGCGCCATCGAGGACGCCGCCCGCAGTGCGCTGCCGAACACCGAACTCTCGGATGCCTCGGTGTCGATGGGTGGCTATCCGGTGGCACTGGCCGACACCCGCGACTACTACGAGAACGACATCCGGTTCATCGTCATCGTGACGATCATCGTGGTGCTGCTGATCCTGATGCTGCTGCTACGAGCCGTGATCGCCCCGCTGTACCTGGTGGGTTCGGTGGTGATCTCGTACTTCGCCGCACTCGGTATCGGTGTCCTGGTGTTCCAGGTCCTGCTCGACCAGCAGTTGCACTGGTCGGTCCCGCCCCTGGCCTTCGTGGTGCTCGTCGCGGTCGGCGCCGACTACAACCTGCTGCTGGTGTCGCGCATGCGTGATGAGGCCCCGCTGGGCCGATTCGGCATCATCCGGACGCTGAGTTCGACCGGCGGGGTCATCACGGCGGCGGGTCTGATCTTCGCCGCCTCGATGTGGGGCCTGCTGTTCTCCAGCATCGGTACGGTGGTGCAAGGCGGGTTCGTCATCGGCATCGGCATCTTGCTGGACACCTTCCTGGTCCGGACGGTCACCGTGCCTGCCATGGTTACGCTGGTCGGAAAGGCGAACTGGTGGCCGTCTCGACTCACAGCGCGGGGGAGCAGTAGGGCATGAAGAAGCTATTCGCGGCGGCCACCGCCCTGCTGACCATCGGCGTCACCGGCCCGCTGGGTGCGGGTATCGCCACCGCCGACGAGCCGCCGCCCGGCCCGGCCGTGCCGGGCCCGGCAGGTCCCGGCGCCGCACGCACCATCGAGGGCCGCGGCTATGCGCTCGGCGGTGCACACGTGCTCGGCATCCCGTACGACGAATACATCATGCGCACCGGCGCGGAGTGGTTCCCGGATCTGAACCGGCAGATCGTCGACTACCCGGCCGGACAGGTTCAGGGACACACGCTGGAACGGCTGTTCCCGGGGATCGGACGTCTCGACGACAATTTCCCGGGCCTGGGGATCGACGGCCCCAGCTACGGCGAGTCGATCGACGTCGGCGGGCCGAACCTGCTGGCGGCGATCAAGGCGGGCGGCCCGGGCATGGCCATCGGGCTGTCCGAAGGCGCCTCGGTGCTCGATGACGTGAAGGCGCGGCTGGCCAACGATCCGACCGCCCCGCCACCGGATCAGCTCAGCTTCGCGACGTACGGCAATCCGGTCGGCAAGCACGCGTTCGGCGAGAGCTTCCTGAGCCAGACGTTCCCGGTGGGCAGCGTCGTGCCGTCGCTGGACTACCGGATGCCCGCGCCGGTGGAGAGCCAGTACGACACCCATCTGTTCGTCTCCGCCTACGACAGCATCGCGGACTGGCCGCAACGCTCGGACAACTGGATCTCGGTCGCCAACGCGATCGTCGGCCTGGCAACCGGGCACACCGCCGTCGCGTTCACCAACCCGAAGATGGTTCCGCCGCAGAACATCCGGACCACCGTCAACTCCCGGGGTGCGCGCACCACGACGTACATGATCCCCGAGGAGCACCTGCCGCTGGTGCTGCCGTTCAAGTATCTGGGTGTGGACAAGAAGACCCTCAACGATCTCGACGCGGTGCTCAAACCCTATGTGGATGCCGGGTATACGCGTAACGACGACCCGCTGACCGCCCCCATCACGGTCGACCCGGTGAACGGTTACGACCCCGCCGAGGTCACCGCGCCGGCCACCCAGGCCGCGTTCGGCGGCGGTGCGGATCCGGTATCGCAGCTGATGGCCGGTCTGCAGTACGTGCTGAACAACCCGCCCAGATAGCGGCTACAGGCCGGCGAGCCCCACCGCGAGCAGTACCACGCCGACCACCGCGACCAGCGCGGCCACCCCGCGGCGGCCGCGCGCGTGTAACCAGTCGTTGAGCGCGGCGAGCCGCGCGCGGGTGCGCTCGGGTGCGACAAGATATGCCAGGAGCGGGATTTCGACGAGGGCGAAGGCCACCACGTTGAAGATCAGCAGCGCTGCCAGCCGGGTCGCGGAGCTCACGTCGGCGGTGCCGATGACGGCCAGCGCAGCCAGGTAGTCGACCGAGGGCAATGCGATACCCAGCCCGGCCGACCCCGCGACCCACAGCGACTGGCCGTCGAGCAGTCGGCGCAGCCAGGCCGGCGGTGTGCGGGGGCGCCCCTTGGTGACGGCCAGTACCGCGGCGGTCAGCAGGGCCAGTGCGCCGATGGCGATCTGAACCCGAGGCAGCGTGAAATGTGCTGATTCCAGCCGTGATTCGAGCAGAAACAGCACCGCCGCGCCGACCGTCAGCCCCATCAGGAAGCCGCCGCACAGGAAGGCGCCGAGTTGCAGCAGCGGGCGCGGACGGTTGAGCATCAGCACCGACATCCCGATGCGGAACGGTTCAAGGCTGACGGCGACAGCCATGACCAGCAGCGTGATCCACATCGTGGGCGCCGGCTACCCGTCCAGTCTCACGAATTGCCCTTGGCGATGTTGTTCGACACACGCCGAGCGACGGATCTTTCCGCTGGTGGTGGTGGGGATCGTCCCGGGTTCCACCAGCACGATATCGGCGACCTGCAGTCCGTGCGCCCGCGAGATCGCGGCGGTCACCTCGCTTTTCACCTCTGCCAGTTCCTGGGTTTCATCGCGCTTCTTGAACTCGATGATGGTCACCAGCTTTTCGTCGTGCTCGTCGGAAACGGCGATCGCGGCCACCCGTCCGCGGGTGATCCCGCGCACCGTCTCCTCGATGTCCTCGGAGTAGTGGTTGCGACCGCGCACGATCAGCATGTCCTTGATCCGCCCGACGATGAAGAGGTCCCCGTCGGAGATGAATCCGCGGTCCCCGGTGCGCAGCCAGTCGGTCGACGGAAGATCCGCGGGCCTGTCGACGAGTGTGGCGCCGAAGCCGGTACCGGTCAGGTCGGGTTTGCGCCAGTAGCCGGCCGACACGTTCTCGCCGTGCGTCCAGATTTCGCCGACGGTACCGTCCGGGCACGGCCGGCCGGTCTCTGCGTCGACGATCAACAGCAGCGGCGACTGGGCCACCCCGTAGCGGACCAGCGGCGTGCCGCCCGGCCGGCGTATCGCGGTGCCCTGGGTGAGCTCGTCGACGGCGAATTCGACCACCTCGGGAACGCGTCCGAGGCCGCCGCTGGCCACGAAGACCGTCGCCTCGGCCAGGCCGTAGGACGGCATGAGCGCCTCGGGCCGGAAACCGAACGGGGCGAACCGGTCGAGGAATCGTGCGACGGTGGGCGGCTGCACCCGTTCAGCGCCGCAGATGATGCTGTCGATGACGCTCAGGTCGAGCCCGGCGAGGTCCTCGTCGCTGGTGCGCCGGGCGGCGAGATCGAGGGCGAAGTTAGGTCCGCCGGAGACCACCACGCGGTGCCGGGCCATGGTCTGCAGCCAGCGCGGCGGGTGGGTGAGAAACGCCAGCGGACTCATCAGGTCGGCGGGTGTCCCGGCCAGGATGGGTGCCGCGACCCCCAGCATCAGGCCCATATCGTGGTAGAACGGCAGCCACGACACCAGCGCGCCGCCCTCGGGGAACACCCCGCCGTACCGCCGCAGGTAGTCGGGCATCAGCTGGTCGAAGTTCGCGACCAGGTTGCGGTGGCTGATCATCACGCCGGCCGGCGCCCGGGTCGACCCCGAGGTGTATTGCAGATAGGCGATGTCCGGGCCTTCGGACACCTCGGCCGGGACCGGTTCCGGCGTGTCCAGGTCGAGGGTGTCCACCGAGATCACCGCGGTCATGGCGGCACCGTCGTCCACGTAGCGGGCGGCGACGTCGAACAGCGCCGCCGTGGTGAGCACCACCGCCGGCGAGGTGTCGGCCACCACGGCGCTGATGCGTTCGTCGTGGGAGCCGGGGACCGGTGCCGACAGCGGAACGGCGATGAACCCGGCCTGCATGGCGCCCAGGAATGCCACGATGTAGGGCAGTCCCTGGGGTGCGATGATCAGCGCTCGATCACCCGGTGCGCCGTACTGGCCGGCCTGCTCGGCCATGTTCAGCGTGCGCCGGTACAGCTGCGCCCAGGTCAGGGTTTCGACGATGCCGTCGGGATCCCGGTCGTAGTCGGTGTAGGTGAAGGCGAGCTCATCGGGTGTATCGCCAGCGCGGTCCCGCAGCACGGTGAGGATGGACGCGTTGGGCATGGGGGTCAGGCTACTCAAGGTTGTGTTCAGGCCGAGCGCGAGCATGGCCGCCCCGCCCTTCTGGGGGCACGATGGACGGGTGGCCTCTGTGCAAACCGTGCTGCCCGCAGATCCGGATCTACCCGGCACACGGCCGCAGTACGTGGAAGAGTCGGGTACGCGCGCCCCCCGACGTCGCCACTGCCCACCATTACATGTGAAGATGGAAGTGTTATGAGCGACACAGAACTGAGCCCGGCTTCGCTGCGCGAGGCATTCGGGCATTTCCCCACCGGAGTCATCGCCATCGCGGCCGAGGTGGACGGCGTCCGGGTCGGTCTGGCGGCCAGCACCTTCGTGCCGGTGTCGCTGGACCCGCCGCTGGTGTCGTTCTGCGTACAGAACTCATCGGAGACGTGGCCCAAGCTCAAGAATCTGCCCTCGTTGGGGATCAGTGTCCTGGGCGAAGCGCACGACGCCGCGGCACGCACCCTCGCCGCGAAGACCGGTGACCGTTTCGCCGGTCTGCAGACCCAGTCCCGCGACAGCGGCGCGGTGTTCGTGCACGGCACCAGCGTGTGGCTGGAAAGCAAGATCACCCAGGAAGTTCCCGCGGGCGATCACACCATCGTGGTGCTAGAGGTCAGCGAGATCGTCGTGCACGATGTGCCACCGATCGTGTTTCACCGCAGCACGTTCCGCAAACTGGGGGGCTGAGCTGCACTTCTCGGCGCAGCTGCTACCCCACTGCGAGATCGGCGTGCGCCTACGGCCGTGACCCCAGCTCGTCGCGGTATCTCGCGATCCGCTGCTCCAGTTCGGCGGCGTCCGCTGGTCTGCCCTCTTTGCGAGCCAGTTCCGCACGGGCCGTGAGCTCCCGGATCGCGGTGCGAATATCGTTGACGCTGATCGTTTCTCGTTGTGACATGCTGTGCCTCTTCAGGGTTGATTGGCCGCTGTCACAACCGTACGCGCGATCCCGCGCCACGCACAGGCATTGACTCTGCGCTCTGGGCGCGAGTTACTCGTACTTCTGCGCCATGGGCGCAGAAGTCAACGCCCCTAGCGTCGGAAAAGCTTGTTACCCAGCCACACGATCGGGTCGTACTTGCGGTCGGCAACCCGCTCTTTCATCGGGATCAGCGCGTTGTCGGTGATCTTGATGTGCTCCGGGCAGACCTCGGTGCAGCATTTGGTGATGTTGCAGTAGCCCAGCCCGTGTTCCTCCTGGGCCATGTCCTTGCGGTCCACGGTGTCCAGCGGGTGCATGTCCAGCTCGGCGATCCGCATGTGGAAGCGCGGGCCCGCGAAGTTCGCCTTGTTCTCCTCGTGGTCACGCACCACGTGGCACACGTTCTGGCACAGGAAGCACTCGATGCACTTGCGGAACTCCTGGCTGCGGTTCACATCCTCCTGCTGCATCCGGTACTCGCCCGGCTGCAGGTCCTTGGGTGGGGTGAACGACGGGATCTGGCGTGCCTTCTCATAGTTGAAGGACACGTCGGTCACCAGATCGCGCATCACCGGGAAGGTTCGCAGCGGCGTGATGGTGACCGTCTCGTTCTCGTCGAACGTGGACATCCGTGTCATACACATCAGCCGGGGGCGGCCGTTGATCTCCGCCGAGCAGGAGCCGCACTTGCCGGCCTTGCAGTTCCAGCGCACCGCCAGATCACCGGCCTGGGTGGCCTGCAGCCGGTGGATGATGTCGAGCACCACTTCGCCGTCATTGACCTCGACGGTGTAGTCCTGCAGGTCACCGCCTTCGGTATCGCCGCGCCAGACCCGCAGATTTGCGTCGTAAGCAGCCATGTGTCAGCCCTTCCGCTCGGGGTGCTCGGCCAGTTGATCGTCGGTGTAGTACTTCTCCAGCTCGGAGAGCTCGAAGGTGGCCAGCAGATCGGGGCGCATCACCGGCTGCTGTTCGGCCTCGACGGTGATGTCCGGGACCACCTGGGTGTCGCCCGGGACCGCCCGGCAGACCAGCAGCTTGTTGCGCCAGTGCGAATCCATCTGCGGGAAATCGTCGCGGGTGTGCCCGCCGCGGCTCTCGGTGCGCGCCAGCGCGGCCTTGGCCACACACTCGCTGACCAGCAGCATGTTGCGCATGTCGATGGCCAGGTGCCAACCCGGGTTGAAGACGCGGCCGCCCTCGACGACGACGTTGGCGTAGCGGGCCTTGAGCTCATCGATCTTGACCAGCGCCTCCTGCAGCTCACCCTCCTTGCGGATGATCCCGGCCAGGTCGTTCATCGACTGCTGCAGCTCGGCGTGCAACGTGTACGGGTTCTCCGCGTTGGCCTTGGGGGTGAACGGATCCAGCGCCAGCTGGGTGGCCGCCGTGAGCGCGTCCTGGGTGACCGCGGGGCGTTCCGCGAGCCCCCGCACATAGTCGGCGGCGCCGAGCCCGGCGCGGCGGCCGAACACCAGCAGGTCGGACAGCGAGTTGCCGCCGAGCCGGTTGGAGCCGTGCATGCCGCCCGAGCATTCCCCGGCGGCGAACAGGCCCGGGGTGGCCGCCCCGCCGCTGTCGGGGTCGACCTCGATACCGCCCATCACGTAGTGGCAGGTCGGACCGACCTCCATCTCGTCCTTGGTGATATCGACCTCGGCCAGCTCGATGAACTGGTGATACATCGAGGGCAACCGCCGCTTGATCTCCTCGGCCGGCATCCGGGAGGCGATGTCGAGGTAGACGCCGCCGTGCGGGGATCCGCGGCCGGCCTTGACCTCTTCGTTGATGGCACGGGCCACCTCGTCGCGGGGCAGCAGGTCAGGGGTGCGGCGCGCGGAGTCGTTGTCCTTGAGCCACTGATCGGCCTCTTCCTCGGACTCGGCGTACTGGCCCTTGAACACGTCGGGGATGTAGTCGAACATGAACCGCTTGCCCTCGGAGTTCTTCAGCACTCCGCCATCGCCGCGCACGCCCTCGGTGACCAGGATGCCCTTCACCGACAGCGGCCAGACCATCCCGGTGGGATGGAACTGGATGAACTCCATGTTGATCAGGCCCGACCCTGCGCGCAGCGCCAGGGCGTGGCCGTCACCGGTGTACTCCCACGAGTTCGACGACACCTTGAACGATTTGCCGATGCCACCGGTGGCGAGCACCACGGCCGGCGCCTCGAACAGGATGAACTCCCCGGTCTCGCGCCAGTAGCCGAATGCGCCCGCGACCCGTTTCTCCCCCGTCGCTCCGCTCGCCCCGGCCCCGTCGTCGAGGATCAGCTCGGTGATCGAGCATTCGTGGAACACCTTGATGCGGGCCTCGTAGTCGCCGAGCTCGCGCTTGTCCTCCTGCTGCAGGGACACGATCTTCTGTTGCAGGGTGCGGATGATCTCCAGGCCGGTGCGGTCACCGACGTGCGCCAATCGTGGGTAGGTGTGCCCGCCGAAGTTGCGCTGGCTGATGCGGCCGTCCTTGGTGCGGTCGAACAGCGCCCCATAGGTTTCCAGCTCCCATACCCGGTCGGGAGCCTCCTGGGCGTGTAGTTCGGCCATCCGCCAGTTGTTCAGGAACTTGCCGCCGCGCATGGTGTCACCGAAGTGCACCTGCCAGCTGTCCTTGGTGTTGACATTGCGCATGGCCGCCGCGCAGCCCCCCTCGGCCATCACGGTGTGCGCCTTGCCGAACAGCGATTTGGTCACCACCGCCACCCGCAGGCCGCGTTCGCGGGCCTCGATCACCGCGCGCAGTCCGGCCCCGCCGGCACCGATCACGACGACGTCGTAGGTGTGCCGTTCCAGGTCACCCATCAAGAAATCCTCACTATTTCGTCAAACAAATTGTCAGCCAATGAATCTCAGGTCGCTGAACCAGCCCGCGGCCAGAGCCATGATGTAGAAGTCAGTGAACATCAAGGTGCCCAGGGTGATCCAGGCGTACAGCTTGTGCCGGGTGTTCAGCTTGCTGATCTGGGTCCACATCCAGTACCGGACCGGGTGCTTGGAGAAGTGTTTGAGGCGGCCGCCCGCGACGTGCCGGCAGGAGTGGCAGGACAAGGTGTACACCCAGAGCATCACGACGTTGACGAGCAGGACGATGTTGCCCAGGCCGAACCCGAAGCCGGTCGGCGAACGGAACGCCAGGATGGCGTCGTAGGTGTTGATCACGGAGATGACGGCCGCGATGTAGAAGAAGTACCGATGGGTGTTCTGGATGATCAGCGGGAAGCGGGTCTCGCCGGTGTACTTGGCGTGCGGTTCGGCCACCGCACAGGCCGTCGGGGACTGCCAGACCGTCCGGTAGTAGGCGCCGCGGTAGTAGTAGCAGGTCAGCCGGAACAACAACAGGAACGGCAGCGAGAACGCCGCGTAGGGCAGCCACCACACATCGGGCAGGTATTGCCCGAAGTGGCTGGCTTCCGGGATGCAACCGGACTGGGTCGCCGCGTTCCACTTCACGACGCACGGGGAGTAGAACGGCGTCAGATAGTGGTAGTCGGCGACCCAGTAGTTGTTCTGCAGGAACGCGCGCACCGTCGCGTAGATGACGAACGCGGCGAAGCCGAGGTCGGTGATAAGCGGCGATTTCCACCACGCATCGGTACGTAGTGTGCGCTGCTTGATCCGCGCTCTGGTGGGTGAGAAGACGCCGGTGCCTTGAGGATTCGAGGTCGGTGCGCTCACGTGGTTCCCTCTTCTTCTGTTGTGTCGGGGTGGTGAACCCCGGGCGGTCTAGCGGCTGCCGCCGAGACCCTCGTCATCGACTCCCTGCCAGAAGTCTCTGGTGTAGTCGGTGTCGGGGATGGAGACCTTCTCGGTGGGGCGGGAGTGCGCGGGGGCTCCACGCGTCTCCAGTTCCGCGGCATCGATGTCCAGCCGGTCGATATCGTTGAGCATGCGTTCGGCGTCGTTGACGATGCGGCGCATCGCCGGGGAGTCGCCGTAGCGGGCCCGCAGCGATGTGACGCAGCGGCGAAGGTTGCCGATCAGTTCGTGCAGTTCGGCAAGTTCGGTCGTGGTGGACAAGGTGACCTCCTTGGGCTGAAGGGTGTCAGGGATCACATTACGCATTCGATGTTAGCCACAACACCGGAGTTGAGAGTGAGACAGATCACGTCTCGGTCAGGAAATCACCCAGGAAAGGGATCCCGATGTCCAACGAAGATCTTCAGCGCAAGGCCGCCGCGCTACTCGCCCTGCACCGTCCGGGAGACCCGGTGGTGCTGCCCACGGTATGGGACGCCTGGTCTGCGAAAGTGGTGGTAGACGCCGGTTTTGCCGCGCTGACGGTGGGGAGTCACCCGGTGGCCGACTCGGTGGGCAAGCCTGACGGCGAGGGGATGAGCTACGACGATCTGATGACCCGGGTCGCGCAGATCACCGCGGCGGTCGACGTGCCGATCTCGGTCGACATCGAGTCCGGATACGGCGAGTCGGCTTCCCGGCTGATCGGCGGACTGCTGTCGGCCGGGGCGGTCGGGCTCAACATCGAGGACACCGTGCACTCCGAGGGCGGCCGTATCCGCTCCGACGAGGATCACGCCGCACTGGTGGGTGAGCTCCGCAAGGCCGCCGACGCGGCCGGCGTCCACGTGGTCATCAACGCGCGCACCGATCTGTTCCTACGCCAGGTGGGCGACGAGTCCGACCGGTTCGACCGGGCGGTGCACAAGCTGAAGCTGGCCGCTGCGGCCGGGGCGGACAGCCTCTACCCCGTCGGTCGCCACGATGACGACACCTATCGACGGCTGGCCGAGGAACTTCCGCTGCCGATCAACGCCATCGCGTTGCCCGGCCAGGACGACCCGGCACGGTTCGGCCCGCTGGGCGTCGGCCGGATCAGCTTCGGGCCGTTCCTGCAGGCCGCGCTGACCGAGCACATCACCGCGCTGGTCACCCCCTGGAGATGATGGCTGCGTGGGGGCGGTACTTCGGCCGGTCTAGAGGACGAGTGTTCCGCGGAACTTGGCGAGGTCGGACTTGATCAACAGGAACCACGGGGTGTTGACCGACGCCGAATCGAACTTCTTTCCGATGTTGATATAGGTCTGCGGATCGGCATGGAGGTCGGCACCTCCCTTGCCGGTGTCGGCATCGGTGAGGTAGATATGCCCGAGGGCGTCATGGGCAATGCGATGCAAATACTCGTTGAAGGCGTCGAACTCGGGTACCGGATCACCATGGGCCCGGATGAAGATCGAGTGATAGGCGTTCGGATTGGGTGTCGGAGCCGTATTGATCGGCGAGCCGAAGGCAACCACAGTGGTGACCTTGCCTGCCAACCCCTTCGTCGCCCAGTCGGCCGCCAGATTCTGCGCGTCCAAGCCGCCCTGGCTGTAGCCGACCAACATCACCTCGGTGTCCGGCGGCAGGTTGGCCAGTTTGTCCTTGATCTCAGCGACGACCTTGCTGTCGGTCAGACCGATGTACTGCGCGATGTTGCGCGTCCAATAGCGGTCTCCGGTGGGGTCGAAGTGGGTGCCGCCCAGATAGACGATCAGCTTCGACTTCTGGTCGACATTGCTGTTGACGACCTGCGTCGCCACCCCGGTCTTGCTCCAGGGCCAGTCGGTGAGGCGGCGCAGTTCGGCATACAGGTCGGCGGTCGACGCCGGTGCCTGCGCGGCGATCCCGGGCTTGCCGGTGTCGATGACGTAGAGGTTGTTGGTGGCCGGGTCGGCGACGTACAGTCGGCTGCCGTCGGTGCTCAGCGTCATGCTGGTGGGCAGGAAGCCGACGTCTATCGACGCCCTGATCAACGTGTTTGATCCGGCATCGTAGGTGGAGAGCAACGAATGGCTGCCCTTGGCGTCGACCACGGTGCTGACGACGAAGATCCGGCTGCCGTCGGGGGTGATGGTCATCAGGGTCGGATTGCCGCCGTAATCTGCATTGGCGACAACGGTTCTGGTGGCGGTATCGATGACGCTCAGACGTCCGGTGGCCATGGCGACGTACAGCCGCCGGCCGTCCGGGCTCAAGGCCATCTCGGCGGCGTAGTTGTTGCCGGGCACGGAGATCGGGGCCAGCACGGACGGAACGGTCGCGGTGGTATCCAGCACCTGCACCTTGGTACTCGTGATGCTGCCCAGATACATCCGCGAGCCGTCCGAGCTGATCTGGACCTCGTCGAAGGCGCCCACCGAGATCGTGCCGGTGACCGTGCGCGAGAAGGTGTCGATGACGGACACGTACCCGCTCAGCCCGTCGAGGACGTACAGTCGTCGGCTGTCCGGGCTGACGACGAGTTGGCGGGGCACGATGGACACTGGAACCGGGGATCCGATAACGGTTTTGGCATTGGCGTCCAGCACCGAGACGCTCTTGAGTTCATATCCACCGTAGCCGTAGTAGTGGGCCACATAGACCCGGGTGCTGTCCGGGCTGGCGACCACATCGCGCGGTCCGAGGGCGACCGGGATGGTGGCGACCACCGAGTTGTTCGCAGTATCGACCACCCGCACGGCGTCGTTGTTGTCCGAGATGTACAGGTAGCGGCCGTTGGGGATCAGTGCGGCGCCGCCGACGTCGAAGCTGATCTGCAATGGTGTGCCGACCAACGTGTTGTATCTGGTGTCGAGTACTGACAGTGACAGATAGGAGGAACCGGATAGCGTCCGGTTGGCGTTGAGCGTGTAGGCGTAATAGCTGCTCGGGTTGGTGATCGTGTAGTACGGGTTATGTACGTCATAGGGTGTGGAGTAACCCGAGACCGTGGCTTCCAGCGTCGGCGGAACGGGGGCCTGGGCGGCCGGAGCCACGTTCACCGTCACGGTCGACGACGTGGTGACGCCGCGGGTATTGGTGGCGTTCACGGTGAAGGTGTCGGTGACCGGGGCGGTGGCCGCGTACCGGCGGGCCGCCGCCGTGGGTGTGTATACGTAGGTCCCGTCCGCCTTGACGGTGACCGTGCCGAGTGCCGGCTTCTGCGCCACCGTGAAGGTCAGCTTGCCGGTATCGGTCACCCCGAGTGTGCCCGTGACCGCTCCATTTGTTCCGGTCGTGCCGGGCGGGGGCGCGGTGGGTGCGACGGGTGCGCCGACCGTGGAGGACAGTGCAATCACCGTCAGGGAACTCAATCCGTCGGGCGCGTATATCTTTGTGCCATCCGGACTTACGGAATGTGACAGCAAGGACGATCCGGCCTGCAGCGGAGTTCCGATGATCAGACCGGTTGCGGTGCTGACGGTGACGAGCGAGCCGTCGTTGCCGCCGATGTGCAGGAAGGCTCCGTCCGGAGTGACGGTGATCGACAACGGATTGATGTTCACGGTGATTGGGCTGCCGACCACGGCGTTGGTCAGGGTGTCGATCACCGTCACCGTTTTCGAGCTGGCGTTCGTCACGTAAGCACGCGTGCCGGTCGCGTTGACGGCGATGGCGGACGGCAATGTGCCGACGGCGATCGGTGTACCGACCACCGCCCCGGATCGGGTATCGATGACGGTAACGGTGTTGCTGCCGCCGTTGCTGACGTAGGCGCGAGTGCCGTTCGGGGACAGTGCGATACCGGTCGGGAAGGAACCGACGGTGATGGCTGTGCCGAGCATGGTGCGCGTCGCGGTGTCGACGACCGTGACGGTGTTGCTGGGGCCGTCGGTCACGTAGATCCGGGATCCGTCTGGGCTGACGACGATGCCGGTGGGATAGCTGCCGATGGTGACCGCGGGTCCGAACACCTTGTTGGTCACGGTGTTGATGACGGTGACCTTGCCTGTGTTGGAGGCGGTGTCGATACCGGCGACGTACAGACGTGTTCCGTCGGCGCTGACCGCGAGGGCTTGGGGCAGGGCACCGATTTTGATGGCCGAGCCCACCGTCTTGTTCGTCGCGGTGTTGACCACCGTGATGGTGCCGTCGTGGTAGTTCGCGACGTACGCGCGGGTGCCGTCGGGTTTGAGGGCCACGGTGCTGGCTCCGTTGCCGACGGTCACGGAGCCGGCGAGGATGGTCTTGGCCGGATCTACCGTGGTGGTCACCGCGACGGTCGCGCTGCCGCCGAACGCATCGCTGACGGACACCATGAACGTGTCGGTGACGGGGCCGCTGGCCGTCGCCGCGTTCAAACGTGCGGTGGCCGTCGGTGTGTAGGTGAAGGTGCCGTCGGTCCTCACCGTGACGGTGCCCTTGGCGGTGGTGGTGCTGCCGGAGTAGGTCAGCTTGTCGCCGTCCGGGTCGGTGGCGGTGATCCGGCCGGTCAGCACGCCGGCGCCGTTCGGATTTCCGACGGCGGGCGCATTGATCACCGGCGCGCGGTTGGGCACCATCCGCACCGATACGATCGCGGTGGTGGCGCCGCCGTGACTGTCGGCGACGGTCACCTTGAAACTGTCGGTCTTGGTGGCCAGGCTCGCCTTCGGCGCCTGTGCCGCGGCGAGTGCGGCCGCACTCGGGGTGTAGGTGAAGGTGCCGTCG
>Ga0075163_10003847_pt1 | contig 20125 bp, 15 predicted proteins | sample JI1023141ADNA_FD_71478 | JGI IMG/M metagenome (GOLD analysis project Ga0075163, IMG submission 71478) | Wastewater effluent complex algal communities from Wisconsin, to seasonally profile nutrient transformation and Carbon sequestration -... | ecosystem: Engineered > WWTP > Effluent > Algae... | reverse complement strand
TAGCGGTACTCGGGGATGCCCTCGGCCAGCGTCGTGCCGATCGTCCCGCGCACGAAGCCGTCGTACAGGGTGTTCACCAGATAGCCGCGGAAGAAGCCGTCGGCGAACGCGCGCCACTTCTGGGCGTCGCCGTTGGGGTCGTCGTCCCCACTAGCGTAGACGAACAGCGACGTCACCAGCGACGTCATCTTGGCGGCGAGCGCCGGCACCAGCCGCATCGCCGCGCGCTTCGCGAGTTCGCCGGCAGCCCTCTTCGCCCCCTCCTCGGTGATGAAGCGCGCCATCGCCGCGGGGCCGATCGCCGTCACCACGAACGGCGCGGCCGCGCACGCCGCGACCAGCCCGACCAGCGGGATGACGCCCGCCGTGTTCTCGTAGACGATCTGGGCGACCTCGATCAGGTACGCGTCCCAGACGAAGTCGTTGTGGGTCTGGACGAAGACCGCGCCGTTCTTCACGTCGCGCAGGTACACCCAGGATCCGTCAGCGCCGATGAAACGCGCGGCGCCGAACCGGGTCCCCTGCGGGATGACCAGCTTGTCCGGATCAACCAGGACCGCCTCGATGTCCTTGCGCCGCTGCGCGTTGACCTCGAGCAGGTGCTGGTTCGGATCGGCGGCGCTGGCCAGCGCCTTCTTGGCGGCGTCGATGCCCCACTGCCGGACGCTGCCGAACGCGCCCTTGTCAGGCCGGACGCTGTGCCCGGCGAAATCGATGACGTAGAACGGGTCGGGGAAGAACCCCTTCACCATCTCGACGAACCACGCCCATGGATCGCCCGCGTTGCTGAGCTGCTGTGCGTTGTCGACGCCGAGGAGCGACTCGACCAGCTGCCGGGGGTCGAGCATGATGCGCTCACCTCCACCCTTGCCCGGCCGTGGCCGCCGGCGTCCCTCGACGATGTTCTTGTTGAACCCGTTGGCCGCGTGGAACAGCACCGCCGTGGTGCGGCGTGACGTCTCGAGCAGGCCGAAGTGGAACGAGTCGTAGGAGCCGATCAGCTCCTTGGCCGACAGCAGCCCGTGCTCGTCCTCGGCGAGCGCGAACAGGCGATAGCCGTTCGGCGTCGTCAGGAGCAGGTAGTCGCCGCCCTGCTTCAGGTAAACCTCGGAGGTCGAGTGAGCGAGCATCTCGTCGGTGTAGGCCGACACGACGTCGCGGGACCCGACCTCGCCCGGCTGCCACTTGGCGAAGTAGTCGCCGGCGGGCGCCGCGTAGGTGCCATAGGTCGCCAGCACCTTCATGAAGCGCTTCGGCTTGATCTTGCGCAGGCTCGCGGGGCGGTCGTGGATATCCCGCAGGTTGGTCTGGTAGACCTCCCGCGTCTCGGTCGACATGCTTCCGAGCGCTTCCGCGAACGCCTTGGGCATGCCCGAGCGCGCCATCTCGCCCGTGTCATCGACGGCGATGTCCGCGAACTGGTGCCAGTGGAGCAGGTGCGTGACGTAGGCCGAGGCGAGGTCAGCGCGGTACGGCTTGACGCGATACCGCTCGCCCGGCTCGAGCTCCAGCGGATCGCGCACCACCTCGAGCGGGTTCTTGTCGATCACCAGGCCGAACAGCGTGGCGGTCCACTCGTCACGGCCGTCGAGGACCTTCACTGGCGTTGGCATGCGCCAGCGGCGATAGGCGCCCAGGTGGATCGCCTCGACACGCTCGATGCCCACGCCGAGCGTCAGCGCCATCTCCCCCTGGAAGAGCTCATCGACGTAGGACAACAGGCGCTCGATCGCGGCTTGCTCGGTCGCGGGGTCGGCGGTCTTGAACGGGCTGCTCACGAGCGACCTCGTCGCGCCGGCCGGCGTCGGCGTGGGGTGATTGTCCCGGTGGCCAGGGGCGCCGTGCCGCTGGGCGCGGGGCGCAGCACCAGGCCGGAGAATGCCATGCGCTCGTGCCCGTCGACGGTGCCCCGCTCGACCTTGGTGCCGGCCGCGAACATCGTGCGCAGCATCGCGGTGTCCGGGCGGAGCAGCTCGATGGTCCCGTCGGGCTGGACGTCGAGGCCCAGGCCTCGCGGCGCGTGGGCCGGATCATGCTTGTCGCCGTACGGGATCGCGATCAACGGGCGCCGCAGGCTGAGCCCGAGCGGCACAGCCTCCGCGACGTCGCGGGAGGTCAGGATGCCGCTCGGGTGAACCTTGCATTGCCCGACGACCGGCGCCGGCTGATGGGCATCGTCGGCATCCTCCGCGCTCGCCAAAGCCAGCGCGACGTTCGGGACACACGCCGGCACGACGTACGCGTCGTCGCGGATCGGCTCGCCGTCGTCATCGAACCCCACGATGTGCAGCGCGGTGAGCCGCGGGACGATCCGCGGGACGCGGACCAGCGTCGGCGCCTTGCTGCGGAACTGCTCCGCCCCGCCCAGCTCGATCGACAGCCCCAGCTCGTACTCGGTGCCCTCGACCTCGGCGGCCTCCGACAGGATCGGCACGTCGTAGACCGTGTCGCTGCCGGGGAACTGCAGCTTGACCATCAGCGCGTCAGGCGGCGCCGGCTCGATCGTGGCCGACGCCACCTTGAACGCGCGCCAGTCTGGCTTGCGGCCCCCGCCCGGCGGCGCGGGCTCGATGCCGCCGACGAAGGTGGCGAGCAGGTCGTCGGGCGTGCCCTCGCGCCGCGGCTTGCCGTCGGCGCCGAGGAACGCATCGAGCTCCCAGATCTTGATCGTCACGTCCGCCGCCTTCCGCGGCTGGTGGATGCGGACCTCGATCGGCTGGTTGAGATCGGTGACGCGGCCCGGGTGGAGGCGACCATGGACCTTCATGACGCCACCGCCGCGGAGAGCGCGACCAGCGCGACCCCATCCCGCCGCGGACCGAGCTTCACGGTCGCGTGCCCGGCCTCGCCGCGCAGCTCGTACTCGCCGATCGGCAGCGGCGCCGGGTGCGAGGCCATGCCGGCCTCGTCGGTGAAGAGCGTCACCGACGCCGGGCCCGACAGCGTGAACCGCGCCTCCGCCACCGGCGCGAAGCTGTCGTCGCCGATGTACAAGTTGACGAACCCGAGCTGCACGCCGGGGACGTGGCGCTCGTGGCGCTCGTCGCGAGTGGCGACCGCGGGCGCATGCACCTTTGAGGCCTCCAGCGCCAGCTCGTAGTCCTGGAATGGGACGTGCTCATGGAACACGACGCCGTCCTGGTCCGTCGTCAGCTCGACCGTCCCTTGCCCTGGCACTTGCACCGATACCAGGTAGGCCGCGAGCGGCGTCTGCCCGAACTCGTCCATCAACCGCACGTGCAGGTAGCCGGTCGACTCCCACTCGATCGTCGGCTGGTCGTCCTTGACCCCAAGGCCATCGGTGAACTCCTTGGTCGTGGTCTTGATGGTGGGCATCAGGCGTCCTCCGCGCTGACCAGGTGCAGCTTCCAAGTGCCGATCGCGGCCTCGGCGATCGCGACCTTGCCGTCGGCGTCGGCGGTGGCGCGGACGCGGTCGCCGGTCTCGACGGTCTCGAGCTCGACCTCGACGCCGAACGCCGGCAGCTCGTCGAGCATCAGCGTCGCGGCGAACGGCTTGACCAGGGTCAGCACGTCGCTCTCGGCCGATTGGCCCCCGGCCGTGACCGTGAACGTGTACTGCGCGACGCGGGCGTCCTTGGGCGTCGTCCACGTGGCGTTGGCGACCGCGTCGCCGCACGTCCCAGAGACCGTCGCCACCGGTGCGCCGCCATCGGCTGGTCGGATCTCGAAGCTCGCGGCCTGACCAGCCATGTCGAGGCACATGGCGGCCAGCTCGACCGTCGCGCCGACTGGAGCCTTGGATTGCACCCAGCGCGCGGAGAGCAGCGCAGGGACGGGCTCGGGCGGTTCCGCCGCTGCCGACTCCGCCGCGGCGGGGCCAGGGCTCGCGTTGCCACCACCGGCCGTAGCACCGCCACCGCCGCCTCCGCCGCCACCGCCACCTGCACCGGCCTGCGCGCTGGCCTGGCTCCCGTCGGCACCGCCCCCCGAGCCGGTCGCGGGATCGCTGTCCGGCACCTCGGCCACCGTGGCGTCCGCCTTGGCGGCAGCGGCGACCCCGCCCGGGTTGATGTCGATGGTCGAGCCCTTGAGGGCCACCATGTTGCCGGCGATCTTCACGCCGGCCTTGCCGGTGCCGTTGACCCCCGTCGACTTGCCCATCAGATCGACCGCGGCCTTGCCGGTGATCGCGATCTCACCCGCGACGATCGTCACCTCGTCCTGCGCCTGGATCGCGACGCACCCCTGCTTGGCCTCGATCGTGATGCCGGCGTCCTTGGCGATCGTCACAGTCCCGATGCCGGCGCCGTCGGCGATCACCAGCTTGCCGTCCTTGTCGTCGAACGTGAGTGTGTGCCCCGACTTCGATGCGAACACCCGCCGCGGGTTGTCGCCGCTCGGGTTCGCCTCGGTCGGCTTGTCGCTGCCGTTCCAGATCTGCCCGATGACGATCGGGCGATCGACCTCGCCATGCTCGAAGCCGACCAGCACCTCGTCGTCGACCTCGGGCAGCGTGAACCAGCCGCGATCACGACCGGCGCCGATCGCGACCACCGGACACCACCAGGTGGCGTCGGCGCCGAGCACCGGGATCCGCAGCTTCACCCGGCACAGCTGCGATGGATCCTTGATGTCGACGACGATGCCGACCACGACCTCGTACGCACGCTCGGCCTCGGCCTCCGCAGCGCGGAGCTGCGACTGGAACAGCGACGCGAGGTGCCAGATCATCGCGCTCGCTCGGCAGCGGAACAGGGAATAGGTCCGATCACAACGCCAGCCATCGCGCTTGCCCATCGGCAACAGGAAACCGCACCAATCGGCATCTTTGGCGATGGTAGATCGACGCCGCCATCCAGCGCAAGGCAATATGATTGCTTGAACTATTGACGCGTTGCGCGCCGCTGCCTCGAACTACGTCCGGCCCCACCTCTTCGCCTCTCGCCGTAGACGATCGGCGCTATACCCAGATCCCGCCCCGATCGTCTCGTCAGTACGTCCAGCTCACCGACATCCCTCCACCATCCCGGCCCAGGCTCGCCTGGACATCCGTCGCCGCCGGCGCGGCGCGGCCGCCCGTGATCCACAGCATCGTCCCGGCTGCCACGGCAACGACGCCGACACCCAGCGCGACCCCAGCGTACAGGCGCCGGTCGTTCGCGGTGTCGTACGCGGACTGGCGCGCCGGGTTGGTGGTAGCGGCCTTGGCGTCATCGTAAGACGAGCGCGCCGACAGCTCGAACGCGAGCGCGCCACCCAGCGCGACCGCGCCGAGCGCCCAGCCTCCCAGCGCGAGCTTGCGGCGCCCCGTCATGCCGGTGCCGGGGGCAGCCCGCAGCGGCATCGCGCGGAACGCCGGCACGGTGAGCGACTTCTCGTCGCCGGAAGGCTCCACCACCACCGATGTCGCCCATGGCTCGTGCGCGGGCGCGCGCGCCTCAACGGTGTGGCGACCTCCGTCGATCGGCATCTTGCGATTCCACTCGGCCGGGTCCATCGGGACGCCGTCACGCTTGACCACCAGGCCGTCGACCCGCACGTCGTCCGGCACCGCGACGACCAGGTACGACAGCTTGGGCTCGATCGCGTCGGCGCGGTCGCGCGCCGACTGCTCGATCGCACCCTGGCCGCGAGCCAGCCGCGCGGCCTCGACGAAATGGCCCCACGCGCTGGCCAGCTGACCGTTCTTCTCGCGGCAGTCGGCGAGATTGAGCAGGGTCGTCGCCGCCGGATCCTTCTTGAAGCTGCCCTCGAACGCCAGGCACGCCTCGGCATACTGCCCCTTGGCCATCAGCTTCTTGCCCTCGCGAAACAGCGTCTCAGCCTCGGCTGACTGGGCCGCCGCACGGCCGCCACTCACGGCCACCACCGCTGCCGCCAGGATCACGATGCGCAGGTGCTTCATGCGCGGTGAGGGTATCGCAAGAAAGGTACGACCGGAAGGGCGCCCGCTGCGTGTATGCGATACGATGGCCGCCATGCTGCGTGGGCTTGCTGCGTCATCCTTCGGCCTGGTCGTGCTCCTCGCCGGCTGTCGATTCCCAGAGCTACCGGTCATCGGCGAGGACGCAAGCGACGGACCGCAAGACGGCGCGACGATCGACACCCCGCCGAACAGCGACGCCGTCGACGCGCCGATCGATGCGGTCGACGCGCGCCCGGTCCGCACCGGTCCGCTGGTGACGAACAACCAGGCGGCCGACCTGGTCATCGGGCAGCCGAGTTTCGGGACCAACGCCAACCGCGGCGTCACCGCGCAGTCGTTCCAGCCCGACGGCATTGCGTTCGCGAGCGGCCGCCTGTGGGCGACGGATTACTTCCATCGGCGTGTGTTGGGCTGGAATGCGCCAACGTCTTCGGACCCCGCGGCCGAGTACCTGCTCGGCCAGTCGCTGTTCACGGTTGATGCCGACCAAGGAGTGAGCCAGACATCGGTTTTTCAAGCGCAGGACGTCGAAGCAAGCGGAACGAAGGTGCTCGTCGCTGACGGGATGAACCGCGTCTTGATCTGGACGTCGTTGCCGGTTGCTGCGGCGCAACCTGCCGATCTCGTCCTCGGACAATCCGATTTCACGACGTCAAACATCGGCACGGGGCCAAGCCAGATGCGTGTCCCTTGGGGACTCTGGTCCGATGGTGTGCGCGTCCTTGTCCGTGGCGGGTTTCTCACATCGCGAATCTGGTCGTGGACGAGCTTCCCGACCGCCAACGCCGCACCGGCGGCGGCGGTGCTGGCCGGCGGCATTGGGGCTAACGCATCAGAGTTTCGCAGCGTTGGTGGCATCACCTCGGACGGCACGAGGATGGTGGTTGCCGACCCTGGCAACAACCGCGTGCTCATCTGGAACGCGATCCCATCCACGACGGGGCACCCGGCGGACATCGTGATCGGGCAACCGGACTTCGCGACGGTGACGGCCGGGACCGGAGCCGCGCGAATGAGCGCGCCCACGGGTGTGCTCATCGTCGACGGTGCACTCCTCGTCGCCGACAGCGACAACGATCGCGTCCTGGTGTTCGATCCGATCCCGAGCGCCAGCGGCGCGGAGGCCTCGCAGGTGCTCGGTCAGTCGTCGACCGCCTCGGCGGTCCTGGACCAGTCGCCGAGCGATCGAACGATGAACGGTCCAACGGATCTCGCCTTCGACGGTCGTCACCTGTTCCTCGCAGATCACGTGAATAGACGGATCCTCCGTTACACGTTGAACCTGCCGTAGGCCGGTTGTTGCGTTCACGCCGGGCCAGGCGCAGGATCGTCCGATGAAGGGATTTCTCGCTGCGTTGGCGGCGATCACCGCGGCCATGGGCCTCGCCTCATCCGCGCAGGCCCAGGTCGAGTTGCGGAACGACAGTTTTGCCGACGGCCAGACGGTCGTAGCGCAGGGCGGCTTCGTGCCTGGGGAGATGGCGGCCGCGCGGTATCAAGTGACCACCCCCCGGCAGCTGCTGTCGGTGAGGACGATCTTCGCAAACGAGCAGCCTGGCGGCGCCCCCGTCGATGTGACGCTCCACATTTGGGCCGACGATGGAGCATCGCTCACCCCGGGTACCGAGTTGTTCAGCGGCGACTTCACGCTCACGCCGTCGCAGTCACAGCTCCAAGAGATGAGCCTCGCAGCCAACAACGTGATGGTCTCCGGGTGGTTTCGCATCGGCATCGAGGTCCACCACACGGGCGTGCCGAGCGTCATCAACGATCGGGATGGCTACTCCAACGCGAACGCGAGCCTCTTGAAAGAAGCGACGCTCGGCTGGCGGACGTCGGCCTTCTTTGGAATCAGCGGCGACTGGATCCTCCGCGCCGTCGTCTCCGACGCGGGCACCACCCCCGACGCCGGCACCGCCACCCCCGACGCCGGCACGACCGGCCCCGACGCTGGCACGGCCGGCCCCGACGCGGGCACCGGCGGCACCTGCAACGGCAACGCGGACTGTCCGGTCGGCCAGTTCTGCGACACGCAGCTGCACAGCTGCACGTTCGAGTGCCGGACCAACGACGACTGCGGCGGCGGCACCTGCAACAGCCTGGGGCAGTGCCTGGCGGCCGACGGCGACAGCGGCGGGTGTTGCTCGACGGGCAGCGCGACGACCGGCGGGATGCTGGGCGCGCTGGGCCTCGCGGGCGCGGTCGGGCTGCTCGTGACCCGGCGCCGCCGCCGGTGAGGCGCGCGGCGATCATCGCGTCGGCGCTGGCGATCATCGCGGCCGCCGCCACCGCCACGCCCGCCGCCGCCTCGGTCGTCCTGCCGCTATCGCCGGCCGAGCTGGCCGCGGGCGCTGAGCGCGACGTGATCGCGACCGTCACCGCCATCGACGCGCGCTGGACCGCCGACGGCCAGAACCTCGAGACCGCGATCAGCCTCACGACCGACGACGGCGCGGCGCTGACGATCGTGCAGCCCGGCGGCGACCTCGGGCGCGTGCGCCAGACTATCCTCGGCATGCCGCGCTACCGGGTCGGCGAGCGCGCGCGGTTCTTCCTCCGCCACAACGCGGACGGCGTGACCTGGCGGGTCTACGGCTGGAGCCAGGGCAAGTGGGACCAGCGCGTCATCGCCGGCGTGCCGGCCTTCCTCCCCGGGCCGCTGGCCGACGCCGCCGCGTTCGCCACCAACGGCATGGTGTGGCCGGCGGCGCGCATGCCGGTGCCGTACCTGATCAACACCGCCGGCAGCGACGACCTGACGCTGCCGCAGATCACCGACGCGATCCACGCGGCGTTCCAGACCTGGCAGGACGTGCCGTGCGCGTCGATCACCTACCAGGACGCGGGGCCGACCACGCTGGGCGTCGCGGTCGATGGGCAGAACGCGATCCTGTTCATCGAGAGCGGCTGGATCTACGGCACCGAGGCCGCCGGCGCGACCGCGCTGACCATCCTCGACGGCCAGCAGACCGCCGACGTGGCGATGAACGGCCAGCACTTCCGCTGGGCGATCGGCCCGAGCGGCGCGCTGGCCGCCGGCGGCACGCTCGATCTGCAGGGCGTCTTGACCCACGAGCTCGGCCACTTCAGCGGCCTGGGCCACACCATGCGCAGCCACGACACGATGTACTACTCGTGGACGCCGTGGGGCGGGCAGCGGCAGCCGTCGGCCGACGACCAGGCCGGGCTGTGCTCGATCTACCCGGTCGCCGGCGACGCGTGCGCGCCCGACGGCAGCGGCTGCCCGAGCGGCCAGGCCTGCGTCACCACCGCGGCCGGGCGGCTGTGCGACACGCCGAGCGATCCGATCGGCGCGAGCTGCAACTACGACGAGGTCGAGTGCGACGACTTCTGCCTGTTCACCGCGACCGATCTGTCGAGCGGCTACTGCTCGCGGTTCTGCGACACCAACGCCGACTGCCCGCTGACCCATCACTGCGCGCCGGCGTCGGCCGGCACGCAGACGGTCAACGTGTGCTTCACCGGCGCGCAGCCGACGCCGCCCGACGCGGCCGGCAGCTGCGCGCTCGACGAGCAGTGCCCGACCGGTCAGTACTGCTCGACGATGAGCGCGTGCACGCTCGACTGCCGCACCGGCGACGACTGCCCGCGCGACGAGACCTGCGACGACCGCGGCCGCTGCCAGCCGGGGCCGGGCACGCCCCCCGACGAGGGCGGCTGCTGCGGCACGTCGACCGCGCCCGGCGCCGCGCCGCTCGGGCTCGCGGTGCTGGCGGCGCTGGCCCGGCGACGCCGTCCGCAACGTCGGTGCGATGGCTCACGCGCGACGAGCGCGCCGTAACCGGTTCCATCGCGCCGCGTACCTGGGCTACCGTGACCGGGTTGTCGTCGCGCCGCTGTCTCGCGCTCGGGTTGATGGCGACGCTCGCCGCGTGCGACGACGCGAGCGATCGCCCCACCGACTGGGGCTACGTCCACGCGGCGATCCTCGAGCCGAGCTGCGCGACGGCGCGCTGCCACAGCAAGGCCGCGGCGCAGGCCGCGGTCGATCTGTCGACGTCGGCGGCGGCCTACGCGGTGCTGACCGGCCGCGTGTGCGGCGCGCCGCCGCTGCCGGGCGAGCCGATCGGCAACTTCGTGCGGCCGGGGCACCCCGAGAGCTCGCGGCTGATGTACCTGCTGCGCGGCGAGCGCACGACGATCATGCCGCCCGACGTGCCGCTGCCCGACGGGGAGATCGCGGTGATCGAGCGGTGGATCCTCGAGGGCGCGCCGTGCGAGTAGCGCTGCTCGTCGCCGCGCTGCTCGCGCTGGCCGCCGGCACCGCGCGCGCCTATCCGCAGCTCCAGTTCACGACCGGCGCCACCCGCTGCGGCGAGTGCCACGTCAGCCCCGACGGCGGCGGCCTGCTCACCGACTACGGTCGCGACGAGGCCGGCGAGACGCTGAGCGGCCGCGGCGACGGCCGGCTCTTGCACGGCGCGTGGACGCCGCCCGACTGGCTCACGCTCGGCGGCGGGCTGCGCGGCGCGCTCGGCGGCAAGCGCCTCGCCGGCGAGGCCGCCGAGCTGCTGGCGTTCCCGATGCAGGCCGATCTGTACGCGCGCGTCGCGGTCGGCCCGGTGTCGCTCAACGTGACCATCGGCGGCAACGGCGCCGCGCGACCGGGCGACGGCGCCATGGCGATCACCAGCTACCTGGTGTCGCGCGAGCACTTCGTCGCGTTCCACCAGGAGGACGCGCCGTGGTCGGTGCGCGCCGGCCGGTTCTTCCCGACCTTCGGGCTGCGGCCGCACGATCACACCGCGTACGTGCGCCGCCACCTCGACATGTACCTGCTCGAGGAGCCGTACGCCGTCGAGGGCGAGTACACCCGCGGCCGGTGGCAGGCGTTCGCGTCGGCGTTCGTCGGCAACCCCAGCGCCGAGCTGGCCGCCGGCGATCGGGCCAGCGGCGGCGCCGCGTCGGTCGAGCGGCTGTGGGACGCCGGCGCGGTCGCCGGCCACGCGCGCGCCGCGGTCGGCCCCGAGGATCGCCGCTACCTCGTCGGCGCGGTCGGCAAGCGCTGGTTCGCCGGCCCCGGGCTGCTGGTGCTGGCCGAGCTCGACGTCCAGCGCCAGCGCCTCGCCACTGGCTTCGTGCGCTACCAGCTGGTCGGGTACCTCGGCGTGACCCGGCCGATCTTGCCCGGCTACCTCGTCGGCGCGACGGTGCAGCGCTACGCGCCCGACGTCAGCTTCCGCGGCACCACCCGCAACGCCGTCGAGCTGAACCTGCAGGCGTTCCCGTGGGCGCACACCGAGCTGCACCTGTTGACGCGCGCCGAGGCCACCGGCGGCGCCACCACCCACCCCAACCTCTTGGCGCTGCTCCAGCTCCACTACTTCCTATGACCGCCGCCCGCACGCTCGCCCTCGCCACGCTCGCCGCCGCCGGCTGCGCCACCGATCCGGTGCCGGCGCAGCCGAGCTGGCAGGTCGACGTGATGCCGGTCCTGGCCGCGAACTGCGTGCGCTGCCACGGCTACCCGACCAGCGGCTTCGCGACGCCGGGGTTCCGCCTCGACTCGTTCGGGCCGACGCTCCTGGCCTCGGGCGATCTGATCGGCGGGGCCAGCGAGAACGCCACCGCGATCGCGCGCCGCACCAAGGCCGAGTTCCGGCCGCCCGGCGAGCTGGCGATGCCGCCGGGGCGCACGCTCGGCGACGACGAGCTCGGCGTGCTGCGCAACTGGGCCGGGCTGGTCGACGGCTCGCTCGAGGCGCCGCGCGGGCCGGGCCGCGTCGACAACGCGCCGCCGACCTTGACCTTCACCGAGGTCGGCCGCGCCGGCCCGGTGATCACCTTCGCCTACGAGCTACGCGACGCCGATCGCGACCTGGTGGTGGGCAGCGTGCTGGGCCCGATCGTCAACGCGCTGGGCCAGCCCGGCGTCGGGCCGATCGCCGATCTGATCGCGGGTCGCGGCCAGGTGGCGTGGGACACCTCCGGCGTCGCGCCGGGCAGCTACCCGCTGACCGCGCGGCTCGACGACGGCGCCGACGTCGACGGGCCCGACGGCGACGCCGACTACGTCGAGCTCGGCGCCGGCATGATCACCGTGACCGCGGGGCTGCGGTGAGGCGCGCCGCGCTGCTGGCGCTCGCGGTCGCGGGCTGCACCGAGGCGGTCGACGCGCCGCCGCTGGGCGACTACACGACGTGGCTCAAGGTCGAGACCTGGGGGCCGGCGCCCGGCCACGGCGACACGTATCGCGTCATCTACGTCAACGACGTCGCGCGCACCGCCGGCCCCACCGCCAAGGACGCGGTGCTGGTCAAGGAGGTGCGCGACGACGACGACGGCGCGCCCGGCGCGCTGCGCTACGTGGCGATCATGCGCAAGCTGCGCGCCGGCCCCGATCCCGCCGACGAGGGCGGCTGGCTGTTCTCGCAGGCCGACACGCCCGGCGGCGCCGAGCGCCACAGCGATCTGTGCTGGAGCCGCTGCCACGCCCAGGCCCCGCTGGCCGGCGTGTGGCTCGACTACACGGCGTTTTAAAAGGAGGGTCTTTCGCAAAGCCCAGGTGGAGGCAGGTGGGGCGCCGGACGGCATGGACCACCAAGGTGCGTCGGGGGACGGCAAACGGGCCCCCACCCGAAACGCGAGAGCGTTCAGCGGAGGCACGGACCGCGCTACGCCAGCACGCCGGCGAGCGGCCGGGTGCCGTCGTCGCCGAACGTCTGGACGTCGTGGCCGAGGCCCTTCATCAGCGCGATGAACAGGTCGGCCATCACGCCGCCGCTGGTGTAGCGGCGGTGGACGCCGGTGGCGATGCTGCCGCCGCCCTTGCCGACCACGACCACCGGCAGGTTGGTGTGGCGGTGGGCGTCGCCGTCCTCGATCTCCGACGAGCAGAACACCGCGGTGTTGTCGAGCGCGGTGGCGCCGTCGCCGTCGTCGATCGCCGCCAGCTTCTCGGCGAGGTACGCGAGCTCGCCGATCTCCCAGGTGTTGATCTGGGTGAGCTTGGCCAGGTTGGTGGCGTTGCCCATGTGGTGCGACAGCTCGTGGTGGGCCTCGGTGACGCCGATCTGCGGGTGGGTGTTGCTCGAGCCGGCGTTGCCGAGCATGAACGTCACCACCCGCGTCAGATCGCAGCTGAACGCGATCGCGATCAGATCGATCATCGCCCGCGACCGCGCCGCGAACGACAGCCCGGTGGCCGGCCGCTCGCCGGGGCGACACACCGCGATCGGCTGGCTGACCCGCGCCTCGACCTCGCGCACCGAGGTCAGGTACTCGTCGAGCTTGGCCTGATCGGTCTTGCCGAGCTGGCCGCGCAGCGCGGTCGCCTGATCGAGCGACGCGTCGAGCACGCTCTGCCGGTAGTGCTGGCGCTTGACGATCTCGGCGGCCGAGGCGTCGGGGTCGTAGCCGGCGAACAGCCGATCGAAGACCGCGGCGGGGTTGGTCTGCTTGGGTAGCGGCGTGGTCGGCCCGGCCCAGGCGATCGACCGCGCGTAGGCGCACGAGTAGCCGGTGTCGCAGTCGCCGACCGCGGCGCCGCCGTCGGTGCCGAGCTCGAGCGACGGGTACTGCAGGCCCGCGCTGAGCACCGGCGCCAGCAGCTGATCGACCGAGATGCCGTTCAGGATGTCGGCGTTGGCGGTCTTGCGGACGTGGGTGGCGGTCAGGAACGCGCCGGTGCCGGCCGCGTGATCGCCGCCGCCGTCGGAGCGTCCCGGCACGTTGCTGACGCCCGACAGGACCAGCGTGTGGCTGGCGTACGGCGCGAGCGGCGCGAGGATCGGCGACGACCAGCCGGCGCCCTCGGCGGCCGGCGTCCAGTTGCTCATGACGATGCCGCACGGCAGGTAGAACCCGACGAAGCGGCGCTTCTGCGCGGCGGCGGCGCCGCGGGCCGGGCGCGGTCGCCCCAGCGACGCGAAGAACGGCAGGGCGATCATGGCCCCGGCTCCGCCGAGGAAGCGACGACGGCTGAACTTCACGGCTCACCTCGGCGGCTGGTGAACGACGGGGACGTGGCGAGGTCGACGAGCAGCTCGGGCAGCGCGTAGCCGCCGGCGATGAAGCGCTTGGTGAGCGCGTCGATCTGCTCGCTGGCCTCGATGCGGAACGGCGAGCGCCCGGTGTACGTGTAGAGCTTCTCGACCATGCAGCGGTAGACCGCCGGGTTCTTGGCGAGCAGCTCGACCATCGCCCGGCCGTCGGCGAACGGCGCGCCGTCGGCCAGCGTGCCCGACGCGTCGATCGGGTAGCCGCTGTCCATCGTGCGGTAGCGGCCGATCGCGTCGAAGTTGTCGAGGCCGAAGCCGAGCGGGTCCATGACCCGGTGGCAGCTGGCGCAGATCGGGTTGGAGACGTGGGCCTCGAGCCGCTGCCGCACCGAGCCGGTGGCGGTCATGCCGTCGGGCAGCGCCTCGACGCCGGGCGGCGGCGGCCGCGGCGGCGTGCACAGCAGGTTGTCGAGGATCCACTTGCCGCGCAGCACCGGCGAGGTGCGCTTGGGCCGCGAGGTGACCCGCAGGAAGCCGGCGTGCATCAGGAAGCCGCGGCGCGGGGTGTCGGCCAAGGACACCCGCACGAGCTCGTCGGAGCCGACCGGCGGCAGGCCGTAGTGCGCGGCCAGGCGATCGTTGACGAACGTGAAGTCGGCGGTGAGGAACTGATCCATCGGCGCGCCGCCCTGCAGGAACTCCTGGAAGTAGCGGCGGGTCTCGGCGCGCATCGCGTCCTCGAGGGCCTGGTCGTACTCGGGGTAGAGCGCGTAGTCGGGATCCTGATCGCCGACCGCGCGGATGAACAGCCACTGGCCGGCGAAGTTGTCGGTGAGCGCGACCGCCTTGGGATCGGCCAGCATCCGCCGCACCTGCGCGTCGAGCTCGGCCGGCTGGTGCAGCGTGCCGGCGGCGGCGGCGGCGAACAGCGCGTCGTCGGGCATCGTCGACCACAGGAAGTACGACAGCCGCGACGCCAGCTCCCAGTCGGTCAGCGGGTGGGCGATCAGCGACCACGGATCGGGGTCGACCTCGACGCGGAACAAGAAGTGCGGCGACACCAGGATCTGCTGCAGCGCCAGCCGCAGGCCGGCCTCGGCGTCGTCGCCCTCGGCGCGGGCCACGTCGACCAGCGCGAGCAGCGCGGTGATCTCGGCGGGCTGCGGCGGGCGGCGCCACGCGCGCGCGGCGAAGCCAGTGAGGATCTGGGTCTGGCACGCGCGGTCGTCGAGGGCGGCGCAGGTGAGGATGCGGCCGCGGCGGCCGCCGTCGATCACCGGGCCGTCGAGCGGGCCCTCGATCGTGACGCCGTCGATCCACAGGTTGCGGTCGGCCATCGTGGCCGCGTCGTAGAAGTCGTTGACGAAGCCGACCGTGATCAGCGCGTGGCCGGCGGGCAGCGCGACGGTCCACTCGTAGGTGGCGGGGCTGGCCGCGACCGCGGTGACGTCGAAGATGCGCACCGGCTGGTTGGGCACTTCGATCGACAGCCGCGCCGGGTCGAGGCCGGCCTGCTGGCCGTAGGCGCGCACCGCGATCTTGTAGGTGGCGGCGATCGGCGTGGTCGCGGTGATCGACGCGGTGCCGCCCGAGAAGAACAGCCAGCCGCCGCCCTGCACGTTGCCGACGGCGGCGTCGCCCATGATCTCGAACGCCTGGGTGGTCGACGCGGTCGGCGTGGCCAGCGCGTCGGCGATCAGCGCCTCGGCGGCGGTCTCGTACAGCTCGAGCGACAGCGGCGACAGGCGCAGCACGTCGGCGACGTTGTCGAAGCCGTAGCCGCGATCGTCGGCGGGGAAGTCGCGCGCCGGCGTGAGCGCGGTGCCGAGCAGGTCGCGGACGGTGTTGTCGTACTCGACGTTGTTGAGGCGGTGCAGCGTGACCCGGCCCGGATCGCCGCCGTCGCCGTCGCCGTCGCAACCGCCGATCGCCAGGCCGAGCGCACACGCGAGGATCAGCCGGCGCATCCGCTGACGGTAACCCGACCCGCGGCGGCGCTGGCAAGCGTTCGCGGCGGTCGCAGCGCGCAGATCGTGTCACCCGGCGTGAGAAGCGTGGGCTAGCTCGCGCTCACGGGACGAAGCTACCGGCGGTGACGGCGATACCCTCGCCGGCGTCGATCACCCGCTCGGCGTGGGCGACGGTGTCGATGACCACCAGCCGCTCGGGGTTGTCGGCGGCGTTGCCGCGCGGCGGATCCTTGCGCCGGGTCGCCAGCACGAACCGACCGTCGGCGCTGACCGCGAGCACCTGGCGCGCGTCGGCGGCCAGCGCGGTGGCGCCGGCGGCGCCCAGCTCCCACAGCGTGCCGCGCTCGAAGCCGGTGTCGTCGACGAATGCCACCGCGCCGCGGGTCGGCACCGGCACCAGCGCGCCGCGCAGCATCGGGTAGCTCGCGGCCGCGCGCTGGGTCGCGACCACCTTGCGCGCGGTCAGGTTCCACGCCTCGAAGTAGCCCACCGCCTGATCGGCCGGATCGCGGCGGAACCAGAACAGGTGATCGCCGACCGGCACCGCGGCGCTCATGATCAGCGGCAGCGTCACGGTGGCCTTCTTGGCCGCGGTCAGCTTGCGGGCCTTGGCCACCGGCACCGGCCACGCGGTCAGGTACACCGCCCCGCCCTTGCCCTGGTACGCGGCGCGCTTGCCGAGATCGTCGACCGCCAGGCTCGACGCGGTGCGGGCGTCGGCGATCGCGGCGCGCACCGGCTTGGCGCCGAAGGTCCAGCGGCCCCACGTGACCCAGCTCGACGCCTCGCTCTGCACGAACACGTACGCGCCGTCGGCCGAGAACCGCACCGGCGACTCGAAGCACACCTTGACCTTGCTGGTGCACGCCGGATCGCCGTAGACGGCGGCGATCACGCGATCGCCCTCGCCGAACACCAGCGTCGAGCGATCGTCGGGCCTGGACACGACCTGGCCGGCGATCGTCAGCGGGTCGCCGTTGCCGAGCTGGTGGAACGCCAGCACCCAGCGGCCGGTGCCGGCGTGGACCGCGAGGTGGTACGTGGCCAGCGGCATCCCGACCAGCACGTCGTGGACGCCGTCGGGCGCGAACCGGCGCAACGCGACCTCGTGACCGCCGGCGAAGGTGCGCTCGGTCAGCGCGAGCACGGTCGGCGGCGCCGGCTCGTCGGCGTGGGCCGCGGCCAGCGGCAGGGCGAGCGCGATCAGGCTGAGGAGCGTCCGCATGATCCGCGATCATCGCACGAGCGCGGGGGCCCGCGCGGCCGATCGCCGCTACCCGATGGCCACGGCCAGCAGGCGGTCGACGACCGCCCGCGCGCGCGTGACCTCGCCCGACAGCGTGATGCACGGGACCTGATGCGCGCTGAACATCTGCTCGAGCCAGCCCTCGGCGACGCCCTGGGCCAGCAGGCTGTCGTCGATCACCGCCGCGTCGGGCAGCGCGCCGCGCTCGGCGGCGCGGATCAGCGACCCCGGATCGGCGCACGGCGCGACCGCGTAGCCGGCGTCGGCCAGCACCCGGGTGATCGCCTCGAGCCGCGGCAGCGCGGCGCCGACCACGACGGTGCGCGTGGTGCGCCGCTCGACGCGCGCGAGGAAGCGGGTCCAGCGCACGCGATCGGCCTCGGTGACCTCGGCGATGGCCAGGCCGGCGCCCGGCGCCAGGCCGCGCGCCTCGGCGGCGCCGGTCGACACCACCCGCGCCACCCGCGCCACCAGCTCGATCGGCGGGTCGCCGAGATCGAGCGGCACGGTGACGCCGACCGCGGCGTCGACGGGGAGGCCCGGCGCGTTGACGAACAGCCCGCCCAGCGACAGATCGAGCGCGTCGACGTGGCTGGGGTGCGCGCCGCGCAGCGCCACCGGCCAGCGCACCGGGAAGCGCATCGAGGCCCGCGGCGGCGGCGGCTTGATGACGATGCCGCGCGCGCGCGCGTGCTGCAGCAGCTCGAGCAGCCGGCTGCGCGCCGCCGACGCCTCGGTGGCGAAGCGCACCGCGAACCCCGACGAGCCGGTCTCCGACGCGTCGCGCGCCGAGGTGACGTGGTAGACGGTGCCGCGGGTCAGCGCGGCCTTGTCGTCGAGGTCGAGCGCGACGTAGACCTCGTCGCCCAGCCGCGGCGGCGCGCCGGTGACCAGGTACGCGCCCTTGGCCGACAGCGAGCGCAGCCGCGCCGGCGACCACTGGCCGCCGCGCAGGAACCGCACGACGATGGCGTTGGCGCGCTCGGCGTCGCTCGACGGACGCGGCGGCGGCGGCGCGGCCGCACGGCTGCGCAGGTTGACGGTCTCGGCGCGCGGGTTGGCGCGCTGCACCGGCAGCGCCGCCCGCGCGTCGGCGAGCGACGGCATCGCCGGGACCTCGCGCCCGCTGGCGGCGGCGTCGCGCTCGGGCGCGGGATCGCGGATCGCGCCCAGGCCGAGCGCGGTCGCGCGGGTCGGATCGCCGCGGCGGCCGGCGGGCGGCGTCGGCGGCAAGGCCGGGGCGTCCTCGGCGCTCACCGCGCGCTCGGGGCCGGTGCCGCGGGCCCCGGCCTTGGGCGTCTGGCTGCGCCACCGCAGCGCGGTCATCGCCGCGGCGATCCCGGGGCACCGCTCGGCGATCCGCTCGTAGCTCGCCAGGTACGCGCCGAAGAACGCGCGGCGATCGCCCTCGCTCATCCGCGCCGGATCGATCACCGCGACGCCGCTGGCCACGACCCGGCCGATCCAGCGCCCGCGATCGCCGTCGCTGCGCAGGCCGACGCCGACCAGCGCGACGTCGGTCGCCGCGCGGAAGTACAGGTCGACCTCGGCCACCGCGGGGTCGTCGAAGCGCTCCCAGGCTCGGGTCAGCGCTTGCCCGCGCGCACCATCGACGACGAGAAAGATCGCGCGCGCGGACTCCATGTCGACCGGCGATCAGCACGACGCATTCCGCGCCCGCGAACTGTAAGCGGGCTCGACCCGCGGCGTGGGAGTGCGCGGGATCGCTCGGTCGGCCGAAACACCCGCCAGCGGCGAGCGTGGCATGAACGCCTCTATCGCCGTGGCAACTTTGCCACGCTTCCAACGACTCAAAATTCTTGACCTTCGGGAGTGGCTGCGACGAGCACCGACACTCACCCGAACTTGCCACCGTGTCCCACCGGCATAGAGTAGGTGCCCATGAGCGGCAAGTCCTCGGTCCGTACGCTGCCCCTGCTCCCGCTGCGCGACATCATCGTGTTCCCGCACATGGTGGTCCCGCTGTTCGTGGGCCGCGAGAAGTCGGTCAGCGCGCTCGAAGACGCGATGGCCGGCGACAAGGAGCTGGTGCTGGCCGCCCAGAAGAAGGCCAAGACCAACGATCCGCGCGAGGAGGACATCTTCGCGGTCGGCACGATCGGCCACATCATCCAGCTGTTGCGCCTGCCCGACGGCACGGTGAAGGTGCTGGTCGAGGGCAAGACCCGCGCGGAGATCACGCGCTTCGACGGCGCGGTCCCGCACTTCACGGTCGAGGTGCGCAGCCTGCCGGACCCCGACGAGCGCTCGGTCGAGCTGGCGGCGCTGGTGCGCTCGGTGCAGGGCGTGTTCGAGACCTACGTGAAGCTCAACAAGCGCATCCCGCCCGAGATGCTGATGAGCGTGCAGACGATCGAGGAGCCGGGTCGCCTGGCCGACACGATCGTCGCCCACGTCAACCTGAAGCTGAAGGACAAGCAGGAGCTGCTCGAGACGACCTCTCCGACCCGGCGCCTCGAGCGCCTCTACGAGCTCATGCAGGCCGAGATCGAGATCCTCCAGGTGGAGAAGAAGATCCGCACCCGCGTGAAGAAGCAGATGGAGAAGTCGCAGAAGGAGTACTACCTGAACGAGCAGATGCAGGCCATCCAGAAGGAGCTGGGTGACCGCGACGAGTTCAAGAACGAGCTCGCCGAGCTCGAGGCCAAGATCAAGGCCAAGCGGATGTCGAAGGAGGCCAAGGAGCGCTGCGGCAAGGAGCTGAAGAAGCTCAAGATGATGTCGCCGATGTCGGCCGAGGCGACGGTGGTGCGCAACTACCTCGACTGGATCCTGGCGCTGCCGTGGGACGAGAAGTCCGAGGACCGCCACGACATCGCCGAGGCCGAGCGCATCCTCGACGCCGAGCACTACGGCCTGCAGAAGGTCAAGGAGCGCATCCTCGAGTACCTCGCCGTGCAGGCGCTGGTCGATCACATGAAGGGCCCGATCCTGTGCCTGGTGGGCCCGCCCGGCGTCGGCAAGACCTCGCTGGCGCGGTCGATCGCCCACGCCACCGGCCGCAAGTTCGTGCGGCAGTCGCTGGGCGGCGTGCGCGA
>Ga0075163_10003846_pt1 | contig 20129 bp, 16 predicted proteins | sample JI1023141ADNA_FD_71478 | JGI IMG/M metagenome (GOLD analysis project Ga0075163, IMG submission 71478) | Wastewater effluent complex algal communities from Wisconsin, to seasonally profile nutrient transformation and Carbon sequestration -... | ecosystem: Engineered > WWTP > Effluent > Algae... | reverse complement strand
GATATTGGCATTGGCCAAAATATCATAAGCAACAAGAACGGCGAAGACCCGGATTTCTATAACACTGCGTGGATTCTGCAAATAGCACGCGGTGTATTGCTTGCTGTCGTGTGCATATCATTCACCTATCCGATCTCTCAGTTTTATAATAGTCAGACAATATATAAAATTGTGCCGGTAATATCTTCAATTTTTATTTTTACGGGCTTTCAATCTGTAAGTCGATTTATAGCCCAAAAAAGGCTGAACTTAAAAGCTGTCAGCATATACGACATATTTGTCGCCGTATCGACGATGATTATACACATCATATGCGCGATCGTAACACCAACGATATGGGCGCTGGTGTATGGGGGCATCATTTCAAGCGCTGTGGCAATGGCAGGAAGTTTCTTCATTGTTGGCGGGGTGAAGCATAGATTCAAATTTTCAATTCCTTACGCCAAGGAGATCATGCACTTTGGAAAGTGGATCCTGCTTTCGACGATTGTCTATTTCCTTTCGATGAACTTCGATCGGTTATATCTTGCAAGAAGTCTCCCGTTTCAGATCCTGGGCATTTACAGCGTTGCGCGCTCGCTTGCCGATGTCATCAGTTTGCTTATGGCAAGGATCGGCAGCCTCATCATTTTTCCAATGGTTGCGGCTGCAGGTCATTCGGAAGGAGCTCTCCGGGAAAAGCTCTCTCGTGGCCGAACGACCATGCTCCTAGGCGGTGCTGTCCTGGTTTCGCTGTTTGTTGCAGCTTCGGATCTTGTCGTGTTCTTGCTCTATGACGATCGCTACAGGACGGCAGCGCTGATGCTGCCGGTTCTCGCATTCGGCGTCTGGTTCTCGATCCTGTGTACCCTCAGCGAATCCGTGCTGTTGGGTGTTGGTCGCCCATCTTATGGAGCGCTTGCAAATCTGGTCAAGCTGGTTTGGCTTGCCGTCGGTCTCCCGGTCGGCGTCGTGTATTTTGGTGTTGCAGGTGCTATCGGCGTCATGGCTGCGTCAGACTTGGTCAAATATGTCCCGCTTCTGGCCGCGCAGCAGCGCGAGCATATTTCGTTTATCCGACAGGATGTCCTGATCACACTCGCAATGTGCGCAATGATTGTGTTCTGGCGCATTTTGCTGTGGTTGTTGGGATTGTCAGGCGGATTGATGAGCCTTTGGGGCCTGGACCAGCTATGAAGCAGGAAGACCCGGCTGCTGGCCAAGATGCGGATCGCGTCGGCTTCGTCGTGATCGGGCGGAACGAAGGCGAAAGGCTTGTGCGGTGCCTCGATTCACTCAAAAGCGCGGGAGCGGCTGAAATCGTCTATGTCGATTCCGGTTCGACCGATGGCAGCGTAATGGAAGCCGAAAAGCGCGGCGCGCGCGTCGTCAAGCTCGATCTTTCCAGGCCATTTACGGCTGGAAGAGCGCGAAATGAAGGGTTTGAGCAACTCCTCCTGGATTCAGGCGAGATTGATTTCGTGCAATTCATCGATGGTGACTGCGAGCTGGCACCGGATTGGCTTCCCCAAGCCTTGCGTTTCCTCATTGGGCATGCCCAGGTCGCCATTGTGTGTGGTCGCCGCCAAGAGAAAAATCCCGATGCGTCACCCTACAACAAGCTTTGCGACATAGAGTGGAACACGCCAATTGGTGAGGCAGAGGCATGCGGTGGAGACTCTCTGGTTCGCGCCGGCCCGTTCCGGACAGTCGGCGGATTTAGCGATCGCCTGATAGCCGGTGAGGAGCCCGAGCTTTGCCATCGGCTGCGGGCCAAGGGCTGGAAGATCTGGCGGATCGATGCGGATATGACTTTGCACGATGCGGCGATGTACAGGCTTTCCCAATGGTGGATGCGCGGTGTGCGAAGCGGCTTTGGCTATGCGCAGGTATGGGCCGCGACGCGACAGGGGAAGGCGGCTCCGCTCTATGGTCAGCAAATCAGGAGAGCGATCATCTGGGCTGGAGCTCTGCCAGCTGTAGCTCTTGCTGCAAGTCTTTGCGACCCGCGCTGGATCCTTGGTCTCACAGGCATTTATGCCCTGCAGGTTGCGCGGATCGCGTTCCGTCTGGGGGTGACGCAAAGGTCAGCATGGTCCTATGGATTCTTCGCGATGCTTGCCAAATTTCCCGAACTGCAAGGAGCAGCAAGATATCTTCTGATGGCAATCAGGGGCGGGCAGAGATCGGCAATTCTTTATAAGTAGCGGATGTCTTTCAGCCGGCAGAATCTGCCTTCTTGACGACGGTGCGCGCGACGCCCTCCGCAAGCTTGACCGAAGGCGTCCAGCCCAGAACGTTTCTGGCAAGCGCGTTTGAATAGCGCAATGGGCGCCACCTGGCCTGCTGGCGCCGGTATTCAAGTAACTCGGGCAGTTTTGCCCGATTGCGAAAGGCCAACCGATTTACGAGGCGAACCATTCGGCCAAGTGCTGCGATCAGGAGCCAGGGAACCGGGATGACAAAGCCGGCCCGCGCCCCGGCACGTCGGCAGGCGTTGTGGTATTTCCAGAGCGATGGGCATTCGTCGTCAACGATATTGAAGACGCGTGCCTTCCCGACATCCGCATCAATCGCCCGCACGATCGCGTCTGCGCAATTATCCACATATGTCAGTCTGAACGCGCCCAGCGGCCCAAAAAGAAGATCAAATGATTTGAACGAAAGCGCTGTGCCACAATCCCAATCCTTGCCCGGTCCATATATCGCGCCCGGACGAATGATGACGCACTCCAGACCGGTATCGTCGCACTTGTCGGTAACGAGGCTCTCCTGCAGCATCTTTGTAATTGTATAGGCATCACGCGCTTGCGGTTGGGACTCAAGAGCGGTCGCTTCGTCAATGATTCCGTGCTTCGGCCGGATTGAATAGTCATAGACCGAAAAGGAACTGATGTGGATGAAACGCCGCAACGACCGTAGCTGTAGACTGTCGAGCAGGTTTTCGGTTGCCTGCACCGTGCCGGCGAATTGCGTTGCAATATCGCCCGAGGGTGCTGCGGCGAGATGGATCACTAAGTCGACATCAAGATGATCTCGCCAGGCGCCCATTTGTCGCAGATCGCCCTTGATGACCTCGACATTGTCGGGCCAGCCGAGATTTGAAACATCAGCAGTCGGGCGGACGAGTGCAACAACCCGGTGCCCCGCCGCCGCTGCTGCACGAACGACAGATTTTCCAAGGAAGCCAGACGCGCCGGTTACCAGAACTCTCATCGTGTGCTCCGCAAGGCGACCAATGCGTCGACCAAGGCTGCGGTTGCTTCAATGTCTGATGCCGCAATCGGCGAGCTGCCACCACTTGCCAATGCCTTGTAAATGGCATCGAGCATCCTGGGCAGCCCGTGATAGGTCCCGTGCTGAAGAACCTTGTCGCGCAAATTCCCGAACCCTGATCTGGCAAGCCTGTATCCTGCCCGGACTTGTTCAAATGGTGCCCACTTGCCGGAATCTTCGCTTAGCTGGACGCGCAGGTAGGGGTTATAGAAGTCCGACTCCGCTATGCCTTTGGAACCGCGGACAATCAGGCGAAACATGTCCGGCTTCAAGTCGGATGAAATGCGCAATCTGCCGCGACAGTTATCTGAAAGGACGAGAGCATCGAGATGATCGAAGCCGACTCGGGCATTCCCGCTGAGATTTTCAAGTATTCCGCAGACCCTGCCAGCAGACGTCGCGGCTCCTGCAAAATGGAGAAAGAGATAGGCCAGGTGAGGAAGAAAATCCTGAACCGCTCCGCCTGGAAGCTGCACACCCGGTCCTTCAAGATTGAGGTCCCCGAACGGCCCAGCATTGAGGTCAAGTGAGAGAAGCAGATCAACTTCCCGGATTTCGCCCAGGGTTCCGTCCTCCACCAGGCCATTGATCTTGATGACATTGTCATTGAAGAGGAGGTTGCGGCTTTCGATCAACCACTTACCGCATGTTTTTGCCAACGCGAGCAACTCGGCTGTTTCGGAAGCGGAAGCTGTCATCGGCTTTTCGCAAATGACGTGGGCACCCGCCTTCAAGCTCATCGAAACAAGCGCTCCGTGGCTCTGCGGCGGCGTCAGAACATGGACAACGTCAGGTTGGGTTGATTGAAGCATTTCCTGCGCATCAAGGAAGAAACCATCCGCCCCAAAGCGCGTTTGAGCAAACATCGCAGTTGCCCTGGACGTGTCGCAAACACCTACAAGGTGCGCCAGCGGTGAGCTGGCGAGATAGGGCAAATGTTCGTTTGCGATGCCGCCACAACCGACCACGGCGACCTTCAATCGATTGTCTGCAACACCCACACTCATGACCTATTGAATTGAACTGGTTGTGTATGGTGAGCCCGTTACGCCAACCTCGTTAAGAACTGACTGAAACAGGAAAAGAAGTTTTTCCGAGTTGGCAGCGATGTTGTGCATTCGCTCGACTTCGATCCTCGCGTTCCGGGCGAGCGCCGTGCGCAGCTTCCCGTCCACCGCGACCTTTTTCAGCGCTTTGGCGAGAGCCTCCACATTGCTTGCCGGAACAGTCAGCGCCGTGACATCATTGACCGCCAGTTCGGGGATGCCACTGATCCAGGTGCTTACGACCGGAACGCCAATTGCCATTGCCTCCATGACAGAGACCGGCAGACCTTCCGAAAAAGACGGCAGGCAGAACACGTCCGCATCTGCCAACGCCCGTGCGACGTCAGCGGGCAAAAGCTCGCCGGAAAACGTCACCCTGTCGTCCAGCCCCAGGCGTGTGCTTTCGTGCCGAATTGCTGCTTCAAATGGTCCTGCTCCAATGATCTGGAGGTCGGCCTGGACGCCATCATCAAGTAACATCCTAAGGGCGTTGAGAAGGATCAGGTGGCCTTTTTCCGGCGACAATCGGGCCACGGATACGATGCGCGGCGCAGATCGATCAGGCGGTGCCGTTCGCAATGAAAACGCGTCCAGATCGATGCCGCATTTGATGACGTGAAAGCGGTTCCAATATTGAGGATCTGTAACCCGACAAAGCTGGGATTTGGTATAGTCGCTGATGCATACAATGAAAGCAGCGGACGCTGCCTTGAGGTCGAGTCTGGCTATCGCATCGTCCACAAAGTCCTGGAATCCGTGAATTGTGAAGCTCCAGCTGGTTCTTTGGTCCGATGTGCGATTGAGAATTTCACAGGCAAGCCACGCAATTGTTGCTGGGGTCTGTCCGAAATGCGCGTGCAAGTGGCGGATGGATTTGGCCCGGCAATGTCTTGCAGTCTGAGACGCATAGCAGAAGTGCGCGATACGGCGAATGACGAGGTTCAAGTCCATCCGTGCCGACCGGATGGCGATCCACAAGACACATAGCATGGCAATGGGATGCGCAATGACCATCCCAAACAGCGACAGACCCAACTGCAATTTGGATGACTTCAGGTAGGTTGTCCGGGCTTGACGTTGATGCGCTTCGTCTGACGTTACATCGGCTTCATCCGGCAGATTGAGCGCAATTGGCAGTATCGGCAGCCCTTTTCGCTCCATCGCATCTATTTCGCCCGAAATGAACGTCAGTGCGACCCGGGGATAATGCGTCATGAGGTAAGCGATTTGCATCGGCTGTATTATCTCGCCTTTTGGAATGCGGGAAAGTGCAATCTTTCGGCTTTGTGCTTAAGGGCCCGTTAATTTGACTTCGATTGATATTCGGGAAAGTGGAAGTCAACCCCGCTGCCAAGGTTCAACGGTAACGGTTCAGTTGGTTTTCTGCAGTATGCGTTGCAACATATGGAGCTTGCCAAGGGTTGTTCCGGCGCTTGAATCGTATCAGGGAATAAAAGTGATTTTCGATTATTTTGACGAAATCAGGATCATCAACCTCGCCGCTCGCAAGGATCGGCGGGCAAAGATGCGAAGCGAATTGCGACGGGTCGGCATTGCTGATGATCCGCGGGTCGAGTTTTTTGATGCTATTTCGTTTCCGGATGCAGGATCATTTTCCTCGCCTGGCGCGCGGGGCGTCTACCATAGCCAATTGGCAATCCTCGATCAGGCCGCGAAGCGGGGCCACAGCGTGCTCATTATCGAAGATGACGTTGATTTTGTCGAAGGAGCAGAGAATTTTGTTCCGGCTGAAGGCTGGGCGATCTTTTATGGGGGCTATTATGCGGATGATCCGCACAACCTTCATACCAGCGATATCGTTGGCGCACATATGATGGGCTTCAGTGCCGCAATTGTTCCAGTTGTTGCGGACTATCTTCGATCTATTTCATTTGACGGCATTCATCCCCCGATTGACGGGGCCTATGTCTGGTTTCGGCGTGCCCATCCGGAGGTTTCTACCCTGTTTGCCCGTCCACCCCTTGGCTATCAGAGACCGTCGCGCAGCGACATTGCCGACCTGCAGTTTTACGACAAATTGCCTGTTTTCAGACAGGGTGCTGCAGCGGCGCGCTCGGTAAAGAGATCAATCAAGAACATCTTTCGTCCAAGCCTCGCAAACTGACTGTTCGCGCGCACCCTTCATTTACCCACGCGCAAATTTCAACTTTGCGACTGGGGGCTTGTGGATTAAGCACCTTTTCAGCCGAAATTCTTATTTTGCAATCCAGCCAGGAGTCCGGACCAGCATGAAATGGGTTGCCCTCCTGTTGTTTGTGGCGCTTGTGCCTGTACTCATATCCTGGCTGCGCGAAAACCCGCAGCGCGCGCCACTTGTCTGGACAGCGATGGGCTTTTTGCCTTTCGTCATGGGGCCTTGGCACCTTATTATTGCGCCCATTTCCTGGGCAATGTGGCCCGGCTATGTGAAGGGGCTTGAGCTTTCACTTCTTGATTTCGTCGCTCTGGCTGTCTTTCTCCGCTATCAGAAGGTGCGCGTTCCTTCGCCCATACTGACGGTTCTGCCCATCTACATTTTCCTGGTATTGGTAACGATCGCCTATTCCGCTGTTCCGATGGCTGCCTTTTTCTATGCCTGGCAACTGGCGCGGGTCCTTCTCATTTTTGCGGCAGTGGCAAAGATTTGCCAGGATGAAAGAGGTGCTCCCGCGCTAATCCGCGGGATGGTCCTGGGGCTCTGTTTTCAGGCTGGCTTTGCAATCGAGCAAAAACTGTCTGGCGATACACAGGCTGCCGGGACCTTTGGCCATCAGAACCTTCTGGGAATGATCTCGCACTTCGTCGTGTTCCCCGCGCTCGCAATGTTAATGGTCGATGGCAAACAGCGCGCCTCCCTCTTTGGCATCATTGCGGGCGCAACGGTCGTCATTTTTGGCGCGTCCCGTGCGACGCTTGGTCTTGCCGGCTTCGGATTTGTGACATTGCTGCTGCTTTCGATCGCTCGCCGGCCCACGCCTCGCAAATCGATGATTGTTGGGCTGGGTCTGGTTGCTCTTGCGGCCGCAACACCATTGGCTTTCTCGTCGCTTCAGCAGCGCTTCGACCTTGCGCCGATTTCATCAGACTATGACGAAAGGGCGGCATTTGAACGCGCAGCCAGAATGATCATATCGGATCATCCGATGGGTGTCGGATCCAACCAATATGTCGTGGTCGCAAACACAGAGGGCTATTCCGATCGAGCGGGCGTTGTGTGGAATTTTGGCAGCAGGAGCGCAAACGTCCACAATGCCTATCTTCTCGTTTGGGCCGAGACGGGCCTTCTCGGCCTGATTGCCTTTGTCCTGCTCTTGCTGACGCCGATCAGAACTGCCTTCCGAGCGGCTTGGCAAAACCGCAAGGATCCGCGCGGCGATCTGCTGCTCGGGATAGGGGTTTGTCTTGTTGTCGTGGTGATCCACTGCTTCTTCGAATGGATTTTTGTAGTCTATCCGGTGCAAGTCCTGTTTGCCATCGATACCGGGATCGTTGCGGGCCTTGCGCGGAAGATTGCGCTTGAAAAGGGTCTGCAGGCGAAGTCTAAAAGACAGGATGAGCTGCAACCCGCCGCCGCAAGCGGCGGCGAAGCGGCCTGATCTTCATTGGCCACTTCGCCGCCAATTCATCGCACTATTTCGCCGCAGCGGCCTTGCCTTCCGGAGCTTCATAGCCCGGCTGATACTCAATCTTGCCGCTTGCCCGCGCTTCCTTGAGGCGCTTTTCGCCGATGCTGTTCAGGGCCTCGTTGCGAATCGCCTGCACCGCCAACGGTCGAGCCTGTTCAGCGGGCACGGTTATGGGTTCGGTGCCAGTGATGACACTGACAGCAACAACGCGTCCGGTTGGTGTGATGAAGGGCTCGCCCGGGGGAAGTGACGTGACTTGCTTCAGCGCTGCCGGCGCCACCGTGCCGGAGTCGAGTGCACTATTCCCGCGCTGATATTTGATGCCCATTGACGTAAGACGGGCAATGATGGCGTCAAGTGAATGATCGGCTTCAAGCGCCTTAAGCAGTGGCGCGGGATCGGCAGGCAGCTCGAACCGGATCTGGTCAAGTTTGTAACGCGTGCGCGAAGCGAATGCGAGCGGATGACTAGCAATATATTTGTCAATTTCCGAAGCTGTGGGAACTGGAATCGTGTCGGCAGATTTCTTCGCGAACATGCGCACCAACAAGTCTTCATTCATCCGGCGCTGCTGCGTGATATAGGCGGGATCCTTATCGAGGCCCTGTTCTTTTGCAGATTGGGCAAGCAAACGACGATCGATGACTTGTTGCAGCAATTGGCGCATGGCCAGCTTCTTGTCAGCATTTGGCGGCAAGTTGACACCGTTCAGTTCCGAATTGAGCTCATCCAGCGTGATTTCATCGCCGTTGACGACAGCGACAACCTGACCGGTTGCCTTCTTTCCGCAGCCCGATGTCGCCAGCAATGCAGCGACAAGGCCGATACATGTTGCAGTTCTAATACTCGATTTCACAGCAAATCTCCAGCTTAACCCCCTCAGGACAGAAGAGCATTTTCCCCTCTGTTGCCCGGACCGGCCTTCGTGTGGTAACTGCTGATAGGCTACAATTTTTTCAGATTTGCAATGGGGGAATGCGTTGGAAACCATCTTTGACTGGGTTTCGGTGGCTATATTCGCCGGGCTGATTGTACTTTTCCTCCAGCGCTCGTCCGAAGCGGAGCCAAAGGACCACCTCTGGCAGTATCTGGCCGCGTCGGTCGGATGCGCAGTCGGGAACTATATTGGGAATGAAGGCTATGACATCTGGGCGGCTATCACGCTTATATTCGTGCTTGTCTTCATCTGGATCGTTCTGCGTCCGCACGAAGGCTGGAAAAAGGATTGATCTAGCCCGAGACTAAGAGTTTTCGGCCATTTGATTGCAATTCTTTAACCAAGGACGCCGCGAATTCGCGAAGTACCGGCTCTGCGCTGCCATAGTCGGGTAGAACGGTTGAGATCCGAACCAGGATGCCATCGGGTATAACCTGTTTGAGATTGGCACGGACGACGGCAGCCCTCTGATCGATCCAACTGGTGGGCGATTCGGTGCCGATGCGTGTCCAGTACATCACTTGCTCAGTGCGCGCCGGGCTTTCGGCGCTGAAAAAGCGAGCAGGAATTTCAACACCGGGAGAAATGGCAAGCGCCTTCGTCTTTGTCTCGGTTAGCGTGTAGCCCCCAGCCGGATAGCAAACTTCGGGCCGATGAAGCTGGAGCATACCGTTCTGCGTGTTGCTGTACGCGATGAGCAGCATCACCGGCGGACGGTCTTCAGAAACATAAACACGGGTCAGTACATCGCTATAGAGACTTTTCGCGAGTGGATCATCGGGCGGAAGCACCAGTCCGCTTCGGGTCTCAAAACCCCACTGTCCGATCCTAACCGGAATCATGCTTTCCAATTCGCCCGGTTTCAGCCGACGCATGGTTTCGCGGGGTTCACGCGCAAACGCGACGACCGCAGTGGCCGTCAGCGCGGCGCCCATCAGCAAATGCCTGCGCGTAAGCTGACCCGCCGCTCCGGCTTCAGATTTGGTTTCAGCCGACATCGCTCGGCTTTCCTTTTACGTAGCGACGCCAAAGTGGCTCTGCCACGACATCAAGGGCAAATATCGACAGGAGTGCTGTGACGAACATGGTCATGCCCGCAAAATTGTGGAGAAAACCTTGGGCGGCTGCTTCACCGGCATGGTAGGTCAGCAAGATCAGTATCAGGACGCGAACGAGATTTGCAAAGATCGCGACTGGCACGATCGCAAGGATCAGCAGGGCTGCATATTCCCAATCCAGCTCGTGCCGGACATAGACGTAAAACAACGAAATGGCGGAGAGGGAAATCAGGGAATTTAGCCCGGAGCACGCAGCTGCCACGAGCAGCTGGTATTGCCCGATCTGGATTGTCACACCAGCGCCTGCAATGGGATAGCCAAGAGCATAAAGCAGCTCGATCGCGGCCTTAGAAATGCCGATCTTCAAGGGCTGGGTGATGATGGCAACCACCGTGTCCGGCGGAGGGAATGCAAACAAGAGGTAGAAAAGCGGGAAGGCCAAACGGCGGATCGCGCGAGCGCCAACAAAACTGTAAAGCGTTGTGACGAGAAGACCGTACATCAGAAACCCCTGGATTTCGATGATTTGCGTCACGCTCGAAAGAAAATAGAGGCCGAGGAGCGGTATGAAGAACAGGGCGACCTTATAGGCTGGCGGCGGCTCGATCACAGCCTCAATCCGCCCCCATTGCCGAGCCAGAAGCCAGAGGCCTGTCGCAACTACAATCGGGCCATGAGCGCCTTGCTCTGTTCCCCAGCTGAGCTGGGCGATGAGAAGCATCGTCGGAGCAAAGATCGCGACCAGACCAAGGGTCAACAGCCAATTGCTTTTCACAAAGTTCACGAAAGGATATTTCTGGGCAATCTGCACTAGCTGGTCCTCAAAGGAATCTGAGCCCAAACCATTGCCGTCACAAGATTCCTCCCACCCAATAGCGAAATGCGACCTTTGAAGGAGGCGGCCTGACCTTTGGAACAAAAAGTTTAACGAAGTGGTTCCGTCATTGCAATGCGATGAACTTCTTGTCGCATCCCGTAGCGGGACCGCACCGTCGGGGCCGTTGGCAAGTCTCCCAATGGTCGGCGTCTAAGTCGCCCCAACATTGATACTGGATTAGGTCCTCCATTGCTTCGCAGGACGCCCAGATCGATTTTGCGCAAGGGCTCAGCGCTCGTCGATATTATCCAGCAGGCGGTCGATCAAATGTTCGCTGTTTCTTGCGCCTCAGCCATTGGAACTCGGTATCGGACGCTTTACTCAGACGGCCTGGAAAGGGAGAATTCATTATGGGGTGTGGCAGGTTCATTCGCAATGTTCTGTTTAGGGGGTGCGCATTGCTGCCCTTTGTTGCCGGACCGGCACTCTCTGCATCGCCTGATGGTGACAAGTTAAAATGGGATGTTTCCGCACCTCCGGGCATGAAGGTTCGCCAAGTCAACATCGACGTGACCCAAGGCTCATGGATGAACCTGGATGTGAGCCCAGATGGCAAGACATTAACCTTTGATCTCTTGGGTGATATTTACACGATGCCGATTTTGGGAGGCGTACCAAAACGGATTGCGGAAGGGCTTCCCTTTGAGACCCAACCGCGATTTTCTCCGGATGGAAAACGCATCGCTTTTACATCCGATCGCGGCGGCGGCGACAATATCTGGATCATGAACGCTGATGGTTCCGACAAGCGGCAAGTGACGAAGGAAGATTTCCGGCTGCTTAACCAGCCAAGCTGGAGCCCCGACGGGCGGTTCATTGCGGCGAAGAAACATTTCACTACTGGCAGGTCGCTGGGAACCGGTGAGGTCTGGCTCTATCACGTTTCGGGTGGCAATGGCGTTGCTCTGGTCAAAAAGCCGAACGAGCAGCATCAGAAAGAATTGGGTGAGCCGATCTATGCGCCCGATGGGAAGCACATTTACTTCACACGAAATGTAACGTCCGGTCCGATTTTCCAGTATGCACAGGATTCGAACGCGCAGTTGTTCGACATCGAACGCTATGACCTTGAAACAGGAGAAATCGAGCCGATTGTTACGGGTGCAGGCGGTTCCGTGAGGCCATCGCCGTCGCCCGATGGCAAGATGATTGCATTTGTCCGCAGAGAGCGCACCAAGTCAAAGCTCTATGTCAAGGATCTGACCACAGGCGAAGAGCGCAAGGTTTACGACGCGCTTGATCAGGACGTTCAGGAAACCTGGGCAGTCACTGGCGTCTATCCCAACATGGATTGGACTGCGGACTCCGCCAGCATTGTGTTCTGGGCAGGCGGCAAGATCCGGAAGCTGGATGTCGCGACTGGTCGATTGGGCGATATACCGTTCCGCGTTGCCGACACCCGCGACATGATCGATCCACCACGCCCGCCCATCGATGTGGCGCCTGCGCAGTTTCAGACCAAAATGCCGCGCGGAGTTTCTGTGTCACCCGACGGGCAAAGTGTCGTTTTCGAGACGCTCGGGAAACTCTGGATCAAGTCAATGCGTGGCGGAGTGCCGCGGCGGCTCACCAAAGCTGTCGATGCAATGGAGGCCTATCCATCCTGGTCCCGGGACGGAAAGTCCATTGTTTATGTTTCCTGGTCCGATGCCGATCTTGGTCAGATCCGCATCGCTGGACAAAATGGTGGCGCGACCCGGAACGTGACACGCCTTGGCGGTCTATATTCGCGGCCAAGGTTTTCGCCTGACGGCCGCACGATTGTTTTTGAAAAAGGGCAGGGCGGTTTTCTCAGCGCCTCGCGAAATTCCGATGAACCCGGTGTCTATCGTATCTCTTTGTCTGGAGGAGTTCCGGTCCGCATTGCAAAGAATTTTGGCGCGCCGCAATTTGCGGACAGCAACAATCGTGTCTTCATGATCGACAGCTCTGACGGCAAACGACGCCTCGTCAGCACAGACTTGAATGGCGAGGCAAGAAGAGTCCATGCAGAAGGCGAGTTGGTCACGGCATTCGAAGTGGCGCCCGATGGACAATATTTCGCATTCCGCCAGAATTATGAAGCTTTCGTCATGCCGATGCTGCCTGGCACCCAGAATGTCAGTGTATCGTCGTCAGGGGGGGCATTGCCTGTGGCGCAAGTGAGCGGAGAGGGGGCCGACTATATCCAGTGGAGCAATGGCGGAACTGAAATCCATTGGGCCCTTGGACCGACGGTATTTTCGGCGGAACGGTCAGCGCTATTTGCAAACGTGCCTGTCGCCGATGGCGCAAAGCCTGCCAAATTCGAGCCTCCGAAGACGGGCGTATCGCTGTCAATGACATTCGACAAGGACCTGCCGAGAGGCAGTGTGGCGCTCGTCGGTGCTCGGATCGTGTCGATGGCCAATGCAGAAGGTGGCGTGATTGATGACGGTGTGATCCTGATCGAGCGTGACAGGATCAAGGCGATAGGGAAACGTGGCGAGGTCAATGTGCCCGCCGGAACCCCGACTCTGGATGTCAAGGGCAAGACAATCATTCCCGGCCTGGTCGATGCGCATGCGCATGGGCCTTATGGCATCGACGAACTGACGCCGCAACAGAACTGGACGGACATGGTCAATCTCGCGTTGGGCGTGACGACCCGTCACGATCCTTCGAGCAGCGCCGCAACGGTCTTTCCAGCACTCGAAATGGAGCGCGCGGGTTTGATTGTCGGGCCGCGCACCTTTTCAACCGGGGAGATCATCTATGGCGCGAAGGAGCCGGAGGTTTATGCCCAGATCGACGGTCTCGATGATGCTCGCGCGCATGTCCGTCGCCTCAAGGCGCAGGGCGCGCACAGCATCAAAAATTACAATCAGCCGCGCCGGGAGCAGCGCCAGCAAGTCGTTGCGGCCGCCCTCGAAGTAAACATGCGCTCGGTTGCCGAAGGCGGTTCGTTGTTCGGGCTCGACATGACCCTGATCGCTGATGGCAACACGACCGTCGAACATAACATACCACTTTCAACCTTTTATGATGATGTTCTCCAGTTCTTCTCAAAGTCCAAGACGGGCTACACACCCACATTGGTTGTCACATATGGCGGGCCGGCGGGTGACCCCTACTGGCGCGCACACACGGATGTCTGGCGGCATCCACTGCTGCAGAAGCATGAACCGCCGAGCATTTTGAATGCGGCGAATGCAAGGCGCCAAATCGCGCCGGAAGAAGATTATGTGGACGATGATAATGCCAGAGAAGCGCACAAGCTGGCAAAGCTCGGAGTGCCTGTTTCGATCGGCGCGCATGGGCAAGAGCCCGGCATCGCCGCGCATTGGGAGCTTTGGTCGTTCGTGCGTGGGGGCATGTCACCCATCGAAGCGCTTGCGGCCGGAACAATCAATGCCGCCCGTTCGCTCGGCTACGACCGTGACGTCGGATCGCTGGAGGCCGGCAAGCTGGCTGACCTTGTCATTCTGGATGCTGACCCAAGTGCCGATATTCGGAACAGCGACAGGATTTCCAAGGTCATGATTGGTGGCAGGCTTTACGACGCAGCCACACTCAACGAAGAAATCACAGGCACCCGGAAGCGGAAGCCTTATTTCTGGGAGCAATCGGCAGGATCAGAAGCCATGTCGGCCCAACCAGGTGCCGATTTCGGTCACGGCGATCGGTAGCAGTTCACGGCGCTCGATGTAATAATGGTCGGCGCCCGAAATGGTTCGCATCTCCTTGTCGGGCGATGCCACAGCGTCGAACAGGCGCTGGGCGTGGCTCGGCGTGCAGGCGAGGTCGGCCGAGTTGCTGATGACCAATGTCGGGCAGGAAATCCGGGATGCATTGCCCAGCCCGTCCGCACGGCTTTCATCATAGCTCCATTGGGAGAGCCAAGAGCGTAATGTCGTGAAGCGGCCCAATCCCACGGGACCGTCGTTGGCGATCCGCGGATCGCCAAGATAGCAGGTGCCCGGCTTTCGGTCGGAAGGATCCTGGCCGGGATCGAGCCAGCGCACGTCGCACATTGTGCCCTGAACGACGAAGCATCGTTCTGCATCGGGGGCCGAACTGGCTCGGATATCCGCCAACTGGGACTTCGCCCAGCTTGTAATGCGACGATTGCGCTCAATTTGAGCTGCCCTGAAACGCTTCACAAATGCGTCGGAATAGGGAGGCGAATTCGGACAGTCCGGTGCGTAGATGTTCAAGTCCCGGTCGCGCTCGAAAGGCTTGCCCTCATCAAGGATCGAAGGATCGAGCCATTCGGTCATTGTCACGGACCGGCTGACATGGGCTGCAAGCAGCAGGATCGCGTCAGCGGGAACGAGCCCGGCGCCCTTGATGTCGACAGGATCGCCTGCCGGCGTTTCGGTGATTGAAGGATGCTCTGCCTGGTCCTGGTAAAAGAGTGAGAGAGAACCGCCGCCGGACCACCCCCCAAGCACGATCTTGTCATAACCGAACCGCTTCTTTGCATCCGCAATGCACGCACCGAGATCGAGCACGCATTTTTCCATGATCAGCGCTGTGTCATTCCCCCGGTATCGGGGGTTACAATAGATTATATGGTAACCGGCATGGGCAAGTGCTGTGACGAGTGGAAGAAAACTGCCCCCGCCAATGGGATGGCTGAACAGGATAACAGTTCGACTGTCCTTGTCGATTGGCCTGATACGCATGCATTCGACGAACACCTGCCCGGAGGGGCCACCATAGGTTTCCTTCAGGCGCCCCGCATCTGCGTGGACAAAGCCATAGGGTTCGCGGATGATATCCATTGTCGACTCCAAGGCACAAGCACGTCGAGCGACCTAACACCAGTCACGGACCAGAGTAAGATACGGAAGACTTCAATGACAGCAACGCAGCAACAGCCGAGCGGCATCCACCACATCGCGATCATGGCGGCCGACATAAAGACTCACATCGCCTTTTTTTCTGAAGTCATGGGATGTCCACTTGTCGCGCTATTCGACATGCACGGCGTACCTGGCGGGCTGCATGCCTTTTTGCGCATGAATGAACGCAGCTATTTTTCGATTGTTCAGCTGCCGGATGTGGACCAGATACCCGTGACCCTCGGCGTCACGCACGCGGGCAACGGAGCGCTTCCGAGTGCCGCCGGGACCATGCAACATCTGGCTTTTCGGGCAGATGATGAGGCCGGCCTGCTGTCGATGCGGGATCGGATCAGGAGCCACGGGGTCAATGTCATTGGCCCTATTGATCATGGCTTTTGCAAATCGATCTATTTTGCAGGGCCTGACAAATTGACTCTGGAAGTGGCAGCGCCTGTCTCCCGAGTTGATCCGGACCTCTGGATCGATCCGGTTGTGCTTGCCAAGGCTGGAATTTCGGAAAAGGAATCGGCTCGCTATCGGTCGCCAAAGGCCTATGACGGCCCCACTGGTCTTCCCCAGCCGCCCTATGATCCAGCCAAGCCGCACATGGCCTATCCCAAGGAAATGTACCAAGCCATCCTGCGAGCGCCCGATGAGGCCATTGCGAATGCCCAGTCTTTTTCCCGACCACCGGTCGATGTCTGACGGTCTCGGGAACGATGCAAACCATTTGAATTAGTGATCTGCGTCACTGAAATGCAATCCGGATCGGCTATTCTAATGCCTGCGACCCAAGGGATTGCTTGGCAGTCCTTCCTGCGGCCCGGCGAGCAATCGCCGGGCCGCTTTTTGTGATTGGCTGCCTCTTTCCAATTGCTTGGCTAAAACGATAAATCCTGAACGCGCCGTGCCGTTTATCATTCCCGAGAGCAATTTGGGGAAACAAGTTGAGATGATTGACCAGAAGCATGCCGCGGCCGCGCCAAATACCGTTGCCAAAGTTGTCGACCGCCTTTTCGGTCGCTCCAGTTCGGCAGTGCCGAGCCAGCCAACCGGCGAATTGGCGCGCTATGGCGAAATAATCCAGAGAGTTCGTGAAGTCATGCTTCGTCATGTCATCGAACCCAACCCTGCCAACTATGATCTGGTTTATCGGCATATAATTGCACATGAGCCCCGCCTCGAGGATGCGATGGACCAGCTCATAAAGTCTGGCTATGCGCCACCATCTGGCGGTTTTTCGAGTGGTCAGACAGGCGTTTCAGAAGCGGCAATCGATGGCATCGTCGACGATGCACAGAAACACCTAGTTGCGATCGAAGCGATGATCAAAAAGTCGACGACGGACGCCAAGGGCTTTGGCGATGCGCTCGAAGGCAGCGCAGCCAAGTTTTCGACAAACGCAGCCGACTCCTCGCTGCAATCGCTGATCAGCGTCACCAAGGCAATGATCGAAAAGACCCGGGCCGCTGAGAACGAGTTGCGCCTAAGGTCCAAGGCAATGACCGATCTCAAAATGTCGTTGAACGAAGCCCAGGTGCAGGCAGACACGGACGCCTTGACCGGCCTTTCCAATCGCCGCGCCTTTGAACGCATGCTCGGCGCGGGTGGCGCTCGGGCGATGATGAGCGGCAAGCCAATGTCGCTCGCGATCTGCGACATCGACCATTTCAAGAAGTTCAACGATACTTACGGCCATGACGTTGGTGACCGGGTCCTGCGCTTTGTATCGAGCGTGTTGCTTGAGAACTGCGGCAGGCGCGGTGCCGTTTCTCGTCACGGCGGAGAGGAGTTTGTCGTCATCTTTGAAGAGACGACTCCAGAAATGGCCTATGAAATTATCGACGCTGCACGGCGCGATCTGTTTGAACGCAATTTCGTAAACAAGGATACCGATGAATCGATCGGCAATGTCTCCTTCTCTGCGGGCGTCGCCGTTCTGGGGGAAACGGGGGATGTTGGCCATTTGCTGCGCAGCGCCGACAGGTCATTGTATCGGGCCAAGGCGGACGGGCGAAATTGTGTGGTGATGTCACCACACGTCTAACGCCTACAAGGCGCCAGCAGCTATTGCACCAACTGCCATAGTCAGAAGCTGCTGGCGCGCCCGGCAGGAGTCGAACCTGCGGCCCCAAGCTTAGAAGGCTCGTGCTCTATCCAGCTGAGCTACGGGCGCGCTGGTTGCCCCATAGTGCGGATTGCGCGGGAGGGAAACCGCGTTAAGCTGTGGCCCCTATGAACGAAAATGAACTTTCCGTCGTTGAAGCCTCTTCAGTAAGGCAGTTCAGGGCATTCGATGTGGTCATGGCCGCATTTGTGGCGATCCTGCTGCTTTCCAACCTCATTGGCGCAGCAAAGCTAGCCACGGTTGGCGGATTCACCTTTGGTGCCGGCATATTGTTCTTTCCGATCGGCTATGTGATTGGCGACGTTCTGACCGAAGTTTATGGCTATGCGCACGCCCGCCGCTGCATTTGGGTGGGGTTTTCGGCACTCCTTTTCATGGCGTTCATGAGTTGGGTCGTTGTCAGCCTGCCGCCTGCTGCCGGCTGGAGCGGGCAGGAAGCCTACGAAAGCGTGTTCGGACAGGTGCCGCGCATTGTACTGGCGTCGATTGTCGCGTTCTGGGCAGGCGAGTTTGTCAATTCGTTCGTGCTGGCGCGCATGAAGATCATGACCCGCGGCAAGCATCTCTGGACCCGAACAATCGGGTCGACGGTTTTCGGTCAGGCAGTTGACAGCCTCATTTTTTATCCGCTCGCATTTCTGGGAGCGTGGAGCACGAACCAGGTGTTGACCGTGATGTTCACCAACTGGGCTCTTAAAGTCAGCTGGGAAGCAGTGCTTACACCAGTTACTTATGCGGTCGTCGGTTGGCTAAAGCGTCATGAGGGGGTCGATATTTTCGATCGAAACACGGACTTCACGCCGTTCAAGACTGCGGTCTAGGAAGTATCACAAATGAAAAAGGCTGCCGGGTCCTTCGACCCGGCAACCCTTGACATGGTCAGCGATCGGAGACGTTCCGATGCGCGGGAGACCATGGGCAGCCAATTATGTTAGGCGCGCATCTCCCGAACGAACATATCCGACCTCTGTGCTGAACCATGAGACATCGGATCACCTCCTTTCGCGCTAGTTGAAGAGCCATGTGACGTCTCCGCCACGAGCGCGATGATGATTCAAAGTGGATTCGTGATCAAGGCTTGATTTAATTTATTTTCGCGTCAGATTTCACCGGTTGCGGCTTGGCGGTCGGGCCTGTCGCTCCGGCGGTTCTGCAATCCTCCACAACATTCGCGAATTCGGGCCAGGACGGAATGACGAGATCATCCGTGCCGATGATCGAGACGAGGAAACGCCCCCTGCTAAAGGCAAGCGAATCGAGCTGTGGATCGCTGGCCTGCGTTTCCGACCAGATATTGGGCGGCAAGCCCTTGCTGTTGGCCGCATCGTAACTCTTTGAAATTTCGGTTGATGAGAGTGTCATTTTTGAGATTATGAGCTCCGGCAGCGATCCTGCGCGTCCGAAGCGGATCGTCTTTGTCGGGCCAATGCATGCAATGAAGAAATCCGACTCGGCCCCAATGCGCCCAAACCGGGCAACCATGCCATCTGCCTCTTGCGCCAAGGTCCAGCCTCCCGCGGAAAAGGCTCGATCCCGCCAATCCCGCGGCGCCGGGCGAGGGGAAGGGGGCGGCCGAACCGGTGCGATAATGGGCTTCGGCTGCACCACAACCGGTTGCGGAACCGTCGCGCAGGCTGAAAGGCCAAGGCTTGCTGACGTGAGGAACATTCTGCGCATCGATATTCCTTAGCCGCGCAGTTTGGCTGCGCAACCGGCGAATGGCCCTTGTCGCTTTGTCAGGCCCCAATCATAAGGCAGGAAGAAAAGGAGGACGCATGGCAACCGGCATCGATCGCTCACGTTTGAAGGCCATCATTGGAGGATCTGCCGGCAATCTGGTCGAATGGTATGATTGGTATGCCTATTCGGTGCTCTCGATCTATTTTGCACCGGTGTTCTTCCCCGACGGTGACGCGACAGCGCAATTGCTCAACACAGCGGCGATATTTGCGGTTGGTTTCCTGATGCGCCCGATCGGTGCCTGGATCATGGGGATCTATGCGGATCGCCACGGCCGGAAATCGGGCCTGGCACTATCTGTCGGGCTGATGTGCGCCGGATCATTGCTGATTGCAGTGGCGCCCGGATATGCGACCATTGGCGTTGCGGCGCCACTGATTCTTGTGCTGGCCAGAATGCTGCAGGGCCTGTCAGTAGGCGGCGAATATGGTGCGAGCGCAACCTATCTTTCCGAAATGGCGACCCGTTCCGCGCGAGGCTTCTGGTCAAGCTTTCAGTATGTGACCTTGATCGCCGGACAATTGGCAGCGCTTGTCACTGTCCTCTTGCTCCAACTCCTATTAAGTGATGCAGCCCTTGATAGCTGGGGCTGGCGCGTGCCGTTCGTGATTGGCGCCATCTTGGCGCTCGTGGTCTATATTCTGCGCAGTCGCC
>Ga0075163_10003845_pt1 | contig 20131 bp, 16 predicted proteins | sample JI1023141ADNA_FD_71478 | JGI IMG/M metagenome (GOLD analysis project Ga0075163, IMG submission 71478) | Wastewater effluent complex algal communities from Wisconsin, to seasonally profile nutrient transformation and Carbon sequestration -... | ecosystem: Engineered > WWTP > Effluent > Algae... | reverse complement strand
GATCTTCTCGATGCCGGTGCGGCGCGCAGCTTCGTAGAAATAGCAGTCGCAGGATTTCTGGATGCCGGTGTGCAGGTTCACCCGGCCGTGACCTTCAGGTTTCCAGCAGTGGTAGAAGCGGTTGTAATACCACGCCCGGCCATTGCAGTTCACCGAGTCCTCGGGCGACATCGCGCCGGATTCCAGCGCCGCCGCCGCCACCACGATCTTGAATGTCGAACCCGGCGGATAAACGCCCTCATAGGCCTTGTGATAGAGCGGGTTCTTCTCGTCATCTCGCAGCGCGCTGTAGGCCGCCGATGAAATCCCGCTGACAAACTGGTTGGGATCGGGCGCCGGCGTCGTCATCATCACCAGCACTTCGCCGGTCTTGATATCGATCACGCAGGCGCTGCCCGATTCCACGCCGAAGCGCTGGATCGCATAGTTCTGCAGCTCGGCGTCGATGCTGAGCACCAGGTCGGCGCCTGGCACGCCGCTGATATCCTCGCTCGGCAGACGGTCGATCACGCGGCCAGCCGCATTCACCAGCACGCGCAGCTTGCCAGGTTCACCCTTCAGCTCGGATTCCGCGTAGGACTCGATGCCCTGCTTGCCGACGCGCATCTGCGGATGGCGATATAGGCGCCGCACGGCCTTCTCGCGCGCCTTGCCCGCCGGAGATTCACGCGTCTCGCCCACCGACTTGAGGTCCATCTCGACCATGCGGACAACGTCTTTCTCGTTGGCCTTCTGGACGTAGCCGATCGTGTGGAAGAACGCGGCGTAATAGGGATAGGAGCGCAGCTCGCCGACTTCGGCCGTCACACCGTTCAGCTCCGGCGCCATCACGTTGATGCGCGAGAAGTCTTCCCAGGTGAGATCGTCGGCGACCAGCACGTCAAGGAAGCGCGCCTGCGCCGTCGCATCCTGCAGGATGGACCGCTTCTTGGCGTCGCTCAGCTTCAGCATCCGGCCCAGCCGGTCGATCACGTCTGCGATCTCGCGCTGGTTGCCCGCCAGCTCGGGCCGCAGCGTCACATAGAAGTTGCGCTTGTTGCCCGCGAGAATCCGTCCGGCGCGGTCATAGATTGTCCCGCGATGCGGCGGCGCGGGATCGAGGCGGATCCGGTTCTCGGTCGCCTTGGTCTCGAATTCCTTGGAGCGGAACAGCTGCAGCTCGGCCAGGCGCGCCGTCAGGCCCGCGAACACGATGCCGCCGCCGGTCAGGAACAGACTGCGCCTCGACGGGAATTCGTATTTCCAGTCACGGCTCATCGTCTGGCTCCGCGAATGCTCGCCGGGATGAGTACGAACCGTACCGCCGGATAGAGCAAGATGGTGACGAAGAAATCAGACAGGAACCCTGCGCGCGACAGCCCCGGATAGCCCGCGATCCCGCCAGCCGCCATCAACGCCAGGGCCGCCGCCACCATGCCGCCCAGCACGGCGACGGCTTCTGCGACATAGACAGGCACGGGCGGCTGCCGGTCCCAGGCCACCAGCGCCACGCCATAGGCGCTCAACAGCGCCAGCGACCACGCGCCGATCGGCGATTCCGTCATGAAATCCATCAGGACGCCCAGCACGAGCAGGCATCCCGCCGCCCACACCGACAGTCCGAACGAGGCCCAGCACGCAGCAGCCCACAGGCCCGCGACGGGCCACCATGTCTTGACCAGCCCGGTCTGCATTCCGAATGCGGTGATGAACGCGCACGCCAGCGTCACCAGCAGAACCCAGATGCGCCAGGGGAAGGTCATTGCGCGCCCCCCTGCCCGTTGGGCGCGGGCGCGGGCGTTGGCGTCGGCGTCACAGCAGGCGGCTGACTGGCTGGCGGCGTTGCAGCTGGCTTCGGCGGCGCGGCGGTTGATGGGGACGCTGCGGGCGCGGTTCCCGGCGCCGGCTTGGGCGCGGGCGTCGCGGGCGCTGCCGACGTCATCAGTGAATTGTCGCTATTGGGCGAAGGCAGACCCTCGCCATAGGCGGGCACGTTCTCGGGTTTGGCGAAGTCCGGCGGCGGCAGCATCCGCACAAAATCCACGGCGCCGTCATGCATGGTGAGATCGATGCGCCATTCGTCGCCTTCCTTGCGCGCGCGTCCCACGCGCACGCCCAGCGGCATCTGGCCATCATCGCCGGACGTGACCCACATCTCGCCCGGAATGATCTTGTCCGGCGTCTCCGGCTCGATCAGGCGCGCACCCGTGACGCTGTCGCCGACCAGCAGCGCCCTGTCGCCCGACAGCGAGCCCATCACCGGAATGCGGCTGTTGAAATCGGTCACCAGCAGGATGCGCGAGGTATACTCGCCAACCCGGATCACCCGGCCGACCAACCCGTTTTCGTTGACGACCGCGAAGCCCTCGCGAATGCCGTTGGCCGCCCCGGCGTTGGCGATCCGCGTCGCCGCAAACGGCCCGCGCTCTTCGGCCACCACGCGCGCCGTCACCGACTGACCCTGCGTCTCGCCGACCAGGTCGAGCAGCTTCTCGTAGCGCTCCATGCGCAACGCCATGGTCTCGGCGAGGTCCTTCCAGCGCTGCAGGTCGCGGACTTTCGCCTCAAGCTCGACGATGCGCGCCTCGGCCTCCTTGTCGCGGCCAAATCCCAGCGACCAGCCCATGATGCCGGAGGAAAACTTCGCGACGTTTGCGGTCGCCCCATCCATCGACTGGCGCGGAATGTCGATGCCATCGCGCACCGTGGATGATGTCTGGATGGCAAGCACGCCGACCATCGCGAGCCCAAGGCCCACGACGACAGCCCGCGCACCTACGCGCGGCTCTCCCGATCGTCTGCGACCATACCAGGCCATGAATCAGCTCCTCGCAGACCGCTTCCCGAGGGCGCGACCGCCCTCCAGGGACGCTAGACTTCCGGCGCGAGCACGCCCTTCATCTTCTCAAGATTCTCGAGCACCTTGCCGGACCCCAGAACGACGCATTTCAGCGGGTCCTCGGCCACCGTCACCGGCAAACCGGTACGCTCCCGCAGAACCACGTCAAGGTTCCGCAGCAGGGCGCCGCCGCCAGTCAGCACGATGCCTTTGTCGACGATGTCGGCGGCAAGTTCCGGCGGCATTGCCTCCAGAGCCGTTTTCACCGAATCGACGATCTGCTGCACCGGTTCGCTGAGGCTTTTCGCCACCATCGCCTCGGTGATCTCGATTTCCTTCGGCACGCCGTTCATCAGGTCCCGGCCGCGGATGTCGAGAGACATGCCCTTGCCGTTCTCCGGGGTCTTGGCCGTACCGATTTCCTTCTTGATCCGCTCGGCCGAAGCCTCGCCGATCAGCAGGTTCTCTTCGCGGCGGAGATAGTTGACGATCGCGTCGTCCATCTTGTCGCCGCCGACGCGCACCGATCGCGAATAGACCAGGCCGCCCAGCGACAGCACGGCCACTTCAGTGGTGCCGCCGCCAATATCGACCACCATCGAGCCCGACGGCTCGTCGATGGGCAGCCCGGCGCCGATCGCAGCGGCCATGGGTTCATAGATCAGGTGAACCTGGCGGGCGCCGGCCATCTGGGCCGACTGGTGAATGGCGCGGCGTTCCACGGGGGTCGCCCCGGCAGGCACGCAGATGATGATGATGGGAGCAATAAAGGAGCGGCGGACCTGCACCTTCTGGATGAAGCGCTTGATCATCTCTTCGGCGACTTCGAAGTCGGCGATGACCCCGTCCCGCATCGGGCGCACGGCTTCCATGTAGATCGGCGTCTTGCCAAGCATCATCTTGGCTTCCTTGCCGACCGCGTGAACAACCTTCCGGCCGTTCTGGTTCACGTAGGCGACAACCGAGGGCTCATCGAGCATCACCCCGTGGCCCTTCACATAGACCAGGGTGTTTGCGGTACCGAGGTCGATCGCCATGTCGGTCGACATGAGACTGAAGAGTTTGCCAAGCATGATGGCGGGGGCTCCCTAGGCGCCCCGTGCGTCTCACGGGTGCGACTCACAGTACGCGCGCAGTATCAGCTCCCCGTACCGTGTGTGGCGTTTCAAAATCCCTAACGCAATAGCGCACTGCAAAATCCGGCCGCCCGGATGGAACGCTCCGTACCCCTGGCATGTCGGCCCCGATTCCGGGCGCCCCCGCGCGCCGCCGCGGGCAAACTCTACCCTTTTGCCCCGCAAAATCAGCCCGAAATGACGGCACGCAGCGTACACTGCCTGAATCTTCAATGAAGTCGGTTTGGCCCTGTCGCGCAGCGCCGGGCCCCTGTGCGAAGTTTTGCGCCCACCCTTGCCAGACGCCCCCTCGGCGCCGCCAATGGCCCTCGCCCGTCCCCGAATCTCCCTCCCAATCGTCACGATCAGGACGCCCCGATGACCGACAGCGCCGCCGCGGAGCTTCCCGCAGGAAGGTTCGCTGCCTTCCGGCACGGATCCTTCTCCCTCTATTTCGCGGCGCGGGTATTCACGACCTTCGGCTCCCAGATCCTGTCGGTCGCCGTCATATGGCACATCTACGACATCACACGGTCGGCGCTCTACACGGGCCTCGTCGGGCTGGTTCAGTTCCTGCCGCTTGCCCTGCTGGTGCTCGTCACCGGCACCGCCGCCGACCAGTTCGGCCGCCGCCTCATCATGGGGCTGTCGATCATCCTCGCCGCCGCCTGCGCGATTGTAATGGCTATTCTGACCGGCACGGGCGCCATCACCCCCTTCCTGATGCTGGCGATCCTGGTGGTCTTCGGCGTCGCCCGCGCCTTCCTCGGGCCGGCGTCATCCTCGTTGGTCGTTTCGCTGGTGCCGACCAAAGACTTTGCCAACGCGGTGACCTGGAACTCCTCCGCCTGGCAGGCCGCCACCATCGTTGGCCCGGCGGCAGGCGGTCTGTTGCTGGGACTGGGCGACCGGCCTTTCGCCAACTGGCTGTCCTCGCAGGGGCAACCCCAGCTCGGCGCGCTGGTCGACGGCCACGGCCCGGAGATCGCCTACACCACCGCCTTCATCTTCATGATGCTCGGCGCCCTGTTCGTGTTCGCCATCCCGCGCCCGCCCAAGAGCCCGCCGCGCGAGCGCCCCACCCTGCACAACATGCTGGAAGGCTTCCGTTTCATCTGGCGCCAGAAGCTCATCCTCGGCGCCATCTCGCTCGACCTGTTCGCCGTGCTGATGGGCGGCGTCATCGCGCTGTTGCCGATCTACGCCGACGAGATTCTCCATCTCGGTCCCGAGGGCCTCGGCTGGCTGCGCGCCGCGCCCGGCATCGGAGCGATCCTCGTCGCCATCATCATCACAATCTTCCCGATCCGCGATCACGCCGGCAAGATCATGTTTGTCTGCGTCGCCCTGTTCGGCGCCTTCACCGTCGTCTTCGGTCTGTCGACCGTCGCCTGGCTGTCCATCACCGCCCTGATCCTGCTCGGCGCCGCCGACATGGTCAGCGTCGTGGTGCGCGAAACCCTGCTCCAGCTGTGGACGCCCGATGATGTGCGCGGACGGGTCAACGCGGTGAACTCGGTGTTCGTTTCCGCTTCCAACGAGCTGGGCGAATTCCGCGCCGGCACCATGGCCCACGCCATCGGCGTTGGGGCGGTTGGCGCAATTCCGGCGGTCGTCATTGGCGGCGCCGGCGCCATCGCGGTCGCCGCCATCTGGGCGTTCATGTTCCCCACCCTGCGCAACGCCCGCCGTCTCGACGCGCGCGGCTGACCCGGGCCATACTTTTCTTCGCAAGGACTGCCCATGGCCTACTGGCTGGTAAAATCCGAACCCGACGTCTTCAGCTGGGACGATCAGGCTGCGCGCGGCGCCAGGGGCGAGCCGTGGACCGGCGTGCGCAACCACACCGCCAAGCTCAACCTGATGAAGATGAAAAAAGGCGACAAGGCGTTCTTCTACCACTCCAACATCGGCAAGGAGATCGTGGGCGTCGTCGAGATCGCCAAGGAAGCCTACCCTGATCCTTCCGCCGAAAGCGGCCCCTGGGTCTGCGTCGACACGGTCGCCCTCGAACCCTTCAAGACGCCCGTCACCCTCGACTATGTGAAGACCGATCCGAAACTGGCCGAAATGGCGCTGATCAAGTTCAGCCGCCTCTCGGTCCAGCCCGTCACCGCCGACGAGTGGAAGCACGTCTGCAAGCTCGGCGGCGTGAAGGCGTGATGCGATGACGATCGTCACGCTGCGTGCGGACTGCGCGCAATGCGCCGCGCTGTGCTGCGTCGCGCCCGCCTTTGATCGCTCCCCGGCCTTCGCCATCGACAAGGCGGCCGGCGCGCCCTGTCAGAATCTCGACGCCTGCGGCGGTTGCGTGATCCACGCCGACCGCGCCAGCAAGGGCTTCTCCGGCTGTATCAGCTATGACTGCTTCGGCGCTGGCCAGCGCGTCACCCAGCAGATGTTCAACGGCCGCTCCTGGCTGAGCGAGCCCGAACTTCTGCCAGCGATGTCGGCCGCGTTCCTCGCCATGCGCCGCGTGCATGAGCTGCTGCTGCTCCTCAACGAGGCCGGCAACCTGCCGCTCGATCCAGCACAGTGCGACGCCAGAACTGCGCTGCTATCTGAACTGCAACCCGCCGATGACTGGACGCCCGATACGCTGGCCGCTGCTCCGCTGGATGCAATCGCCGCGCGCACAGGCGTCTTCCTCCGGTCGCTGCGCAGCCATGTTCGATCAGCGACCCGCGCTCACGCCTGAAGTGGCGCTAAGGAAGTGGCGCCAGCGCAATCTCCCGCTGCACGCCAATCGCCCTCAGAAACGCCGTGTCGTGGCTCACCACGATCAGCGCACCGTCATAGGCCGCCAGCGCCGTCTCGATCACTTCCACCGACGCAATGTCGAGATGGTTGGTCGGCTCGTCCAGCAGCAATAGTTGCGGCGGCGCGCTTGCCGCCAGCTGGCACGCCAATCCAAGCCGCAATTGCTCGCCGCCGCTCATCGTGCCCACGATCTGCAGCGCAGTCTTGTTGCGGAAGGCAAAGCGCGCCAGCCGCGCATGCGCATCGTTGTCGTTCAGCTCCGGGTTCAGCCGCTGCATGTTGTTGAGCGCACTCGCGCCGGAATCAAGAAAGGCGACATGCTGGTCCAGCATCGCGATCCGCCCGTCGAACCGCCACACATCGCCTGCATCCGGGCCCGCGTCCGGTGTCGCCTCGCCCGCGATCAGTTTCAGCAGCGTGGTCTTGCCTGATCCGTTCGGCCCAAGGATCGCCACCCGCTCCGGCCCGCGTATGGAGAACGACAGGGGCCCGAACAGCCGGCGCTGCCCACGCGTCATCACCACGCTGTCCACTTTCAGTACGTCGCGCTGCGACGACAGGCCGACGCGGGGCGTCTCCACCGTCAGCGGGATCAACACCTCGACGCGCTTTCGCGCGGTCTCCAGCGCGTCTGTCGCCTGCCCCACAAGACGCTCGGCAATGCCGCTGTTGCGTCCCGCCGTCGCCTCAGCGCGATCCTCGCGTGCATCCATCAGCATCTTCGGCGCATCGCCCTTGGCGCGCTTGGCCTTGCCCAGCTTGTCGCGGCGGTCCTTGCGCTCGCGCTGCTCCTGCATGGCGCGACGGGTCCGGGCCAACGTCGCATCGGCCCGTTCCAGCGACTGTTCCGCCTGTATCTTCTCCGCTTCACGCATCGCAGCGAATGCCGACCAGCCGCCGCCAAACACGGTGACGCCAACGGGCGAGACCTCCACGATCCGGTCCATCGTCTCCAGCAGCGCCCGGTCATGGCTCGCCACGATCACGCCGCAGCGCCAGCCTGTGATCAGCGCACCAATCGCCTCACGACCCGCAACATCCAGATTGTTGGTCGGCTCGTCCAGCAACAACACGTCCGGCTGCTCCACACGCAGCCGCGCCACCGCCACCCGCGTCCGCTCCCCGCCACTCAACGATCGCAACGGACGGTCCAGCCCGATATAGCCGAGCCCCACTTCCGTCAGCGCGCTTTCGATCCGGTGCTCCAGCGTCCAGTCCGCGTCGGCTACATCATCTGCGCGGCCCTCGCCCGCCTCCAGAAGGCGCAGGCGCTCAAGCCGCTCCGTCACGCCCAGCGCATCGGCGACGGAAACAACCTCCTCCGGCCACAGCTGCACCAGCACGCCAATGCTGCCATTGCGCGTGATCGCCCCGGCGACGGGCTCGACCTCGCCCGCGATCAGGCGCAACAGCGTTGATTTGCCGGACCCGTTGCGTCCGACAACGCCGATCCGCTCGCGGCTAACCGACAGCGACAGATCATTGAACAGCAAACGCCCTTCGGGCGTCGCAGCCGAAACAGAGTCAAATGCAAGGAAGGCAGACATGGAGACACCGAAACAATGAGATGACGACGCAGGACTAGGCGCGTTTCGTCAGCTTCATCGATGTGTCCTCCGGTTGCGCACCACGCCGGTGCGTTGGCGCGATATGTTCCCGCCAGGCGGAAAAGTCAAACCGGCGACGCACGCTTCATCACAGCAGGCGCGCCAAATTGCACGCGTAAGCTTTTTCCTGGGTGCGCGTTTCCAGTCGCTTGTTGTTGTCTCGTCCAGCCGATTTCCGGCCGCTGAGGGCGTGTGCGGGCGGCCTTTCAGCGCTGATCCGGCGTAGATCGTCGAACCCTGCGGGCGCCCGTTTCAGGCCCGTTCGCGGATCATGACTCCTTCAGAGCCGGCGCGCAACGCGTGCAGGATCACAAGTGATCCTGCCGCGCACGGCAGTTTCAGGCCGCCATCGCTTTCGCGCGGCGCACTTCGAGCTTGTTGAGCGCATGGCAATACGCCCGCGCACTGGCAACCAGCGTGTCGGGATCAGACGCCTTGCCGGTCGCGACCAGCCCGTTGTCAGCCAGACGCACCGACACGGTCGCCTGCGCGTCCGTGCCTTCCGTCACCGCATTCACCTGGTAGAGTTCCAGTACGGCCGCATGCGGGCACAGCTGGCGAATGGCGTTGAACACTGCATCCACCGGCCCGTTGCCCGTCGACGTCGTCGAGCGCAGCTGCCCCTCGACAGACAGTTCCAGCTCGGCCGACTGCGGCCCCTCGGTGCCGGCCATCACGCGCAGCTTGGTCAGCGATATTTTTTCCTGCGCCCCCGCCAGCTGGTCATCGACCAGCGCGATGATGTCCTCGTCGAACACGTGCTTCTTCTTGTCGGCCAGCGCCTTGAAGCGCTTGAACGCATCGTTCAGCGCATCCTGCTCCAGCACGTAGCCCAGTGCTTCCAGCTTGTCGCGGAAGGCGTTGCGGCCCGACAGCTTGCCCATGATCAGCGAGGTCGACGGCACGCCGACATCTTCCGGCTGCATGATCTCGTAGGTTTCGCGGTTCTTCAGCATGCCATCCTGGTGGATGCCGCTCTCGTGCGCGAAAGCATTCTTGCCGACGATAGCCTTGTTGTACTGCACCGGGAAGCCAGTGATCGACGACACCATCTTGGAGGCGCGTGACAGCTTCTGCGTCACCACTTCGGTATAGAACGGCATCGAGTCGCCGCGCACCTTCAGCGCCATGACGCATTCTTCCAGCGCGGCGTTGCCCGCACGCTCGCCCATGCCGTTGATGGCGCACTCGATCTGTCGCGCGCCGTTGATCACGCCCGCCAGCGAGTTGGCGACCGCGAGGCCGAGGTCGTTATGGCAGTGCGTCGACCAGATGACCTTGTCCGAGTCCGGAATATTCTCGATCAGGCGGCGGATCAGCGCGCCATATTCCGCCGGATGCGAATAGCCCACCGTGTCGGGCACGTTGATCACGGTCGCGCCGGAATGGATCGCGACTTCAATCGCCTTGCACAGGAAGTCGAACTCGGTGCGGGTCGCGTCTTCCGCCGACCATTCCACGTCGCCGACATATTTCCGCGAGTGCGTGACGGAGGCGCCGATCGCTTCCAGCACGGCGTTCGGTCCCATGCGCAGCTTGTGCTTCATGTGAACGGGGCTGGTCGAGATGAAGGTATGGATGCGCGGGTTCCTGGCCTTGCGCACCGCTTCGCCCGCCCGGTCGATATCGGTCAGCGTCGAGCGCGCCAGCGAACAGATCGCCATGTCCTTGGCGAGTTCAGCGATCTGGGAGACGCACTGATAATCGCCCTCGGACGAGGCGGCGAAACCCGCCTCGCAGATGTCGACCTTCATCTCCTGCAGGAGTTCGGCCAGCTCCAGCTTCTCGCGGAGCGTCATCGATGCGCCGGGGCTCTGCTCGCCGTCGCGCATGGTGGTGTCGAAGATCAGCACGCGCTCCTTGGGAGCAGCAGGCTTGGGCGAAATGTCGGTCGGGGAAACGTCGGTCATGGAGGCGAGTCCTGTCAGGGTGTCATCTGGGGGATTTGACGGTTTTGCCCCTGGACGCGCCGACCTGCGGATTACGCAGTCGCTACTGTACGCGCCCAGGGGCTTCTAAGAAGCCCCTGCAGGGTAAGAAGCGCCCGAAGGCGCAGGGTTTGGCCCTGATAACGCATGATTGTTCTATTCCCCGCCGCGAGGCTGGCGTCAAGACTGACAATGTCAGGGAGCAGCCTTCCAGCTAGGATTTGGCGGTCTCTTTGACCGCCGCCCCGGCGTCCTCGGCCGTCGCAGCAGGGCCCGCCTCTTCCCCGCCCACCGCCTTGCGGGCGGCCAGCGCCACGGTCAGCCAGATGCCGACAATGGCGACCACCACGCCGCCCGCCAGCACCATGCCGCCGCCCATGGCCGACATCACGGCCTGGCCGAACAGCGCCACGATCAGCGTCTTGGGGATCACGCCCACCGCCATGCCGGCGAGATACCGCCAGAAACTCGCATGGCTCACCCCGAACACCATGTTGACCACGATGAACGGCGCGGTCGGCACGTTGCGCACGATCAGGCTGGCGAGGAAGTCGTTGCGGCCGATGAAACGCGACAGCCGGTTGGCCGACGCTCCGCCATAGCGGCGCACGAAATCGGCCCCCGCCCAACGGCCCGTGTAGAAGGTCAGGATGCCCGAGATGATGGTGCCCAGATAGGAGTAGAGAAAGCCGTTCACCGGGCCGAACGCCGCCACGCAGGCGGCGATCAGCACAAACTGCGGCGCCGCCATGTAAGCCGTGATGCAGAAGATCGCGATCACCGCCGGCAGGCCCCACGGCCCGGTCCGCAGGTGCGTCAGCACGGTTTCGAGGTCTTCGTGGATGCCGATGACGCCGGTCTTGCCCAGCACGATCAGAGTGATCACCCCAACCAGCAGCACCAGCGACACCCACACGGTCCGCCAGGCGCGGACGTCCATGTTGCTGAGAAAGGCGAGCAGTTTCTTCATGAGCGCGCCCCTTTGCGCCCTGCCCGGTAAGCCGTCAAGGACGGCCGGCGCCTCACGTTCCGCCAGGAGGAATGGCGACCGGACAGGCCGCTGGAGCTGCCGCTGAACGCGGAAACTGGGGTCCCCGGCGGACCTCGGAGTGGGGGGGCCGCCGGGGCGTCCGCTGGCGGTTAAGCGCAGCGGGCGGTGAGGCCGAGAACGTCTTTGACGGCGCCGATCAGGTCGCGCGCATCAACGGGCTTTTCAATCAGTTTGGCGGCTAGTCGAAGTTCGGGGCGCTGGATCGGCAGGCCGGTATCCAGCCGCGCCGAGCACACCACGACGGGGGCCTTCTGCGCGGCCGGCAGCAGGCCGATGGCCGACAGCAGGGCGTAGCCGTCCATGTGGGGCATCTCGAGATCGGTCACCACGAGGTCATACTGGCCGCCGAGCATTTTCTGGAAGGCGTCGGCGCCGTCGACGGCTTCCTCGCAGCGGAAGCCGACGGCCGAAAGAATGGTCCGCATATAGGTGCGCATACCGATGGAATCGTCGACGATGAGTACTCGCCGGCTCGGGTCCGACGGATTGACCGCCGCTTGACGTGAAGTCATTTTAACCACCTGGGACGGGGAGTCGGGGGCGCACGTGCGTTTGTTGCAGTACGGCTGGAAATACCGCTTCTGCAGGCATCCGACTTTTCCCGGGCCGACAATGCATTATCATTTGACGACAAATTCATGTCGTTCAGACGCCATCTCGCCGCACCTGTCGCAGGCGCCGCACCCCCGCCCTCAGCCATGAGGGAAATCGTTCGCGCCGAAGCCTGGAAAGGACTGCGCGAGCTGATCGGCAGTCTCGGCGGCGACAGCGACGCCATATTCGCCGCGGCGCATGTCGATATCGACGCGCTCGCCTTTCCAGACCGCTACCTGCCGCTCCGCACACTCATTGATGCCGTGGAGATCGCAGCCCAGCGCACCGGCCGTCCGGACTTTGGTCTCCTCAATGGCTCGCAGGTCAACACCTCGGTAATGGGCGCTCTCTCCATTGCCGCGCTCAACGCGCCGACCGGCCGCGAGGGCCTCGCGGTCGTTGCCCGCTACATGCACATCCACAACCCTGCGCTGAAGACCACGGTCACCGCGATCCCGCGCACGACGCGCGATTTCGTCGGCATCGCCATCGACATTCGCAGCGCCAGGCCAGCCTGCCAGTATCTGGAGCGCAACATCGCCGCCCTGCATCGCGGCCTGGGCAAGCTGTGCGGCAAGGACTACCGCCCGATCGAGGTCTGGATTCCACACCTGCCGATCGCGGCGCCTGCAGCATACCGGAAGATTTTCGGCGTCACGCCACGCTTCGGCAAGCCGAGCGCCGGCATCCTGATCGAGAAAAAGACGCTCGACACCTTCCAGCCCGGCCGCAGCGCGCGCCTGCGTGAACTGGCAGAGATCTACCTGCGTACACAGAACCGGAAGCAGGACGACAGCTTCGCCGTCGAGGTCACAAACATGACGCGCGGACTTCTCTCCACCGGCGACTGTTCTCCCGAACAGATCGCGCGCGCTCGGCATTCACGAGCGCACGCTGCAGCGCCGTCTCAAGGCCGAAGGCGTCACCTTCGAGAAGATCAAGGACGACCTGCGCCGCGAGATCGCCGAATCTTTGCTCGCGCAACCGAATGTGCCGCTGTCGCACATCGCCTACATACTCGCCTACACCGAACCATCCGCCCTCTCCCGCAGTTGCCGCCGCTGGTTCGGCGCAGCCCCCGGCGCCGTGCGCCGCCGCCTCGTTGACACCGGCTCCAGCCTGGCGATGACCGGATGAGACAGATCATCAGAGCCAGCGGGATGGCGGGCTTCTGCGAACTGGTGACAGACCTCGGCGGCGATCCTGACGCCATACTCGCAGCCGTCCATCTCGACCGCGCTGACCTTGCCGAGCCCGACCGCTACCTGCCGCTGCGCGCCTATATCGAATGCCAGGAGATCGCGGCCCGGCGCCTTGGCCGTTCGGACTTCGGCCTGAGATTTGGCACGCGCCAGGACATGAGCCTGCTTGGACCTCTCGCTGTCGCCATCGCCAACTCACCCACAGCGCGCGCCAGCATCGAGGTCTGCACGCGCTTCATGCACATCCACAACCCGGCGTTCCAGATGACGCTCGCGCCGATGGCAGGCACGGCCAACGAGTTTCTCGGCTTGAGCGTTGGCGCGATCCATCCACAAAAAGCGCAACAGAATGCCGAACGCATCCTCGCATCCTTTCACAAGTCACTTGGGCAGGTCGGCGGCGCAGACTACCGCCCGATCGAGATCTGGTTGACCCACAAGCCGATGTCGTCGCTGATGACCTACCGCGAGGTGTTTGGCGTCACGCCGCAGTTCGAGGCGCCGATGATGGGGGTTTCGGTATCCCGATCCGTGCTCGACGCCTTCCAGCCCGGCCGCAGCACCCAGCTTCGCCAGATCGCCGAAGACTATCTCAAGTCGCTCAGCTCGCCACACGATGCGACCTTTACCCTGCGCGTCGCCAACATGCTGCGCGGCCTCCTGCGCACCGGCGAGAGCTCGTCCGCTCACGCCGCCGCCGCTCTCGGTATCCATGAGCGGACCTTGCAGCGCCGCCTGCACGACGAGGGCTCCAGCTTCGAGAAGATCAAGGACGACGTCCGCCGCGAACTCGCCGCAGCCCTGATCGCCCAGCAGGAGGTTCCGCTCACGAAAGTCGCATCCATGCTCGACTACGCGGATTCCTCGGCTTTCACGCGCAGCGCGCGCCGCTGGTTCGGAGAGGCGCCCGCCGCGATGCGCAAGCGCCTGTCGAATGCGCCAGCCCCCGCCGAGCAGCCGCACACCGCTTCGCGCGTCAACTCGCTGTCTGCGAACCTGAGGGCGAAACGCGCACTGGAGTCGCCTTGAACCCCGGCGTCCGGCTGCGCGGGTCAACCGCCGTGTCGGTCAGCACATTGGCCTCGGGATAGTACGCCATCATGTTCCCGCGCGGCACATCGAAGGCATAAACCGTCACGCCCTCCATCACGCCACGGCTGGAGCGCACGTCCGCCAGCCCGCCTTCGTGCAGGCCAAGCCGCGCAATGTCGCCCGCATTCATCATCACGCACCACCGCGTCGCCGTGCCGCGATAGCTGTCCTTCTCCTCATAGATGATCGAGTTGAACTGCCCTTCGGACCGCACCGTCGTCAGCATGAGACCCGCATTGCGCTCCGCGTGGTGCGGCGTCTCGCGCACGGTGAACGCCGCCTTGCCGCTCGGCGTATGGAAAACCGGCGTATGCATCAGGCGGTTCTGGATATGGAACTCACGCTTGGCCACATCGATATCGGCCAGCTCCTCCATGCCCGGTACGATGCTGGCAATCGCCTCACGCAGTTTCGAATGCTTGGCGAACGACGCAAAGTCGATGCCGCTGTCCGGCGCGATCCGTCCGGCGATATCGCTGAGGATCATCGTCTCCGGCCGCACGCCGTCGAGGCGATGCACGCCCCCATCGCTCAGCCGCACATAGTTGAACATGGATTCCTGCGTTGTCGGCTCCCACTCCTCATCCCGCGCCGTCACCGGCAGGATCAGGCTCTCCCCCTCTTCCACGCCATGCACATGTCCGTGGTTCAGCGTGGTGGTGAGGAACAGCTTGAACCCGACCTTCTCCAGCGCCGCTTCCGCCCACGCTGAATCAGGGTTCGACGCATAAAGATTGCCACCCATGATCAGCGCTGCGTCGATCTCGCCGCGCTCGGCCGCCTGCATCGACGCCATGGTGTCGAGGCCCTTCTCGCGCGGCAGCGAGACGCCAAACACGCTCTCCATCCGCGCCATCACGTCTTCGGCCAGCACGGGCTTCACGCCAATGGTGCCGATGCCCTGCACGTTGGAATGCCCGCGCAGCGGCAACAGCCCCGCATGCGGCCGCCCTATCATCCCGCGCAGCAGCGCCAGGTTCACGACGTATTCGACATTGTCCGTCCCGTGCGTGTGGTGGGTCATCCCCATGCCCCACGCGAACACCGCAGCCTTAGACTGGCAGTAGGCCGCCGCAACCCGCTCGATAGGGCCACGCTCGACGCCAGACGCGATCTGGATGGCTTCCCACGTCGCCGCCTGCAGGTCGGCTGCGAACGCGTCATAGCCGGTCGCATGATCAGCGATGAACCGGTCCGCGACCCCGCCCATCGCGATCACCGCCTTGGCGATCCCCTTGAACAGCGCAATGTCGCCGCCAATGCGCGGCTGCAGCCAGTCGGAGGCGATCTCGCTCCCGCCGCTGATCATCGACAGCGGATCCTTCGGCAGCGCAAACTTCACCAGCCCCGGCTCCTTCGCCGGATTGATCACGATCACCTGCCCACCACGATCGCGGCAGCCCTTCAGCTTGTGGATAAAGCGCGGGTGGTTGGACGCCGGGTTTGCGCCGATCACGAAGATCAGGTCACACCCTTTGAGGTCCTCCAGCTCGACTGTCGCAGTCCCCGTGCCAACCGTCTCGCCCAGCGCAACACTCGTCGCCTGATGGCAATAATAGGAACAGTTGTTGACGTTGTTGGTCCCCCACACCCGCGCCATCAGCTGCAGCAGGAACCCCGCCTCGTTCGACGACCTTCCGGACGAATAGAAGAACGCCCGCTGCGGCTTGATGGCCCTCAGCCGCGCGCCCGCAATCGCCATAGCCTCGTCCCAGCCCAACGGCCGATAGCGATCCTCGCCCTTCGCCTTGTGCAGCGGAAAGTTCAGCCGGCCGAGATGCTCCATCTCGCGTCCGGACAATTCGCGCAGCTCGCCCAGCGAATGGGCAAACACTTCTTCCGGTATGGCGGGCTGCACATCGCTCGATTGCGCCTGCACGCTCTTGTTGCAGACAGCGGGAAACTCGCCCAGTTCGTCGGTCATGCCGCCGCGCTGCCCACCCATGCCCAGCCCGCAGGCCTTGCAGGTGTTTTTCGACGTCAGCGCTTTTGCAGCTTTCACGACGCCCATGCGCTGCACGGTCTGCAACGTATAGAGCACCTTCTTGGCGCCGCCGCCGATGGCCGGTCTTATGGTCATGGTCGAAGCCTAGATCAGTTCGGCAAGCCCCGCCAATACTGCGAGCACTCAGCCGAACGCATCGAGCCCTGTCGCCGCAACTGACACGGCCCACAGCTGCTTCGCCGCATCAGCATCCACAGCATGCGGATCGACGCCCGCATAGCGAGACGTCCCACGCGGCGTCAGCTCCGCCACATCGCAATCCTCGCAATAAAGCCCGCCCTTGCCATCCAGCATCGGCGAGGTCGCACACCATACGGAAGTCGCCGCCCCCTGCTCGGTCGTCTTGAACCGCTCGTTGACCTTGCCGTCTGCGTCGATCCAGCCCGCCGCGATCATCTCCTCGCGCGGCAGATAGCGCTGCAGCGGCGTCATGATCCCGCCGGGGTGCACCGCAAACGCTCGCACGCCATCCTTTGCTGCACGCCTGTCCAGTTCCACCGCAAAGAGCGCGTTCGCCGTCTTCGCCTGGCCATAGGCCGCCCATTTCTCGTAGGGCCGTGAATTGAAGTGGATATCGTCAAACACCACTGGCGACAGCTTGTGCCCGGTCGACGACACGCTCACCACGCGTGCGCCATTCGCCGCCTTCAGCGCTGGTGCAAGTCCAGCGACCAGTGCGAAATGCCCGAGATGGTTGGTCGCAAACTGCGCCTCCCAGCCGGGACCGACGCGCATCTCCGGGCTCGCCATGATCGCCGCGTTGTTGATCAGGATATGCAGCGGCTGGCCCGCCTTCACATAGGCATCCGCAAACGCCTTCACCGAAGCGAGGTCGCCCAGATCCATCGCTGCGATTTCGACATTCGGAATACCCGCCAGCGCCTCGCGCGCCACATCGGGGCGCCGCGCCGGCACCGTCACCCTGGCGCCCGCCTCAGCCAGCGCGCGCGTCGCCTCCAGGCCGAGACCCGAATACCCGCCGGTCACGATGACGTTCTTCCCCGCCAGGTTCCGCCCGCCGAGCGCTTCCTTCGCGGTCGTGCGCAGGCCAAAGCCCGAACCCATCGGCGTCTGGTCGCTGGATGTCATGGCGGCGTTTCCCTGCAATTTCCTGATGTGAGCGTTTGCTCACATTCGCACTCCAGACGCCCGGCGTCGAGCCCTTCTTTCAGATGCGACCGCTTTCCCCAACGTCCGTGCGAACTGGGCGTCTCGACATACAGATGTCACGCAGCCATGCTCCTCAGCATCATGCAAAAACACATCACCGCTCTCCTCACCTCTGCCGCTCTCGCCGCCACAGCGCTCGCCAGTTGCGCCACCGCGCCGGGCCAGTCACTGGGCCAGTCACCGGGCAAGTGGTCCGCCCCCAGCCTCAACCACACAAAGCCGCTCGTCATCGCGCATCGCGGCGCTTCTGGCCTGCGCCCGGAACACACCATCGAGGCCTACAAGCTGGCGCTGGACCAGGGCGCCGACTGCATCGAACCCGATCTGGTGATGACCAAGGACGGCGTCCTCGTCGACCGCCACGACACATTCCTCTCGACCACGACCAACATCGCGGGCCACCCGGAATTCGCCAGCCGCAAGCGCGCCTCCACCGATCCGGAATTCCCCAGCAGCCGCGAAGACTGGTGGGTCGCAGACTTCACGCTGGCCGAGCTGAAAACACTGCGCGCCATCCAGTCCTTCCCGGGCCGCTCGAAGGAATTCGACGGCCAGTTCGCCATCCCGACCTTTGGCGACGTGCTGGCCTTCGCCAAAGCAAACCGCACACAATCCGGCAAGGTCGTCTGCGTCTATCCGGAAGCCAAATCGCCCGCCTATCACGCCGCGCTCGGCCATCCGATGGCGCTGCCGATCCTGGACGCGCTGAAGGCGCACGGCTTCGACAGGAAGGGCGCGCCCATCTTCATCCAGTCGTTCGAGCCGCCCTTCGTGAAGGAAATCCAGCCGCTCACCGAGCTGCCCATCGTCATGCTGGTCGCCGACAAGGCAGCGCTCGCCGAAGCGCTGGCGACGCCAGGCGCGCCCTACTGGGATGGCCTCGGCCCTTCGATCCCCGTCCTGTTCAACGCGGACGGCACATCCTCCGGCGTCGTTGAAGCCGCCCACGCAAAGGGCATCGCCGTCCACCCGTGGACGTTCCGCGACGACGCGCCGATGCGCGCCGCACCATTCAACAGCGAACCCGCCGCCGCCTCGATGAAACGCACGCTGGCCCTCGGCGTCGATGGCTTTTTCACCGACTTCCCGGCCACGGGCGTTACGGCGGTCGCCGCCTTCAACGAGTAGGCAATTGCCGCCGCCAGGTCTCGGGTCTACGTTCTGACGCAATCGGGACAGAGGGGCGGCATGTCCGGAAATGTGTCTGAGAAGAAGTGGCTGACGCCCGCCAACATCATCGGCATGGTCTCGGCTGTGGTCGGCGTCATTGGCGTTGTGGTCGGCGTCGCCGCCGCGAACCCCGCCGGCCAGCGCGTCCTCTGCGGCCTCAACGAATTCTTCTGCGAGGATGTCGAGCCGACCGAAGTGACCGCCAGCGGTGAAGCCATCGACCGCGACGCCTGGTGCAGCGAGTTCGTCGCAATGCTCGACGCCATGCCGGAGAACGATCGCCCGCCCGGCGTCGGCGCCATTCCGTCCTCTGCCGACTGCACCTTCTCGCTCGACTCGCCCGATGCCGCATCCTTCACGACGCCACTGTCCACCCTCGCCGCGGCGTCCAACGCCAGCCTGACGGCAAACCTCAGCTTCAAGCACGGCGCCGTGCGCAAGCCGGTCCCCTTCACCATCCAGACCCTGTGCGGCTTTCAGGCGCCCGGCGCCCGCAGCTGGACGGCCATCGCCTGCAAGCTCGAAGATCTCGGCGCCCTGCACGACACATTCGGCTTCGGCGACAGCCCGGCGCCCACCGACAAGATGCAAGCATTCCTCACACCAGGTCAGCTCTATTTCTCGCAGACCTGGCGCCTCGTCATTGGCGATGAAACATCCGGCCCTGGCCTCGCCCCCGGCGCCTATGAAGTGAACCTCAACGTCGCAACGCCGCCGGAATCCCTGAAGCAGGCCAGCCCCAGCTTCCAGTTCACCGTCGAATGAGCGTCTGAACGAAAAAGGCCCCGGCGTTTCCACCGGGGCCTCTCATTCAGATCAGATCAGACAGCTTACGCCGCCGCCATCGCCGCGAGCATCAGCAGCGCCACGATGTTGGTGATCTTGATCATGGGGTTCACGGCGGGGCCCGCCGTGTCCTTGTAGGGGTCGCCAACGGTGTCGCCGGTCACGGCGGCCTTGTGAGCCTCCGATCCCTTCTTGTGAACGACGCCGTCCTTGTCGCGGAAGCCGTCCTCGAACGACTTCTTGGCGTTGTCCCACGCACCGCCGCCCGCCGTCATCGAGATGGCCACGAAGAGGCCCGTCACGATAACGCCCAGCAGCATCGCGCCGACCGACGAGAGCGCCTGGCTCTTGGCGACGTCGGAGAAGCCGCCAATGCCCCAGATCGCGAAGAACAGGACGACAGGCGACAGAACCGGCAGAAGCGAGGGCAGGATCATTTCCTTGATCGCAGCCTTGGTCAGCATGTCCACGGCGCGGCCGTAATCCGGCTTCGCTTCGTAGGTCATGATGCCCTTGATCTCGCGGAACTGACGGCGGACTTCTTCGACGACCGCCTGCGCCGCGCGACCCACCGCCATCATCGACATGCCGCCGAACAGGAACGGCAACAGGCCGCCGAACAGCAGGCCCACGACCACATACGGGTTGGAGAGTTCGAAGTTCGGCACGACGCCGAACAGGAAGTCGCCTTCCACCGCAACGCCGGTGAAGTGATCAAGGTCAGCCGTGAACGCTGCGAACAGCACCAGCGCGCCGAGGCCCGCCGAACCGATCGCATAGCCCTTGGTGACAGCCTTCGTCGTGTTGCCGACAGCGTCGAGCGTATCCGTCGT
>Ga0075163_10003844_pt1 | contig 20138 bp, 16 predicted proteins | sample JI1023141ADNA_FD_71478 | JGI IMG/M metagenome (GOLD analysis project Ga0075163, IMG submission 71478) | Wastewater effluent complex algal communities from Wisconsin, to seasonally profile nutrient transformation and Carbon sequestration -... | ecosystem: Engineered > WWTP > Effluent > Algae... | reverse complement strand
TTGGTGGAAATGACCAGTTCGTCGCGGTAGGAAGCGAAATCGGAGCGCAGCAGTCGACCGAAATTCTCTTCGGCGGAGCCGGGCGGCGGGCCGTAGTTGTTGGCCAGATCGAAATGGGTGATGCCCGAATCGAAAGCCAGGTGCAACATGGCGCGGCAATTTTCGAGCACATCCACATGGCCGAAATTGTGCCACAGGCCGAGTGAAATTTCCGGAAGTTTCAGGCCGCTGCGGCCGCAGCGGCGGTATTGCATTGATTCATAACGCCGGGCGTCGGGAAGATAAGTCATTGCTGTATTTGATTTTGAAGGCGAAAAATAGGAATAAATGTGAACGAAGGAAATGTCAGAATTTCGGGCAAAACGAGAAAGCCCCGAAGCGCAAATGTGCTCCGGGGCTTTCTCGTTTTAATTCCTTCCGAAATGAATCACATCGAACTGGCCGACTTGAACAGGCGGTTCCAGTTGATGCCCTCGCGGATATTGCCGTTTTTCGTAGAGAACCAGATAAAGAGCGGTTTGCCGACGATGTGATCTTCCGGCACATAGCCCCAAATGCGGGAATCTTCGGAATTGTGGCGGTTGTCGCCCATCATCCAGTAGTAGTCCTGCTGGAAGGTATAGGAGGTGGATTCCTGGCCGTTGATGTAGATTTTACCGTCGCGCACTTCCAGTTTGTTGCCTTCGTACGCCGCAATGACGCGCACATAAAACGGCAGGTTATCCATGTTGAGCGGCGTGGTGATTCCTTTTTTAGGAATAAATATCGGTCCGTAGTTGTCCACCGTCCAGCCGCCGTAGCGTTTGGGATCGTTGGGAAACACATATCCGGGTTCGCGGTCCTGCGGAACACGGGTCACCTGGATGTTGGAACCCAGGGATTTAATTTTTTGCACCTGATCATCGTCGAGGTTGAACATGCCGCGGCTCGCAAGCATGCGATCCTGCTCGCTGCTCAGGGAAACGCCCCATTCAGACAGTTTTTTCAGATTCACGTTGGCGGGTTCCACCCGGTAGAGAAACTGGCGGTGGGTTGGGTTTTGTGCCGCCACCCCATTGATGTACAATTGCCCGTCGCGGATGGAAAGACTGTCGCCGGGCAAACCGACGCAACGTTTGATGTAGTGGTCTTTTTTATCCACCGGGCGGGTGATGATTTCAAGGCCGGGCGGAATTTTGCCGCCGGTTTGCTGCTTGAGCTGGAAAATGGCCCAACTGCGTTCGGGTGTCAGTACCACGCTGTCGCCGGCAGGCCAGTTGAACACCACCGGCTCGTTGTGATCGATGCTTTCGATGGCCGGAAGGCGGTAATAGGGCAATGTCGGCTTTTTCGTATAGGATTCACCCATATCGAAAGGCAGGCGGTTGTGCATCAGCGGAAACTGGATCACCGTCATGGGCGTCCGGATGCCGTAGTGGGCTTTGCTGACAAACAAAAAGTCGCCGACTTTGAGCGTTCCTTCCATCGAAGGCGTGGGAATCACGTAGGCTTCGATCAGGAACATCCGGATGAATGCGGCCGCAAATACCGCAAAAACAATGGCTTCGGTCCACTCGCGGAGTTGTGACTTCTGCATGTAGGCGTACTCGGTCTCCAGTTTTTTCAGCGCCAGCTTGTCGTTTTTCTCAATGGCCTCGTGGTGCAGGCGGTGGAATTCGCGGTCGCGTTCCAGGATCGGGCCTTCGTATTTGCTGTTTTTGTCCGCTCCGATTTGAAAAAACGGAATCGGGGCAAAAATCACCGACAAAGCGGCATGCCCGAAACTGTGCTTGCCGAACGAGCGCACCATGTCGATCACCATCCCGGCGTAAATGAAAATATTGACGATCGGGAACAGGAACCAAAATGCATACCGCGGCTTGCGGCCGATCATTTTGCACCATTCCACGGCTGCCAGGCCGGGCACCAGTGCCTTCCAGCCGGGAACACCCGCCTTTTCAAACAGTTTCATCATGCTCACACCGAGCAGAATGTAGAGGACGATGAGGAAAATCAGGACTGACATAATTGTTGCAACCTTGTACTTTGAAGTCAAATTTCTTCGGAGAAATTAAAGTCCAAAGTACAGGACATGGGTTTGTTTGAATAAAAAAATGAACCGGACGAAGGTATATTGCAATCGAACATCACTACCCGGGCTTCGACGAGTAATAGAAAAAAATCGCTGTGCGCAGGTATTTAGGCACAAGCCACGCTGCTCGTTGCGTCACCATCAGAATTCTATTCTCCTGCCCCTTTCCGGCGCTTGCGGCGTGTTTTAAACATCTCTACCACCTCTTTGTCGGTCAGGAAACCAAAATCGACGAACTGGGTGGAGACAAAACGTTTGACATCCTGGTAGTCCTTGGCGCGTTTGTCGACGAAACGTTTGAGCAGTTTGTTCACGTAAATCAGCGACACTTTTTCCACATCCTGGTTGAACTGCTGATTGCCGAAGATTTTCATGTACACCGCAAATATTTTGGTCAACTCGAAATAGTCGGCGTATTCCCGTTCGCTCAGACCGTTGATGAGGCGGATGAAATACATCAGCACCAGTTGGCGCAGGCATTCGCTTTCCACAGAGAGGCCCTCGTGTGTGTTGTAAAAATCCTGCACTGACTCGATGGCATCGGGGTGCACGTAGCCCAGGCTGTGAATTTTGTCGCCGATCCGGTAATAATCCGAGATTTTATCCTTCCAGTTTTTGTCTACGGCTGCGCTCATCCGCTCGTCGTTGACGGAAGAAATTCCCGGCGATTTGTACAGGGCCACCAGGAAGCGCAGATAACGAATGTCAAACTCTGCAAAGGAGCGGCGCTCGCGTTCGAAGTGTGTGGCAAAAGCCAGGCGTTCGGCCGGGTCGAGGTCGGTGTAGTTACCGTACATGGCCAGCATTTCAAGGTATTCCTCGCTGCTCTGGAAACTCGCATTATCGAGAAAACCCTTCATTTGTTCCTTCAGGCTGTCGTTGACGCCGCCTACTTCAAAACGTTTGAGCAGAAACTGACGCAGCGCCGAAAAGTTGGCTTTCATTTCACCCAGGGTATTGGGGAAATCGGCCGAGTAGTACAACTCGTTGCGGAACTGGTTGGAATAGCGGCGGTACAGGTCAGCGCGTTCCTTCAGATCGCGGTACCGGTCGTTTTTCAACTGCTGGAGGAAATAACGGATGCGTTTGTTCTCCACCAGGGTCATCAGGTTGGTGATCCAGATGTCGCTGCTGAGTGCAAAACCGACGGTGATGCTTTGGCCGATCCGTTTTTTGAGTTGTTCAAAATGCACGCTCTGACAAATGGCGTGCAGAATATCTTTGAAGTGGTCGTTGGGACGCACGTACTTGAACTGATCGTTGATTTCGCCGCGCAGCACGGCGTAACCCAGCACCCGCGGCAGGTACAGCCCTTCGAAGGGTGGTTCCAGCAGGTATTTTTCAAAAGTAACGAGTTGCAAAGGCGCTTCAGCCGCCACCTGGTGGTGCAAGTCGGAGAGCATGGGCTCGAAGTCGGTCCGAAGCGTGTTATAATATTCGTCCTCTTCTTCTTCGAGGTAAAGTGCGAGATTGGGGGATTCCTGAATGGCTGTGGCGATCTCGTTCAGGCGGTCGTAGTATTTTTCGTCTAAGGGCTGCATAATGAGCGTCGTGAGAGTGTGAAAAACGTAATTATCGGGGGTATTTTGAAAAAAGACCCGGTAAAGCCACACAGGACTTTACCAGGTCTTCAATTCACCATCAAAATCAAAGGCAAATATAGGGTTGCCTGATTGATATTGTTTATGCTTCTTCTGTTTTTTCTTCTTCAGCGGCGGGTGCTGCTTCTTCGGCTGCGGGAGCCGCTTCTTCCACCACTGCGGCCGGTTCGGCTGCTGCTTCTTCGGCTACTGCCACCGGTTCGGCTGCTGCTTCTTCGGCTACTGCCACCGGTTCGGCTACTGCTACCACTTCTTCGGCTACCGCTGCCACTTCTTCTGCCACAGTTTCTTCCACTGCGGGTTCTTCCACCGGCGGAGCGGGTTTGGCTTTTACTTTTGCCGTTCCATCTACTGCTGCGACGAATTTGCGTTTGCTTTCAGCCGTTTTTTCGCGACGATCAGCGATACCGGATTCTTTTTGCTCAATCCATTGTGCCAGTTTGGCGTCGGCTTGCTCAGGCGTGAGCGCACCTTTTTTCACACCGCGTTCGAGGTGTTTTTTCAGCAAAACACCTTTGAAGCGCAGAATAGCGAGTACGGTATCCGTAGGTTGTGCACCTTTGGTCAGCCATTCGTAAGCGCGATCGCGGTTGATTTCAATGGTAGCAGGAATGGTGAGGGGGTTGTACGTGCCGATTTTTTCGATAAAACGACCGTCGCGGGGCGAACGGCTGTCGGCAACTACAATGTGATAAAAAGGTGCGGCTTTGCGACCTTTGCGTTGCAGGCGAAGTTTGACTGCCATGTGTTGAATTTGAAAATTTTAATGAGAAATACTCGCCCGGTTACTTGTTCAAGACAACGCCGGGCTTTTCGAGGGCGCAAATGTACGAACAAACAAATCGAAAAACCAAACATCATTTGTTTTTACTCGTTCAAAGCCTGCGCAAGCACACAAATTATTCTGCTAATCACCCTTGATCGATGCACATGAACAATCACCTTTCCCGATGCTGTAATCCGCTCCCATCCAAACCGGGATTCTTTCCGCACCTTTTGGCAGCCTGCCTGCTCTCGCTCTCCCAGTTACCGGTTTCGCTGGCCCAAACCACATCCATCTCCGGTATCGTCAACCGCTACGCTGCCGTCACTGCCATCGATACCTGCTCAGGCAAACTGACGGTAAGCGATACCACCGGTTTCCGGGTCGGCGCTCCCATGCTGCTCATCCAAATGCAGGGCGCCGAAATCGTATCGAGCAACAACTTTCTGTACGGCATCATTCAGTCCATGAATTTTGCCGGCCGCTACGAACGCGCCGTGATTGACTCAGTAGGGGTCAACGTCCTGTTCGTGCAAAAAAGACTGGTGCACAATTTCTCGGTCGCCGGCAAATTGCAGGCGGTCAGCATACCGCAATATGTGAATGCCATCGTGAGTGACACATTGAAATGCCAGCCCTGGAACGGCAGCACCGGCGGGGTGCTGGCGCTTGATGTGAGCGGCACACTCACCCTGAATGCACCGGTGCTGGCCGACGGGGCAGGATTTCGGGGCGGAGCGGCTTACCTCGGCTCTGGCAACAACTGCAATTTCCTGATCCCCGAAATCGGCTATTTTTATGCCTTTCCCAACTGGCGCGCAGCCTACAAGGGGGAAGGACTGGCCCTGCCGATCATCGGGAAGGAACTTGGCCGCGGCCCGCAGGCCAACGGCGGCGGCGGTGGCAACGACCACAATTCCGGCGGCGGCGGCGGCGGCAACATCACCGACGGCGGCAATGGCGGCGAAAACGACGAACCCAGTCTGCTGGGTTGTGATGGTTACAATCCCGGTGTGCGGGGTTATGGCTCCTTCTTTACCACCGACCGGATGTTTCTGGGCGGCGGCGGCGGCGCTGGCCACGCCAACAATGCTGTCACCGGCGCCGGCGCCAGGGGCGGCGGTATCATCGCCATCCAGGCCGGCGACATCAACGGCGCCTTGCCGGTCATCTCGGCCAACGGCGCATCGGCGGCATTTTCCAATGGCGACGGAGCCGGCGGCGGCGGCGCAGGCGGCACCATCTGGCTGAAATCCAATTCGATACCGCCGGGCGCCATCATCCGCACCAACGGCGGCATTGGAGGCAATACCATCAACAACAACTCCAACCGTTGTTTCGGTCCCGGCGGTGGTGGCGCAGGAGGGCGCATCCTGACCAATTTGTTCGGCATTCCGGCGCCCACCGGCGGCCTGGCCGGTGTGGTGACGGGCTCCACCAACGGCTGCAATGGTTCTGGCAGCGGCGCCACCGCCGGCGATGCCGGTCAGGTAGAATCGCTGCCCGCTATCCCGCAGGGCACAGCGGATTATGGCATCCCGCAGATTGTGGGATCGCCGCTGCCCGACACGGTGTGCCCCGGCGCAAACGCCAGCTTTATCGTGCTGAGCAACACCGGCAATTGGAGCTATCAGTGGCAGGTCAACACCGGCAGCGGATGGCTGGACCTGGGCAGCAGCCCGCAATTCGCCGGAATACAGACGGATACGTTGACCGTTTCGAACCTGACTTCCGGACAAAACGGGTACCAGTTCCGTTGCCGGGTATTCCGCGCAGGATGCTACGAGACCATCTCAAATGCCGCGGCGATTGTTGTTTCGGCGCTTCCCACGGCGGGATTTACCCTTGCGCAAACTGGATTTACGGTCGATTTTACCAACACTTCCAATGCAGCGGGCTATTTCTGGGATTTTGGCGACGGCGCTACGAGTCAGGCCGCCAATCCGCAACACGTTTATACCACAGAGAACACCTTTACGGTGACACTTTACGCTTTCACGGATTGCGATACCGCTGTTTCAACCCAGACGGTGGTTACACTTCTGCCTCCTTCGGCTGGTTTCACGGCGCCGCCTTTGACGGCCGGCTGTGATCTCGCCACGGTTTCGTTTTCCAATACTTCTTCAGCGAACAGCACTTCATTCAACTGGTTCTTCGCAGGCGGCAATCCGGCCAGTTCCGGCGTACAAAACCCCGTTGTCACTTATGCAGCATCCGGCATTTATCCGGTTACTCTGGTGGCGACAAACGCCGCAGGACAGGATACCATCACCCAGTTTGTAGCCGTGGACGTGACACCCCAACCGGTAGCGGATTTTGCCTTTTTCGTGCAGCCGGACGGCTCGGTACAATTCGGCGACCTGAGCCTGAACGCGGACGGTTTGCTCTGGGATTTTGGCGACGGCAACACCGACCCGACACCCAACCCGCTGCACGTCTATACCAATGAAGGCGTTTACAACGTGTCTTTGACCGTCTGGAATGATTGCGATACAGTTTCGATACTGCAACAGGTACCCGCCTTGTTCCCGCCGGTGGCCGACTTCTTTGTGCTGGATACCACAGCGGGATGCCAGGGCGCAATAGTCGAATTTGAAAACTCCTCTTCTGCCAATGTCAGCACGTTCAACTGGAGTTTTCCGGGTGGCACACCCGGCAGTTCCACCGATCCCGACCCGAGTGTGACTTACCCGGCAGCCGGTACTTACACGGCCCAACTGATCGTGTCCAATGCACTGGGCAGCGATACCATCGAACAAACTTTTGCCGTTCAGATTCTGGATTTTCCCATCGCCGGCTTTACCTATACCTTTTTCCCCGGAGGCGTGGTGCGTTTTAAAAACACCAGTCAGGATGCCCTTCAATACACCTGGGATTTTGGTGACGGAACGCCGCAGGTAATCGGGGTGACCAACATCGACCACCAGTTCCCGGCAAGCGGCTCCTACGTTGTGACGTTGATCGCCAACAACCCCTGCGGAGTTTCGATTTTGCAACAAACCATCGAAGTGGTTGTGTCGGGTACTCCCACGGTCGAACCCAAACAACCCGGTACTTTCCGGTTGTTTCCAAATCCGGCCAGCGACTGGCTGACAGTGGATTGTTCGGAAGCCGGCGAACCAGCGCTCGATGTCCGGATTTTTGATGTGGCAGGCAGAATGGTATTTTCAGGTGAATTTGGCCAGGACCGGAAATTGACGATTCCGCTGGAAACCATACCTGCCGGTGCCTTCACCGTCGCGGTCAGGTTTCCGGGCAGTCAACTGACCCGGACCGCATTGAAAATGTAAGGTTCGGACAGGTGCTTTTTTGCTTTTTCAGACCAAAAACCGGTATTTTTATCCGCATTCTTGTGAGAGAAAGTATGTTTGTAGCATGCAAATGTCACTCAAAAAAACGCTGCTTGTCCTGTTTTTGACGGCGCCGGTTTGGGCCGGCGCCCAGACCAACGAGGGCACGGAATTCTGGTTCGGCTTTATGCACCACCACGATCCGGGTCAAAACCAGATGGTGGCCATGATTACATCCAAGTACAATACCTCGGGTGTGGTCAAAATTCCGGCGAGCAACTGGGAGCAGGCATTCAGTGTGGGCGCCAATGCCGTCACCGTCATCAATCTGCCTTCCTACGTTGAAAACACCACATCGGAGGCGGTAACTGGAAAAGGGGTGCAGGTGATTTCACAATTGCCGGTGTCGGTGTACACGCACCAGTACAATGCCATGCGCTCCGAAGCGACGGTGGTGTTGCCGGTGTCGTCGCTCGGTTCGGAATACTATGTGATGACCTACAAAGGCTACCAGGACGTGGGAGAAGTTTTTCCGTCCGAGTTTCTGCTGGTAGGCGTCGAAGATGGCACAGAGGTCATGGTCACGGTGAGCGATGCTACTAAGGGCGGCAAGGCGGCCGGCCAGACCTTCCCGGTGCTGCTCAATGCCGGCGAAACCTACCAGGTGCAAAGTCTGGAAGGCAGCACGGGCGATATGACTGCTTCCTATGCCACAGGCAATAAAAAATTCAACGTTTTCGCGGGCTGCCGCTGGACGCAGGTGCCGAGCGGATGCAATTTTCGCGACAACTTGCTGGAACAAATGTACCCGGTGGCCACCTGGGGGAGGCAGTTCGTGACCGCACCGTTTGCGCACATGCCCTATGATTTGTTCCGGATTTTGGCTGCCGAAGACGGCACGGAGGTTTCGGTACAGGGCGCATCCGGCACACAACAGTACACCATCCAGGCGGGCGAGTTTGTGGAATACAAACGTTCCGAGCCTACTTTCATCGCCTCCAACCAGCCGGTAGCGGTGATGCAATACCTGATCGGCAGCGATTGCAGCGGTTATTCGGTGGGCGACCCGTCAATGGTGTTCCTCAACAGCGTGGAACAAATCCGCGATACCGTAACCATGTACAATTCCGCCTTCGAGGCGATCACGGAGAACTACATCACGGTCATCACCAAAACCGCAGACCTGCCCCTGACCACTTTCGACGGGCAGGCGCTCGCGGGTTTGGGTGCTACCATCGAAACCGCCGGGCCGGCCGATGGTTTTTCGCTGGCTACCATCAAGGTCAGTACCGGTGCGCACACGGTCATTTCTCAGGGATGTGGCATCATCGCGACGGCCTATGGCTATGGCAACGTGGAATCATACGCCTACGGCGGTGGCGCCAGTTTCAAACCGCTCAACGCCGAAAGCCTGATCCCGGAGGGCGGCTGCCTGAACGACACACTCTACTTCGACACACAATTGCCGGAACCGCGATACTCCTTTTTGTGGGACCTGGGCGACGGAGCGACTTCCACCGAAGCAGCCTTTTCGCACCAGTACACCAGTCTGGGTTCGTTCAAGGTGACACTTTTCCTGACCGACAATTGCCTCGACCTGCACGACACCCTTTCCCGCGACGTGCTCATCACCCTACGGCAGGCAGCCACCGTTTCGGGCGACGACGAAACCTGTGCCGGCGGTGAAATACAGTTGAGCGTAACGGACCTGCCCGGCGCGCGCTATGAATGGACGGGGCCCAACGGTTATTTTTCCAATGAGCAATTTCCCGTTTTGAACAATGCGCAATCTGACCAATCGGGTCAATACAGCGTCATCGGCATCATATCCGGTTGTGCAACCTTTCCTTCCACCGCAACCATAACCGTCCACCCCACCCCGCTGCCCGCCCTGGGCGACGACTTCCTGATTTGCCCGGATGACCTGGGGGACACCCTGCCGACCTTGTGGCCGGGCGATTTTGCCCAGTACCGATGGCAAAACAATGCACATACGCCTGTTTTTGAAGTAAAAAAAGGGGGCCTCTACTGGGTGCAGGTAACCGATGTTTTTGGCTGCACGGCCGCCGACTCTCTCACCGTCAGGGAAATTTGCCCCACCTTGTACTACATTCCCAACGTGTTCAGCCCGAACGATGATGGCGACAACGACTATTTTGAAGTGTATGGCAGGGATGTTATTTCACTTTGGCTGTCGGTGTACGATCGCTGGGGCAATCACCTGTTTGAGTCCAACGCCATCGACGCGCGTTGGGACGGCACATTCCGCGGGCAGCCGGTCAATCCCGGTGTGTACACCTGGGTGGCGCGGGTGGAAGGATACCGAAAAGACGGGCAGGTGTTCCGGTCGGTGGAGGCGGGTTCGGTGACGGTGGTTCGGTGAAGGGGGTTGAAGGTTGAAGGGTTGAAAGGTTGAAAGTTGAAGGTTGAAGGGTTGAAGGTTGAAGGGGGTTGAAGGTTGAAGGGGGGGGGCGCAGAAATCCTATTTTTTGAAAAAACAGGATTTCAAGGGCAGGGTTTTCAGACCACTTTCAATCACTGTTGGTTTGTAAAGGGTTGAGAATCACTTTTGAAGGTGTTTTTCAAAACATACACTGTTCTCCACACCGGCGTATTGTCCAAAATTCGGAACCTGGGTATAGCCGTTTTTGAGATACAACGCGATGGCATCGGGCTGGCGAATGCCCGTCTCGAGCAGAGATCGGGTAAAACCGGATTCGGCAGCCCAGCGCTCCAGTTCGGCCAGCACCCGGGAGGCGACGCCGGCGCCGCGGTTTTCCACAGGCACATACATCCGCTTGATTTCCACAGTATTCGCATCGTAGGGTTTGAAGGCGCCGCAACCCACAGGCACATTGCTTTCCCCAAAAGCGACGACAACATGACGGATATTGGTCACTTTGTTGAATTGATCGTAAAAAGCGTGGTCATCGCCGTCGATGATGGCGAGTTCGGCATCGAGGTGGCGGACAAGTTCGATAAAAACAGGATCGGAAGAATCGGTGCGGCGCAAGGTCAGCATAGGCGTTTTTTTAGCGGGCAAAATTCGATAAAATTTGTATAAAAGACCCTTCGGACTACATTTGCAGCCATCTGCAGGAAGTTGCCTGCCGTTATTTTTCACCCTTTCACCGCAACCTTCTACCATGACCGGTTTCCGCCAATATCTCTTTACCCTCGCGTTGTTCGCGTTCTCTGCCTGCAGCCCCGATCAGAAAAATCAGCCGCCCGCCAACGGCAACGCGGAGGCGCGGTATTCACCCAAACCCTACGTCGAACTGAAACACCCGGACTGGAGTAAAAACGCGACAATTTACGAGGTGAACGTGCGGCAATTCACGCCGGAAGGAACTTTCAAGGCATTCGAGGCCCACTTGCCGCGGCTGAAGGAAATGGGCATCGACATCATCTGGTTGATGCCCATTCACCCCATTGGTGAAAAAAACAGGAAAGGCACACTCGGCAGCGAATATTCGGTAAAAGACTACCTCGGCGTCAATCCGGAATTCGGCACCATGGACGATTTCAAAGCCCTGGTCAAAAAAATCCACGACCTGGGTATGTATGTCATCATCGACTGGGTAGCGAATCATTCAGCCTGGGACAATCCGCTCACGACCGAACACCCCGAATGGTACACCAAAACCAAAGAAGGCAATTTCCAGCCGACGCCCTGGTATGACTGGGACGACATCATCGACTTTGATTACGAGCAGCCCGGATTGCGCAAATATATGACCGAAGCAATGAAATTCTGGGTCAGGGAAGCAGATATCGACGGATATCGTTGCGATACGGGCGGTTTTATCCCGACCGACTTTTGGGAAAATGCACGGGCAGAAATGGACGCCATCAAACCCGTGTTTATGCTGGCCGAATGGGAGTCGCGCGATCTCCACAAAAAAGCCTTCGACATGACCTATGCCTGGAGCCTTTGGGACAAAATGCACCAGGCTACCGTCGGCAAAAAAGGCATTGGCGGCCTGGTGGAGTACATGGCCCACGATGTCAATACCTTTCCACACGGCGGTTATCGCATGACTTTTACGGACAACCACGACAAAAATTCCTGGGAAGGCAACCAGTATTCCAATTTCGGGCCGGGCCTCCACGCCTGCATGGTGTTCGCTTCAGTGGTCAACGGCATGCCGCTCGTGTACAGCGGACAGGAAGCCGGACTGGACAAATCGCTGAAGTTCTTCGACAAGGATTCGATCACCTGGAAGGCGCATCCCAATGCGGATATTTATAAAAAACTGTTTGCCCTCAAACACCGCAACGAAGCGCTTTGGAACGGCGAAAACGGCGGCGAAATGGTGCGGATTTACAATGACAAAATGGACCGGGTCATTTCATTTGCCCGCGAAAAAAACGGCGACCGGGTGCTGCCGGTTATCAATTTCAGCGAACAACCGACGACGGTCCAATTGAATTCAAAATACTTTGCGGGCGTTTACACCGAATTGTTATCAGGAAAAGAATACACCCTCTCGGGCGACGACACCCTGACACTTCCTGCCTGGGGGTATCTGGTGCTGACACAGGACAAATAGCGGGCGCCGAATTTTATCTTTCAGGCAAAGGCAACCGGGCGAACCAGTCCGGCGCCATTTCTGCGGAGAACATTTTTACAACAAATCCGCTTTCACGGCCCCATCCAGAGGCTCACCCGACACTTGCCAGAAATGAAAAAAACGGTCCAATACCTTGCCTTTGCTTTGTTTTTTGCCCTGGTTTTATCCAGACTCCCTGCCCAGAATTCCCGTTTTGGGGCCGGGATCGTTGCCGGTTTGAATTTTGCCGAACTGGAAGGCAATGGCATCACTGATTATTTCGGTCTGAATGCCGGATTGATTGGAACCGCCCGAATATCGAGGCATGCGCAGGTGGGCATGGAAATTTTATTCAGTCAAAACGGGGAATACATCCTGCCTGAATCCTATCCTTATGTGCAATACGGCCAGGTACGGCTCAATCATCTGGAAATTCCCCTGCACATCGACTGGCTGATCGGCGTTTTTAAAAGAGAAGATTTTTACGACTGGAATTTGAATCTGGGCGTTGCGTACACCCGACTTTTCAGCCATCAGGCAGAAGATATCAACAACCAGGATGTGAGCAACCAGATTGTTTACGGAAAAAGGGATGCCTTTTTATTGCAGGCCGGCACCACTTACCATTTCACCAAAAGGTTGGGACTGAACCTCAAGACCTCGCTGCCCATTCGGGTGGAAGGATTGAACTGGACGCTGGCGGCCCGCATGGTTTATCTGATTTGAACCTGCTTCTTTTACCTCTATGCAACAGGGATAGAAGCACCGGAAGCGCAATGATCTTTTGGTTTCCAACGTTTTACACCAGCATACCCTTTATGATTTTATGAAAAACTGGATTGAAAACGAGGTTGTATTGCAAGGCCGGTCCGTCGGGCTGCACCCTCTGCACCCGGGACATTTGCCGGATCTGGAAAGAGTGGCAAAGGATAAAAGGATCTGGGAATTCTACACCTTCGATGGAAGTCAACCTGAAATCTTGAACCGGGTGTATCAGTCGGCGCTGGCTGACCGTGATCTCGGGCACCAGTTCCCTTTTATCATCTGGCACAACAACGACCAACAAATCATCGGCAGTACACGATTTTTGGACCTTCAACCCGCACATAAAAAACTGGAAATCGGCGGCACCTGGCTCCATCCCGATTACTGGGCAACCGAGGTGAATCTGGAATGCAAGTTGTTGCTGCTGACCTATTGCTTTGAAAATCTCCAGGCTGTGCGCGTCCAGCTCAAAACCGACGAAAACAACTGGCGGTCCAGAAAAGCCATTGAAAAAATCGGCGGCCGCTTTGAAGGCATTTTGCGAAACGACATGCTGCGTGCCGACGGCAGCAAGCGCAATTCCGCATATTTCAGCATCACAGACGACGAGTGGACGGACCGCAAGGCGGATTTGATAAAATTATATCGGTCCAAAATTGCGTTTTGAGCAGGGAAAAGGTGAGTATTGCGTCAAAATCAGGCACCCTATGAAAAAACACCTCACTTTCAAAGATGAAAAGTCAGATAAGTTCTGGTCAGTTGAGGTCCAGGACAATACCATAACTGTCGTTTTCGGTAAAACAGGCACAGCCGGCAACACCAGCACCAAGGAATTGGCGGATGCGGCAGCGGCATTGAAAGAAGCAGAAAAACTGGTTCATGAAAAAATCCGAAAAGGATACCGCGAATCGCCGGAAGCCAACGCGGGGCAATTTGGCGAGATCGAATTCTGGAGCCTGATCGAGCGGGCCAAAAACAAATCCGAAGACATGTACGAACGGGTCGAAGTGCTCGCCGAGTTGCTCAGCCAGCGCAGCAAGGACGACATTCTGGCGTTTGAAAAAGTGTTGCGCAACCTGTTCGCCGCCTCCTATCGCTCCGATTTGTGGGCGGCCGCCTACATCATCAACGGCGGTTGCTCCGACGACGGCTTTGACTATTTCCGGGGCTGGCTCATCGCACAAGGCAAAGATGCTTTTTACAATGCCCTGAAAGACCCAGAATACCTGGCCCGGATTATTCAGGAAGACGAAGCCGGCGAGGTGGAATGTGAAGAAATGCTCTCCGTCGCCGCCAATGCCTTCATCCTCAAAACCGGCAGGGGGTACGAAACCTTTCTGGACCAGTTGCCGCCTGTGCCCTATCCCGAAATCCACATCGACTGGGACGAAGACACCGTGGATGGCAAGTACCCGAAACTGGCAAAAAAATTTGGCGGCGGGTAAATCCACACCCCACTGACGGACGCTGTCGCACTCACTGCTTTCCAATTCTGTCGTGAAAACAAGTTCGCCGCCTCCGTTTCTTTCGGGGCTTTCCTTAACTTTGCGGCTTCCTGTTGGCGAACTGAAAGTTCGCGCTACACTTTCGCGAACGGAAAGTTCGTGCTACACTTATGCAATTCCTATCCGCGGACTAAATGTTCGCGCTACACTTATGCAAAAAATCCTTATCCTTGATTTCGGCTCGCAATACACCCAACTCATCGCCCGGAGGGTGCGCGAGATGAACGTTTATTGCGAAATTGCTCCCTACAACAAGATGCCCGAACTGACGCCTGACATTCAGGGCGTTATATTGTCCGGCAGCCCGTTTTCCGTGCGCTGGCCCGACGCCTTGCGGCTTGATCTCAACAAAATCGCGGGCCAAAAGCCCCTGCTCGGCATCTGCTACGGCGCCCAACTCACGGCCGATTTTTACGGCGGGGAAGTGGTGCAATCCGACAAACGCGAATACGGCAAGGTCATGCTGCAGCACAATGCACCGAACGACCCGTTTTTCGCCGGCATTTCCAAGCGCTCGCAGGTCTGGATGAGCCATTCGGACACCATCCTGCGCCTGCCCGACGGATTCGAAGTGATGGGACATTCCGATACGATTCCCTATGCGGCGTTTCGGTCCAGGGAAGGGCATTTTGCAACGCCGGTGTACGGCATACAGTTTCACCCCGAAGTTTACCACAGCCTCGAAGGATTTGAAATCCTCAAAAATTTTGTGCTCGACATTTGCGGCTGCCAGGGCGACTGGACGGCGGCGCATTTCGTGGAAGAAACCATCGCAGCGTTGCGTCAGCAGATTGGCAACGAAAAAGTCATCATGGCGCTTTCGGGCGGCGTAGATTCTACAGTGGCCGCTACCCTGCTCCACCACGCCATTGGCGACCGGCTGTTTTGCTTCTTTGTGGACAACGGCTTGCTTCGCAAAAACGAATTTGAAGAGGTGTTGCATTCCTACAAGGACATGGGGCTCAACATCGAAGGACTGGATGCAAAAGACAGGTTCTACACAGCCCTGCAAGGCGTGACAGGGCCCGAGGAAAAGCGCAAGATCATCGGCCGGCTTTTCATCGAACTGTTTGAAGAAGAATCCGAGGCGCATCCGGATTTTCAATGGCTCGGCCAGGGCACCATTTACCCTGACGTGATCGAATCGGTCAGCGTACACGGCCCCTCGGTAACAATCAAAAGCCACCACAACGTGGGTGGTTTGCCCGAAAAACTGAAACTCAAAATCGTGGAACCGCTGCGCATGTTGTTCAAGGACGAAGTGCGGCGTGTGGGCAAAGAACTCGGCGTTCCGGCCAACATCCTCAACCGGCACCCTTTCCCGGGGCCGGGCCTGGGCATCCGCATTCTGGGCGACATCACGCCGGAAAAGGTGCAAATACTGCAGGATGCCGACGCCATTTACATCGGCAAACTGCGCGAACACGGCCTCTACGACTCGGTCTGGCAGGCAGGCACCATTTTGCTCCCGATCCAGTCGGTGGGTGTGATGGGCGACGAACGCACCTACGAAAAAACCATTGCCCTGCGCGCCGTGAACTCTACCGACGGCATGACGGCCGAGTGGAGCCGCCTGCCCTATGATTTCCTGGCCGAAGTCAGCAGCGAGATCATCAACAACGTAAAAGGCATCAACCGGGTGGTGTTCGACATTTCAACCAAGCCGCCGGCAACGATTGAATGGGAGTAAAATGCAGGTATAATGGAAATAGTGGCGTATGAATTTCCATTGCTTAAATGGCAGTTTTTCCGTTATCTTTGGACAAAATTTTTCAACTCATGACAGCAGCACGTGAAATAGATCAGCCGCTGATTTTGCCCAAAACCCTGAACGGGGTAAATTTCGAGTTCAAAACCGAACGGCGGATGACCGAGGAGGAGTTCATGGAATTCTGTGCAGAAAACGATCATCTGCGCATTGAACAGGACAAAAACGGAAAACTCATTATTATGCCTCCCGTCGATTTTAGCGGCGGCGCCCGCGAAGGCATCGCCTATGGCTATCTGTTTAATTGGTGGCTTTCCTACCAAAAAGGACGCGTATTCAGCCCTTCCACGGGTTTTAAGTTGCCGGACACTTCCGTCCGCGCTTCCGATGGATGCTGGATTTCGGATGAAAGATTGAGCCAGGTGTCTCCGGGCGATCGCAAAAAATTCGCTCGGGTTGTGCCTGATTTTGTGATGGAGGTGCGCTCCGATTCAGACCGGATCGGAACCCTAAAACGCAAAATGACGGATACCTGGATGGCCAACGGAGTCCGCCTCGCCTGGCTGATCGATCCGCTCCGGGAAATGGCCTACATATTTCGCGAAAACGGCACTTCTGAAACCTTTAATGGTTTCGATCACGCGCTTTCAGGAGAAAATGTGTGTCCGGGGCTGGAGTTGGATTTGACCAAAATGCGTCTTTAAGTGATTCCAAGAATAAAAATTTGCTGCATCAGCAGCCTCGATGAAGCCCAAACAGCCATCCGGCACGGGGCGTCGGCCCTTGGTTTGGTGGGGCACATGCCCAGCGGGCCGGGCGTCATCACCGACGACCTGATTGCCGAAATAGCCCGCAAGGTGCCGCCGCCCATCGGCACATTCCTGCTCACCAGCGAAACCGATGCCCGGGCCGTCATTGGCCATCAGCAAAAGGTCGGCACCAATACCGTACAAATCGTGGATGCCCTGCAAACCGGCACTTATGCCGAAATCCGGCAGGCACTCGGCGGTGTAAAACTCGTACAGGTCATTCATGTCACCGGTGAAGAAAGCTTCGATGAAGCCCTGCGCATCGCGCCGGAGGTGGATGCCTTGTTGCTCGACAGCGGCAACCCCAACCTGGCAGTAAAGGAACTGGGCGGCACAGGCCGCACCCACAACTGGACCATCAGCCGCCGCATCGTCGAATCCGTGCCGGTGCCGGTTTTCCTGGCCGGCGGCCTGAAGCCCGAAAACGTACGCGCCGCCGTGGAGGCGGTCCAGCCATTCGGCCTCGATCTTTGCAGCGGTGTGCGCACCGGGGGCCGGCTTGATCCTTACAAACTGGAGCGGTTTTTCGCGGCTTTGGCGTAAGTTTGCGCAAAAGCATCAAAAACACCCGGCAAGCCGTTTTTCAGTAAAACTATCAGATGACATTGCTTTCGTTTTCACAACCATTTTTTTCCCGCGCCGCCGCCCGGTTGCTGTTGCTACTGCTGCTGCCCCTGCTGTTGCCCAGCGGTTGCTATTCGCTCAAAGGCATTTCCATCGATGCAAGGGTGAATACTTTTTTTATCAACACCTTCGAAACGGTGGCTATCAATGCGCCGCCAACGCTCAACATCGAATTTACGGAGCGCCTGAAGGATAAAATCCGCTCGGAAACCCGGCTCCAGTTGAAAACCGAAGGCGCGGATGTTAATTTTGCGGGCAAAATCATGGACTTCCGCGTCGTACCGGTGGCGCCCAAACCCGGCGAAACGGTATCGCTCAACCAACTGGTCATCGTAATCCAGGTGTCGGCCGAAAACATGAAGGAAGAAAAAATAGAATGGCCCAAAGAGAAGAGTTTCAGTTATTTTGCGGAGTTTACCAATACTTCCGATCTGTTGTCAGTCCAGGACCAACTCGTTGGCCAAATCAGCGACCAATTGCTCGAAGACGTATTCAACTACTTTTTTAATAACTGGTAACCCCCACCCTCTCACGCCCTCACACCTCTTTCACCTCTCTCACCCGCTCTCACCACCTTGACACAGGAACGTTTTCATCGCTTGCTGGACAATCCGGAATTGCTGGCTACCATCCCTTACGAGGAGATGAAAACGCTCGCATTGACCTATCCGTTTGCCCACAACCTGCGTTACCTGCTGGCACTCAAGGCCCGGCAGGATGAGCACCCCGATGCCGACCGGATGCTGACAGCTGCTTCTGTGTACAGCATTGACCGAACGCAACTGTTTTTACTGACCAGCGTAAAAGTGCAGACCGTTCAGCCGGTAGCCATCGTGATGGAGGAAGCCGTGCTGGAATTGAAACCCATCGCCGTCGTGCAGCAGGAACTGGTGGCGCGCGCGCCACTGGCCCGGGTTGTGCAGGCCGAATCGCCTGTGGTTCAGGAGGCCAGGCCGGCGCCCGAAATAAAAAAAGAACCCGAGCCCGAACCTGAGCCGGTAAAACCAATGGAAACAAGGGAGGAGCCTCCGACGGCTGTCCGGGAGGAACCATTCATTCCACAGATCCCGCCAATGCAACCATTTGCAGTCTGGATCAACCATTTCAAACCGCCGGTACTCGATCCCAGGCCCACTAAACCGCCGGTGGCGGCAACGAATGAGTCGGAACCGACCGAAGCGCCACAACCCGCTCCTGCGGTCAGCGCGCAGGCACCTGCAGAGCGCAGTGCAACCGAAAACGAAGACTTTGATTCCGAAACCCCGACACCGCCGGTGCTCGATCCCGAACCCGACGAGCCGTCCGGGGGGCCTGAACTCACACCGCCGGTCAGCGCACACGTGCTGGCGGAGCGCAGTGTGACCGAAAATAAAGACGTTATTTCCGAAACGCTGGCCCGGTTGCTGGTCAAACAAGGCTATCGCGAAAAGGCAATTGTCATGTATGAGCGCCTAAGTTTGGCGTTTCCAGATAAAAGCGCTTACTTTGCGGCTGAAATTGAAAAACTTAAAAAATAGACGAAGATGTTACCTACTCTCGCGGTATTGATTGCCATAGTCAGTGTGTTTCTCATGGCGGCAGTATTGATTCAAAACCCGAAAGGCGGCGGTATTGACCCCACTTTTGGTGGCCAGGCTCAGCAACTGTTCGGCGCGGCGCGTTCTACTGATTTCATTGAAAAAGCAACCTGGGTGCTGGCCGGTATTCTGGTCGCCCTTTGCGTGGTGGCTGTACTCAGTGTCGGCACCGGCGGAGCAGCAACTCCGGCCGACATTCCGCTGCAATCGCAATAATTGGAAGTCGCCTGATACGCCATTCAACAAGAAAGCCTTTGGGGAATCTCCCGCAAAGGCTTTCTTTATTGGTTTTCGTCGCTGAGGTTCTGCCTCAATTCCCGGCATCGAACCGGTCCAGGCTCAAAGTCTGGATGATGGCGATCAATTTGTCGCCATACTGCGGATCGGTGGCGTAGCCCGCCCTTGCCAGCCCGCGGGCCCAGCCGCGGTAATCCGCGGGTTCCAGTTCGAACAAATCCCGGTAGCGGCTGCTTTTTTTCAAAAACTGGCTGTGCGCGCGGTAACTGCCTTTGGCGTGGGCATATTTCACAAAAAAATCCTTGTGTGAGTCATCGGTGAAATTGGCGCAATGCCCGGACCTGCAACGTTTTGAAAAACATTTGATACCAAAATGGTTGTTGGTTTTGCGGGACAGTTTGCTGTCGCCCGCATTGCTTTCGAGCAAGCCCTGCGCCAGGGTGATGCTGGCCGGGATGCCGTATTGCCGCATTTCGTCGCAGGCCAGGGTTGCATAACGGTCCACGTATTCGCGGCATTTGGCGAGCCGCGATTCCATTTCGCCGGTCGCCAGGCCGTTGCGCCGGGCAAAGCCGGGGTCGATGGCAAAGGTGACATTGTTCAGGGCATTGGCCGGGAGCACCACCTCCACTTCG
>Ga0075163_10003843_pt1 | contig 20141 bp, 14 predicted proteins | sample JI1023141ADNA_FD_71478 | JGI IMG/M metagenome (GOLD analysis project Ga0075163, IMG submission 71478) | Wastewater effluent complex algal communities from Wisconsin, to seasonally profile nutrient transformation and Carbon sequestration -... | ecosystem: Engineered > WWTP > Effluent > Algae... | reverse complement strand
CGAAGGTTCACACATTCATTTGATCCCGAATCGTAAACCGGAAATTTTAGAAGCCGATTTGGCTCCGCTAATGTTAGAGCTCGGTCAATGGGGAATTCAAAACATCAACGAGTTGCTTTGGTTGACCCCACCTCCGCAAGCAGCTGTATCGCAAGCAAAAGAATTGTTGAATCAACTAGGGGCACTGCAAAACAATAAAATTACGGCACGCGGAAAAGAGATGTTGCAAATGCCAACTCATCCGCGCTTAGCGCATATGCTCATTGAAGCAACACATTTCCAAAAAAACAAACCAAACGAAAATTATATCTCGTTAGCAACCGATATTGCCGCGATTCTCGAAGAGCGCGATCCACTAAATAAAGAAAGCGGTGCAGATTTATCCTTGCGGATTGAATTGCTCAGAAAATACCGAGCAAACGAACGCGTAAATGCCGATAGAAAAGTGTTGGATCGAATAGAACGACTTGCACAATCGTGGAGAAAATTAGTACGAATAGACGTTGACAATGTGGCTCCCAACATTTTCAACATCGGGAAACTACTTGCTACCGCCTACCCAGAACGCATCGCCAAACGCATTGATAAATCGTTGCGGTATCGTTTGGCAAACGGACGAATTGTAAAATTAAACGAAACAGATGCATTGGCACAAGAAGAATGGTTGGCGGTTGCACATCTGGATGCCGGAACCAACGAAGGAAAAATATTTTTAGCTGCCGCATTCGATTCAAACGATTTGTATGAGTTGGCAGAAGAACGACAAACCATCAGCTGGGACAAAGAAAGAGGAATGGTAGTTGGAGCAATTGAAAAGCGTGTTGGAAACCTGATTCTGGAAACAAAAGTGATTACCAAATTAGATGATGCGCAGCGCATTCAAGTTCTTTGTGATGTGATTCGTGAGAATGGATTAAAAATATTAAACTGGAACGAATCACAAGAAGATTTTCAAGCGCGTGTTTTGAGTTTACGCACTTGGCGTCCCAGCGAAAACTGGCCCGATATCTCCAACGAACATTTGCTGGATACGCTGGAAGATTGGCTTTCACCTTATCTCATCAAAATCAATAAATTAAGCGAGTTACAAAAATTAGATTTTACCCAAATTTTACATTCCATTTTGCCTTGGGAGCTATCACAAAAACTGGATAAACTGGCTCCTGCAAAAATGGAAGTGCCTACCGGCTCGATGATAAAACTTTCTTACTTTAACGATGGCAGCAAAATAGAAATGGCCGTTCGACTCCAGGAAGTGTTTGGATTATTCGAAACACCAACAGTGAATGAAGGTAAAAATAAAATCCTATTACACTTACTATCACCTGGTTACAAGCCTGTTCAAATCACACAGGATTTAAAAAGCTTCTGGGAAAAAACTTATTTTGAAGTCCGCAAAGAACTCCTCTCCCGCTACCCGAAACACCATTGGCCGGAAGACCCATTGACGGCTGAAGCCATGCGTGGACCAAAAAGAAGGAAATAGGTCGTAGGCAGTAGGCAATTCAAAAATTAGAACAAAACCTCTATAAGGATCGTCATTGCGAGTCCCGCTCGCGATAGCTATCGAGATTCAAGGGATGTGGCAATCTTGCGAATCTAACATCCAAAGAGATTGCTTCGTGCCTCGCAATGACGTTTCAAAAGGAATACAGATTCTCTTCACCATCTGACTACCATTCATCAATCAGTATCATTTTTTACAAAAAATAGTTTTACATTTAGGAAAATTTTAAAATCCATTTATCTAATGAAATTGAATTCCATTTTATTGTCGTGTTTGCTTTTGGGAAGCAGTGTTTTAACTGCTCAAACCGTAAAACCAGGCTCTGTAAAGTTTATGCAATATGATTTACCGAACGGATTGCATGTTATCCTACATGAAGATCATTCTACACCGATTGTTGCCGTTACCGTTTTGTACCACGTTGGTTCAAAAAACGAAGACCCTACACGTACAGGATTTGCTCACTTCTTTGAGCATTTGATGTTTGAAGGTTCGGATAACATCAAACGTGGTGAATACATGAAACTGATTCAAAACTCAGGTGGTGTGATGAATGCCAACACTTCTTTCGACCGTACATTCTATTACGAAATATTGCCTAGCAACCAGTTGGAACTTGGCTTGTGGATGGAAGCAGAACGGATGTTACAATTAAAAGTGGATTCGGTGGGCGTTGAAACACAACGAAAAGTGGTAAAGGAAGAATTAAAACAACGCAACGAAAATACACCGTATGGTTCTATTTTAAACGAAGCATTCGGGCATGCATATACCGTTCATCCTTACCGTTGGACTCCAGGAGGTTCTCCTGAATACATCAACAAAGCGGCCTTGTCAGAGTTCATCGATTTTTATAAAACATTTTATGTTCCCAACAATGCAACACTTTCCATTGCAGGGGACATCAATATTGCCCAAACAAAAGCGATGATTGAAAAATATTACGGAAGTATTCCAAAAGGAACAAAACCAATTCCTCGTCCAACGGCTGTAGAACCAGTTAAAACAGCCGAAGTACGTGATACAGTTTTTGACAACATTCAATTGCCTGCCGTTGTAATGGGCTACCATACACCCGCACAGGGCACTCCGGATTATTATGCAATGAATATGTTGGCAACCATCTTATCGCAAGGAAAAAGTTCTCGTATGCAAAAAGCAATTGTTGACAAACAACAAAAAGCTGTTTTTGCAGGCGCATTCCCATTGCCATCCGAAGACCCGGGACTTACCTTGGTGTTTGGTGTTGCAAACATGGGCGTATCTCCAACCGATTTAGAGGCATCTATGAATGCTGAATTTGAAAAGGTAAAAACGGAATTGATTTCAGAAGAAGAATACCAAAAATTACGCAATCAAACAGAAAATGATTTTGTAAGTGGAAACTTAAAAATGGCCGGTATTGCTGAGAATTTAGCAAACTACTATGTGTATTACAAAGATGCGAACTTGATTAATACAGAAATCAATCGCTACATGAAAGTAACACGTGAAGACATTCAAAAGGCTGCACAGAAATACCTGACAAAAGAAAATCGTGTGGTATTGTATTATTTACCGAAGCAGTAAGAATTGCTCTGAAATAGTTCGCTAAAGAAAAAGATTAAAAAATTTAGAAAAATAGACATCATGAACAAAAAAATAATATTCTCCATAACAGCTTTGTTACTTATCGTTACTGCTTTTGCGCAAAAAGGAGATAAGAAATTAGACCGAACAGTTCGCCCAACGGCTGCTCCTGCTCCGGGAATTAAACTGGGCGATATTCAATCGTTTGAATTACCAAATGGATTGAAAGTATTTGTGGTTGAAAACCATAAACAAGCAACCGTTGCCTACTCCATCGCATTGGATATTAAACCGGCTTTGGAAAACGATGCTGTTGGAACTGCAAACATGACCAGTGAGCTGATGACCAGCGGAACAAAAAACAGAACAAAAGATCAGTTGGATAGCGACATCGATTTTATTGGTGCCACTCTATCCGCTAATCCAAAAGGATTGTACGCTGCTTCATTAAAAAAGCAACAATCAAAACTATTGGATCTAATGTCGGATGTATTATTAAACACCAACTTCAAACAAGAAGAATTGGATAAAATAAAAACACAAACGCTTTCCGGATTAGCACAAGGGAAAGATGATCCGGATGCAATTTCTAACAATGTGAAAGCGGTTTTAAATTATGGAGTAAAACATCCTTACGGTGAATTAACTACTGAAGAGAGTGTTTCAAAAATCACATTAGAAAAATGCAATGCCTATTATCAAACCTATTTCCGTCCGAATGTTGCTTATATGGCCATTGTTGGAGATGTAACGATGGCAGAAATAAAGCCATTGATTGAAAAATATTTTGGAGCATGGCAAAGAGCGGACGTTCCAACCATCAGTTACGATATGCCCAAAGCACCTGAAAAAACACGTGTAGCGGTTGTAAACAAAGCTGGTGCGGTTCAATCCGTAATCAATGTAACTTATCCTGTTGATTTAAAATTAAACAGTGAAGATGCGATCAAAGCAAAAGTGATGAATACCATCCTTGGTGCAGGCTTCTCTTCTCGTTTATTCATCAACCTTCGCGAAAAACATGGATATACTTATGGTTCGTATTCTTCCTTAGACAACGATGAATTGGTAAGCGAATTCAGTGCCTACGCAAAAGTGAGAAACGCAGTAACGGATAGTTCCATCATAGAAATTATGTCGGAGTTAAATCGCCTGCGCACCGAAAAAGTGCCACAAGATGAATTGGAAGGCATCAAGAATTTTTTAACCGGAACTTTTGCTATTTCATTGGAAGACCCTGCAACCATTGCTCGCTTTGCAATTAATACGGAATTGTACAAACTTCCGAAAGATTATTATGCCAACTATCTTAAAAATTTAGCGGCTGTTACCGCTGATGATGTATATGCGATGGCACAAAAATACATTCGTCCGGATAATGCAACCATCTTAGTTGTTGGTGACAAAGAAGAGCTTTCTAAAAAATTGGCACCTTTCAGCGCTACGAAGAACATTGAGTTTTACGACATCTATGGAAATGCGGTTGCAGCGGTTGCAAAACCAATTCCGGCTGGTATAACTCCCAAAACAGTAATTGCAGATTATGTAAAAACAATCGGAGGAGCAAAAGCATTGATGAAAGTAAAAGATGTTTCTACAAAAATGAATACGAAGTTTCAAGGAATGGACATCAGCATTACCACTAGCCAAAAAGCACCGAACAAATATGCAATGGCTGTAAAAATGGGTGAAATGGTGATTCAAAAAGAAGTGTACGATGGTAAAGTAGGAAAGAAACAAAGCATGCAAGGGAAAAAAGACCTAGAAGGCGAAAGCTTGGAGGACATCAAAGCGCAAGCTATCTTGAACCTGGAAATGAACTACGAAAAACTAGGTTATAAATTGAGCTTGAAAGGCATTGAGGCAATTAACGGAAAAGATGCTTACATCATGGAAGTGATTAGTCCAAAGGGAAAAAAATCCATGGAATGGTACGATGTGGAAAGCAAATTAAAAGTAAGAACCACCCAAACTACAACAACTGAAATGGGACCTGTTACCAATACCACTGATATCTTAGAATACAAAGATGTGGATGGGGTAAAATTTCCGAGTGTCATTTCAATTACTGGAGCTATGTCGATGAAACTAACTGCTGAAACCATAAAAGTAAATAAAGGGGTTGCGGATAGTGAATTTACAATTCAGTAACAATTTCATGCCATGGTCCTAAAATCCCTTCGATTGGATTTGGCTAGGTTTGAATAACTAAGGGAACCATTCCCTAAAAAAATAGTTTATGTTCAGAGGCAACCCTCTAAAACCTTTTACGTCATACTTCGTAGAAGAGAGGTGTCTTTAGCTTTAGAAAGCGCTCTATATATGAATGAAACCGACATCATCAAAGGTTGTTTAAAGAATGATCGTGCCAGCCAAAAGGCTTTGTACGAGCAGTTTTATAGTAAGATGTTAGGGGTTTGTTTGCGCTACTCCAAAAGTAGTGATGAAGCGAAGGACATTCTCCATGAAGGATTTATGAAAGTGTTTGACAGCCTCAAAAATTTTAAGGCAAACGGCTCTTTCGAAGGTTGGATCAGAAGAATTATGGTAAATACCGCCATTGACCATCTGAGAAAAAACAAACAGAACTACTTGATTGTAAGTACTGTTTACGCAAATGACAAAGCCAGCAATGTAGCAGAAGAAGTAAGTGATGATGAATTGGCCTTACACATTGATAAAGAAGAAATATTAAGAGCAGTTCAAGAATTAACACCCGCATACCGAACTGTTTTTAACTTGTATGTTGTTGAAGAATATACACACAAAGAAATTGCCGAATTGCTTGATATTAGTGAAGGAACTTCTAAATCAAACCTTTCGAAAGCAAAGTTTAACTTGAGAAAAAACTTGATGCATCATATAAAACCAATTGTAAATGGAAAATAATACTCCTCCAAGCAAACTTGATGAAACTCTTAAGGAGCACTTGAGCAACTATGATGCGAAGTACGACTCAGGAGATTGGGCGCGTATGGAACGTATGCTGGATGCGACTCCAAAAACCATTGCACCAAAAGGTTCTTATAATATGGCATTGATTATTGGCGGAATTGTGCTCGTTGGAGGTTTTGCTATTTATAAAGCCATCAATTCTTCCAAAAACACACCGGAAACCACCACAGAAACCGTTGCTCCATCGATTGAAAAGAAAATAGAAACAAAACCTCAACCTGCTCCTGTTCAACCTACGATTGTTAAAACAGAAACACCGGTAGTAACAGAAACACCTGCAATTACCCCGGAAGTGAAAACAACCACTCCTGAAATAAAAACTACTGTTGCTACAACTGATACAAAAGCTAAAGTGGTGGCGGAAAAAGTAAAAAAAGACAAAAAGACAACCGCTGTTTCAAACGAAGATGAATACTCTAAAAATCAAAAGGTAACCGTAATGGGGAATGAACCTATTTTCGGGGATATGATTGATTCTTCGAAGGGAATTGTGAGAGAAACCAAAGAAAAAGAAAGCACCAAAAAAGCTGCAGTAACCAAAGGAACCAACAGCGGCATTGGGTTAAGCGGATTGTTGAACTTAAATGCTGATAGCATCCGAAAGCAAAAAGAACAAATGAAAAAAGACACATTACAGAAATAAAATACAACAACATCTCCAAAAAGAACCGCCATAAATACCCATGGCGGTTTTTTTATTCCCTATCTAACCCTCTTTTATTTCCACTTAGGCTGCGTTATTGCAAGCTTGCGGAACAAATTATCTTTTCGAAGTCATGCGAGAGGCTTGACTGGGCGCGATGCCGCCAAGGGCTGAACGCCATTTTCATTGAAAATCTTAGCAAAAACTTTAGTTTTTTTGCTTTAGATTTTCCTGAAAATGGTGAGAGGCGGGCAGCAATCGCCCAGTCTTGATTCTTTTGGTTCTTTTCTGATTAAGCAGAAAAGAACGAAGAGACTTTAGGAGCTTTAACATTTAAGTTTGCGAATAGAGTTATCAGAGCCTCCCGCCTTTTTACAAAAAAGAATAAATTTTCAGGCAACCCTTCCCAACACCCTCCGTCTAATTATCAGAAACGACAAAATCGTGCCCCATGAAAAAATTATACTTTCTTATAGCGTTAGCACTAAGTATGGTTACTTATAAAGCAGCCAAGGCACAAGATCCTGAGTTTACTCAATTTTATGCCAACCCTCTTTACCTCAACCCTGCTCTTGCCGGTTCGAATATTTGTCCGCGTGTAGCCATTAACTACCGTAATCAATGGCCGGGCATTTCAGGAACATACGTGACCACCAGTGCCTCCATCGATCGATACATGTTCGGTATTAAAAGTGGGATTGGTTTACTGGTTACTAGCGATAATGCTGGCCAAGGAACATTAAAAACAACCAATATCAGCGCCATTTACTCGAAACAAATTCAAATCAACCGAAATTTTTCAGTAAATGCGGGGTTACAAGCTACATACGGACAAAAATCCATTGATTGGAATAAACTAACCTTTGGAGATATGATTCACGATAGACGTGGTTTTATCTACAACACAGAAGAATTGCACGAAAGAAACCAACGTTCCTATGTCGATTTTTCTGCCGGTGCCGTTATGTTCAGTAAATATGTTTTTTTAGGATTTGCAGCTCATCACTTAACACAGCCGAATGAAGGACTTATTGGAGAAAGTAAACTCCCGATAAAATTTACCGGCCATGCAGGAGCAACCATTCCGGTTGGCTCAAAAAGCAATGAAACCAGCATTTCTCCGAATATTTTATACCAACAACAACAAGATTTTCGTCAAATGAACTTAGGCGTATATGTAACAAAAGGTTCGTTGGTAGGTGGATTGTGGTATCGTAACCAAGATGCATTTATCTTATTGGTAGGCTTTACACATGGACTTTTTAAAGCGGGTTATAGCTATGATGTTACCGTTTCAAAATTAACTAACGCCTCAGCAGGATCACATGAAATATCCGTAGGTATGAATTTTAATTGCAAAAAACCAAGACCGAAATACCGTCCAAGTACGTGTCCGAGTTTTTAGTCCTGTTTATTTCACAGAAATTAACAGAACTTATCACGATGAATATCGGGATCTGTTATTTGCCAAAGAGAAAAGTATTCGTTGGAACAAAATTTGAACTAACGAATTAGACAATTTTTTAAATCCTGAAGTAAGAGAGCAGGATTTGTTTCAGACTTGATGATGAAGCCCAGGGAAAGAGAGCCCGAAGCTTCATCTGAGAGTCAACCCGCCATAATCGGGTTTGTTTGTGATTGATTGGTTAATCAATTCATTTTTAGTTTAGAGGGCAGAAAACCCCAAGAAGAAATTCTTGGGGTTCTGTTTTTTATTGAAAGGGGTAATTAGAGTTGCCTACAAGTTCAACCCTTGTAGAGCTTTCTTAAAGCTCACTTTATCATCCACAATTTTTGCAAGCGCATCAATGCTTACACGGTCTTGTGTCATCGTATCGCGGTGACGGATAGTAACTGTGTTGTCTTCTAATGTTTGATGATCAACAGTGATGCAGAATGGCGTTCCAATCGCATCTTGTCTACGGTAACGTTTACCGATGGTATCTTTTTCGTCATACGTGGTCGCATGATCAAACTTTAATAAATCTAAGATCTCACGCGCTTTTTCGGGTAAACCATCTTTCTTTAATAGCGGGAGAACCGCCACTTTTATTGGCGCCAAAAACGCAGGAAGATTTAAAGCAGTACGAATGGTTCCGTCTTCTAATTTCTCCTCCACAAATGCTTTACTCATTACGGCAAGGAACAAACGATCCAATCCAACAGAGGTTTCTACAACATACGGAACATAGTTTTGATTTAATTCCGGATCAAAGTATTGTAATTTTTTTCCGGAATGTTGTTCGTGTGCTTTCAAATCGAAATCGGTGCGGGAATGAATTCCTTCCAGTTCTTTAAATCCGAATGGAAAATTGAATTCGATATCACAAGCAGCATTGGCATAATGTGCTAACTTAATATGATCGTGGAAACGATAATTTGCTTCGCCAAAGCCCAATGAATTATGCCATTTCATACGCGTTTCTTTCCAGTAGTTATACCATTCCATTTCGGAACCTGGGCGTACAAAAAACTGCATTTCCATTTGTTCGAATTCACGCATACGGAAAATAAACTGACGCGCAACAATCTCGTTACGGAAGGCTTTCCCGGTTTGAGCAATCCCAAAAGGAATTTTCATTCTTCCGGATTTTTGTACATTCAAAAAGTTCACAAAAATACCTTGAGCCGTTTCCGGACGTAAATAAATAGTATTAGAATCTTCACTCACAGCACCCATAGACGTGCTGAACATCAAGTTAAACTGGCGCACTTCGGTCCAGTTTTTAGAACCTGAAATCGGACAAACGATTTCGCAATCGATGATGATTTGTCGAACTGCTTCTAAATCGTTTTTCTCCAAGGCATCTTTAAACTTACCAAGAATTGCATCTGCTTTTGCTTGATTTTCCAATACACGTGCGTTGGTTGCTCTAAATTGTGCTTCATCAAACGCATCACCGAAGCGTTCCTTTGCTTTATCAACCTCCTTTTGGATTTTGCCTTCTATTTTCGCTACGTGCTCTTCAATCAAGACATCGGCACGGTAACGTTTTTTACTGTCTTTGTTATCAATCAATGGATCGTTAAAGGCATCCACATGTCCGGATGCTTTCCAGGTGGTTGGATGCATAAAAATAGCAGCATCAATTCCTACAATGTTTTCGTGCATTTGCACCATTGCTTTCCACCAATAGTCGCGTAAGTTCTTTTTTAACTCCGCACCCATTTGTCCGTAATCATAAACAGCGCTTAGTCCGTCATAAATTTCGGAGCTTTGAAAAATAAACCCATACTCTTTGGAGTGGGAAATAATGTTTTTAAAAATGTCTTCTTGATTTGCCATAACGGGTGTAAAAATAGGAAATAAATTGATATTCGCTCCTAACTCTAAACACTTCCATTACGCTCGTTGTGACGCTTACAGCGTTCACATCCTCCACCATGCGAATGCAGTCACAACAGACGAGCTTAATTCTTGATATACATTAAATCTGTACATTTGCATCCATTAATTAAGAATACCACCATGATAGCAATAGACAACACCATCGTTTCGGAACATTTATTAGAGAAAAAATTTGTATGTGATTTAAATGCCTGCAAGGGTGAATGCTGTGTACAAGGCGAATCGGGAGCTCCGTTGGATGAGGAAGAAATTGCGATTTTAGAAGATATTTGGGATGAGGTGAAACCGTATTTACCCAAAGACGGTGTAAAAGCCATTGAGAAACAAGGCGTGTTTGTAATTGATAGTGATGGCGACTATACCACTCCTTTAGTAAAAGGGAAACATTGTGCGTTTACGATTTTTGATGATGGCATTGCCAAATGTGGTATTGAACAAGCCTATTATGATAAAAAGATTGATTGGAAAAAACCCATCTCTTGTCACCTTTACCCTGTGCGTATTACCAAATACAAAGATTACGAAGCTGTAAACTACCACAAATGGGACATTTGCAAACCAGCATGCGAATGCGGAGCAAAGCTGGATGTACCTGTATATAAGTTCTTAAAAGAGCCATTAATCCGTAAATATGGTAAGGATTGGTATAAACAATTGGAGCTGGCTGATAAAATGAGAAAGTAATACTCAAAATTCGAATTCGGAATTTCAAATCTAAAATCCAAAAATAGACCAGAAGTAGTTCGGGCGTATCGCTAAACCTATTTATTTTAAAAGCATTTCAGCAGACCTCCTCCGAAACGGCAGTATTTCTAATTGTGATTTTTTTTCGGATACTGCAAATTTTTTTTGCTTTAATTTTCAGTTTTTTTCACATCAAACTTAAAGAGCTGTTTTTTAATCGATTGGTCAATTCTTAACATTCGTCTGTTAATTTGCCGTGTTTATAACTTCAGTCAAATGTTAATTCAATGCACTTGACACATCCCTTTTTTTTACCAAAATTTGTACACCTTTAATTCAATAAGCAATACTTTACTAATTAGCTCAAAAAGAAAGAACTAGCCTTTCAGGGAAATTTTTCCCTCTAATTTTAAAGCACTGAAGAATACAAGGAGTTGAAAATCAAATTTTTAGGCATTTTTTAAAGAATTATACATGATGAATGAAGAACCAATATTAAAAGAGAATAAAGACCGATTCGTTCTGTTCCCGATTAAGCATAACAATATCTGGGAAATGTATAAAAAAGCAGAAGCTAGCTTTTGGACTGCCGAAGAAATTGATTTAAATCCGGATCTTCAAGACTGGGATAATAAATTAAATGCAGATGAAAAACATTTCATCAAACATGTACTTGCTTTTTTTGCTGCCAGTGATGGTATTGTAAACGAAAATTTAGCCGTGAACTTTATGAATGAAGTTCAGTATCCGGAAGCACGTTGCTTCTATGGCTTTCAAATTATGATGGAGAACATTCACTCCGAAACGTATTCTTTATTAATCGACTCCTACATTAAAGATCCGCAAGAAAAGGATCGCTTATTTCATTCTATCGATACATTGCCATGTGTTGGAAAAAAAGCTGAATGGGCTTTAAAGTGGATCGGTAACGGAACTTTCGCAGAACGACTTATTGCTTTTGCTGCTGTTGAAGGTATTTTCTTCAGCGGAAGTTTCTGCTCCATTTTTTGGTTAAAAAAACGCGGATTAATGCCCGGACTTACGTTCTCAAACGAACTCATCTCGCGTGACGAAGGATTGCACTGCGATTTCGCTTGCCTCTTGTATTCCGAATTAACGAATCAATTGTCAAAGGAAAGAGTCACTGCTATCATCACCAACGCAGTTGAGATTGAAAAAGAATTTGTTTCAGATGCATTGCCGGTACGTTTGATTGGTATGAATGCAGACATGATGTGCCAATACATCGAGTTTGTTGCCGACCGATTACTAGTTGCCCTTGGATGTGAAAAAGCATACAATGCAACAAACCCATTCGACTTTATGGAATTAATTTCCCTACAAGGAAAAACAAACTTCTTCGAAAAACGTGTTGCTGAATACCAAAAAGCCGGAGTAATGGGCAAAAAGGAAGACAATGTGTTTAAACTAGATGAAGATTTTTAAACGAATTAAAAACAACAACTTAAATTATCTGCCACGTGCGTAAACAAAGCAGGTAATCTTTACAAACAAACAGTACACTAAGCTATTAACTAACTACTCAAACAAACTCTCATTTATGTACGTAATCAAAAGAGATGGCAACCGCGAATCAGTAAAATTTGACAAAGTAACAGCGCGCATCCAAAAACTTTGCTACGGTTTGGACCCTATTCACGTTACTCCTATCAATGTTGCCATGAAGGTAATTGAAGGAATTTACGAAGGTGTTACAACCAGCGAATTGGATAACCTTGCTGCTGAAACTGCTGCTTCGCTTACCACAAAACACCCCGACTATGCACTATTGGCGTCCCGCATAGCTGTGTCGAACTTGCACAAAAACACAAACAAGTCGTTTTCCAAAACCATGGAAGCGCTGTACAATTATATCGATCCGAAAACCGGTAAAAAAGCCCCGCTAATTGCGGATGATGTTCACGAAATCATTCAAAAGAACGCTCAGGAATTGGATTCTACCATCATCTACGACCGCGATTTCGGTTACGATTATTTTGGTTTCAAAACATTGGAACGCTCTTATTTATTGAAAATAAACGGACAAGTGGCAGAACGCCCTCAACACATGATTATGCGTGTGGCTGTTGGTATTCACAAAGATGATATCGCTTCTGCGATTGAAACCTATAACCTAATGTCGGAGCGCTGGTTCACACATGCTACACCTACTTTATTCAACGCTGGAACACCTAAACCTCAAATGTCGTCTTGCTTCTTATTAACCGTAAAAGAAGACAGCATCGATGGTATTTATGATACTTTGAAATCATGCGCTAAAATTTCACAAAGCGCTGGCGGAATCGGATTGAGCATTCACAACATCCGTGCTACCGGTTCTTACATCCGTGGAACAAATGGTACTTCAAACGGTATCATCCCAATGTTGCGCGTATTCAACGATACTGCTCGTTATGTGGATCAAGGTGGTGGAAAACGTAAAGGTTCTTTCGCGATTTACTTGGAGCCTTGGCATGCTGATATCTATGAATTCCTTGACTTGCGTAAAAACACAGGGAAAGAAGAAGCACGTGCACGTGACTTGTTCACTGCTATGTGGACACCGGATTTATTCATGAAACGTGTTGAAGAAAACAGCACATGGAGTTTGTTCTGCCCGAACGAAGCACCAGGGTTAGCTGATTGTTGGGGAGCTGAATTCGAAGCATTGTACACGCGCTACGAACAAGAAGGAAAAGCACGTAAAACCATTCAAGCACGTGACCTTTGGACTGCCATCATCGAATCACAAATTGAAACAGGTAATCCATACATGTTGTATAAAGATGCTTGTAACTCAAAAAGCAACCAACAAAATTTGGGTACCATCAAGTCGTCCAACTTGTGTACTGAAATTATGGAATACACTTCTCCTGACGAGATTGCCGTTTGTAACTTGGCTTCAATCGCATTGCCTCGCTTTGTGGAAGATGGAAAATTTGATCACCAAAAATTATTCGACATCACCTATGTGATTACGAAAAACTTAAATAAAATCATCGACCGCAATTATTACCCGGTTGCTGAAGCTCGTAACTCCAACATGCGCCACCGCCCAATCGGTATTGGTGTACAAGGATTAGCAGATGCATTCATCTTAATGCGTTTCCCTTTCGATTCTCCTGAAGCAGTTCAGTTGAACAAAGAAATTCATGAGACCATTTATTATGCATCCATGACCGCTTCTAAAGACCTTGCGAAAAAAGATGGTCCTTACGAATCTTACCCTGGATCTCCTGTATCAAAAGGAATTTTCCAATACGATATGTGGAATGTAACACCATCCCCACGTTGGGAATGGGATGTATTAAAAGAAGAAGTAAAACAATACGGTGTGCGCAACTCATTGTTATTAGCGCCAATGCCAACTGCTTCTACTTCTCAAATCTTAGGAAACAACGAGTGTTTTGAACCATACACTTCTAACATTTACTCACGCAGAGTATTGTCAGGTGAGTTTGTAATTGTGAACAAACACTTATTGAAAGACTTAGTGAAATTAGGCATCTGGAACGACTCTTTGAAAAACAAAATCATTATTGCAAATGGTTCTGTACAAAACATTGCTGAAATTCCTGAAAACGTAAAAGCATTGTACAAAACAGTTTGGGAAATTTCTCAAAAAGTAATCATCAACATGGCTGCTGACCGTGGAGCATACATCTGTCAGTCACAATCGTTGAACTTATTTGTACAAGATGCAAACTTTGCGAAACTTTCTTCTATGCATTTCTACGGCTGGAAAGCGGGATTAAAAACCGGAATGTATTACTTACGTACAAAAGCTGCTGCAGATGCAATTAAATTTACTGCAGATGCTGCTGCTGCAAAAGAAACCACTCCGGAAGTATTGGGCAACGAAGATGTGTTGATCTTAGAACGTCAACAACAAATTTCTGCTGACCGCCAAGCATTATTAGAAGCAGAAGCGAAAAAAGCTGCTGAAGTTGCTGCACAAATCACTTGTTCAATTGATAACAAGGATGATTGTGAAGCGTGTGGAAGTTAGATAAAAACACAACTATAAAAAGTATGAAACCCTCGCAATTTGCGGGGGTTTTGTTTTTAGGCCGCCCCGCTAGGGCTTGCTTTTTCATTCGTTTCGGGTTATAGATAGGTCGTTCCTACAGAGCTACTTCTTAAAAATAATTTTTTTTGCCATTCGAATGAACAGCTCCGTAGGAGCGACCCATCCTAACCCAACCAAACAAACCTAAATCAGAGCTCCGTAGGTGCGGTCTATCTTCCTACAAACTTGTTCCTCTTTTACTTTTAACGTATATTAGTACTCCTAAACACTGTACAATGAAAAAACTACTACTATTCATTCCCATTTTCACAGCAACAATATCATTTGCACAAATCTCTGCGACCAATAGTCCCAGCTCCGCAACAAACACCATGTGTGCATTTGCGTATAGCAGCGCTGTAGGATACAGTCCGGCAGGAAATGTTACTGCTTCCGACAATGTATATGCGACAGCGACACATTGCGATTGCTGTGATCAAAACACACAATGTTTAACCGTGAGTGACTTTGGCTTTGCAATTCCTGCAGGTGCAGTAATTGAAGGAATTGTGCTTGAAGTAGAAAAAAGAAAAAATGCCGGAGGCTCCGGAATTGTAGAAGACAATGGTTTGCAAATTATGAAAAGCGGAGTGCTCGTTGGTCCAAATAAAAGTCAGTATGGAATTGATTGGCCAACTACAGATACGTATGTGAGTTACGGTTCATCCACCGATTTATGGGGAACAACTTGGACAGTAGCTGACATCAATGCAAACAACTTTGGTGTTTCGTTAGCTTCTATCTCTTATGTATGTGGAGCAACCATCACAACAGCGATTGACCATGTGCGAATGACTGTTTATTATTCAACCACAACAGGTGTTTTAGAAAAAGCGGAAGGAAATGGAAAAATTATTTCGTATCCAAATCCTGTTATATCCGGCAATTCAATTACATTCAGCAACATTACTACAATAGAGCAAATAAGCATTACGGATGTTTTAGGAAAAGAAGTATTTAAAGGTTCATCCGATAAAAACACAATTGTTTTACCAGCGATGACTAGCGGTGTGTATTTCTATAACATCGTGAATGACGGAAAAATATTTAATGGAAAAATTTCTGTAGAATAATTTTATGCGGTCACAAATTGTGACCTCAATTTTTAAAATGGAGATTGCAAATTGCGACCTCCATTTTTTATTTACCATCACTCATTTTGGCAGTGAGAGGTTTTACTTTTGCAAAAAGCATTTACATGACAAAAAGTAAAACAGTAGTAAACATTCCGGATGAAATAATAATGAATCAGATTTATTACATCAGAGGACAGAAAGTAATGTTAGATAAAGATTTGGCTGAGCTGTATGGAGTTGAGACAAAAGTATTAAAAAGGCAAGTAAATAGAAATATTGCACGATTCCCTGAAGATTTTATGTTCAAAATGAATGAACAAGAATTCTCAAACTTGAGGAGCCAATTTGGCACCTCAAGTTTGAAACACGGTGGTACACGCTACTTACCAATGGTTTTTACCGAGCAAGGAGTGGCAATGTTATCCAGTGTTTTGAATAGTGAAAGGGCAATAAAAGTAAATATTCAAATTATTAGAATCTTTACCCGTATTCGCCAAATGCTCATGGACAATACCGAGCTTCGGTTGGAAATAGAAAAAATAAAAAAGAAAGTAGATAACCATGATAAAAACATGGAAGTTGTTTTTCAATATTTAGATGAATTATTAGACAAGAAAGAAAATCCAAAGGATAGGAAACAAATTGGATATAAGATGAAAGGGAAATAAAAAAGGTCCAGACAAATAAATGTCTGGACCTTTTTTTAAAATATAATTTCTTCTTATTTAATCACATTAAACTTACTTGCAACAACTGTGTTTCCAACAGTTAATTTTACAAAATAAGCCCCATTTGCTAAATTAGAATTATCAATTTTGATTGAATGTGTTCCTGCTGTTTTGCTTCCTGCATCAACTGTAGAAACCAAGCTTCCAACAATGTTGTAAACTTCAACAGTAACCATCTCTTCAGCATTTAATTTGAAAGATACAGTAGCTGCATCCACAGAAGGATTAGGGAATACAGATAATTCAAATTCATTTTTATCAATTGAATTAACGCCTACTGGATCAGACAATTCATATGCAAACAAAGAAAGACCTTGGTTAATACCACCAATTGTTTTTTGACCAGAAACAAATGAATTCGTAATAAATAAACCACCTGCTAAACCTGTTCCAACTCCAGCACCACTCATTAAATCAAGGTTTGTATCGTGGCTTAGTCCGGTTAATGAACCTGTAGCAATTGAAATTTGTTGCAAGGTTGCTCCCGTAGCATCTTGATCATATGCCCATAAATATGGACCACCTGCAGAATATGGATCGTAAGCCAAACCATAAATTCCTGTCAAACCGTGAGAGGTAGACAAAATAGAAGTTAAAGTTGTACCAGTCATACTCACAGCAGTAATATCAGAACCATAAGAGCCAGTCCAAAATCCACCAGCTCCTGCATTTAATGTTGGATCATAGGAAACATATCTACAATTCGCAACCGAAGTTACAATGGTACTTGTAATTGTTTTTGTTGCAGGATCTACTTGATAAATACTAGATGTATTTGCTCCAATGTAAATGGAGGTCCCATTTGTTGTCAAGCTTCTCGTTCCAGTAATTCCAGGAATAGTAAAGCTACTAGTCATAACACCTGAAGCATTTAATGTAAACAAGGAATCATTTCCCCATTTAGAAACCCAAAATTCAGTTCCAGTCCACAAAGCACCAGCCAATCCTAATGCCGTAGGTTTTGGATCCACATCCAATTGAATCGTCCACAAAGCTCTTTCCGGTGCAGATGCAAGGGTAGAAGGTGTGGGAGCTACTTCACTTTGTTGTGCAATTGCGCTTGCAGAAACAACAAGTAAAGACATAATAAATTGTAATTTTCTTATCATTTTTTTTGTTTTTAGTTAGACAAGTCAAATATAGAATAATAATAAAAGCCATCTACTTTCCTTAAAAATAGTTTGTGCAAAATTTGCAACGAATAAAACTGACATTATAAAAGCACAAACAACACATTGTAGACTATTATAGCCGAGGGCAGAAAGTAATGTTAGATAGGGATTTGGCTAAATTATACGGGGTTGAAACGAAGCGTTTAAAAGAAGCCGTAAAACGCAATGAATCTCGCTTTCCAAATGATTTTATGTTCGAATTAACACAACAAGAATTTGAATCTTTGAGGTCGCAAATTGCGACCTCAAAGATTGGACGTGGCGGTACACGGTATTTTCCAATGGTTTTCGCTGAACAAGGAGTCGCAATGTTGTCCAGTGTTTTGAATAGCGAAAAAGCCATAAAAGTCAATATTCAAATCATCAGAATTTTCACCCGTATTCGACAAATGTTATCTGATACTACTGATTTACGATTGGAGATTGAAAAAATCAAAAGGAAGATGGATAATCATGATAAAAACATTGAACACGTGTTTTTATACTTAGACGAATTATTGGAAAAGAAAGCAAATCCAACGGATAGAAAAGAGATTGGATATACGTTAAAAGGGAAATAAAAAAGGGTTGAGATCATCCATTGTGAGCTCAACCCTTTTTTTCAAAAAAGATCTATTTTTTCTTCGGTACTTGTTTGTCCATAAAACGTGCAACGGCATCGTTCCATTTGTTTAACAAATTACTTCTGTTGGTGTTCAATTCGTTGTTAACCGTATTGTATTCAGCAGATGCTTTATTAAATTCATTCACCGCTGCATTAAATCCATCGACATCTTCTTTTGTTCTTGATTTTGGTGCTTTTGCATCAAAAGCTGTTTTAATTTTTTCAAAATTTTCTTTCTTCACAGCAAAATTGATGATTACGGGCATTTTCGCAGTTGCTTCTTTTTTATAGAATGTAAGCAAATCTTTACAGGTAGTTTTTAATGTCGCATCTCCTTTAAACGCTTTCAAGGTATCCAACTTCTTTAAATCTTCTTCCGATACTTTCGCCAATGCATCTGCATTCTGTTTCAATGCATTTACATCGTTTTTGTTTAATGCATCAATCATATAGGCTTCTTGTTTATATGATTTGAAGAAAATCAAATATGCTATATTGTAGTATTTAAAAGCTTCTCCGGCAACTTTCAGATTTTTTTCAATTTTTGATTCATTGTCAATTAAGGTGATGTTGTGTTTCGCAGCAAATGCATCGTATTGTTTATCCACCATGTCACCGGAAGCATTTAATTTCTCGTTTGCTTTCTCTTGTGCCAACATATACGCTTCCATTGCATCATACGATTGCTCTGAAATTTCTTCCATATCAACAATTTTAGCATAATCGTAATTGATGACATTGTAACTCAACTTCAAATATGCCAACACGGAATCTTTTAAAGTTTTATCTCCTTCAAAAGCACCCATGCTTCTGATTTTATTTTGAGCATCCATGTTGGTTTTCAACACGTCTTTTCTTCTATTTTCAACCTTTTTAGCACTTTTACCATGTGCTACTGCACTTGTATAATCCCACATATCAGCGGTGATGGCTCTAAATTCTTTCGACATTTTTCCGAGATAATCAGCCGCAGTTTGAGCCTGACTTGACATCGAAAAACATACAACTACTGCGAACGTAAATAAAATTGATTTTCTCATGAGGTGTGTTTGTTTAGTTTTTGATAAAAGTAATTAAATCTTTAAGAACATAATACGTTTCTTCAATATATATGTCCGTTTGAATCGTTTCCAACGAACGTGTATTGATTTCCTTGGTGAACTCATCAAAATCAATTACTTTTTTGTCGTAGAGATGATTGGCTACCACATAGGTTTTGGAGGAATCGTATAAATGTTGCTCCATTTCCTCTTGTAGCAACTGGATAATTTTTTCATTTTTCTTAAAAAACTGAGGACTCAAAATAATAGCGGTTTCCAAATTGGACATGCTTTTCAATGAGTCGTTAATGGTGTTTAAACGTTTAAAGTTGGTATTTTGCGAAACACGTTCGCGGCTTTTAGTGTTTAGATCCAATAGTGGCAATGGAGACAAAGGCATGTAGATGACTTTTTTTACAATGCTATCGTTCGAAAGTGCATACGGTGAAGCAGACTCCTTGTAATCTGTGTAAAAATAAGGTTCCAATAAAGGTACATCCGGCATCACGCCTTTTTTCTGATGCGTGGCATTGGTGACTCTATAAAATCCGTCCGTAGTAATTTTAATATATCCTAAACTGCTTTGTGTGTTGGTCAATGCTCCGGAAATCACTTCTGGCAGACTATACGTGGTATCAAGGGGAATAATAATCTGACCGGTAGATTTGCCATAGGTTGAACTACCAACAAGTACAGCACGATTATAATCCTGTAGTGTAGCCGAAAATATTTCGGAGGCAGAAGC
>Ga0075163_10003842_pt1 | contig 20149 bp, 20 predicted proteins | sample JI1023141ADNA_FD_71478 | JGI IMG/M metagenome (GOLD analysis project Ga0075163, IMG submission 71478) | Wastewater effluent complex algal communities from Wisconsin, to seasonally profile nutrient transformation and Carbon sequestration -... | ecosystem: Engineered > WWTP > Effluent > Algae... | reverse complement strand
ATGAAAAAACCCCGGCACAAGGGCCGGGGTGCAAAAGCCTGTCTGCTGTCACACATCTAGGCTCCCGCTCAGGGAGGAAAAGCGGGGAGCGGCGAACCGCCCGAAATAAATATACCAAAAGTGTCTATGCGCAGCAATTGACGACGCATGGTCCATGCCATGCAAGTGGGTGTCCGCTTCTCATGCCGACAGGGCCCACCCGCCGTGCCGCCCTGCGGATGGGGCACAATTTTCGGCATGACCACACTGCCCCTCGCCCCCTTTCCCGCCAACCGCCCACGCCGTTTGCGCCGCGACGACTTCACCCGCCGCCTGGTGCGCGAGCACGCGCTGTCGGCCGACGACCTGATCTACCCCGTCTTCGTGCTGGACGGCCAGGGCCGGCGCGAGGCCGTGGCCTCGATGCCCGGCGTGGAGCGCCTGTCGCTCGACCTGCTGCTGCCCGTGGCCGAGGAGTGCGTGGCGCTGGGCATCCCGGTGATGGCGCTGTTTCCCGTCATCGACGCCAGCCTCAAGGACGACCAGGGCAGCGAGGCCACCCACGCTCAGGGCCTGGTCCCGCGCGTGGTGCGCGAGTTGAAGAAGCGCTTTCCCGGGCTGGGCCTCATGACCGACGTGGCGCTGGACCCCTACACCAGCCACGGCCAGGACGGCTGGCTGGACGAGACCGGCTACATCCTCAACGACGAGACGGTCGGCCAGCTCGTGCGGCAGGCGCTGACCCAGGCCGCCGCCGGCGTGGACATCGTGGCGCCCAGCGACATGATGGACGGGCGCATCGGCGCCATCCGCCAGGCGCTGGAGGCCCAGGGCCACGTCCACACCCGCATCATGGCCTACTCGGCCAAGTACGCCAGCGCCTTCTACGGCCCCTTCCGCGACGCCGTGGGCTCCGCCGCGACCCTCGGAAAAAGTAATAAAAAGGTTTACCAGATGGACCCCGGCAACGGCGACGAGGCGCTGCGCGAAGTAGCGCTGGATCTGCAGGAAGGCGCCGACATGGTGATGGTCAAGCCCGGCATGCCCTACCTGGACATCGTGCGCCGCGTGAAGGACGAGTTCCGCGTTCCCACCTTCGCCTACCAGGTCAGCGGCGAATACGCCATGCTGAAGGCCGCGGCGGCCAACGGCTGGCTGGACCACGACCTGGTGATGATGGAAAGCCTGCTCGCCTTCAAGCGCGCCGGCGCCGACGGCGTGCTCACCTACTTCGCTCGCGACGCGGCGCGGATGCTACTCAAAACATAGCTATCAGCGTAATGTCCACGCGGGAATTTTGCACTTTTTGCTTGAAACCGGAGAACCTGCCGTGCAGATCGTCGAATTCACCGCCGGCAGCCTGCGCTTCGCCGACGCCGTGCCGCCACAGGCACCCGCCGACGGCTTCGTCTGGATCTACCTGGAGCGCCCCGAACTCGCCGCGCGCCTGCCCGAGCTGCAGGCCGCCGCGCAGCGCCTGGGCGGCTCGCCGCTGCTCGACGTGCACGCCAAGGACCTGGCCAACGAGGCCCATCCCTCGCACTACGACGCCACCTCGGTCTACGACCTGGTGATTTTCCGCCGCCTGGCGACCGTCGCCGAAGGCCAGCGCGACGCCTCGGCGCAGGCACCCATCCCCAGCGCCTTCGCCCGCATCGACTCGCGCGCCGTCGGCTTCGCCGTGTTCGACCGGCTGCTCATCAGCGTGCACCCGCCCGGCTGCCAAACCGCCGTCGGCTTCATCGAGCGGCTGGCCGCCGACGCCCGGCTCAGCGTCGACGCCACCGCCATCACCCGCACCCGGATGCCGCAAGCCCCGGCCGACCTGGCGCTGCACATGATCAACGCCATGGTGGACAGCTACCTCGAACTGCGCAAGGAGCTGACCCGCGCCCTCGAACACGCGCAGGGTGAGCTGCTGCGGCCCGACCCGCCCCAGGACACCTGGGGCGCGCTGATGCACGCGCGCCAGCGCCTGCACCTGCTGCAGGAGCTGTGCGAGGAGCAGCAGGACGCGATGCAGGAATGGCTGGACACGCTGCGCGAGCTGCCGCTGGCCGCCTACGCCCCCGAGACGCCGCTGGCGCAGCACCGGCGCGACCAGCTCATGGCCCGCGCGCGCGACGTGATGGAGCACATCGACCGCGTGCTGCACCACGCGCGCCGGCTGGAGCAGTCGGCCGAGACGGTGGTGCAAATCCACTTCAGCGCCCAGGGCCACCGCACCAACGACACCATGCGCACGCTGACGGCGGTGACGGCGGTGTTCCTGCCGCTGAACCTGTTCACCGGCTTCTTCGGCATGAACTTCGACCACCTGCCGCTCATCCACAGCACCGCCGGCATGTGGGTGGCGCTGGCGCTGCTGATCGCGCTGGCGGCGGGCATCCTGGTCCTGTTCTGGCGCCGGCGGTACCTGTCGCGCAAGCAATGACCGGGGGATCGGCGCTCGCGAGACGAAAAACCCGGCTCAGCCCACGTGCCGGGCAAAGAACGCCAGCGTGCGCTCGCGCGCCAGCCGGGCCGAGGGCGCGTCCCAGGTGCCGCGCTGGTCGCAGTTGAAGCCGTGGTGGGCGGGATAGACATGCACCTCGACGTCGGGGTGCGCCTGGCGGAACGCCTCCACACCGTCCATCGGCACCCATTGGTCACGGTCGGACAGGTGCGCCAGCACCGGCACCTGCGGCCGGCGCGCGATGTCCTGGGCCTGCGTGAGGCCGCCCGGGTAGTACGGCACGGCGGCGGACAGGCCCTCCAGCCCGCAGGCCGAGCGCCAGGTGAGCAGCCCGCCCCAGCAGTAGCCGACGATGCCCACCTTGCCGCCGCCGGCCTGCGCGGCGTGGGTGATGGCGGCCTGGATGTCCTGCATCACGCCCGGCTCGGGCAACCCGTCCACCTCGGTCTTGAGGGCGAAGCCGGCCTGCATGTCGGCGTCGGTGTAGCCCAATTCCACGCCCGGCTTGACGCGCTGGAAGGTGGACGGCGCGACGGCCAGGTAGCCCTCGGCGGCGTAGCCGTCGGCGACGGCGCGGATGTGCGAGTTGACGCCGAAGATCTCCTGCAGCACCACGATGGCGCCCCGGGGCCGGCCGGCCGGCTGGGCCACGTAGGCGGGAATCTTCTGGCCGTCGGGGGCCGTGAGGTCGATGAACTGTCCCATGCGGTTGACTCCTTTTTCAATAGCTGTTGGCGCAATGCGTGCGCGGTCTGGCGGCTGATTCAACCCTCGAACGCGGCGCGGGTGGCCGGCCGCGCCGGCGGCCAGGGTGCGGGCATCGTAGCGCGCCGGCCCGGGCCATCTCCTGAATAATGCGTGCCAGCCCGGCGGACGCCGGGCCTTTTGGAGCCTCTCATGACCCACCCGCAAAAAGACATTCAATATTTCTGGGAAGACCTGGCCGTCGGCACCACGCTGGAGATGGGCAGCGTGACCGTCGACCACGACGAGGTCATCGCCTTCGCCAGCAAGTACGACCCCCAGCCCTTCCACCTGGACGACGCGGCCGCCGCCAGGTCGATCTTCGGCAAGCTCTCGGCCAGCGGCTGGCACACCTGCGCCATGGCCATGGGGCTGATGGTGCGCAACTTCCTGAACCAGGCGTCCAGCCTGGGCTCGCCCGGCCTGGAGCAGGTGAAGTGGCTCAGGCCCGTCCACCCCGGCGACACGCTCACGCTGCGCCAGCGCGTGGTCGAGTCGCGCCCCATGAAGTCGCGCCCCGACGTCGGCCTGACCCGCACGCATTGGGAAATGTTCAACCAGCATGGCGAGCAGGTGCTGCTGATGGACGGCTACGGCATGTTCCGGCGGCGCACGCCGGCCGAGGCCGCGTCCTGAGCGATTTCGGGCACCAGCCCGCATGGGTATTTCGCCAAAAGCTATTTATTTGATAGCGATTCGTCCAGCGCCTCGATCCAGTGCCGCACCGGCACGTCGGTGCCGGACTGCAGGTGCGTGATGCAGCCGATGTTGGCCGACAGGATGGCGGCCGGGCGCTCGGCGGCGCGCTCGCCCTGCAGATGGCCCAGCTTGCGGTCGCGCAGGCGCGTGGCCAGCTCGGGCTGCAGCACCGAGTAGGTGCCGGCCGAGCCGCAGCACAGGTGCGGCTCCTGCGCCGCCGCCCGCAATGTGAAGCCGAGCGCGCGCAGGTGCTGCTCGACCCCGCCGCGCAGCTTCAGCCCGTGCTGCAGCGTGCAGGGCGGGTGCCAGGCCAGCGTGCCAGCGGGCGCGCGCACGCGGCCCGCCAGCGCGGCGGCGATGTCGGGCAGCAGTTCGCTCACGTCGCGCGCCAGGGCCGACACGCGCGCGGCCTTGTCGGCGTAACGCGCGTCGCCCCGCAGCAAGTGGCCGTAGTCCTTGACCATCGCGCCGCAGCCCGAGGCGTTGATGACCAGGCCTTCGGCCGCGCCGGATTCGAGCCGCGGCCACCAGGCGTCGATGTTGGCGCGCATCTGCGCCAACCCGCCCTCGGCGTCGGCCAGGTGCCACTTCACCGCGCCGCAGCAGCCCTGGCCGCGCGGGCGCAGGCTCTGGATGCCCGCCGCGTCCAGCACGCGCGCCGTGGCGGTGTTGATGTTGGGCGCCATGGATGGCTGCACGCAGCCTTCCAGCAGCAGCACCTTGCGCGCGTGCGCGCGGGTGGGCCAGGCGCCGGCCGGCCGGCGCTCGGGCACCTTGGCCCGCAGCGCCGCCGGCAGCAGCCCGCGCACCGACTGGCCCAGGCGCATCGCCGGGCCGAACAGCGGCGACGACAGGCCGGCGCGCAGCAGCGCGCGCTGGCGCCGCTCGGCCGGCGGGCGCGGCACCTGGCGCTCCACCACCTGGCGGCCGATGTCCACCAGGTGGCCGTACTGCACGCCGCTGGGGCAGGTGGTCTCGCAGTTGCGGCAGGTGAGGCACCGGTCCAGGTGCAGCTGCGTCTGGCGCGTGGGCGCGTGGCCTTCCAGCACCTGCTTGATGAGGTAGATGCGCCCGCGCGGGCCGTCCAGCTCGTCGCCCAGCAGTTGGTAGGTGGGACAGGTGGCGGTGCAGAAGCCGCAGTGCACGCACTTGCGCAGGATGGCCTCGGCCTCGCGGCCTTCGGGCGTGCCTTGGAACTCGGGCGCGAGCGTGGTTTGCATCAGAAATCCGGGGTCATGCGGCCGGGACTCAGGATGCCCGCCGGGTCGAAGGCCTGCTTGAGCTGCGCGTGGATGCGCGCCAGCGGCGCCGGCAGCGGCGTGAACACGGGCACCGTGCCGTCGCCGCCGCGAAACAGCGTGGCGTGGCCGCCCGCGCGCGCCGCCGCCTCGCGCACCTGCGGCGCGGCGTGCGGCGGCAGCTTGACCCATCGCTGCGCGCCGTGCCATTCGACCAGCGTCGGCCCCAGGTTCAGCGGCGTGGCGGTGTCGGGCACGCTGGCGCGCCACAGCGCCTCGGCGGGCCCCAGGCGGAAGAAGGGCAGGGCCTGGTCGCGCAGCGCGGCCCACTGGCGCGCGGCGCGCTCGCCGTCCAGCGCCTGGCCGCCCATGGCGCGGCGCGCGGCCTCGACCGCCGCGCGCGCGCCGCGCAGGCGCACGGCCAGTTGGCCATCGGCCCAGCAGCTCGCGTTGAGGGGCAGGGGCTTGCCGCCCCAGCGGTTGAGCTGCTGGCGCGCGCTGGTCTCGGACAGCTCGAACAGCAGCGTGCATTCGGCCGGCGGCATGGGCAGCACCTTCAGGCTGACTTCCACGATCACGCCCAGCGTGCCCATCGAGCCGGCCATCAGCCGGCTGACGTCGTAGCCGGCCACGTTCTTCATCACCTGGCCGCCGAAGGTGAGCAGCTCGCCCCGGCCGTTGAGCATGCGCACGCCCAGCACGTGGTCGCGCACGCCGCCCACGCTGGCGCGTGCCGGCCCGGCCAGCCCGGCCGCGACCATGCCGCCCACGGTGCCGGCGACGCCGAAGCGCGGCGGCTCGAAAGGCAGGCATTGGCCGTGCTCGGCCAGCAGCGCCTCCAGCTCGCGCAGGCGGGTGCCGGCGCGCGCGGTGACGACCAGCTCGCTCGGCTCGTGGCTGACGATGCCGGCCAGGGGCCGCACGTCCAGCAGCTCGCCGTGCAGGCGCTGGCCATAAAAGTCCTTGGTGCCGCAGCCCCGGATGCGCAGCGGCCGCCCGCGGTCGGCGGCGTTGCGCAGCTTGTCGGCGAGGGCGTCGAGGGAGGTGTCCATGGCGAGCCGATGGTAAACCCTGAGGCACTCTCCCGCCGGGCCCGGCGATGCGCGAAAACTATGTTTTTTATAGCTATTGGCGCAACAAGGACAATGGCTTCCGGCCGATTTGGCACGAAGAATAAAAAAATCCCGCCGAGGAGGCGGGATCAAGACCCTTCGCGGAGGCCAGAGGAGAACTCAGCGGTTGTAGGCGGTCTCGCCGTGGCTGGAGATGTCGAGGCCCTGGCGTTCTTCTTCCTCGGTCACGCGCAGGCCGATCATCAGGTCCACGAGCTTGTAGAGCACCACCGAGACCACGCCCGACCAGGCGATGGTGAACAGCACGCTCTTGACCTGGATCCACACCTGCGCGCCCATGGCGAAGTCCGCCGCGGCGGTGCCGCCCAGCGCCGGGGCCGCGAACACGCCGGTGAGGATGGCGCCCAGGATGCCGCCGACGCCGTGCACGCCGAACACGTCGAAGGCGTCGTCGGCCTTCAGCAGGCGCTTGAGGCCGCTCACGCCCCACAGGCAGACCAGGCCGGCCAGCGCGCCGATGACGATGGAGCCCATCGGCCCGACGAAGCCGGCCGCCGGCGTGATGGCCACCAGCCCGCCGACCGCGCCCGAGGCGGCGCCCAGCATCGAAGCCTTGCCTTTGTGCATGGCCTCGCCGGCGCACCAGCCCAGCGTGGCGGCGGCGGTGGCCAACACGGTGTTGACGAAGGCCAGGCCGGCCGTGCCGTTGGCGGCGCCGGCCGAGCCGGCGTTGAAACCGAACCAGCCCACCCACAGCAGCGAGGCGCCCACCATGGTCAGCGTCAGCGAGTGCGGGGTGAACGCCTCGCGGCCGAAGCCCACGCGCTTGCCCACCACGTAGGCGCCCACCAGACCGGCGATGCCGGCGTTGATGTGCACCACGGTGCCACCAGCGAAGTCGAGCGCGCCGTCCTGGGCCAGCAAGCCGCCGCCCCAGACGATGTGCGCCATCGGCACGTAGCTGAGCGCGAACCACAGCGCCGAGAACACCAGCACGGCGGAGAACTTCATGCGCTCGGCGAAGGAGCCGACGATCAGCGCCACGGTGATGGCGGCGAAGGTGCCCTGGAAGGCGACGAAGACGTATTCGGGGATGGTCGCCAGCGCGCCGATGGTGTCGGTGGTGACGCCCTTGAGGAACAGCTTGTCGAAGCCGCCGACGAAGTTGCCCTCGCCGCTGAAGGCCAGGCTGTAGCCGAACACCGCCCACAGGATGCTGATGAGCGAGAACACGACGAAGACCTGCATCAGCACGCTGAGCATGTTCTTGCTGCGCGTCAGGCCGCCGTAGAACAGGGCCAGGCCGGGGATGGTCATCAGGATGACCAGCAGGGTGGAGGTCAGCATCCAGGCGGTGTCGCCGGAATCGACCTTGGGCGCGGCCTCGGCCGCCACGGCGGCGGCGGAAGCGGCGGCCTCGGGGGCCGCGGCCTGCGCCAGGGCCAGCCCGCTGCCCAGCAGCAGGCTCAGACCCAGCGCGGGGGATGCGAATCGGGATTTCATGTTGGGGTCCTCCTTGGTACGGCGGGTCACAGGGCCTCGGCGCCGGTCTCGCCAGTGCGGATGCGGATCACCTGCTCGATGTCGGTGACGAAAATCTTGCCGTCGCCGATCTTTCCGGTGCGCGCGGCCTGCTCGATGGCCTCGGTCACGCGCTCGGCGATGTCCTCGCTCACGGCGGTCTCGATCTTCACCTTCGGCAGGAAGTCCACCACGTACTCGGCGCCGCGGTACAGCTCGGTGTGGCCCTTCTGGCGGCCGAAGCCCTTGACTTCGGTGACGGTGATGCCCTGCACGCCCAGCGCCGACAGCGCCTCGCGCACCTCGTCGAGCTTGAAGGGCTTGATGACGGCGGTGATGAGTTTCATGTTGCTATCCTTTACATAGTGATCGGCGCATATCCAGCGCGGGCTGGAGGCCGATTTGGCTCAAAACGTGTACTTGACGCCCACCACCAGCCCGGTGCGCCCGGTGAAGCGCCCGCTGGGCGTGACGTACAGCGCCTTGTCGGCGTTGGTGCCGATCACGGCGGCGCTGGCCGACAGACCGTTGCCGAAGTCCTTGTTCAGCGTCAGCGCCCAGTCGGTGTACGAGAAGGCGCTGTTGTGGCGGATCCACTGGCGCCCCACGTGCGGCACCACCGACCAGCCGTCGCCGAGGTCGAAGTTGGCGGAGAGGTCCAGGTAGCCGCTGCCCTTGCTGTCGTCGAAGCCGAACAGGTTGGTCAGCGAGTGCGAGTACTTGACCGTGAACATCTCGTAGCTCAGCGCGCCGTAGATCTCGGTGGTGTTGGGGCTGGTGCCCAGCTTGGCGTTGGGGTACTGGTAGCGCAGCAGGCCGACGTCGTAGCCGATGGGGCCGGCTGTGCCCTTGTAGCCGCCGTACACGTCCCATTCGAGCGGCGCGTCGCCGCCGGCGTCCTTGACCCACTTGATGGTGGTCAGCCAGGTGCCCACGTACAGGCCGCTGGCGTGGCTGTAGTCGGCGCCGGCGCTGACGGCGGGCTTCAGGCGGGTCTGCGCGATGCCGCGGTAGCGGTAGTCGGTGGTCAATGCGGCGTTGAAGCTGAAGCTGTGCTCCGGCGTGGGCGCTTCGGCCGGCGCGGTGGCCTGGGCCAGCACGGCGCCGGAAGCGGCCAGGGCGGCCGTGGCCAGGGTGAGTCGTTGCAGGGTGCGCAGGGTCGTGGTCATGGGTGTCCTCCTTAGGATGGTGTGCACCCCTCACCATGCAGGGAGCGTGCCAGCGCACCGACGCGCTACAGTTCAGCTGCGCCGCCGCACGATGCGCGGCGCACGGCGCACTATTTCGGTGCATTTGTGCGCCGGCCGCGCCATCGATTCCACCGAAGCACCAAAACAGGGAGGCGCCGCCACATGGGTTTGAGTCTGGTGCAAAGCCGCGCGCTGATGGGCCTGGACGCGCCGGCCGTGACGGTGGAGGTGCACCTGGCCAACGGCCTGCCCAGCTTCACCCTGGTGGGGCTGGCGGACGTGGAGGTCAAGGAAGCGCGCGAGCGCGTGCGCAGCGCGCTGCTCAACAGCGGACTGGCCTTCCCGCACAACCAGCGCATCACCGTCAACCTGGCCCCGGCCGACCTGCCCAAGGACTCGGGCCGGTTCGACCTGCCGATCGCTCTGGGCATCCTGGCCGCCAGCGGGCAGATCGACGGCGCGCGCCTGGCGGGCTGGGAGTTCGCCGGCGAGCTGTCGCTGTCGGGCGAGCTGCGCCCCGTGCGCGGCGTGCTGGCCATGGCCGCCGCCCTGCGCCGCGCCGGCGAGGGGCCCGCGCTGGCCCTGCCGCCCGGCAGCGCCGAGGAAGCCGCCCTGGTGCCCGGCCTGGCCGTGTACCGCGCCCGTCACCTGCTGGACGTGGCGGCGCGGTTCATGCCGAACGCCGAGGACGCCGGCCCCGCCGGCGGCTGGGTGCGCGTGCCGCCCGCCGCGCGCCACGCGGCGCCGCCCTACCCCGACCTGGCCGACGTCAAGGGCCAAGCCGCCGCCAAGCGCGCGCTGGAGATCGCCGCCGCCGGCGGCCACGGCGTGCTGATGATCGGCCCGCCCGGCACCGGCAAGTCGATGCTGGCCCAGCGCTTCGCCGGCCTGCTGCCGCCCATGGGCGAGGACGAGGCGCTGCGCAGCGCCGCCATCGCCAGCCTGGGCGGGCGCTTCGACCTCGCGCGCTGGGGCCAGCGGCCCACGCGCGCGCCGCACCACACGGCCAGCGCGGTGGCGCTGGTGGGCGGCGGCTCGCCGCCGCGGCCGGGCGAGATCTCGCTGGCGCACGAGGGCGTGCTGTTCCTCGACGAACTGCCCGAGTTCCCCCGTGCCGCGCTGGAGGCGCTGCGCGAGCCGCTGGAGAGCGGCCACATCACCATCAGCCGTGCCGCTCGGCGGGCGGACTTCCCGGCGCGCTTCCAGCTCGTCGCGGCGATGAACCCCTGCCCCTGCGGCCACCTGGGCGCGCGCCAGCCGCCGTGCCGCTGCACGCCCGAGCAGGTGGCGCGCTACCAGGGCCGGCTGTCTGGCCCGCTGCTGGACCGCATCGACCTGCACGTCGAGGTCGCCGCCCTGGCGCCCGACGAACTGCTGGCCGCGCCCGCCGGCGAAGGCACGGCCGCCATCCGCGCCCGCTGCGCCGCCGCGCGCGAGCGCGCCTTGGCGCGGCAGGGCACGCCCAACCAGGCGCTGCAGGGCCAGGCGCTGGACGCGCACCTGCGGCTCGACCCCGCCGCCGCGCCCTTCGTCAGCGCCGCCGCCACCCGCCTGGGCTGGAGCGCCCGCGCCACGCACCGCGCGCTGAAGGTGGCGCGCACCATCGCCGACCTGGCCGGCAGCGAACTGGTCACCACCGCCCACGTGGCCGAGGCGGTGCAGTACCGGCGCGCGCTGCGGGCGGCTGGGTCGTGAGATTTTGAATGAAACCCGCCTTCAACCCCTGTGAATACCATGCTGATAGCTACATAAACAGGAGCATTCAGCGCTCCTGAAGCCGCCTCACTTGACCGGCAGGAACACCAGCAGCGGCGCCGCCACCAGCCCCTGCACGTAGCCGATCACGGCGCGGCGGTAGCGCTCGGTCATGTAGCTGGCCAGCAGGTCGAGGCGGCCGATGACCTTGCCGAACTCGCGCTCGAAGCTCAGATTGCGGTTCTCGCCCGCGATCTCGTTGGCCAGCAGCAGCGGCTGGCCGCGTGCGTCACGGCGGGTGTTGAGGATCCACAGCGCCACTTCCATGTTGCGCGCGGCGTTGTGCACGTGCTGCGGATCGACGCCGTCGAGGTAGTAGAACTCGCGCTTGCCGCCGTGCGCGGTGACGATGGTGTCGGCGCAGGCCAGGATGAAGGCGGCCACGCGGTCGCCCTGGAAGGCCGGCGCGAGCGCCAGCGACAGCGCCGCCACGTCGCGCTGGCCGCCCAGCGGGGCCCAGGGCTGGCCGGACCGCAGGGCGGTATCGAGCTGCAGCAGCGCGGTCTCGCGCGTGGCCGCCGTCTTGCGCCACTCGGCCGGGTTGCGGCGGTACAGCTTGTCGGCCAGCAGGCGCAGGCTGGCCAGGTTGGCGCTCATGGCGGCGTGGGTCATGCGGTTGCCCTCGCTCTGCAGCAGCTCGGTCGAACTGAAGCCGGCGCCTTGCACGGTGCCACGCGTCGTCGGCGCGTCGCCGGCGCAGCCGGCCAGGCTCAGGGCGCCGGCAAAGGAAAGGGCCGCGAAAGCGGCCCTGGACGTGCTGCAAACCCCGCCAGCGGCGGGGCGACGGCGATCAGGCCGCGACGGCGAGCTGCTCGCCCTTGACGGACGGCTTGCCGGAGCCGTTGGTAACGGCACCGCTGCCGGCGGCAGGGCTGCTGTCTTGCGATATGCCGAACGTGATCTCACCGGAAAGCTGGCCTCCTTCTTCGATCACGATCTTGCCATAGCGGATCTTGCCGATGACCTTGCCAGTGGCGAAGATGACCAGTTTCTGCCGCACCGTGAGATTGCCGTCGAAAATGCCGCGCACTTCGGCGATGTCGATCTCGGCCGAGCCCTTGAAGGCGCCCTGCTCGGCGATCTGGATCACGCGCGAGTTCATCGCGGCCTCGACCGTGCCCTCGACCACCAAGGTGTCGCAGTCGGTGATCTCGACGCCCTTGAGCTTGATGTTGGGACCGACGGTGAGCTTGGCACCGCTCTCGGCAGGCGCCGCGAGCATGGCGGCGGGCGCACTCACGGGCGCCGCGAACGGCTGCGCGCTGCCACCGGCCGAGGCGAGCGAGCTGGTGCCGCCCAGCGGGCTGCCAGGGGTGCGGGACGCGGCGGGGTCGTTGTCGCGCTTGCCGAAGAATGGTCCTTGAAGTGCCATGCTCTCTCCTGATAACAATCGGTCAATTGTAACGATCACCGTGACATTTTTTACGAACAGCGGGAAAAAGTCGTAACGAAATCGCCCTGCCGCCGCCAGGGCCACGCCCCTGCCAGGGGGTACCATGCGTCAAGATTCGCAGCCGTTTCCCCGCCTCCACCTCCCGTTCACCGCCCCTCCACCTCCCGTTTCCCTGCCCTCACCCGCATGCCCGACCCGACCCCCCGGATCGCGACCAAGCGCACCGCCGTGGGCGTGCGCGCGGTGCTGGCCGGTCAATGGACGGCGGGTCGCCTGGCCACGCGGCCGGCCTGGCGGCGCGTGGCGAGCGCGCTGGCGGCGGTGGCGCCGGGCGCGGCCTGGGACTTGCGCCCGCTGCAGGCGCTGGACCACCTGGGGGCGCTCGCCCTGTGGGAGCACTGGGGTCGCCAGTGGCCGGCGCAAGTGGAGGCGCTCGACGAGCAGCGCGCCGTGCTGGAGCGGGTGGCGTCCTTTCCGCCCGTGCAGGCGGCCGCCGCGCTGCGCGGCTGGGCCGGACAGGTGGATGCGTTCGGACTGGGCGTCGTCCAGGCCGGCGCCCAGGTGCGCGACTTCGTCATGCTGGCGGGCCAGTTGCTGCTGGACGCGCTGCGCCTGCTGGCCGCGCCGCGGCGCGGGCCGTGGCGCGACTTCTCGGGCCTGCTGTACCGCATCGGGGCGCAGGCGCTGCCGATCACGGCGCTGGTGGGCTTTCTGATCGGCGTGGTGCTGGCCTACCTGATGAGCCAGGTGCTGCGCCAGTTCGGCGCCGAGACCTTCATCGTCAACATCCTCGGCCTGGCGCTGGTGCGCGAGCTGGGGCCGCTGCTAGCGGCGGTGCTGATCGCTGGGCGCTCGGGCTCGGCCATCACGGCGCAGATCGGCGTGATGCGCGTGACCGAGGAGCTGGACGCCATGCGCGTGCTGGGCATCCCCACGGGCTTCCGGCTGGTGCTGCCGCGCGCCATGGCGCTGGCCATCGCCATGCCGCTGATCTCGGTCTGGACCTCGGTGGCGGCGCTGGTGGGCGGCGTGCTGGCGGCCGACGTGACGCTGGGCATCAGCGGCAGCTACTTCCTGGAGGCGCTGCCCAAGGCGGTGCCGGTGGCCAACCTGACGCTGGCCTGCGCCAAGTCGGTGGTGTTCGGCCTGTTCATCGCGCTGATCGGCTGCCACTTCGGGCTGCGCGTCAAGCCCAACACCGAGAGCCTGGGGCAGGGCACCACGGCGTCCGTGGTGGCCTCGATCACCGCCGTGATCCTGATCGACGCGCTGTTCGCCGTGCTGTTCAAGAGCGTGGGGATATGACTCACCCCCGTGGCTCCACTCGCCGCGCGATGTTGCGCCTCCCCCCTCGAGGGGGCGCACCCATTGGCCGGGCGGAGCCCGGCCAGGGGTGCACTGGGTTGGCCTGCTCCGCGGCCATTCGATCCTTTGGGATTCTTCCGCTGTGGGTGGCGCGCGGCGTCATGGGTCACTGAGGATGGACACCGCCGCCGTCCACGACGACCGCGCCGGCGCGCTGCCCGCGCCGGGGCAGCCGGTGATCGAGGTGCGCGGCCTGTGGAGCGTGTTCCCCGTGCCCGGCGGCGGCGAGGTGGTGGTGCACAAGGACCTCGACCTCACCGTGCTGCGCGGCGAGGTGCTGACCCTGGTGGGCGGCTCGGGCACCGGCAAGACGGTGCTGCTGCGCCAGATGCTGGGGCTGAACACGCCGGCCAAGGGCAGCGTCACCGTGCTGGGCCGGCCGGTGGCCGAGCTGTCGCGCGACGGCGCCGCCGCGCGCGTGGGCATGCTGTTCCAGCAGGGGGCGCTGTTCTCGGCCTTCAGCGTGCTCGACAACATCGCCTTCCCGCTGCGCGAGGCGGGCGCCGTGCCCGACGCGCTGGCGCGCGAGGCAGCCATGCTCAAGCTGCGGATGGTGGGCCTGAAGCCCGGCGACGCGCACAAGATGCCGGCCGAGCTGTCCGGCGGCATGATCAAGCGCGTGGCGCTGGCGCGCGCGCTGGTCATGGACCCGCCGCTGCTGATGCTCGACGAGCCCACCGCCGGCCTCGACCCCGACAGCTCCGACGCCTTCGTGACCCTGCTGCGCTCGCTGCACCAGGAGCTGGGCCTGACCGTGGTGATGGTCACGCACGATCTGGACACGCTGTTCGAGCTGTCCAGCCGGGTGGCCGTGCTGGCCGAGCAGCGCGTCATCATCGCCGCGCCGGTTCGGGAGGTACTGGCCTTCGACCACCCGTTCATCCGTCACTTCTTCCTGGGCGAGCGCGGCCAGCGCGCCATGGAGCTGCTGCACCAGCGCAAGCAGACCGCATGAAAGGACAATAGAGCGCCATGGAAAACAAGTCCCATGCCCTGGCCGCCGGCCTGTTCGTGGTGGCGGTGACCGCGCTGCTGGCCGTGCTGGCCCTGTGGCTGACGCGCGACATCGCCAACACCACCACCTACGAGATGACCAGCAGCGACGCCGTCACCGGCCTGCAGGTGCAGGCGCCGGTGCGCTTCAAGGGCGTGGCCGTGGGCAAGGTGACCGACATCGCCTTCGACCCCGCCGCGCGCGGCAACGTGCTGGTCACCGTGGCCGTCAGCCCCGCCGCGCCCATCACCCAATCCACCTTCGCCACGCTGGCGTTCCAGGGCGTCACCGGCCTGTCCTTCATCCAGCTCGACGACGACGGCGCCTCCAGCGCGCCGCCGCCCGCCGGCCCCAACGGGCCGCCGCGCATCCCCCTCAAGCCCAACGCGCTGGGCCAGCTCACCGACCAGGCCAGCGCGCTGATCGACAAGGTGGACAAGGCCGTCGAGAGCATCAACCAGGCGCTCGGCCCCGGCAACCAGGCCGCGCTGACCCAGGCGCTGGCCCAGGTCGGCGCCGCCGCCGGCAGCATGAACCAGCTCGCGCTGACCACCGACAAGACCCTGCGCACCCAGTTCGACCCGGCCCGGACCAACCTGCCGGCGCTGGTCCAGCAGGCCGGCGCCACCCTCAAGACCACCCAGGACGCCGCCGCCGAGGCGCGCCGCGCCATCGCCGCGTTGGGCGAGGTGGCCGCCGACGCCCAGCAGGGGCTGGCGCGCGTGACCGGCTCCGGCGGCGTGATCGACCGCATGGGCGAGAGCGCCAACACCGTCACAAGCACCACGCTGCCGCGCATCCAGCACCTGACCGACGACGCCAGCCGCACCATCCGCCGGCTGGACCGCATCGCCGACGCGCTGGGCGAGAACCCGCAGGCGCTGCTGTACGGCAGCGGCGCCATCCCGGCCGGCCCCGGCGAGCCAGGTTTCGCGGCGCCCGCGGCCACTTCGCTCCGCCAGGATTGATATGAAAATAATAGCTGTTGGCGCAATACCCATGCGGGCTAGAACCCTGTTTCTCTTGATTCCCGTGATCCTGACCGGCTGCGCCCTGCCGCTGCCCGACAAGCCCGTGCGCCCCGAGCCCTACGACCTCGGCCCGGCCCTGGCCGCGCCCGCCGCCACGCCCGCTGGCGCGCCGCTGGCGCTCGACGGCGTCGAATCGGCCGCCGCCATCGACAGCACCTCGGTCATCTACCGGCTGCTGTACGCCGGCAGTGGTCAGCAGCCGCGCCCCTACGCCCACGCGCGCTGGACCATGTCGCCGCCGCAGCTCGTCACCCAGCGCCTGCGCGAGGCGCTGGCGGCCACGCGCCCGGTGCTCGACACCGGCACCGGCCTGGCCACGCTGGAACTGCGCGCCGAGCTGGACGACTTCAGCCACGTCTTCTCCTCGCCCGGCGCCAGCGAAGGCGTGGTGCGCCTGCGTGTCACCGTCACCGCGCCCGGCGCGCGGCAGGACCGCTTGCTGGGCCAGCGCACCTTCGCCGCGCGCCACGCCGCCCCCACGCCCGACGCCGCAGGCGGCGTCGGCGCGCTGCGCGCGGCCACCGACGAGGTGGTGCGGCAGGTGGTGGACTGGGTAGGCAGCCTGCCGGCCCCGCGCTGACCACCGGACGCCGGCTGCGGCGGGCCGTGGATTCGGGCAAGATGCCCGCATCCCAACGCGAGGCAAGCCAGCGTCATGTTCCATCTCAGCGTCCCCTGGTGGGAATTCGTCCTCCGCGGCGTCGTCGTGTACCTGTTCCTGCTGCTGTTCCTGCGCCTCACCGGGCGGCGCCAGATCGGACAGTACGACCCGTTCGACCTGATCCTGCTGCTCATCCTGTCCAACGCGGTGCAGAACTCGATGAACGCGGGCGACAACTCGCTGCTGGGTGGACTGATCTCGGCGCTGACGCTGATCGGCTGCCACGTGCTCATGTCGCAACTGGCCTGGCGCAGCCCACGGCTGGCGCGGCTGATCGACGGCAAGCCGCGCGTGCTGATCCACGCCGGCCAGCTCGACGCCGGCACCCTGCGCGCCGAGCGCCTGACCGCCGACGACGTGCACGCCGCCCTGCGCGCCGCCGGCTGCCTGCACACGCACGAGGTCGAGCGCGCCACCATCGAGACCAACGGCCAGATCACCGTGGTGCTGCGCAACCGCGATTCGGCGCGCGGGCTCGAAGTGGAGAGCTGACCTCCCTGCGTCAGTCGCAGGCGCGCCAATCCTTGCCGGCCAGGGCCGGGCGCAGCGCCGCCAGTTGCGGGCGCAGCGCGGCGCCGGGGCGGTCCACGTCCACGCCAAGTTCGCGCAGCTCGGCGCGCTTGGCGCGCACCGCCTCGGCGTCGGCCAGCCGGCCGACGTAGACCATCCAGCGGTCAGGCAACTGCACCGGGTCGAGGCGCCAACTGCCGGACGGCAGCGCGGCGGCGGCGCGCAAAGCGGCGGCCTGGTCCTCGTCGAAGGTGCCGGCCTGCAGGCAGGCGGTGCCATCGTCCAGCGCGGGGGCCGCCGCCACCGTGGCCGAAGCGGCCGTCCTGGCCATGGACGCGGGCGCCGCCACGGGGGCGGCCGACGCCGCCGCCAGGGGCCGCACGCTCAGCGCCTCGGGCCGCACCTGCCGCGCCAGGGGCTCGGACTCGGCGGGCGTCTCGGGGCCCAGGCCCAGGCCACGCAGCGCGCCTTGTGACCAGGCCAGCCAGCCCAGGTTGGCCAGCAGCAGCGCCACCACCAGCGCGCGCGGCATGGGCGGCCTACGCGTCCCTGGGTGCCAGCGGGCGCACGCTGACTTCGGCGGTGTGGATCTCGCGCAGGCCACCGGCCGTCTGCACGCGCAGCGCGCCGGTGGGGCCGACGCCGCAGGCCAGGCCCTCGGTGCCGTCGGACAGGCGCACCGCCCGGCCGGCGAAGACGTCGCGGGCGTTGAAGCGTTCGGCCAGGGGCGCGAATCCGGCGTGCTCGAACACCTTGACCGTCCGCGCCAGCGGCGCCGCGATGCGCGCCAACGCGGCGGGCGGGTCGATGCCTGGTCGCAGCGCCTGCAGCCAGGCCGGCGGCGTGGAGAAGCCGGCGTCCTCCATCGGGGCGATGTTGATGCCGACGCCGATCACGGCGTAGCGCGCCGCATCCGCCGCGCCGGCGCCCGCCGTCTCGACCAGGATGCCGGCCAGCTTGCGGTCCTGCCACCACAGGTCGTTGGGCCATTTCAGGCCGATGCCGGGGTGCAGGCTCTCGGCCACGGCCAGCCCGACGGCCAGCGACAGACCCGACCAGTCGCGCGGCGCCAGCGGCAGCCCAAGCGAGAAGGCCAGCGCCGCGCCCGGCGGCCGGCGCTGCCAGCCGCGCCCCAGGCGGCCGCGTCCGGCGGTCTGCACCTCGGCCGCCAGCAGCACCGGCGCCGTCTCGCCGGCGCGGGCACGGCGCATCAGCTCGGTGTTGGTGGAGTCGATCTCGGCCACGGCCTCGACCGAGATGCCCGGCAGCAGCGGCGCCAGCGCCTCGCCGAGGGCAGCCGTGGGCCAGGGCAGGGCGGGCCGGTTCATGCGTCAGCGCCGGGGGCGAGCGCCCTTTTTGGGCTTGCCGCCCAGGTCCTCGGCGCCGTCCAGGCCGGACGACAGCAGGGTGCCGCGGCACTTGCGGCTGCCGCACCAGCAGGGGTAGTCGGCCTTCAGCTCGGAGGTGAGCGGCTCGTCGATCACCAGGCCGTAGTCGTAGTTCAGCTCCTCGCCGGCCCGGATGGCGCGCCGCGCCTTGATGAAGATGCGGCCGTCCTGCTCATCGGCGATGCAGTTGGGAGCGCAACTGTGGTTGATCCAGCGCGAGGCGTTGCCGCCGTGAAGCGCGTCGATGACGCGGTCCTCGTCGATGTGGAAGTAGAAGGTGTGGTTGGGGTCGTCGGGATCGTGCGGGTGGCGGCGCTGCGCCTCGTCCCAGGTGATGATTTCGCCCACGTACTCGATGATGCGCGTGCCCCGGGGGATGTCCACCAGCGCGAACACGCCCTTGCCGTGCACGCCCGAGCGGCGGGTCTGGATGCGGCGGCCGGCCGGCAGGGCGGCCGTGGCGGAAGCGGTGGATTTGGAGGGCACGGCCGGAATTTGCTATGTTGAACCCATGGGTGCGCATGGGCGCGCCTGCGTGGGCGCGTGAGCGCACGCGCGCGAAGGAACCGGATTCTAGCCACATGAAAACCCTGGTCATTGCCGAGAAGCCCTCGGTGGCGCAAGACATCGTGCGCGCCCTCACGCCCGTCGCGGGCAAGTTCGACAAGCACGACGATCACTTCGAGAACGAGCGCTACGTGGTCACCAGCGCCGTGGGCCACCTGGTGGAAATCCAGGCGCCCGAGCAGTACGACGTCAAGCGCGGCAAGTGGAGCTTCGCTCACTTGCCGGTGATCCCGCCGCGCTTCGACCTCAAGCCCGTGGACAAGACCCGGACGCGCCTGAACGCCGTCGTCAAGCAGGCCCGCCGCAAGGACGTGGGCGCGCTGGTCAACGCCTGCGACGCGGGACGCGAGGGCGAGCTGATCTTCCGCCTGATCGAGCAGTACGCCGGCGGCCAGAAGGGCGAGCAGTTCGTGCCGCTGGGCAAGCCCGTGCAGCGCCTGTGGCTGCAGAGCATGACGCCGCAGGCCATCCGCGACGGCTTCGAGCGGCTGCGCAGCGACCAGCAGATGCAGGGCCTGGCCGACGCCGCGCGCAGCCGCAGCGAGGCCGACTGGCTGGTGGGCATCAACGGCACGCGGGCGATGACGGCCTTCAATTCGCAGGGCGGCGGCTTCTTCCTGACCACCGTGGGCCGCGTGCAGACGCCGACGCTGGCGGTGGTGGTCGAGCGCGAGGAGCAGATCCGCCGGCACGTATCGCGCCCCTACTGGGAAGTGCACGCCACCTTCCTGGCCGAGGCCGGCCTGTACCCGGGCAAGTGGTTCGACCCGGCCTGGAAGAAGGGCGACGACCCCGACGCGCGCGCCGACCGCGTGTGGGACGAGCGCACGGCACTGGCCATCGCCGCGGCCGCGCGCGGCCAGTCCTGCACGGTGCGCGAGGAAAGCAAGCCCACCTCCCAGGCGTCGCCCGCCCTGTTCGACCTGACCAGCCTGCAGCGCGAGGCCAACGGCAAGTTCGGCTACTCGGCCAAGACCACGCTGGCGCTGGCGCAGTCGCTGTACGAGCGCCACAAGGCGCTGACCTACCCGCGGACCGACTCGCGCCACCTGCCCGAGGACTACGTGGGCGTGGCGCGCCAGACCTTCGAGATGCTGGCCGCCGGCCAGCAGCGCCACCTGGCGCCGCACGCCCGCACGGCGCTGGAGCAGGGCTACGTCAAGCCATCCAAGCGCATCTTCGACAACGCCAAGGTATCGGACCACTTCGCCATCATCCCCACGCTGCAGGAGCCCGGCGCGCTGTCGGAGGCCGAGCGCAAGCTGTACGACCTGGTGGTGCGCCGCTTCATGGCGGTGTTCTTCCCCAGCGCCGAATACCAGGTGACGACCCGCGTTACCACCGCCAGCCACGAAGGAAAGAGCTACGACTTTCAGAGCCACGGCAAGGTGCTCACCAAGCCCGGCTGGCTGGCCATCTACGGCAAGGAAGCCGCCGACGAGCAGGGCGACGACAAGGACGGCAAGTCGCTGGTGCCCGTCCGGCCCGGCGAGATGGTGCGCAACGAGTCGGCCGAGGCCAAGGCCCTGCGGACCCGCCCGCCCGCCCGCTACTCCGAGGCCACGCTGCTGGGCGCCATGGAAGGC
>Ga0075163_10003841_pt1 | contig 20153 bp, 18 predicted proteins | sample JI1023141ADNA_FD_71478 | JGI IMG/M metagenome (GOLD analysis project Ga0075163, IMG submission 71478) | Wastewater effluent complex algal communities from Wisconsin, to seasonally profile nutrient transformation and Carbon sequestration -... | ecosystem: Engineered > WWTP > Effluent > Algae... | reverse complement strand
GACGAGGACGAGGACGAGGACGACACATTCGCAGTTGCAGGCAACACACCGCCGCAGCTCAAACCAGCGCAGACGATACCGATGCCCGAGCGGCCGAATGCCTCAACGCCCACGGCGCTCGAAAAGCTTCTCAGCCACGCGCGAGCCATTGGCATCGCGGTAGAAGACTACCCCGAGGGGCCGGATCGAAGAATCTGGGTCCACATCACGGAAACACCCGACAACCACTCCCGCAAGATTGTCCGAAAACTGATTGAGCACGGATTCATCTTTTGGCCGGGCAAAGGCTACTGGCGATGAAAAACAAGACAAGAAGCGCGCCGCCGCGCGCCATGGCGATGCTCGAGTCCCTGCGAGGGCTCGGCTATTCGACCGGCGCGGCCTTGGCTGACATCATCGACAACTGCATTTCGGCCGGCGCCAGCGAGGTCCGTCTCGATTTCACTTGGAATGGCCCGAGCAGTCGCATCACGGTCTTGGACAACGGGCGCGGCATGAACGACGCAGAGCTCGAGAGCGCCATGCGCTTGGGCGACAAGAATCCGCTCGACGCCCGCTCGGCGCACGACCTCGGACGTTTCGGCATGGGACTCAAAACCGCCTCTTTCTCCCAATGCCGCAGGCTCACGGTCGCCTCGGTCAAAGACGGCGCCACGAGCTGCCTGCGTTGGGACCTCGACGAACTCGCTGAAAATCCCGATGGCGGATGGCTCCTGTTCGAGGGGACCGCGCAAGGATCGAAGAATTTCGTCTCCGGCTTGAAGGGCAAGAAGGCCGGGACTGTCGTGCTGTGGGAGCAGATGGACCGCGTGGTCACTGCCGGCTTCACTTCCAATGACTTCCACGATCTCATCGACACCGTCGAGTCCCATTTGGCGATGGTCTTCCATCGCCTTCTCCAAGGGCCGCGCGCCAAGCTCAACTTGCTCTTAAATGGACGCGCCGTCGCGCCGTGGGACCCTTTCATGACGGGGCACCCCGCGAAGCCCTGGACATCGCCACCCACCAACCATCAGACCGATTACGGCATCGTCACGGTGCAAGCCCACGTCCTTCCCCACCGCGACAAGTTGACAGCCGCCGAGTTCGATGCCAACGCCGGCCCCGCAGGCTGGACCGCGCAGCAAGGCTTCTACGTCTACCGCAACGAGCGCCTCTTGGTCGCGGGGGGCTGGCTCGGGCTGGGCAACTCCCGCGCGTGGAACCGCGAAGAGGCGCATCGCCTAGCCCGCATCCGGCTGGACATCCCGAACACTGCCGACGCCGATTGGAAGATCGACGTTCGCAAATCGACAGCCCGGCCGCCCGTTTCGCTTCGGCCTTGGCTCACCCTCTTGGCCGAGAACACCCGCGAACGAGCCCGGCGCGTGTTCGCCTATCGCGGCACGCCAGCGCCCGCGAAGGGCAACATCCCCATCGAACAGGCTTGGCGCGTCGATCGCCTAAAGGCGGGGGTGCGATATCGGATCGAAGAATCCCATCCCTCCGTCGCAGCCGTCCTTGAAAACGCCGGAGAGCTCACGCCCTTGATCAAGTCAATGCTTCGAGTGATCGAAGAAACCGTGCCCGTGCAACGCATCTGGCTGGACACGGCCGAGAACAAAGAGACGCCGCGAACGGGATTCGATGGCGAACCCAACGCGGCCGTGGTTGAGGTCGCCACCGTCCTCTTCCAAGACCTGATCGAACGCAAGGGCCTCAGCGTCGAGGAGGCCCGCAAATCAATGTCGCGCACGGAGCCGTTCCAAAAATACCCGGCGCTTATCGCAAAACTAGGGAGTAAAAAATGATCGCAGCTGAAGAGGCAGCAGCGCAGGCGCAGTTGCTCGAAGATGTCATCGCCACCGCGCAGCGGCTGGTGAAGGCCGAGAAGGATTCATCCAAGATCACGCCGTTTTACATCGCCGAGAAGGTGAAGCTGGCCGCCGCGATGTTCGCCAGCGATCCGCCCGTCCAATTGGACGAAGCCAAGGTGGTTGCCATCCTCATCCAGCGATTCAGCCACCGGATGGGCAAGGCCACGACGCTCAAGGACAACACGGGGCACTTCGATTGGCTGACTGCCGCCCGTAAAAAGGATTGGCATTACTGGCGCCGCTATCGCGACTACCAAGAGTCCAAGCTGTCCGACGTGGTCGTCGATGGCCTGGACGAAGCGACCGACGACATCCTCGGGCTCCTCGAAGATCCGTTTCGGACGGATTCCTGGGACAGGCGAGGCCTGGTCGTCGGGCATGTGCAGTCCGGCAAGACCAGCAATTACACGGGCTTGATAAACAAGGCCGCCGACGCCGGCTACAAGATCATCATCGTGCTGGCGGGCATGCACAACAACCTGCGCTCACAGACGCAGATGCGACTCGAAGAGGGCTTCCTTGGCTACGAGACGACGGCCGACCGCGACGCGGGCGCCGCCATCGGCGTGGCGGCGTTTGGCGAGGACCTCAAAACCAACTCGGCGACGACGCGGGCTGAGAACGGCGATTTCAGCAAGGCCATCGCCAAGCACTTCCATGGCATCTCGCCGGAAGAGCGTCCATGGCTGTTCGTGGTCAAGAAGCAAAAAACCGTGCTGACCGAGCTCCTCAAATGGATTCAAACCCGCGTGGCCGACGCGACGGATTCGGGGGACGGACGCAAGCTCGTCACCAAGCTCCCGCTGCTGATGATCGACGACGAGGCCGACAACGCCTCCGTGGACACGGGCGAGCAGCCATTCAACGAGGACGGCACGCCGGACGAGGAGCACACGCCCAAGACCATCAACAGCCTCATCCGCCAAATCCTGCACTCCTTCACCCGCAAGGCCTACGTCGGCTACACGGCCACCCCGTTCGCCAACATCTACATCCACCACAAGGGCGCCACGGCCAGGGAAGGCTCCGACCTCTTCCCCAAGGCCTTCATCATCAACCTGGCCGCGCCTTCGAACTATGTCGGCCCCGCCCGCATGTTCGGCAAGCTGACCAAGGATGGCCGCGAGGGAGCGCTTCCTCTCGCGCGCAGCATCCAGGATCATTTCGACCCCCAGGCCGATGCAGGATGGATGCCGCCCAAGCACAAGAAGACGCACGTCCCGACCTACAACGGGCAGGAGACCATTCCGCAGTCTCTGCGCAATGCCATCCATTCCTTCGTTCTGGCCTGCGCAGCTCGCGAATTGCGAGGCCAAGGCGGCGAACACAGTTCAATGCTTATCCACGTCACTCGATACGTGTCGGTGCAGGACCATGTGCGCGAGCAAGTCGAGGAGACCGTTCGCCGCATCCGACAGAGAATTACTCGAAACGAAGACGCCGGTGAGCTGCTAGCTCAATTACGCAAACTCTGGGACGAGGACTTCGTTCCCACGCGCGACACGGTGTTCGCGCTCTCGCCACCCGAGGAGCGCCCTCCCGCGCTGCCCGCGTGGAACGACCTCGTAGCGAAACTACCCGATGTCCTGGGAGACATCGTCGTGCGTTCGATTAACGGCACGGCCAAGGACGCCTTGGACTACTCAACGCCAGGCGCAGCTCTTAAGGTCATCGCCGTGGGCGGCGACAAGCTCGCGCGGGGCCTGACACTCGATGGCCTCTGCACAAGCTACTTTGTCCGCTCGACGAAGATGTATGACACGCTGATGCAAATGGGCCGTTGGTTCGGCTACCGGCCAGGCTACCTGGACCTCTGCCGCCTCTACACCTCGCCGGATTTGGTCAAGTGGTTCGGCCACATCGCCGACGCCTCCGAGGAGCTGCGCGAAGATTTTGACTTCATGGCGAAGGCCAAGCTCACGCCGGAGCAATATGGCTTGAAGGTCATGTCACATGAAACCCTCACGGTCACGTCGCCCTTGAAAATGCGCAATGCGCAGACTCTGTCGCTGAGCTACAGCGGCACTCGGCCTCAGACCATCCTTTTTCACCGGGACGCCAAAATCCAAAAGGCGAACCTTGATGCGACCGATGCGCTGATCGCCTCCCTCGGTGAGAGTTTTGCGAAGGAGCCAAAGTATCCGCGAGACGGCGACCCCGACTCGTGGCGCGGCGCCCGCTTGTGGAAAGACGTGGATGCGCCCAAGGTGCTTGCGTTCTTGGGCGCCTATGAGACTCATCCTAACGCTGATCGAGCCAAGGCTGCGGTCCTTGCCGATTTCATCTCGAAGATGATCGACATCGGCAAATTGAAGCAGTGGAGCGTGGCCCTCTTGACCGGCGGCGACGGAGTTGGCGAAACACATGTCTTCCCTGGCGACTTCGAAGTTAATTCCTTCCAAACCCGCAAGACCGAAGACCCCGACCCGCCAGGCATCAAAGACCTGTCGATGTTCGCCATCGGCGTGCTGACCGATCCCAAGGACGAGGGCATCGACCTTGATGATGATGTTTGGCGAGATGCGCTGGCGCGCACCCGCGCGGCGTGGAAGCCCGATCCCGCTCGAAACAGAGTCAACCTGCCATCCGCCCCCAGCGGCAAGGGCATTCGTGAGTCGCGCGACAGGCTTGGAGGCGAGGCAGATCGCGGTTTGCTGCTGCTTTACACACTTGCCCCCTACTACAAGGGCAAGGCCAAGCTCCCCGAAAACCTCATCGTGCCGGACTGGGATAAGCCCATCATGGCCTTCGCCATCGCCTTCCCTTCTTGCGAGAACGGCGTCCAGATTGAATACGAAGTGAACCTCCTTTTTTGGTTGCAGGAATATGGCCCGTCCGAGTAACGAATTTCTCATGGCCTGGTCGTCGCTCACGAGCGCCGACACTGAGCCAGGATGGCAGGCCATATCTCTGCCCTCTGCCGGCCCTCTTGAAGTGCGCGCCGGCCGTCGATCGCCAAACAACGCCGAAGCGGTGCTCGTGGGATTCACCACCGCGCGGCTGGTCTCCGCCGACAAGCTCCCCGAAGGACAGGGCTTCGCAGTCGAACGCGCCGACCCCGAGGGCACTGGCAGGCTTTGGCTAGCCCTGACCCGCAAGTCCGCTGGCAGCGCTGAGCTCTTCGCCGCCATGGCGTGCGATGTCGTCGGAGCCCTCGACGACGCCGTGGCTGCCAGCGCCGATGAAGCCAAGCTCTTGCGCGTCCTCACGGGCCGCGTTGGAGCTTGGCAGGAATTCATGCGAAAGGGCATGCAGGCGCTGAGCCCCGAGGCCGAGATCGGCTTGATTGGCGAGCTCACGCTGCTGCGGGCCATCATCGACGCAGGCGTCCCCTCGGCGCAGGCCATCGAATCATGGGTCGGCCCCCTAGATGGCATTCAGGACTTCGAGCTCGGCACGGGCGCCTTGGAGGTCAAGGCCACGCTGTCATCGGCTGGCTTCCCCGCCAAGATCGGCTCGCTGGAGCAGCTTGACGATTCGACGCGTCAACCCCTTTTCGTGGCCGGGGCGCGGCTGCGGCAAACCGAAAGCGGGCAGAACCTGCCGTCGATCGTCGGGGCGATGAGGATGATGATCAAGGGCGATGCGGAAGCCGAACGGCTCCTAGCTGAGAGGTTGCTCGCTGCTGGCTACGTTGATTCGCATGCCGATCGTTATCCACGGCGATTTGAACAGGCTGAAACCCGAGTCGTCCAAGTCACCGACGGGTTCCCCCGCCTGACCACTGGCACCGTGCCTGCGGGCATCATGAGGGCTATGTATGAAATCGACCTCGACAAGGCGCCCGGAGAGAATATCGGTGCCATGGGTGCGCTAAAAAAACTGGGAGCGATCTAAGAATGAATTTGCCTGAATTCCTGCGCGAGACGCAGGCCGCCGTCCGCTCGCAAATGCGAGATGGCGCGCTTTATGAAGAGCTGGTGTTCACGAGCATCGTGATGGAGCACATGTCGGAAATCGGCATGACCTTCGATCCTGTCGAATGCCACTCCGGCCCGATCAAGGTCGGTAATGCCAACTTGCGCCTGAGCGGCTACGCGCTGTCCGAAGAAAACGACCAACTGGACCTCTTCGTCAGCCTCTATGACAACGTCGATATTCCTACTCCGGTCCCGGATGCGGAGACTTTGACCGCCGCAGAGCAGTGCCTGCGTTTTTTGAAGTTCTGCGCCGAAGGCAAGATGGCGCAGAAGCTCGATCCATCCAGCGATCTACGCTCGCTGGCAGAGACGCTACAAGCCATCTACAACGACTTGGAACAGGTGCGGGTCTACGTCCTGACCGACCGCGTGGCGAAGTCGAAGAGCTTCAAGACCAAGGAAATCGGCGGCAAGGCCGTTCGCGTCGAAGTCATGGACATCGAGCGGCTGCATCGTCATTGGTCCGAGGGCAAGCCGCGCGACGAACTGGTGGTCGATTTCACGGAAGTGTCCGGCGCCCCCCTCCCCTGCGTGTTCGTGCCAAGCGAGAACGACGATTACGACTATGCCTTGACGGCTATCCCTGCAGAAGCTCTGCGCCTGCTCTATGAGAAGTTCGGCGGACGGCTGCTCGAAGCCAACGTCCGATCCTTTTTAAGCGTGAAGGGCAAGGGCGTCAACGCCGGCATCCAAAATACATTGCGCTCGGCGCCAGAGCGTTTCATGGCCTACAACAACGGCATTGTGATCGTGGCTGACGAGATGCGCCTGGGCAAGCCAGGTGATGGCTCCGCCGGCATCGCTTGGCTCAAAGGCCTGCAAATCGTCAATGGCGGACAGACCACCGCGTCGATCTATTTCGCCAAGAAGAAGTATCCCGACACCGATCTGACCCGCGTCCGCGTGCCAGCCAAGATCATCGTCATGCGCGCCCAGGACTCGGCCAAGGAAGAGGCGCTCGTCTCGGACATCTCGCGTTTCGCCAACAGCCAGAACGCCGTGCGGCAATCGGACCTGTCTGCCAACAAGCCCTTCCACGTCGAGATAGAGAAACTATCGCGTTCGGTCTATTGCCCCGATGGCGTCGGGCAGTGGTTCTACGAACGAGCATCCGGCAGCTACAACACGCTTCTCGCCCGCGAGGGCACCACGCCCGCCAAGCTCAGGGTCCTTAAGGAGGCAATCCCCACGGGCCGCCGCATTACCAAGACCGACTTGGCCAAATACATCACCGCGTGGGACCGCAAGCCCGACATCGTCAGCCTCGGCTCACAGAAGAACTTCGACAAGTTCATGGCGACGCTCACTCCGGCCGAAGGACAGGAGGCGCCGCTTCCAACCGTCGCCGACTTCAAGGCCATGATTGCCAAGGCCAAGATTTACCGCGATACGCAGAAGCTCTTGCGGCCGATGTTCCAAGCCTTCCAAGCGAACGTCACCGCCTACACCGTGTCGCTTGTGGCGGAGAAGCTCGGTGGTCGCATCGACCTCGATCGTGTCTGGGCTAGGCAGGCGGCCTCGCCCGAACTGCTCGCGCAGATCGCCGTATGGGCCAAGGAGGTCAATGACGTGCTGCACTCCTCGTCCGGCGGCAAGATGGTCTCTGAGTGGGCCAAACGGCCGGAATGCAAGGAAGCCGTGATGGGCGCGAGCTACTCGGCCCCGGCGACCAACATCCCGGAAGTGAAGTAGGCCGGCCAGCGCAGGGCTCGGCCAGCGACATCATCAGGACAAAATCCATGGTTGATGTCGTCTCCCCCACCGATCGCAGCCGGATGATGGCCGGAATCAAGGGCAAGAACTCGCAGCCCGAGCTCCTCGTCCGCCGACTGCTGTTCGCCTCGGGCTACCGATTTCGCCTGCATCGGCGGTTGGGTGCCCAACATCCAACCGATGCCGGCCACATTTCGAATCGCCGGTGCAACTCTCCACATCCACGATTTTTGGAATCGCACTGACGACGAAGCGAAGGCTATGGGCGGCGAGGGGTCGATTGGCCGCGTGCTATAAATCGCCATCAGCAATGCTTCCAAACACCGCCATGAAACCCACCGCCGAAACCCTGGCTCTTGAATTTAGCCAAGGGCTGCACGCCTATCTGACGCCGGAGAAAATGAGCGAGGTCGTCGAACGCAACAAGAACGAGGCCGATCCCCACATCTGCCATTCGCACGATTTTTGCGACGCAAACGTGTTCCTCTATGACGTGTTCAAGAAATACGGCATGGACCCGGCGGCCAAAGGCGGCATGAAGAAGTGGGCCGACTTATGGAACAGCGCATGGAACGTTGCCAAAGCCAACAACTTTCGAGTATCTGATTGATCAGTCGTTTAACTGGAACCGCTTAACGTTTAACACTCGCCATGAAGTCGCTGACCACCTCGGCGATTTGACGTGCAAGGAGTGGGGGGACAGCGTTGCCAATTTGATGAAACTGAGCAGTGCGTCCACCTTCAAAAAAGTAATTGTCCGGGAACGTCTGCAACCGCGCGGCCTCGCGCGCCGTCAGGCTCCTGCACTGCACTGGGTCGGGATGGATGTAATAGTGCCCATCCTTGGCAATGTGGGATACCACTGTCGTGGATGGCTGGTCACCAAGTTGCACGCGAAAGCGATCAAGGAACGGGACTTCTTCATCGTCCACGTTCTTGTGATCCGGTAGTAGCTTGGGGGGAAAGTCGTGGATTCGCGGCGAGACTTTTTGCGACGCCGCATAACAGGCTGCAAACAGGTAGCGATTGAGGTCGGAGCCCATGTGGCTGCGCGACTCATGCTGGATCACTCCACCAACTCTAGCGTCTTGATACCACTCCGAAAGAGAGGCGGGCATCCCCTCGTAGCTCACCGCCTTCGTGATGAACTTCGAACCATGAGAGTCAAGCTTCGCAGCGCCCTCCAAAGCTTTTAATACCGCAGTTTCAATCTCCATCCGAATCTCATTGCGCCACAACTTGAGTTGCAGGTTTGTCTTCTTCAGTATCGACAGCCACTTTTGGGGCGAATCATCCTTATTCGACACTCTGCTCCTCACCTGGGGAAGTCCAGTTAACGCCTCCAAGACACCAACCTTTGAATTGGCTTTCTTGAGCTTGAATCGCATGGGCTCATTTTTAAGAGCGGACGAGTCCGCCGCCACATCCGAGCGAATACCAAAAAGTATGACACGATGACGGCGTTGCGGTATGCCATAGTCCTCTGACTTGATTACGAAGTCATGTGGATCGAGCTCCTCACCTTCAACCACAAGCGACTGGATGCGATAGCTCAAATCATCGTTTGGTTGACGGAGGTCAGCAATGATTTTTTCAAAAATCAAGCTACCGCCATGTTGCGAGGTGAGCATACCCTTCACGTTTTCCATGATGAAAACGGATGGTTTGAACTTCTTGATAATTCGCAGATATTCCCGATAAAGGAAATGGCGCTTGTCGTCTTCGAAGTCTGCTACGCCTTTCATGCGAGCCCGGCCCGCCAGCGAATACGCTTGGCATGGCGGCCCTCCAATCAATGCCCAGTCTTGAACACCTTCCAATGCTTTCTCAATCCAGCCGTCCGTAGTGCTCGACGATGTGGTTCCAAGTTCCGCGAGCCTGGCCTCTGACCTTGCCAGCGTCAACTCGGATTGGATGTCGGGGTGCGCGAAGAATTCTTGACGTTTGATTTCACCTCGAACGTATTGGTAGTAACAGTCCGGGGCCTTTCCCTTGGGAAAAGCCCGAAAAAGGGCACGAAGCAACAGTGTTTGATATGCCTGCTCGTCCTTTTCGATGGATATACGCACATCGAAGCGAGGATGGCCGCCTTCAGTTTCTATAGAGGAGAAGCCTTCGCTAAGGCCGCCCGGCCCTGCAAACAGGTCGATAACAGGAATCGTTTTGAGCCGCGTAATCAATTTTTCTCTTTTTTGAACCGCCATGCCCTGCGCGCTTGGCGGAAGAGGATTTATGACCTCAAAAAGTGGCTACAAGGCTAAAAAACTGGTGTACTTGATCTTACCATTTAGTAGGCGCTCCCCTCAAAAGAACCACTTCAGATTTGAAGCGACTCAGGGGCTACCGAGCATCGAGCTTAACGAGGTCCTGCCTTCCGTTTGGCCGCGACAACCTGCATGGCAGGTTCATTGGCCGCTGTTACTTCAGGTGAGATAGCCAACAGCTCAACTCTCGGAGTAACCTGCTGGTCAATGTAGTCACCCATCCGTTGTGCTGCAGCTGCCGCTTTGAAAATCGCGCTCTTGTCGTCCTTCAAAACTTGCACCAATGACGACAGGTAGACGGAATGCTGTGGGATGTAATCTTCACCGAGCTTGATTCCCTTGATGCCAGATCACAGCAGCCCCGCCAACCATTCAGCGACCAATTCCTCCAAGGCCCGCTCCTTCAACGACATCTGCGACATGCCGAAGCGGCCACCCGTGTCCGCATAATTTTTTTAGTGTTCATACTGTTCCAATTGACTGGCTTGCCAGGCTGCGGCGCTTCGGAATATGCAGTCAACTGGGTTCCAGCATGCTTAGCGGGACTGTGCCGCCATCGCGGTTCCAGCGTCTGTTCCGGATTCTCATCTGGTTGTGTTGATCGCGGCGTTTAATTTGATGGTTTCATCCCGTTAGTGCATCGGTGGGGCATTGTTCACAGCGTCCAAAGTGGACTGTTATTGCATCCTATGCGCACAAAAAGGATACATCAGCCATTGTTATCAGATACTTAATTGGCTGTTAGTGAATCAATGTCGTCCTGTTCATGCATTGATACAAGCGATAGAAGTCGCCAACATGGTTTTTAGTTGGTGCGCAACTGATCGGCATTCGCCGATGCACTAACGGGAGTGGGGAGTGGTTGAAACCAGCTTTTTTTACGTTGTTTTGCGATCAGCTTTAGCCAACTTTGTGAATTCGATGGACTGATGATCAAGTTCAATGATGCTTCGCGCTGGCTGCAGATGGATCAAATGGGGTCAAGAAACCGTTTATCAGAAGACAATACCTGGCGCACCGCATAAATCACGCCATGCAAACTGCCGTAACCTGTTGAATTCGCTTAAGAAAATTTGATCAACCTCGATGAGGGACAAACAGCCCCCTACATCACCCAACTTGATCAAAACCGGGCCAATTTCCATCGCGCATGGTGATCATGCTCACGATCCGCCTTTAAAGTGAGAACACCCAACACATCTACATTGTGTGTGCCATCTTTGTGCCATGTTGTGTGCCATGTTTGTGCTATGCCGTCGGTTGTGTGCCATCTTTGTGCCATGTTGTGTGCTATGTTTGTGCTATGCCGTCGGTTGTGTGCCATCTTTGTGCCATGTTGTGTGCTATGTTTGTGCTGTATCTTGCGGCCACGCGCGTGCCGAGTGGGGTCTGAGAGGCGACAACTAGTCTGACACAGGGGGTGTCATTGAGCGCGCCCTGGGCGTGCCCATGAAACGCTTTGAACGGCCCATGCTGGGCTTTATGTCGCGCGAGGAGATGCTGGCAGTGATCGGAACATCTGGCATTAGCTGGACCAGTCAGCGTGACCATTTACTGCTGGGGATGCTTTACAACACTGGCGCCCGTGGCTATTCATAATCGCGTTGTATTCATAACGCGGCCTACGCGAACTTCGCGACGGACTCCTGCCCGGCAATACGCTGGACTAGCCGTAACCTGCCCGTCGCGGATACCCGCTTCCGCTGCCCAACCGAAGTTGCCAGATCCCGATTGCTGCCCTTCATTTTTTGATCGTTGATAGGCGGTGGTATTGGCAGGCTCCAGCAGGCTGATAGCGGAAGCTCGCCAGAGTCCGCTCCGGAGCACCTCGGTGCTGCACAAGGAACCCAAAGGGCTGCGCACCCATCGACCGAGGGTGGTTTTCTTCGAGGGATGGGCCAGGGGCGCACGGCTAACACCCGTCGGCAAATTTCACCATGCGGCGCCCTTGAAAAATTTCGTTACGCTCCCATCTCGGAACGTTAGACGTCCGCTTCGCTCAGGAGCCAAGCCCTTGACCAACACAACCTAGGGAGATGACATGCCGGCAGTACAAAAGCAGTTCGAAAAGTTTCATACAGCCATCAAGCTCGACAACGACGACGAAAAGGCCAAGCTGCGCGAGAAGCGTGACGTGCTGATTGGAGCCCTCGATGCCAATCTCGAGGATGATGTTCCTGCATTTGAGACGTTTGTTCAGGGCAGCTACGCGATGCACACCGGCGTAGTTCCGCTGGACGGAAACTATGACATCGACCTTGGTGTCATCTTCGACTGCAATCAGAGCAAGTATCCGGACCCCGTGGTTCTCAAGAAGAAGGTCCGCGAAGCCGTCAACACGCACGGTCGCACGGTTCTGATTCGTCGTCCTTGCGTGACGGTCAACTACATGCGCAATGACGAACCTGAGTACCACGTTGACCTGGTCCTCTATACCAAGCGCGATGACGGGCTCCTGGCCATTGGCAAGGGCCGGGAGAACTCTGGGCAGGAGTTCCGGTTCTGGGAAGCGGCTGACCCGAAAAAGCTCACCGAACTCATCAGTACCGCATTCACTGACGACAAAGACCGTGCGCAGTACCGTCGCTGCATCCGTTATATGAAGCGATGGCGTGATGTGCAGTTCAAGAATGGTGGCGCGCCGCTCAGCATCGCACTGACCATCGCGGCAAAGCAGTGGTTCAAGCCTCGCTTCGAGGCCTCAGGCAAGCCTGCAGATTTGCTGGCGCTGCTCGATTGGGTCAGTGCCGTAATCAATCAGTTCCAAGGCGAGGTGACCGACGAGGGGTACCACGAACGCCTGAAGGTCTACCTGCCAGTTACGCCTGGCGGTGACCTGATGGAGCTCATGACCAAGCTGCAGATGGAAACATTCCAGACGAAGCTTGAAGCACTGCGCGACGCCTTAGGCGAGGCTTTCGACGAAGACTTGCCTGAAGACGCGTGCAAGGTGCTGAAGAAGCAATTCGGGGATGACTTTAAGGTGCCCGAGAAGGCGGAAACCGCCAAGGCTGCCGTTGCGCCGGTCATCAGCACGGGGAACTCGGCTTGACCACTACGGCTCAACCTGTTCCGACGCAGGCAGACGAGGGGTACGCCGCAGTTCAGCAGGCTTGTCTGGCGCGCTCCCTCGCTATCACGCGGGTGGCCGACCTTGCCGAAGGATGGTTGAGCGTGCAAATCCAAGGTACCCGGCAACGCTGGGACTTGGATGTCAGCTGCAATTGCGAGGCGTTGACTAGCTTGCCGAGCGTTTCTTTGCGCAATCGGGCGAGGCTTTTGGCGCACGTGGGATACCACGGAACTGTTTGCGTCAGTGACGACCAGGGGCTTTCCCTGGACCCGGACCGACGGCCGGAAATTGTTGCGTTCACGGCGCTTGCAGCGTTCGACCTTCTTGAGAAGTGGGACGCTGATGCCTCTGCAAATTCGGAGGAGTTCTATAACGAGCTCGAAGGCTACTGGTTGGGTCTGCCTGGCTCCTCCCGCGCTCGCGCCACGGTCGAGGTGGATGGCAAGAGTCGACTACTTACAGCCTTCCTGAAAATGGATAAGGGCACCTCGAAGTGGTACTTCACCGAGCGTGAAGGGAAGTCCTTGCTGTCCTTTGACACCAAGGGGCTGGCGGCGCACCGCGCGCTGTATGTCCATCTTGATGAACCTGTCGCGCCACCCCTTTTTCCCAACAAGCTGAGCACGGAGTTCATCGAGGCCGTTCGCGAGCGCATGACGGTAGAGCAGCTTGAGCTCTGGGACCAACTTGTCGGACCATCAAAGAACAATCCCAAACGCTTGGCTCTGCTGGTATCGGTTCCGAGGGCTGCGGGTGGGTATTCGCTGGTGGGGGCAATTTTTGGCGCCAAGGCCGGCAAGGTTGACCTAGCGGCAGCTGTAACGCCATTGACTGTGCGGCGGTACACGCCCACGTACATGCGTGAGCGTGGCGGGGCCTCGCTCGAACTGCTCGGTAAGCATGTTGTAGTGCTGGGCTGTGGCGCTGTCGGCGCTGTAGTTGCGGATTCGCTCGCCTCTACGGGCGTGGGACGCCTCACCTTGGTTGATGGCGACAAGTTTTCTGAAGACAACGTCTTCCGGCACATCATTGACCCGGCCTGGATAGATTTCCATAAAGTCGTGGGATTGGGTTACGAACTTGGACGTAAATACCCTGGCATCAATGTCACGGAGGAGCCCAAATGGGCGCAAGAGTGGCTTAAAACCGCCAACTTTGACGACATCGATGCCGTGGTGTTTGCGTTTGGACTCCCGACATTGGAACGCTCGTTCTGCCGCGCCATTCGCAATCGGGCTAAGAAGCGTCTGCCGATGCTTTTCACTTGGCTGGAGCCTCTCGACATTGGTGGCCACTCGGTAGTCAGTTGGACAGCTGGGCCGGGCTGCCTTGATTGCTTGTATCGCGACGAGGAAGGACAAGACTCCTTGCAGAGTCGCACAGCATTCCTGGAGCCGAACCAGGCGGTGTCCAAGAACCTTACCGGCTGTTCAAGCATATTTGTGCCGTACGGTGCGCTGCAGTCCCGGCGCACGGCGTTGATGGCAGCAGAGCACCTTCTTTCTGCGCTGACCGTAGCCGAACCTTCTTATCGCTATTGGGTCGGTGATGGGCGGGTTGCTGCTGAGCAAAGGTTGCGCACGACCTTCTGGCGAGATGAGGCTCGGTCATTGAGCTTTGACGAGGCTACAAAAAGAGTGTTTGGACGTCCCTGCAAGAAATGCCGGGGCACCAAATGAAGTTGGTGTTCAAAGTGACCCCGAAACAGCGCCTCATCATCACCAGTCATGCTGTCGAACAGTTGCTGGTGCATGTCCAAAAAAGGTGCTGGCAGCGTGAGGCCGGAGGTGTACTGCTGGGGCGGCACTTGCTCGATTCCGACGACATCGTTGTTGACGAGGTAACCAGCCCGCAGCCCTCGGACCGAAGGTCCCGCTTCAGTTTCTTCCGTTCAAAGAAGCACGAGCACATTGCAAGGGAGCGGTGGCTCGAGGAGGCGAGCACCCTGGCTTACCTAGGGCTGTGGCACACACACCCTGAAGACAGTCCAACGCCTAGTCACGTTGACCGGGAAGACTGGCAGCAGGCAGTAGCTAACGACACTTTCGATGGGTCGAGATTGTTTTTCCCCATCGTAGGCCGCAAGGAAATTCGGGTTTGGACCAAGAGCAGGTCCGGTGGCATCCGAGAGTTGAAAAGGGAGACTTCATGACGCGAGCTACACGAGGCATCTGGCATAGGAGAACAAATGCTTAGCCAGTTGTTCTACATCGTCACTACACGGCTGCTCGAATGGTTCACGAGACCACGTTCTGTCGGCATTGCATTGCTCAAGTATGGCTCCGCATTGGCGGGTGTAGCAGTAGGTACTGATTACGCGTTTCAAATTGCAAGGCAGTCCGGCGAGGAGGGTTGGTCCTTCTCATTCGGCATGGGGCAAGGCATTCCGTTCTGGCTCACCTTGATTGTGGTTGGAGCGGGCCTCACATTTGCAGCCATTGGTGCCATCATCCTGGTGGCAGACCACAGACGTGAGCGCCGCCGCCGATTGGTTGTTATTGAGCTGCGCGGCCTACACGCCAGCCCTGATTCACCGGCAGTGGAGAAGGTAGTTCCCACATTCCGTGGTGACCGGCGTCACTTGCCTATCGATTTCCGTCCTCAGGGCCTTGAAGGCCGCGTTGACCCAGCATATTTGTTGGAGCGGGTCTCTTCGATGAGAACCGCGCTGCACACGCTTGTGGACGGAGCTGACAAACAAGATGTGCAGGTCGCTATTGGTGGTCTCGCAGCTGTGCCCGCTCTCTTCCTGGCGGGGATGCTCATTGATGACGAGTCCCACGTCCACTTGTATGACTGGGACCGCAGCGCGAAATGCTGGCGCGCGCTCGATGGCGCGGATGACTCGGTGAGGTTCCTGCCGCCTGAGGGGGTGCCGCCCGCTGGAGCAGCCGAAGAGGCCATTCTGGTCGTTGAGGCGTCGTATGCCGTAAATCAGGCTGACGTCACAGCTTCTTTTGCCAGCTCGTTGCCGGTAGTCCGATTGCGAGTCGAGACGCCGCTTGCCGACCGGTTCTGGTCTGAGCAGAAGCAAGCAGCGTTGGCAGCGCAGTTTAGAGATGCAGTGCAGCAGTTAAGTGCGGCCGGCGTTCGTAGGCTCCACATGGTCGTTGCCGCTCCAGCTAGTTTGAGCATCCGCCTCGGCATGTGCTACGACCGGCGCTTACTTCCGGATGTTGCGGTGTACCAGTTTGAGAAGGGGCTGACAAAGCCATACCCCTGGGGCTTACAAATGCCAATGGTGGGCAGTTCCGTCGCAGTCGTTCGGGTATAGAACTGCCCAGACGTCACCATCCGGCAGCCAAGAAATCACCCTCGGTGTCCTTGGCCATCGTTGCTTAAGGGGAGCAACCGACATGCTACTGGTTGTGTTGCGCAGACCAGAGAGCACGTTTCCTGCCTCCTGTATGTGCTGCCCAACTGGTCGCTCCAGCGATGAATTCGGCATCCACTGATGCTTCAACGTTTAACGGCAGCTTTCGGGCGGAGAATTCGAGGCCGTGACTGACAGCAACCGCTGCACTGGCGAAATAGGTTCCTCTCCAAAGCGGGCACCCGCTTCTTAGAGAAAAGTTGCCACTTTGCGACAGTTTGTCGAATTCTTTGCCTGGGTTCACCCTCGGGAATCGTGATTATTAGCCCATCAATTTGATTGATCACACTCACTCAAACGCAGAACGCGGGTGGCGACACTGTTTCCCAACACGGCGAGTTGCCTGCGCTTGATCAGTGCACTGCTGGCCGAACAAGACGAGGAGTGGATGAGCGCAAAAATCTATCTGACTATGAAACCCTGATCTCGGTAAATCCGCCACAGTCCAAAGCTAGAAATCGGAATTTACAGAATAAAAGTTGCGTGGCCGGCAATCATTGATGAGGGTTTTAAAATTGATAGCAACTTTTGGGTATTACGGAAATGGGGAGGGGGTTTTCTAGACCTTACGCTGTTCATGATCATTTTTCTGGATTTCGACGGTGTCTTGCATCCATCCGGGGTTGTAATGGGTCGGCATGGGCCGGAATTATCCAGTGGGGGCTCTCTCTTTATGTGGGCGGATCGGCTTGCTGGGTTGATCGCAGGCTTTCCCCATGTTCGGATCGTTTTGTCTACTAGTTGGGCTCGACATCTGCCCTTTGAGCGTGTACGTGACTTTCTACCTGTGCCCTTGTGCCACCGAGTTATTGGCTCGACGTGGCATTGCATCCAGCAGGACCCAAAGTTCAGCCGCAATTTACCGTTTTCCTACTGGGATGACGCAAGCCGCTATCAGCAGGTTCGCAGGTGGGTGAATGTCCACCGGTTGCGCCAATGGGTGGCCATCGACGATGACGCGGATGGCTGGGAGCATGCAGACCGCGCCCGTTTGGTGCACACGCAGGGCCAGACTGGTCTTTCTGACTCGGCCTTGCTGTCGCACTTGGCCGAGCTGCTGCGAGGTCAGCCATGACGGCTGCCGAGTGGTCAACTGACGCCTTACTGGTTTCCGCGCAGCTGCCGGGTGCGTTCCGACTTTAGGGTTTCAAATCGGTTGGCTGTGGCTTTTCAAGGCCCGACTGTATAGCATCAACTGGAGCAATCAACGGGGTCTTTTCATCTAGAAAGGTCAATGTTGGCAACATTACCTGCCCCCAAGGCATTTTGTAAGTCAGAGTGCTTATCTGCTCTCGGATGATGCCGTAGAGAAGTGTTAGGCCATATTGCAATGCCACATCGTCATCCGTCAGCTTGCCTACTTTGCGATCCGGCATGACTACTATGACAGCCGAGCACACTATCTCAAATCTGTAGGGTCCAACGTCATCACTACCAGCCGGCGTGCGAAGGCCCAACTGAACGTGATACGTAGTCTCGCGGATGCTTTCTACTGGTGGCGCAATGCCAGTCCAATATTCACGTAGCTTCGTGCACTCCTTGGAAGTCTCCAAGACGACCTTTGCGTATTCGAATGGGTTTGACGGCCGTCTGTTTTCGAATTTCGAGTCGGGGACGGGCTCAAGCGAGAGCTTCAACAGGGATGTCTGTAGAAGTTGAATGTCGCTTTTTTTCATGCGGCCTCGCCGTAAAGCTCCACGACGCTAGGCGTGTAAATGAGCTTCTTTGAGAGAACATGAACAGGGACGCGCGAAGGCGGTGATGCCTTCTCAACTCGCACGACAGGGGCGAAGTGACCCGTGACCTCGCCTTTGTCATCTTCCCATTCCAGCAATTCTGGACAGCTAGGCAAGGTGGCTTTATTTAGACGCGCCAGATATTCCACGACACCAGGGACATGCATTGCGCACTGAAGTAACAACGCAGTCGGACCGCTAGGAAGCTGTCCGGCTTCCCATTTCGCGAACGAGTTTTGTCCTGCACCAAAAAGGGTTGAAGCAGCCCTCTGTGTAAGCTCCCAACGATCGCGAAGATTTCTCAAGAGGCCAACTGCGACTTGACCGGGCGCTGTTGTGGCAGATTCGATCAGTGCTAGATTAAATGCAAGCTGATCCCGCTCCACGTATTCGTGGCCACAGTTCGCGCATTCCATTCGCTTCAATCCGGCGACGATTACTTTCCGACGCCCGGAAGCCACTCTGTCCTCATACACAACTTCAGCAACCTCAGTAGAGTCGCAAAAAACGCATGTATGTGTCATTTCTTTCACCTTCAATATTGCCCTTCTGGGTGGGCGGATAAAACATATAGCCTGTCTAAATTTGGGCCGACCATGGAAAACTTGACGTAGGCCCACGGCGTTAGTTGCTGGTTTTCAATTCCTTGGAATCGGTTGAAGCCCATGCAATAGACGTCGGCGGCATGCGGGGTATTACGTTTGGGTGCGTAACACCATTGCGAACCTTCATAACGTCCTTTCGTTAATTGACCAATGAATTTGCGCATGTCTGCATCGTCCCATTTGAGTGAATCGCTCATCGACTCTTGGGCACTGGTTGAATAGACGATTGTTAGTGTGGGTTCACGGGCAAGGCTCAGTTGGATTGCATTCAGGTCCCATACAGCTCTTTGGATACCAAAACCGTCGGCAATTTTGCGCTCCTGATCACTCAGGTGCTGCAAGCTGCCGACCGGCGGTGTTGGTTCCCAAACCCTGTATGTCATCAATTATGATACCTTTAAGGTATTTTACAAGCCTGCCAAGTTGTTTTTTATCAATTGGGGCGTAAAAACGGTGCATTCCTGTTTTTTTTTCGAGAGTATGGCAGGGCTTTGACTCAACGGGAACTACATGCGCTGTTTTTTTAAACAGTGATAAGTTCGGGTGGCTTAGTTTGTCAGCGAAATCAGCACCCTCGTGCAAATTTATCCACATCAGCGGACGACACCTCCCTCAATCGATTTTGACGAATTGGCAATAGTAAGCCCGCTCGTTCAACATGACCGGACCGTCGAACAACCCGCCCCCCCTCCACTGCATACTGATCAAAGTAGCCATCGTCCCCAACCCGGGCAAAGGAGGTCGGATGGGCATCCGGCCAGCCAAAGCAACGACCCTTGAGACTAAGCAGTTCCTGAGCAGTGGCGCTGGGCTTACTCGCAGTTCTAGGTGTTTCTGTCAAATTTTGTGACAGGTAGTACGCAAGCGCTGCGGGGTCTCGCGGTGGGCTATTGGACTTGAACTGCTGGGCCAAAACATCCAACACAGCCTGGGCGTCTGATTTTGCAACGCCAGCCTGCAAAGCCTTTGAAATTGCTGCTGCAACCGAAGCGCGATGCTCCTGTGGAATGCCCGAATTATCCACAGGTACCGGCGACGCTGCTGGCGTTGGAGTTAAGTTAGAGTTAGAGTTAGAGTTGGCGTTGGTGTTACGCCGGGAAAAGTTGGATGAGGTATTGATATGGCTTTCATACGGTACCGATACCATATCCACGAGACTCTCTGCCTGAAGCGCTTCCTCCAAGAAACATCGATGCTCATTGTTTAGTTGGGTCCGGAAGTCGCCCAGAAAGGGGGCGCTCCAAGGCGGCGGCAGGCGACGGATGTCGTCAAGTGTTCTCGCTCGCAGCTTGGGCCCCATGGTTTGGCTGGCGTGATGGTGCTCCCACCAGATCCGAACCCAGACGAACATTCGTTCCGCGTCGTACCAGGCGAGGTCTGCTGCTTTCAATCGATCAATGACATGCAACCATTGATCCGACGTCCAGCCCACTTCTGCACCGGCAATTCTCGGTACCAGTGAATAGGCACCGATGATGTTCGAATCTGGACAAGTTAGGGCAATGCTGAATAAGTCCCCTGCGTAGCTGTAACGCGGGTAGATTACGGGGCCATGAAGCAACAAACGCTAGCCATGGCCGCCGACGCCCAGTCAGGCTTCGAGCAACACCGCA
>Ga0075163_10003840_pt1 | contig 20162 bp, 18 predicted proteins | sample JI1023141ADNA_FD_71478 | JGI IMG/M metagenome (GOLD analysis project Ga0075163, IMG submission 71478) | Wastewater effluent complex algal communities from Wisconsin, to seasonally profile nutrient transformation and Carbon sequestration -... | ecosystem: Engineered > WWTP > Effluent > Algae... | reverse complement strand
TGAGAGTGCCCGCCCGTCCACGCCTCGCGCTCAAAGACTTCGCAGTCGCCTCCGAGATGATGCGCGGCACTCAAGCCCGCAAGACCCGCACCCAGGACTACCGTCGCCATGCCGCACCACCCTTCCCGCCATTCGTGATCGCGAGCCAGGTCGATCGCAGGCCCTCTTCGAGGGTGATCCGGGGCGTCCAGCCGAGGAGGCGTCGCGCCTTGTCGACATCGGCTCGCGTCTCCATCAAGTCTCCCGGAGGCTTCGGCCGCGCTCCGATGCGCAGGGCGCCCGATGCCCCGGAGATCTTCCAGATGGCCTCGGCGACGTCGCGCAACCCGTGACTGACCCCGCTTCCAAGGTTGAAGACCTCGCCTTCCGCCGCTGGAATCCGTGCCGCGGCGATCAGTCCCGTCACTACGTCATCCACATGAATCAGGTCGCGCCGCTGCGTGCCCTCGGTCATGTCGAAGGGCAGCCCACGACTGGCGCGGTCCATCGCCTCTGCCACGAACATCGAGAGGGGCGAGAGGGGCCCGTAGACGGAGAACGGCCGCACCACGGTCACGGGCGCGCTCGTGGAGCGGTGGAGGGCCAACGCGTGCAACGTCATCGCCGCTTTCGATGCGCCGTAGATCGTTCGCGGGGCCAGCGCCGCCTCCTCGCTCACCGGCATCGCCTGGTCGCCGTACTCCTCGGCCGATCCCACGAGCACCACGCGGCCAACCCCGACACGGGCGCTTTCGCGGAGGACGCGCATGGCGGCGATGAGGTTCAGTCCGATGGTCTCCTCGGGATCCTCGGTGGGGGACAAGGGACGACGCCCCGCGAGGTTGAAGACGACCGAGGGCCGCAGCGAGTCGAGAAGACCCGCGACGGCCGCGCCGTCACGAAGGTCCACCGCCACCGCTGCGTCGTCGTTCACCTTGGTTCCCGGGCGCATGGCGACGAGAACCTGCGCTCCGTGGCGACGAAGCTCCGCGGCCAGGTGACTGCCGATGAAGCCCGCACCTCCGGTGATGAGAACGCGGTCGAGACGCACTCCGGGATCCGCGTTCATCGACTGAAGTCGCTCAGCGGAAGGGGCAGGGGCGGCGTCACGATCACCTCGGAGAGCCCGCGCCGGAACCCTCGAAACAGGTGCAGGCCGAGGAGGACACGGTACAGAGCGAAGAGTTGGGAGTCGCCGAGGCCCGCCTGTTCGGCCACGCGCGTCAGGCCCAGGAGGGCGCGCACGCAGGGGGCTTGTGCCGCGAGGCGCCGCATGGCGAGGGCCGCCCGGTCCCCGAGGGTGGAGCGGCGGGCCGGATCGAAACGGAGCCGAGCCCGGCTGTCCTCTCGCTCCGGATAGCGACGCAGGAACGGCGCCACGGCGCGGGCGCCCCACTCGTGTCGCCGACAGTAGGCCGCGATGTCCGCGTTCGAGTCGCGATGCAGGGCCGAGGCCTCCGGCAGAAACGCAAGGCGGCCCCCGTGTTCGCAGAAGCGCAGAGCGAGATCCTGGTCCTCACTGCTCACGATCGCGGGATCGAATCCGCCGAGCGACAAGAAGCGGTCGCGGCGGATCGACATGTTGGCGGCGGTGCAGAAGTTCTTCTCGGCCATGAGACCGCGAGGCCGCCTCAGATCGGGATCTTCAATCAATCGGCGAAAGCGACCGAACGGGGTTTGCCCCATGGCCTCCGGGAGCGTGATCGCCCCGACTCCGATCACGTTCGGGAATTCCTCGGCCGCTTTCCGGTGCGCGCCCACGAAGTCCGGTCCGACCGAGATGTCGTCGTCCATGAAGATGACGAGGTCGGCGCGCGTCGAGAGCACCCCGAGATTCCGGGCGCGGGATCGCTCGATGCCCGCCGTCCTGACGAGGCGAAGACCGGGGGCCTCAGGCATAGCGAGGGCCGGTTCACTGCCGTCGTCCACGACGACGACCTCGAAGTCGTCCTGTGCGCGACCCTCGAGGAGCGTCCTCACGGAAAGCGCCACCGCTTCGGGGCGATTGTGGGCGGGGACGATGACGGCAGCGGAAAGGGCGGCAGACATGGAGCGCGGGGGGTCAAGTATCGCAGTCAATGGGCCCCGGAAGTGGAGGCGCATGGCATCCCCGGAGGTGGTGTGGCAACATCCGCGCGTGCGCGTGGAAGACATCTTTGCCCGGGTTCTCGGCCTCGAAGCCGAGTCTCTCAGTGACGACAGCACCCCCGCGAACACGGCGGGCTGGGACAGCCTCAATGCCCTCAAGCTCGTGGCCGCGCTCGAAAGCGGCCTGAACGTCCGGTTGAGCATGCGCGAGATCGTGCGCATGAACTCGCTGCGGGAAGTGAAGGCCGTGCTGCGGAGCAAAGGGGTAGATGTCTGAGGCCCCCCCGGCCCTCCTGCGCATCCTCGTCTGCGGGACGGTAACCACCGAACCGCTGGAGTCTCCTCTGGTGGCGGCCCTCGCCGCCCGCGGCCACACCGCGACTTGTCGCCACGCGCCCTTCAATCAGGTCTACCCGACCCTCTTCGACGGAAGTGCGCAGGACGATGTCGTCGTGGTCCTCTGGCGGATGGAGGAGCTGCTGGCGCCCGCGCTCGGCGCCGTCCTTCGGGATCCGGCGGGGGCTCGCGAGTGGATGGAGGGCGAACTCGGCAGACTCGCCGAAGCGGCTCGCGCGTTCGTTTCCCGATCGGCCGCCACGCTGATTCTCGCGATGCCGCCCCGCCCCCATGTCCGACCTCTCGGTCTGATCGATCCCGCCCATGACGGGGGCATCGCCGCGCTCCACGCGGAGTGCCTCGTGGCCTGGCGTCGCCTGGCCGCCTCCGTCCCCGGCCTCATCCTTCTCGACCTCGATGGCCTTCAGCGGGATCAAGGCGACCGGTTCGTGCAGGACACCCGCCTCCTCTATCTCGCCCGCGTTCCGTGGTCGCACGCGTTCCTGCAAACGGTGGGCGCCCGCATCGCGCGCCTGATCGCGGCCTCCCGCACACCGGCCCGCAAGGTCATCGCCCTCGACTGCGACAACACCTTGTGGGGCGGGGTCGTGGGCGAAGACGGCCCGCTCGGCGTCGACATCGGCGACGATGGTGTGGGCGCCGCGTTCCGGGCCTTCCAGAAGTACCTGCTCGCGCTCCGGGAACAGGGCTTCCTGCTTGTGATCACGAGCAAGAACAATGAAGCCGACGTCTGGGAGGTCTTCGAGAAGAACCCCGGCATGGCGCTTCGCCGGGACGACATCACGGCCGCGCGCATCGGCTGGGGTGCGAAGTCCGCCTCGCTTCGGGAGATGGCGGACGAACTGAACCTCGGCCTCGACAGCTTCGTGTTCATCGATGACAACCCCGTGGAATGCGAGGAAGTCCGCGCGCGCGCGCCCGGAGTGGCGGCCTTGCAGCTTCCCGAGGACCCGGCGGACTTCGTCACCTTCCTTGGCGAGAGCGAAGCCTTCGATCGCCTGTCCCTCACCGATGAAGACCTCGTGCGCGCGCGTCTTTACTCCGAGGAGAAACGTCGGGAGGCCGTGCGCGCGAGTGCCGGCTCGATGGACGAGTATCTGCGCGGCCTTGGCGTCCGCGTGACCGTCGAGCCCGTCGGCGAGTCCACGCTTCCGCGCATCGCCCAGCTCGTGAACAAGACGAACCAGTTCAATCTCACAACCATAAGGCGGTCCGAGCCCGAGGTGCGCGCGCTTTCGCGGGACGAGCGCTTCCGCCTGTTCTCCGTTCGCGTCGAGGATCGCTTCGGCGCCTACGGCCTCACGGGTGCGGCGTTCGTGGAGTGCGTCGGCTCGGAGTGGAGCATCGAAACCTTCCTGCTCAGCTGCCGTGTGCTCTCCCGGGGCGTCGAGTTCGCGGTGATGGCCCGTCTTGCCGCGCGCGCGCGCGCAGAGGGCGCCTCCCGCCTCACGGCGCGCTTCGTTCCTTCCCCCAAGAACGCGGTCGCCGCCCCGTTCCTTTCTGCCGCAGGCTTCTCCCTGCAAGGAGAGGTTCACGTGGCCGATCTTTCGGTCGTGCCGCTTTCCGCACCGGAGCACGTGACACTGTTGCCTGCCGAATGAGCGACCTGCACGGCTGGTTGTCGGGCCTGAACCCCGTCCTTCAGTTCGCCGCCCTCGTCCCCTTCTTTGCCGCCTTCTGGCTCCTCTCAAGGCCCCTCTCCGCCGCGCTGATCCGACTCGTCCCCCGCGTCGCGAGCGACCGGACTCTTGCCAACGCCAGGCATCTGCTGGGCCTTGCGATCGGCGGGCTCGTCTACTGGTTCCTCGACGCGGGGAAGGACAACCTTCTAAGGCTTCTGGCCCTCGCCGTCCTTGTCCACTTGCTGACCGGCGTGATGGCGAAGCGGGAAGGCGTCGCGCGTCGCGCGGTCCTCGCCCTTCTCGTGAGCCTTTGTCTTGGCTGGCTCGTGTTCCTCAAGTATGGGTCGCTCCTTTCGGTGTCGAGCGGATGGGCTGTACCCCTCGGCATCAGCTACTACGTCTTCCGGATGCTCAGCTACATCCTGGATGTCTACTGGGGAGATCTCTCGCCGGGCTCGATCGTGGAGTTCCTCCACTACGTGCTCTTCTTCTCGACGATCATCGCGGGGCCCATCGAAAGGATGCCGACGTTCCGCGGCCAGGCCACGACCCCCTTCTCCGCGGACCAGATCGAAAGCGGTCTCCAGCGGATCATCCGAGGTGCGGCGAAGAAGACCATCCTGAGCGACGTCGTCTGCGCCTTCGTCCTCGGGCTTCCCTTTGCGAATCCCGACCTGCCCGCGGGCTACGCCCTCCTCGTCCTCTATGCGTATCCCTTGAGGCTCTACTGGGATTTCTCCGGCTATTCGGACATGGCCATCGGGGCGGGGCAGATGCTTGGCTTCCGTCCCCCCGAGAACTTCGACCGGCCCTTCCTCGCCCAGAACCTTCAGATCTTCTGGACGAAGTGGCACATCTCGCTCTCATCCTGGATTCGCGACTACGTCTACTACCCGATTCTCGGCGTGCGCTTTGGCCGGCGCGTTCCCCGTACCTGGAACGCGACCACCAGTCTCGTCAGTATGGGACTGTGCGGCTTGTGGCACGGGGCGAGCTGGTCGTATCTGTGGTGGGGCTTCTACCACGGAGCCGGACTGGTCCTCCTCTCCTGGTGGCAGGAGTGGAGACGCGGCCGGGAAGGCGTCCGAAGACCCTGGGTCGGCGTCCTCTTGACCTTCCACTTCGTCACCGCGGGCCTGTGGCTGTTCTTCGAGATCGGGTGGAAGATGCCGCACGCGTGGCTGCTCCGAAGCCTGCTGTCCGGCCTAAGCTTGGTGTTCCCTTGATCAGGTCCCCACTCGTCCGGTCGCTCTGGTACGGGCTCATCCTGGGACTCGTCTACTTCGTCCTCGAGGCCCGCCTCGGAGAATCGTTTGCCTACCGCGTCTTCTGATCCCGGGCTGCGCCGTCGTGCCGCGTCCTTTGCGGGAACCCTCGCGGTTGCGTCTTTCGTGATCTGGTTCACGACAAGCGGCTCCTGGGCGCATCGCGGTTTGCTCATGGCTCTGCGGAGTCGGCCGATACCGGACAGTTTCGACGATCTCTCGGGCCTCGTCTATCGGACCGACCAGCTGGCGCTTACACCTCCCGCTCCCGCAACGCAGGAGATCTTCCTCTCCGGCTCCTCCGTGATGGGATTCTGGGTTCGCGTTCCTGGCTTCGAGCGAAATCTCGAGGAGGCCTTTCCCGGGGTCCGTTTCCGGGTCGACAACTTCTGGGCTCAAAACGCGACCATTTCGGACACCTTGTTGTGGGTGCGACAGTTGCCGCCGGGGAGACCGCGCACGCTCTATCTGGGTCTCTACTTCAAGTCGTTTCAGCCGCGGATGCGGAAGCCCTTCATCGCCCGAGCCTTTCCCATCACCAACGCCGCTCTCTTCCGCGCCCTCTTCGTGTCGCGGACCAGCGACGCGCGCGCGCGCTGGGACCCGAACAGCGACCAGGCGCCGACCGATGGCTTCTGGCCCGCCGAACCCTGGAGTGACGCGAAGGGAACCGGCCAGGCGGAGGAGGAGCTTCTGCCCGTCGGCCGCTTTCCAGACAACGAGGAGACTCGGGCCATGAAGGATCTCGTCGACCTGAGCGACGAGCGCCACATCCGGCTGGTGGTGATTCGAACCCCGATCAATCCCGCGTTTCGCGAGGCGTACCGGAGCCTCATTCCCTACGCCGCCTATGAGGCCTTTCTCGAGTCGCTCGAGCCTCGCGTCACCGTGTGGAACCTCGAGGACGCCATTGCCGAGCCCACCGCCTTCGTGGACATGCAGCATCCAGTAGCGAGCGGGCGCGACGCGTTCACCCGCGTTGTTTCGGATCGCTCCGTCCGCCTGCTGGAGTCGGCGCTGTCTGCGCGGAAGTCGGGCGAATGACCGGAAACGTCGCGCGGCTGCGCAACTTCGCGGCCGCGGATGGGGCTCTGGCTCTTCTCTGTGGCCTGTGCGCTCACCTGCCGATCCTGATCGCTCAGGGCTTTGTCGGCTGGAATCCTCCTGACTACGCGCTCGTCGACGAGTTCGGCTTCTCTCGCGGTGCTCTCGGGCTCGCTCGTACGGGGCAGCTGGAGTTTCTCGGCTGGGCTTCGATGACACTCTTCGGCCTGCTGTACTGGGCACAGCCCTTCGTGGCCCTCCTCGGGTCCAGCTTCCTGTCGACGCGTATCGCGGTCTGGACATTGGATCTGCTAGGTCCCGCGGCGATCTTCCTGATTCTTCGCCAGCGGGGAGCAGGAAGGGCGGTATCTGGTCTCGGCGCCCTGGCCCTGGGCTGGTCGCCTCTCTACACCCTGGCCGCCGCCCCCTTCATGACGGACGCGCCCTATCTCGCCCTGTGTCTCGTCGGCGTGTTCTGTTTCGAGCGCGCGCTCGCCGACCCGGAGTGGCTCTCCTCGCCCTGGCTGTCCGCGGGAGCGCTGGCGTTCGTTGCGGCGGGTTCCATCCGCCAGACTGCGGTTCTGGGCCTCGTCGCCGCCGCCGTGGTGGCGGGGCGCCCCCGGCTTCGCGGGTCGGCCATCCCGATTCTGACGGGCGCCGGACTTCTGATCACTACGGCGTACCTGGTCGCCCGAGCCACGCCGGGTTTCCTGCCCCTCGGTGCGCTAATCCCATTCGGCGCCGAGCGCCTTCTCGAGTGGCCGTCTCTAGCCCTTGCCGTCGCGATGAGCGCCGCTCCCTTCGTGACCGCACTTCCCGCCCGATATCTCCGCAGGATGGCTGTGGTCTTTCCGCTCCTCGTCGCGGGGTGGGCAATCGCCGCCCGCTCGAACCCCGGCAAGCCGCCCGGATTCATGGGCACGGCCCTTGGCCCCGGCATCGCCGACCCTCTCTCCAGCCTTCCTCTCATCGGCCTCGGGCTGCTGGTCCTTGCCGCCGCTCCGTTCGTCCTTTCGGTTCGCTCCCTTTCCCAAGTCGGTGTTCTCGAGATCTTCGCGGGGCTGCACGGTCTCGCCCTGCTTCCTCTGTTCACCTCGCGTCCGCTCTTCGACCGTTACGGCCTTCCTCTGACCGCGGTGGTGGTCGTTGCCTTTGCCATGCAACCGGGCCTGAGCCGTCTCCGCGCGAGCCTGTCCCTGCTGGTCATGGGTGCGCTGAGCACCCTGCTTCTCGAGTCGGTCCTTCACGACAAGATCCTCGAGTGGGAGCTTGGGCGAAGCGCTCTCTCGCGAGGCATTCCGGCCGAGGATGTCGCGATCGACTTCACCTGGGCCGGATACCACGCCGAGTCGGGGGCGCTTTGGGAAGCCACCCAGAACCCACGGCCTGCCCGCTATCGCGTGACGGTCGAACCCGACCCCGGCACGCGCGTGCTGGACCGTCGCGACCGATCGCGCGAGTGGCGCCCAGGCTTCCGCGGGCGCTACCGCTACTTCTATCTCGTGGATGAGGGTTCGCGGAGCCTGTCCCCGTCCGGCGCACGCACAAGGCCTTCTCCTTAGGCCCCGTCCAGTACCGCCGTATAGACAGCCTCGATGTCCGCCACCGCGTCGATCGTATTCCGCACCGGCCAGAGGTTGGAGGCGAGGCTCGCATACAGCGACGGCTCCCGAACCAGCCGCTCCATCTGTCGGGCCAGGCCGGCGGCGTCCTGGAACGCAAAGAGAAGTCCGTCGACACCGTCACGAATCTGTTCGGTCAGGCCCCCGACGGCCGGGACGATGGAAGGGATGCCGGAAAGGGCCGCCTCCTGCGGGATCCGTCCGTAGGCCTCGGTCATGCGCGTCGCCATCACGGCGGCATCGACCTCGGCGTAGGCCGACCACATGGAATCAGCCGTATACGAGCCCCGGAACCGGGCGACTTCGGAAGCACCCTGGGCGGCAATCAGCTGTTGAACCCGATCTCCGTCATTGCCCCAGATGTGAAGCTCCGCAAGGACGCCCGGTTGCCGCAATTGGCGCATGGCGCTCAGAACGTCGGTGAGGCCTTTTACGGGCTGCGCGCCCGCGAAGAACCCGAACCGGAACGGCACACGGGGTCGGGTGGGGCGCGGGGGCATCGAGGGCGGGTGCGCCACGCCCAGGGGGATGTAACGAACCTCGGGAAGGTAGCCCCTCAGGACTTCCGTCATGAAGCGCGAGTACGCGATCACAACGGTCGGGACAAGGCGCGCTCTGTGACGGCGACGCAGACGGTAGAGCGGCAGCACGCCCTGGCGGACGAGTCTCCATGGGAGCTTAGCCATCGCCCAGGGTGGATCGTAGTGTGTGTAGAGACAGGTCGTGCAACCGACCCGTGTCGGGCCATGGCAGAGTGTCGAGCCTGGCGATCGCAGGAGCATCAACCGCATACAGATGAGCCAGGCTTCGTGCGCCATGGCAACCGTGGGCACGCTCAGTGACTTCAGGGTGAAGAACGGCTGCTCCCCGAAGGGGCGTGTCGTATGAAGATGGACGATGTCCGGCGCCCAGGCTCCGACTTCGGATCTGATGAGGGCATCGACCCGGACCTCATGCTCCCGATAGCCCCGCAGACCCAGGCCCCAGCCCTCCGGATCCCGGGTGGCGAAAGCACCCAGTGTCACGCGCCTTACGCTCACACCGCCCTGGAGGTCCGTCCGGACCGAGTAGTCGCTTCCGCCGTCGGCCTCGACGGCGAGAACACGGACTTCATGGCCATGCCGCGCCTGTCCCTGGCAGATATCCGCCGTGTACACGCCGGCGCCGCCGCCATAGTCCGGCGGGTAGCTCTCGCAGACATGAAGAATTCTCATAATCAGGACCTATCCGACGAGAGATCGGCGCAGGTTGCCACCATGCGTCGCCACCGAACCGAGGATGGCGCGAAACGGAGGATGTCGTGACGCGATGAGTACGAAGCCCAGGTTGCCCGAGGCGGCAATCGCCAACAGGGTGGCGATTCCGGAGGCCTCCGTGTTCACAAGGGACGCGCCGAGCACGGACGGAATCATCGCCGCAAGACTCCACGCCAGAGCCGGTCTGTCCAACCAGGCTACGGACACGCGCTGCTTGCGGAAGAGACCAAGGATGACCGAGGTTGCGACGAGCGTGGCGAAGACCTCTCCGAGGGCTCCTCCCGCGACGCCGAACTCCCGGGCCAGCCGGGGGACCAGCAACGAAAGGCTCGCCAGATGGGCCACGGTCATCCAGAAGATCCAGTGAGCCCGTCCGCTGGTCGTCAGAATCAGCCCCGCCATGGTCACGATCGGAGTGCAGAAGGCGCTGATCGCCATCAACTGCATCGCGGGAATCGCCTGAAGCCACTTCTCCCCGAGGACGAGGGAAACCAGAGCGGGCGCCCAGATCACGAGCGCGCTCGAAAAGGCCCCGGCGGCGAGGATGAAATGCTCGAAGCCGCGTTTGAGGATCGCTGCGGCCTGCGCCCCATCGACACCCATCTGGGGCAGCAAGGGTCCGAGAATCGAGTTCATGGCCCCGGTTATGACGGCGACGCCCAGTCTGGACGCGGACCAGGCCATCGAATACAGGCCGAGGCCGGTGCCGCCCATGACCCGGGCCACCAGAATGTTGTCGAGGCGCGCGCCAAGGAAGCCGCCGAAGCCGCCGACGAAGAGTCGCAGGGAGTTGCGGAGAACTGCGGCCCGAACGTCGGTGTGGGCCGCGGCTGTTTCCTCGCCCGTCGTCCGGGGTACGAAACGGAACAGGAGAAGCGTGGTGCCGAAGGTGGCGACGAGTTGGGCCACCGTCATTCCAAGGACACCGAAATCGAAAGCCACGGCCAGGAACGACAGTCCCACGTAGCTTAGAACCCCGCCAACCTGAATGCGGCCGAGATAAGACAGATGGAGTGCGCGCTGAGCCCGGATTCGCGGCTCCGCGCCTGCCGCCTCTAGGCACGGGAGCACGAGCATGAGACGGACCAGAAGTGCGGTTCGCGGATCGAGAGCATTGCCCAGCAAGTCGGCGACCGGCCCGATTCCCAGCACCACGAGCACCACGAGAAGAATCGTGATCGCCCCGCGAAGCCGTGACCCTTCCCGCGCGGGACGGGAGACCCCGTACGAACGGTCGAGGAACACCGCGGCCGACTCCGGGTAGGAGGCGAGCATCGAGATCAGAGCGGAGACGATGACAGCCAGACCGAGGCGGCCGACCTCGCCCGGACCCAGCGTCCGCGCCGCGAAAAGGCTCAACAGGACGGCCGTGACTCGAGTGAGTAGCTCCTGGGAGCCAAACAGCAACGCCATGCGCCTCAGGCTGGATCCCTGTTCGGGGGGGCGCGGCGTGTTCATCCAGGGCCAAGTATCGCAGGCTTGCCGACCCTGAGGCCGTGCGCCCGCGCTATCGCAGGCGTCTTGCGGGCCGGCGCCGGAAGGTGTGTTGGCGGTTTCCGAGTCAGGAGGAGTTCGTTTACGCTCGCCGCCATGCGCCCCGTTGTGTTCGGCTTCGTGTGTCTCGTCTCTCTGTGCGCCCGCGGATACGCCCAGGAGCCAGCACCCGCAGCGCCCGCCGGAGAGCCGGCAAAGCACTCGGGCGCCCCGCTCGGTCAGTTCGCCCTCGGATCGCTGGTGGTCACCCCTACCTTCCAGATCACGAGTCTGGCCGTCGACACCAACGTGCGTTTCATGAGCGAGCGGAAGGCCGACTTTCTAGCGGCGGGGGGGCCGGGGCTCGACCTCGCCCTGCCGTTTCTCGACCACTGGAAGCTCGAGGTCCAGGGTACCGCTCAGTACTTCTACTTTCACCGCACCGAGGAGCTTCGGCGCTGGACGGGGGGAGGGACGGCCGCCCTCTCCTGGGCCACGACGGGCACCCGCGCCGCCCTCTCCGCCCGCACCGGCCGGAACTTCGCGCGGCCGAATCTCGAGGTCGATGCCCGAGTGGTTTCTACGCAGAGCGGACTCACGCTGACGCTGGAACGCGATCTCGGTCGTCTGACCCTCTCCGCCGCCGCCCTTCTGGACCGCACGGCGGTGGATGGTGGTCAGAACTATCGCGGCGCCGATCTTGCCACGGCACTCACGAGCGACCGGATCAGCGTCCACCCGGAGTTCACATTCAAATTGACGCCCTTCTCGTCCCTCCTTCTGGAGGGCGCCCTCCAGGCCTCGCGCTTCCCGGCCGCGAGCGACCGAAACTTCCAGGAGCACAGCCTCGGTGCCGGACTGCGGACAACCGGTCTGCTCAAAGGTCAGGTCACGGCGGGAGCAAGGCGCACCCGGCTCTCGGACGGCACGGCCTCCATCGGCCAGCCCTACCTGCGCGGAGACCTGCGTCAGCAGGTAGGCCGCCGTCTCCGGTTTCGCGAAGCCTACGCTCAGGAATCCATGGTGTCGGCCTTTGCCGTCCGCGGAACCCTGCCCACCGTCGAACGCCGCTCGCTGACCCTGGAGATCGGCATCGAGATCTCCAAACGCATCGACACCCGGTGGTTCGGGACACGCGAGACCATACGAAGCGATGGCCTCGTGACCGTGGTGCTCGACAGTGGAGCTCTGGCCGCCGCTCGTCGCGACGACACGGCCTACATCCTTCAAGGAGATGTCGGGATCCGGCTCGGCCGTGCCCGGCTGGCGCTCTTCGGATCCTTCACCACGCGCGAGTCCCTCTACTTCTCAGACCTCGGCATCGACGGTCTCCAGGCCGGCGCCCGCGTCGAGTACCTTCCTCGTTAGATCCTGGCCTGGCCGGCCCCTCTTGGAAACACCTCCCTGACTTCCGACACGCTCCCGGCTTCGCTCGACGAGTCCGGTTCGAGGCGTGTGTTCTTCGAGAACCTGGACGGACTCCGCTTCGTCGCCTTCCTGCTCGTCTACGTCCAGCATGCCTTTGGGATCCCTGGTGCGGCCGGAGCCGGCGTTGCCTTCTTCTTCGTCCTGAGCGGCTTCCTCATCACGTACCTTCTTCTCGTCGAGGGCGAGCGCCGGGGCCGCGTGGACGTCCGCGCGTTCTACATTCGCCGCGCGCTGCGCATCTGGCCGTTGTACTTCCTGGTCATCGCCTTTGCCTTTCTCCTCTACCCCGCACTCAAGGCCCTCACCGGTGTTCAAGGCGGCGTGCAGAACGGCAACCCCTGGCTTTACGTCTTCTTTCTCGCCAACTTCGATGTTCTGAAGACGGTGGCACGCGACGGGGGTGGGGCCGGCTTCATCAACGTCCTCTGGTCCATCTCGATCGAGGAGCAGTTCTACCTGCTGTGGCCGCTGCTCCTCAGACGCCCGCAGCGCGGGCGCGCCCTCGGCGTCCTGCTTGCCGTGATCGCCTTCTCGTCGGCTTTCCGACTGGCCCACGCGGACGACTGGCCCACGCTCTACTTCCACTCCCTGAGCGTCATCTCAGACATGGCGATCGGGGGTCTCGCGGCCTACACCTGGCGCCACTCGCCGGGGTTCCGCGCTCGTGTCGCGTCCCTTCCCGCCACGGTCATTGCCTGCGGGTACCTCGCCGGCGCCGCCTTCATCGCCACCCGGGGCCTCTGGGGTCCGTTCACGCGCCTCCTCGCCGGAGTCGTCTTCGCAGCCATCGTTCTCGAGCAGAACTTCTGCCGTCGGTCCCTCTTCAAGATGTCCGACTCCGCCATCTTCTCGAGACTCGGTCAGTACACGTACGGCCTGTACATGTTGCATATGGTCGTTCTCTTCCTTCTCGAGAAGGCCTTCCTTCTTTTCGGTCTTGCCCCTTCGGATCGCGCGCATCGTGTTCTTCTCCCCCTCCTCGGCTTGCCGCTGAGCGTGTTCGCCGCCTGGGCGAGCCACAGGCTCGTCGAAAGCCCGTTCCTGCGCCTCAAGGCCCGGTTCTCGCGTGTCGCTTCCGGAGGCGTCACGAGAGGCCTCGCGTGAAGGTTGCCGGAGGTCTTCGCAGAAGCGGAACCGCGAGGATGGGCTTAAAGTTTCCGCAACCTCTTTCTTGGAGACCTTCCCGATAGTGTCCAGCATCTTCCAGACCAAGACCGTCGACCAACTCCTGGCGGGTTCCGGCCCCAATTCCACCAATGCGGGGATGAAGCGGACGCTCGGCACGTTCGACCTCGTGATGCTCGGAATCGGGGCCGTCATCGGCGCCGGCATCTTCTCCAGCATCGGGACGGCGGCCGTGGGCGAGGTAGCACCCGACGGCACCGTTATCCGATTCGGCGCGGGCCCCGCGCTCACGCTGTCCTTCGTGCTGCTGGGCGCCGTCTGCGCGCTCGCGGGGCTCTGCTACGCGGAGCTCACCGCGATGATCCCCGTGTCGGGCAGCGCCTACACCTATGCCTACGCGACGCTCGGTGAACTCGCGGCATGGATCATCGGCTGGGACCTCATCCTCGAATACGCCGTCGGCAACGTGGCCGTGGCGATCGCCTGGTCCGGCTACTTCGCCTCGTTCCTCCGTTTCTTCGGCATCGAGATCCCTTTCTGGCTCTGCCACAGCTATCGGGACGTCGCCTTCTCCTACCCCGAGCACATGGACAAGCTGCCCGTTCTCTTCGGGCACCACATTGCCATCAACGTGCCCGCCATCGCCATCGTTGGCGTCATCACCTGGCTTCTGGTGATCGGCGTCAAGGAGAGCGCGCGCGCCAACAACATCATGGTGGTGCTGAAGCTCTCGGTGCTCGCTCTCTTCATCGGGGTCGGCTTCTTCCATATCGAGCCCGCGAACTGGACGCCCTTCGCGCCGAACGGCTGGCGCGGCGTGATGAACGGCGCCGCCATCGTGTTCTTCGCTTACATCGGCTTCGACGCAATCTCCACCGCGGCCGAGGAAACGAAGGACCCGCAGCACTCGATGCCGCGCGGAATTCTCTGGTCTCTCGCGATCTGCACCGTCATCTACGTCATCGTGGGCGCCGTGGCCACCGGCATCGTGCCCTACCAGCAGCTCAAGGGCTCCGATCCCCTCGCGCGCGCCTTCGAGATGGCGGGCATCGGCTGGGGCCAGGTGATCATCTCCTTCGGCGCCATCGTCTCGATGAGCGCCGTTCTGCTGGTCTTCCAGTACGGTCAGCCGCGCATCTTCTATGCGATGAGCCGCGACGGGCTCCTGCCACCCTTCTTCCGGCAGCTTCATCCGAAGTATCAGACCCCCCACGTCACCACCATCGTGACGGGCCTCCTCGTGGCCCTCGGGTCTACGATCCTCGACGACGACGAGACCTACGACCTCACCAACATCGGCACGCTCTTCGCGTTCCTTGTCGTGTGTCTCGGCGTGCTCGCCCTCCGGCTCAAGGATCCCGACCGGCACCGCCCCTTCCGCGTGCCGTTCGTGTGGCTCGTCGCCCCCCTCGGCGCCTCGGGCTGCCTCTACACCATGTACTACCTGCCGACGGTGGCGTGGGAGCGCTTCGGAATCTGGCTCCTCATCGGCACCGCGCTCTACTTCGCCTACGGGCGGAGGCACTCCAAGCTGTCGATGGAGCGGGACAAGGCCGAACTGAAGTCGTGAACCCGTGAAGTCCCTGGTGGTCGTTCCCACCTACAACGAGATCGAAAACCTGGACGCGCTTCTCGAAGCGCTCATGAGTCTGCCCGGGGGCGTCGAGGTGCTCGTGGTCGATGACGGGTCGCCGGACGGTACCGGCGCCCGGGCGGATGCGTGGGTCGCCCGGGAGCCCCGGGTCCACGCGATCCATCGTCCCGGGAAGATGGGTCTGGGTACCGCGTACCTCGCGGGCTTCCGCTGGGCGCTCGACCATGGCTACGAGGCCATCCTCGAGATGGACGCTGATTTCTCGCACAATCCGGCCTATGTTCCGGAGTTGATCTCACGGGCGTCGGGCGCCGATCTCGTCATCGGATCCCGCTATGTCGCGGGCGGCGGCACCCACGGATGGGGCGCGCATCGCAAGTTGCTCAGCAAGGGCGCCAATCTCTTCGCCCAGACGATGTTGAACCTGTCGGTCCACGACTGTACGGCGGGATTCCGCTGCTACAGGTCGGACGCTCTCGCGAGGATCGACCTCGCCACTGTTCTTGCGGAGGGCTATTCCTTCCAGGTCGAGATGCTGATCCGGGTGCTCCGGAGCGGCGGCCGGGTTGCGGAGATCCCGATCGTCTTCGAGGAACGCCGTCACGGCCGCTCGAAGATATCGAGGACGGAAGTGCTGCTCGCGATCCAGACCGTCCTCCGGCTGGCCCTCGAAGGCCGCAGCAGCCGGTGACGATCGCCGCCCGGGCCCGCGTGTGTCTCGGGCTTGCGACGGGCGCTCTCTTCGCCCAGTTTCTGTATCTGCGGGGCGGCGTGGTCTTCAACGACGAGACCTCCTACTTCGCTCTGGCCCGCGGTCTTCAAGAGGGCTGCTACAGCCAGTGGAACGAGCTCGGCGCCTGTTACCCGGACACCTTTCGCTCGCCCGGTTACCCGCTGTTCCTGGCGCTCGTAGGGGGGCTCGGTCCCGGTCGCGAGACGGTTCAGTGGGTGCAGCTGTTCTTGATCCTCGTCTCGGTGGCCCTCGTCTTTGCCGCACTTGAAGCGCACCGGGGTCCTCGGGTGGCCTTCGTTCTGGCTGCGCTCGTGGGTCTCAGTCCCCAGTTTGCCTACTTCGCGGCGGCCGTGGCGCCCGAGGCTCTCATGGCACTTCTCGTGGCCGTCTGGGTCTACGAGGCCTCCGGCCGCAATCGTCCGGTGGTTTGCGGCCTTCTGTGCGGCGTCATGGCCCTCGTGCGTCCGACGTTTCTCCTGTTTCCCCTGTTCCATCTGGTTCTGATCGCCGCGCGCCGACGGGCCCTGCCGAAGAACGAAGTCCTCACGGTCGTCTTCGCGCTTCTCCCCGTGTTGCCCTATGGGCTGTGGAATCAGCGCCACCACGACGTCTTCAGTCTGACTCCGATCGAAGGGGGTGGCCCGAACGCTCACGATGGCCTCTGGCAACTCCGTCTGCCCGGCTACACAAGCATGCGGTACTGGGGCGGCAGTGAGATGGGAGTCGAGCCCTTCGCGTTCCTGATGTCGCCACAGACGCGCGCGACGAACATTGCGCTCTACGAACAGGAATGGAACCAGATCGATCGCGAGGCCCCCATGAGCTTCGAGGACCGCCGTCGCCAGCGGATCATGGCCGACAAACCCCTGTTTCCCACCTACACGACGGACTACGTTCGCCGCCGCGCCCGGGCGGTGGAGTGGGGCTGCCCCGGAAAAGTGGACATCTCAATAGAGCACCGAAGGTGCTATTAGGAATGGAAGATGTCCAAGAAGACAAGAAGAAGCTTTTCCCCGGAGTTCAAGTCCGGGGCGGTGGAGATGGCCACCCGACCGGGGGCGCGCATTTCCCAGGCGGCCCGGGATCTCGATGTGGGAGAGGGATCCCTTCATGAGTGGGTCAAGCAGTCTCAGGGAGCGACCACCAGGGGCCTGTCGGCGTCGCCGAATGGCCCGGTAGGCGAGACCGAGAGGACCGAGCTGGTCCGCCTTCGGCGCGAAGTAGCGACGCTTCGGATGGAACGTGACTTCCTGAAAAAAGCCGCGGCCTTCTTCGCGAAGGAAAGCCGGTGAGATTCCGAGCGATCCAGAGGGAGAAGGCAAACTTTCCGGTCTCAATCATGTGCAGTGCCCTGGGCGTCTCGCGTTCTGGGTTTGCAGCCTTCGACACACGGCCTGCTTCGGCGCGTGCGGCGGCAGACGCGAAGCTCTCGGTCGAGGTCGCGGAGATCTTCAACCAGAAGCGGAAGCGGTACGGGAGCCCTCGCATCTGGGCTGACCTGCGGGTCAGGGGCCTACGCCATTCGCGAAAGCGAATTGCACGCCTGATGCGGTCGCAGGACCTCTACGCGCGGTCGAAACGTCGGTTCATCACGACCACCATTTCCGATCCGTCCGCCAAACCGGCGCGCAATCTTCTGAATCGTCAGTTCCATCAAGAGAAGCCGAACATCGTCTGGGTGTCGGACATCACCTACATCTGGACGGGTGAGGGTTGGCTCTACCTCGTGGCGTTTCTCGATCTGTTCTCTCGGATCATCGCCGGCTGGGACGTCAGCGAGACCGCCGACGCAGCGATGTGTATCCGCGCTTTCGAGAAGGCGCTGGCTCGCCGTAGCCCGTCACGCGGACTCATGGTTCATTCAGACCGAGGAACTCAGTACACGTCAGGTGACTTCCAAAGCGCCGTTCTCCGTATCGGTGGAATCCAGAGCATGAGCCGCAAGGGGAACTGCTGGGACAACGCGCCCATGGAGAGTTTCTGGAGCTCCCTGAAGGCCGAGATCGAGCAGTCCGTGCCCGCCACCCGCGCCGATGCGCGTCGCCGGATCTTTGAGTTCATCGAGGCCTTCTACAACCCCTCGCGGCTGCACTCCACGCTTGGGTATCTCAGTCCCGTACAATTCGAAAGACGAGCCGCCGCGGCTATCGCGGCATAGCTAACACCACGTCCACTTTTTCGGGGCAATCCCAGAGCGGTCGGTCCTGAGGGGCATCTGGAATGATCCCCTCACCTACGCGGCGAGCCGCGTCTACGCAGCCTTTCGCCTGTGGGTTCCGGCTCCCGTCCAGAGGGACCTGGACGACCCCTCCGTGATGAGACGCCTTCGAGCCACTGTTCCCACCCTGCTCCTCGGCTTGATGTTTGGCGGCGGCGCGCTTCTGATTCTCCGGCGACAGCACGCGCATCCTGCCGCCTTCCAGGATCTCCTGCCCCTGGCTTCACTCACGCTCTACTGGTGGCTGATTCACATTCCTTTCAGTATTCAGGCCCGCTACACCCTTCCGGTCCACCTGCCCGCGCTCGCCCTGATCGCGGTGGCCGGTCTCCCGTTCGTGGGAGCGGACTCGCCAGGCGAAGCAGGTTCGCCCGAGCGCTCCCGAAGAACGACCTAGAGTCCGCGAGCGCGGAGCGAGGCCGAGCGAAGCACCCAGTCGATCCCGGAGGCCGACAGGATCAGGCCCAGAGGGCGGACCGGCAAGGTATAGCGCGACTCGATGTGAAGCCCCATGAAGACGGTCGTGTAGTAGACGACGGGAACGAGCAGGGTCAGACCCCGCGCGTCACGATCGCGAACGGCTCGCCAGGCGCCGAGGACCATGAAGACGAGCAGGGAACCGAACCAGGCGCCCAGGACGAGGCGCAAGGGCAGACCGTATGCGCGACCTTGGGAGACCCAGAGTCTGGGAGCGCCCGTGAGAGCACCCGCTATGTGAGTGAGGGGCTCCGCTTTCACCCGGGACCAGACGACCTCCATGAAACGACCATGCGCTTCGACGAAATGGGCATCGCCGATGCCCAGTCGCGCGAGTTCGGCGTGGAACGCGGCAGAGTCGACACTCGAGAACCGGCCGTTCTCGGCCTCGTAGCTGGCCTGCCACACGTTGTAGCCGAGGCCCATTCCCGTAACCAGGGGGACCCCGAACAGCGAGTAGTTCCGCGCCACCCAGAATCCGAGACAAAGGAACGAAACCACGGTGACGATCAGCGCGCGCCGGACTTCCGGCCAGCGACGCGCCAGGGTTTCGAGGAGAACCACGACCGGGGGAAGCAGGGCCGCATAGGGCCTCGTGAGAATCGCGGCGCCCATCAGAAGGCCGACCAGAATCGGCCTCGCGAAGCCGGGCTTCTTCCAGAGCCACAGGAGGACGGACGTGGCGAGCAGGGCGTTGCACAGCGTGTCGCTCATGATTCTGGCGGCCCAGAACGCCCAGAAGGGAAAAAGGGCGCCGAGGAATAGCGCGATTCTCCGGGCCCGGTCCTCTTTCAGGCACAAGAACACAAGACCCGTAAAGGAAGCGAGGGTGATCGCCAGGAGCGGACCGTTCGCGAGTACCGCCGCCAGGTGGGATCGACCGGTGAATCCGTAAACGAGAGCCAGAAACCAGGCGTATCCCGGCGCGAACGTCACCGACGGGATGTGGGTGGCGTCCCTGTCGGGGTGTCGGGCCAGGAATCGGGACGTGAGATACGGGTCCTCCCATTCGGCGCGCGGTATGGACAGCCCCTTCCCGCTCGCGAGGCTCCAGGCGGGGGTCTCGTAGAAGGTGTTGTCGGAAAACAGGTACCCGCCGGAGTTGGCCCACAGCTGATATCCGAACTGGAAACCCTGTGAGAGAAACAGCGCGAGGACGAACCATCCATTCCTTCCGCGAAGGACACAGGGGCACATTCGGGCGAGAGCCGACGCCGGCCCGTCACCACCTCCGCGAAGCGCATCCCCCACTGTCGCGATTATGCCCTACCGACAAGCAGGCCCTCCCGGAGTCTGTCGCGGACCCAAAGGCGCCTCGCGCTTCTCCGCGCGAGGGTTGTGTGGTGTCAAAATCCCGGGGATGCCGAATCAACAGTGCGCGGATATGGGGCGGGACTACCTTCCCCCGTCTACGGGTCGTTCCATGGAGGGGCGCGCCGGGCGGCGCCGCAACGCATGATCGAAGGGCGGAAGCTCGTGGTCGTCATGCCCGCGTACAACGCGGCCAGGACGCTCGAAAAGACCTACGCGGGATTGCCGCATTCGATCATCGATGACGTCATCGTCGTGGATGACCAGAGTCGCGACGACACGGTGGAGGTGGCGCGTCGTCTCGGGGTCCATGTGGTCTCCCACGACCGAAATCGCGGGTATGGCGGGAACCAGAAGACCTGTTATCGCGAGGCTCTCGCCCGCGGCGCCGACATCGTGGTGATGGTGCACCCCGACTACCAGTATTCCCCCCGTCTGTGCGGGGCCATGGCCTGGATGGTCGCCTCCGGCGAATACGATCTGGTTCTGGGTTCGCGGATTCTCGGGACGGGAGCGCTCGAGGGCGGCATGCCGCTTTGGAAGTACATCGCAAACCGCGGCCTGACCTTC
>Ga0075163_10003839_pt1 | contig 20169 bp, 23 predicted proteins | sample JI1023141ADNA_FD_71478 | JGI IMG/M metagenome (GOLD analysis project Ga0075163, IMG submission 71478) | Wastewater effluent complex algal communities from Wisconsin, to seasonally profile nutrient transformation and Carbon sequestration -... | ecosystem: Engineered > WWTP > Effluent > Algae... | reverse complement strand
ATCGCCTAGTACCTCTACCCGGATTCGAACCGGGAACTACGATTAGAGCTTTTAAAACTCCGGACTTTGCCAGTTTGTCTATAAAGGTATATTAATTATTTTTTCTTATTTGTCGTTCTACATCCCACATTGTTCGATCTGTTGAGAACCGATGAATGTTTTTATTTGCTTTTACTCTATCTTCAGCATCAGTAAAAATTTGTTCTGTATTAGGATCACACTTTGCTGCTATCACCCGCCAATCATAAAACAAATTTTTCCTTCTCCAGTGATTAAGACATCTGGGTAAAATCGTGTCCGTAACGATACAATAGGTAGCATAAGATTTTCCAAAATTATCCGGACTATTAACAATACTTTCTAAAGCATTATCCGCGATCTTTAATAAAGTCAATAAGGTTTTTGTTTTCATAATACAAATGTAAAACATAATAGTGCAGTGGATGTGCACTGTTAAAAATAATTTATAAATAAGATGTCCCGCCTGGATTCGAACCAGGAATGATAGAATCAAAATCTATAGTGTTACCGTTACACCACGGGACAATTTTTAATCGTTATTAATTTTATTATATTTTTGATAAATTTTAATCCACTTTCTAATTGCATTATCACTAACACCATATTTTCTCCCAACAGCACAATATCCAAGTTTATTTACTTCCTTCAAAAGTTCATCATACGGTGGTCTAACTACTTTCCTTTTTTTTAATTTAGGTTGTTTTCTTATATCAATAAAATCATTTGATTTACCTTTATTAATATTTTTTAATTTGATATATTTAAAATGACAATCAATACATCGTTTAGATTGTCTATTTATTTTTTTATCACAATCTAAGCAGCTTACATCAGGTTTTTTATTTTTTTTACCCGCATGTGTATCTAAAGTTGTTTCACAATTAGGACATACTATTCTTAAGTTTTCAATACGATTATCATTATATATTCCATTTATATGATCTAATATTAATGATATTTTTTTTCCATGCCAATTTTCATCTTGTCCACACAATTCACAAATATTTATTTTTATTTTTTCTTCTAATAATCTTCTTTTTAAACATGTGCGACTATAAGTAGAATTTTCAACTAAAACGTTAGATAATAATATTTTTTTAGCTAATGTTTTGGTATTTTTTATTTTATCTTCCTTTTGATTTAATCTAATTATAGATGTATCAATAGAATAAAGATCACAATAATAATGTATAACTTTATAATTACCTCCAGCAGCACGTAATCCCAAATTTAAAAGCACTTCTTTAAATGAGCGTGCATATTTTGTTGCTTCTTTAATTTTCTCTTTAGAATATTTAGTTAACTTTTTCATATCATAATAATAAATATGAAATAAAAAATGTAAATACTTCTTAAGGTTCGAAGTGACGGTTTTAAATTAATTTTTACTGAATGTCAATTTTATTAATGGATATTTTCTTCCATTATGATTAATATTTGAATAATAATCAGATATATTATGATTTATTTTACTCTCTGATTTAGATTTTTCAAATTTTTCGATCAACGCCATTTTTCGTTTATCCAATTCACGTAAAATTTTTATTGCTTCTGTATTAGATGGGGAAATGATTATTTTTTTTAGTTCCATAATTTGTTTCGTTTTAATTTATTTGATGCCCTGCTCAGAATTGAACTGAGATACACCGGGTCAAAGCCGGTGACATTAAGCCATTATGTTACAGGGCAATTTATTTTTTAGAACCGGAGGAGGGGATCGAACCCACATTCGTCCAATTACCCTTACGCTGTTTAGAAGACAGGTGGGATACACCGGCATATTTTTATTTGTAGTAGTCCAGGTGGGACTCGAACCCACACGCCCTCAACGGACATCAGATTTTAAGTCTGACTCGTGCTACCAATTTCGACACTGGACCATTTTGATAATAGTATTTATTGTATATTTGCATACTGGTTAATTGATATCTCAGAATAAACAGATGGGCAATGTGCTGTAGTAATTACTGATGTGACCAACCTATCCGCAGAGACGATAAATAAATTAATTCTCTTGATGGAGCTGTGCTATAAATAGTTGGATGTATAGACCAACAATCAAGGATGAGAGTGGAGAATCGGGAATCTCTCAATATCATTAATCAGTATTATTTTGTACTCCCACCCGGATTCGAACCGGGAACTACGTTTACAACTTTTGAGGATGCGGACTTTGCCAGTTTGTCCATGGGAGCAAATAATGAAGAAGCGTCCTTGCCATTAGACGACCGCCCAATTCTGGGCAGATAGGACTCGAACCTATATTACTTCCTGGTACCCCCGGAGGCATTCGAAGCCTCACACACATGATCCTAAATCAAGCCGCTTTACCAGTTTGCGTACAGGGGTATATTGTATTAAATTATTAGTATCTTTGTTATAGAACTTAGTAGGAACTAACAAAGCAGGGAGACAACCAAAGCAACTATCAGGAATTTTTGATAGTTGCTTTTTTATAGTGCCTCCACCCAGACTCGAACTGGGACCAGCGATTCTGGTTTCTAAGACCAGGGACTTTACACATTTGTCCATGGAGGCATTTTAATATTTGTGATCAAGACAGGAGTCGAACCTGTGGAAAGTTAACTGCTACGTATCAATTATCTTTTTTGTTTATCGAGCTACTTGGGGTCGGTTCTGATCCTACAACCTTTCTTTTCAGGGAGCTACCCAGACGATTTTGCTCTCAGCGTCTACCGTTTTCGCCACTTGATCCAATTGGTATAGGCCACTTGTTTTTACAAACAAAGACTACCATCCTATCTTTGAAGGAATTCACATCTACCGGTAGTTAGATTATTGATGTGGTCCTACAGAGAGCCTCCAGAGGGAATTGAACCCTAAACATCTCCGGTTTACCATACCGGTATAATACCACTATACTATGGAGGCGATTAATTATAAATTTATTGGAGCCAGCACCCGGACTCGAACCGAGAGCCTTCTCATTACAAGTGAGATGCACCACGCAATTGTGCTATGCTGGCAAATTTCATTGCAGAATTTTTACAAAAATTCAGTTTTTGCAGTTTTTCTGCAATGAATTATTAATTAGAGCCAAGATGTCAAAGAACGTTCTACAGCAAAACTGCAGAACTTTATTAGTACGGATGACAGGACTCGAACCTGCACGATTTTCATCACTGGTTTCTAAGACCAGCGCGGCTACATTACGCCACATCCGCATATTTCAATTTAATAACTACCGTTGTAGTTACATTTTATTGTACGCCCAGAGAGACTTGAACTCTCACGTTATTACTAACACATGTTTCTTAGACATGCCTGTATGCCAATTCCAGCATAGGCGCATATTTCAATTTTAATAACTACCGTTGTAGTTATATTGTGACCCGTACCGGAATCGAACCGGTCTTTAATCCGTGAAAGGGATTCGTCCTATGCCGATAGACGAACGGGCCATGTTTATTTTTTTGATTTCATTTCATTGTACTTTTTTCTCAATCTTTCTTTTGCGTCTTCATTCAATTTTGAAAGATCAGTTAATTTTAAATTTGGATTTTCACCTTTTTTTACTGATCTTAATTCTTTCAAAATTTTTTTTAATTCTTCTTCAATCATTTCTTTATGTTTGATCGCGTCAGATAAAAACGTTTTGAATTTATCAGTATCTAAATTTATTTCACTTAATTTTTTCATTTTCATTTTTATCGTAACCTGTACGAGATTCGAACTCGTGTCCTTTGCCTGAGAAGCAAAAATCCTAGCCTTTAGAAGAACAGGTCATTTTAATTTTTAGTACTCCCGACCGGACTCGAACCGGCAACCTCTACAGTGAAAGTGTAGCTATCTAACCAATTAATATACGGGAGCATTTATACCAAAAGAAAAACGGGACTCCGATTTGTGATCGAAGTCCCGTTTTATTAATTTGGTTTGTATCTCTAACTTACAAACTATATTTTCAATAACGACATACCTCGGCCAGTCCCCTGTGTTCTTTCTTGGAGCTGTTCTAACGTCAGTTGTAACGTAAGTGAAGTGTATGTTGAGTTGTTGTTCATTTTGTTCTTTTAGTAAATAGAAAGAAAAAAAGTAAATTCTTCTTCCTTTTACTGATGCAAAACTACAACATGAATTCACACTTTGCAAGTTTTATTTTCTAATTATTCTAATTTTAATTGTAACTTATTGATTTTTAGGCAATTATTTTACATTTTGATATTTTATAAATTTGTAAACATAAAACGATTTTTTTTCTTAACTTTACAGTCAATTATTTAAAAACAATAAATTATATTACAATGAAAAAAGGTACAGTAAAGTTCTTCAATGAACAAAAAGGATTTGGATTTATTATTGATGAGAACAATCAAGAAATCTTCGTGCACGTAACAGGTTTGGGTGGTACAAAAATTTACGAGAATGATCAGGTAACTTTTGAAGTGCAACAAGGCAAAAAAGGATTGAATGCAACTAACGTATCAGTTGTGTCCTAATAATACTATTTAGCCATAGTCAGATAAAAACCCAGGTGAGCAATCATTCTGGGTTTTTTAATGATCTGTAAATTTATTGTGAATGATTTGCCAAATTTCTTTCGATGAAATGATCTGACATTTTTCCATAATTTCATTCACTCTTCGTTTTGGAATATCATAATGATCTTTATGAAACCAACATTTTTTAATTTTCAATTGTTCGGCCATGATATGTAAGTTTTCTATCGAATAAGGTGTACATACAAGATGCCGGCTTTGATCACAAAAGAAGATCATGCTTGAATTGAGTTTGATTTTATTATTTTTTGAGTAATTGGATGAATATAAGTATAAACGTAATCAGGATTATTCCCATCATCATAAGGAGACGCCATGGTTCCATTGACATCATTTAGTTCTTCTAATGTCATATAACATACTTCATAATTTATAGAACCTTCTCCGCAGGCTCCAATGCCTTCGTTTTGAAGATCGGCTCTTGTGTAAACATATAATAAATGTTTAGCATATTCTGTTATTTTTTGTGTACTCTCATGAACTTCATAAGCATCTAATAAAATCTTTTGAATGTGTTCGCGTATTTCATCATATGATTTAAAGTACCTTAAAACCATTTCATTTTTTAAAGTATAGTGATCCATAACTATAATGACCTTAAATTTATCTTTTATGGATAATTTTAAATCTGGTTCAGAATGATCTTTAACTCTTATTATATAATTTTCATATGATTCAGTTGTACCGGCTTTTGTACTTCCGCCAATGGGTCCAATCTTTATTCCATGAACAGTTGCATCTTTTAAAAACTGGCCAAGCAATTTTTGTTCAATATCATCTACTCTATCCTGATGAGTAATTTGTATGACTGAATTATTATTATGATCTAATTTAAATATAATTTCTGCTTTCATAATTTTTTAGTGGATTTTTTATTTATAAAGAAGATTACAATAAATGCTGCTATTATTGGAATCAGAATCAACACAATCAAGGCCCAGAGTATAGAGAATACACTGTAAAATATAGTGAGACCGATCCAGAATAATAAAATAAAATATATTATTATAATTGCATGATTTTTCATATTCTAGAATTTTTAGTTGTTAAAATGGAAGATCTTCATTAATTAGTTCTGGAGAAATTTCTTGAAATGAAGATTTAATATGATACTGGTTTAATATACTCATAATATGATTACGGAAATCATTAGATATTTTAGTGTTCCAGATTCCGTTAAATTGATTCACATATAAAATATTTTTATCTTCTTTTTTTCTGTTTTTAACTTCCAACGTTCCAGTTTCGCCACTTTCTGAATTTTTTATATGATAAATACAGGACTCTCCGGAGTTTATTTGTGGATAATAACTCATAACACAATGATTCATGATCACTGATTCTTGTATTAAACGTTTACGATCCACGATCTTTTCAAATAAATAAGATATATCATCTCTGAAAGGAAGAGATACTGAAGCCGGTATATCTGGAAATACTTTGGAAACTTTAATTTCAGGAATGTTTGATTTTTGTAATCGATATTGGATCATTACCTGATCGTGAAGATATTTTAATCGTTTTAAAGAAGTAATATTGATATTTACTTTTTGACCTAATCCAAATGCCATTCTAATATAATCTTCTAGCATGGTTTTGTCTTTATCAAGTTTTGCTTTATAAACCAAAACTTTTTTTTCTATTTCTTGGTTATAAATTTTAATTGGAATGGACAAATTCAATTTATAGGCCATATAATTAAAAATAAATGAATGACAAATATCTTCTTCTGCGGTTTCATGTGTTTTACTCAATACTAACGGTAAATGTAAATAATCTTTCAAATGATCATGTGTTGGCTTAAATGATTCAGCGTATTCTTTGTAAAAATTTATAAGTTTACAAACATCATTTTCGTTGATCGTTGAATATAGAAACAATAGTCCTTTTGTGGTAAAATGTTTTTTTAAAATTTTAGGTACCGGGTTTTTAATAATTACATCAAGAATGTCTGCTAATGTGGATTTGGACTTTGAAAGCTTATTTGGAATATTAATATTTTTAGTACCTAATTCTTCAAATGTGAAATTACTTTTAAGATGTGAATTTAAAAGATGTAATCTAAGTTCCGGACAAATATCAGGAAATGACATAAAGTTTTTTAAGGAAATATATCTTTTACCGCCAATTAAAACATAATCAGTGGGTCGCATTGTAAATTGACTAAGTTTTCTGTGTACGATCAGACTTTTCCCTAAATTTCTATTATTTTTATTTCTTGCGAAATAAGATTTTTGAATATAAAATTCAAGCGTTTGATAGGTTTTAGAAAATCTTAAAACAAATTGATTCCTTGAACTATTATCGTAATAGTCTTGATACATATATTTTTTAGAAACACAATCTTCAACAAGTTCATTGAATGTTGGGTTAACATCTATTATATTACGGATTTGGATATGATGTACATCATAGATCGTATAAATAAAATGTTCACTTTCATGATTTATGACTGGTGATCTTTTATCAGGAGATTGTCCATCCTGAATGGATTTCAATTGAAAATCTTTAAAAATTTCTATTGCTTTTTGTTGAGCCGGAGTTGGAGTAAACATGAGTTGGTGTTTGTTACTCCAATATTACAAATTTTTCTAATTAGAAAAACATTCTAACTAGAATTTATCTTAAAAAATTTATAACTTAATCATTATCATTGTTTTTGTCATCACCCCAGGTAGCTTGAGGGGTAAACAATAATGCAAACAAACAAAAAGCACTTTTTGTATAATATACTGAAATTGCAATCATTGCATAGAATGCAACATACATCATTCCTATTGCCAGAAATTGTGCGTTAATTTTCATATTTAAAGATCGTGGTAATCATCAGTATTGATTTCTTGTTTTACAATAAATGCCTTTGGACATTTGGTGCACATAATTTGAATTGTACCGTCCAATAATGGAAAGCGTATAAAGTGATGTTTTGTAAAAAAACATTTGATTCGTTTCCATGTTGCTGGAAACCATAGTCGAGTTTCTCCTACTATTTCACGATTGAAATTATTCTTTCTAAACATAGCCGCATATATGAGTTCATGATTGATAACACATCGTTGAATGGTAACTTCGTAAATAAATCAAGAAGATCAAAGTGAGAGTTAGTATCTGGACAAACTCCTAAAATGTGTTGTATTATTTCCATTTAATTATTTCTAATTAGAATTGATTTTGTAAATATAGAAATAAAAAAACCTATTTCAAATAGATGAAATAGGTTTTTTTTAAATTATTTTGTTAATTAAAATACAAGTGATCCCACTAAATAAACAGGTCCATTACCAACTCCTGGCACATCTGCGACATGCTCATAATTAGGATTAGCAATTACCGACAATTTAAGTGCAGTAGCGCATCCGGCAACCTTAACTGGCTTAGAGATAGTGGCACCAATATTTGTCCAACCACCTTTATTTACAAACATCAGATCGTTTTGATCAGTTACATATCCTGCAAATACATTTACAGATGTACTGATGTCATAACCGGCTTCAAAATAAATACCATCTACATTAGCAGCTTTATTGGCTAGATAAGTATAGTTAACACTGAAGTCAAAATCAGAATCATATTTTATCTGACCCTCTACAAAATGATTTGTCTTTTCTTTACTCCAAGCAAAATAGCTATTATCACGACTAAATTCGCTGAAATAATAAACATCAGTTGTTGAGAAAATTAAATTTTTAATTTCGCTTTTTGCTTTAACAAAAGGTTTTAAAGTAACAGACATGTTAAATTGATTACCATATCCAACTCTGCTACCGTTTAATGTAGCTGTACCGGCAACTCCAATTTCAGCATACTTACAAACTTTCCATGCTGCTTCTGGCATAAAAGAAGGAGATTCTCCCCATGCAGTACCACGCCATACGTTTTTGGTAGCCAACGTCATTTTAATATCAAATTTTTCCGGAGAAAAAAGACTATTAGACGTAGTGTCTGATTTTGTTGTAGTGGTATCTGTAGCCGGCACCATTACTGAATCTTGTGGTTTTGTAGTCATCAATGAATCTTGTGCATTGATCATACCCATGCCACACATGGTTAATAACATAATTAATGTTAGAATTTTTTTCATAATTTTTTGTTTAATGTTAAATTAATTTATTTAAGTATTAAATTAGATACAAATATAGTTAATTCTAATTAGAAAATCAAGTGCAATTTTAACACTTAACCCAAAGAGGGGAATATTGCTTTAATTTCGCGGGTTAAGTCAGAAAATTCTGGTTGTAAGGTAATTTCCGGAATCCATGCTAAACCTCGTTCCATAAGATCGATCTGCTTAATAATGTGTGCTCCAGGAATAAAATTACCCTCTTTATCTTGATCTTTTCCCATTAACCAAAGAGTATCTGATATTGCTGCAGTTGCAGAAATATCATGTGAAATTATAATAATGGTCAACAATTCATTTTGAGTTGTTAATTGTTGAATCATTTTTATGACTTTAGTAATCATATTTGGATCGAGACCAGAAAAAGGTTCATCAAAAATAATAAAGTCTTCACAATTTATTAATGCTTGTCCAATAGCGACTCTTTGCCGTTGACCTCCAGATAAATTAGCAGGATAATATTTTGCATGATTTTGAAGTCCTAAAGTTTCAAGCATATTTGCAATTTTTTCTTTTGCAATTGCTTTATTTTTAAAACGATTTTTAGCTACAATTTCAAAATTACCATATACACTTCTGTGTTCTAAAAGTGGATATTGTTGCTGGACCACACCGATTCTTCCAACATGAGTTGGTAATAAACTTTCGCCTACAAGAACACCTCCTTCAAGGACCATATCTTTACCTTGAGATTTCATTTGTTTTACAGTCTGTTGATTAATAATGCCGGAAATTACTTCAGCAAGTTTAGTTTTACCAACTCCAGAAGGTCCTAAAAATCCTATTACTTGTCCTTGTTTAACTCCTTCTCTGGAAATGTTTTTAATTTCAACATTAATGTTTTTAAGAATTAGATTATCATTCATTGATAAACTTACATTCTCAACTTTTAAAAGTGTTTGACCAATTGAATATTTTATTTTTTCCATTTTATTTTTCATTTTTTAAGAAGGCCCAAGGGAAAGCAAATTTATTGAATGATTTAAACCCATAATCATTTACAATCGCTAGAATTAAAACAGTAAATTGTATTGCTAACATTTGTGGAAGGTTAGCTGTATATTTTCTTAACATTTCAAGTAAAGCTCCAATTCCTCCCTCACTGATGTAAACCGCTTCAACAGTAGCAATCATCATCCAGATCATTGCATAATTTTGTCTTATAATTTCAAATACAGATGCTATTTTACCATAAACAATAAGTTCTCTTGCTATTTTCCATTCTGGTATACCTAATGTTCTTAAATGTGTATATCGCATTTTTTCTATTTCACCGAATGTAACCATATTACTATCTATCAACCACGGGATAACTGCAAAAGAAAGAGAATATATTTTAAAAATGAATCCGGATGGAAATGCCATAGCGAAAATAAATACAAATCCAGAAAAAGCACTAAATCTGAATTTTGTAACTAAGATCGCAAATGGTTTACCACTTGGAGTTATACTCCAATATGAAATAATCATTGAAATGACTACAGATAAAAAAAGTGCAGATAAAGAGAGAAAAAAACTTGTTAAAAGATCATTTAAAAAATTATTTTTTATAAACAATTCTGGTATAGCCTTAGCAACATCAATTGGACCCGGTAAATATGCACTTGAGTTATACTGCCAAAAACATAATATAATTAAAATTTCAATAATCAATATCTTTAAAAAAGATTTTTGACTTACATATGCATTGGGAGTAAAAAGATATTTTATTTTCTCTTTTATATATTTCATTTTATTATGGTTAAAAAAAATGGAGATAGATTTATTCCATCTCCATTTTTATATTTTTCAATGAATATTAATTAGTTGTTCCGATCAGAACTTCAACTCTACGATTTTGAGCACGTCCATTTTCACTTCCATTAGAAGCTATTGGTGCCGTTTGTCCTAATCCTTTTACTTTAATTCTAAATCCAGAGAATCGACCCGGAGCTTGCTGTTTCAACCAATTTGCTACAGCTTGTGCACGTCTTTCAGAAAGTGCCTGGTTTGCATCAGGATTTCCAGTATTGTCGGTATGACCATTGATTTGTAGAAGGGTATTGGAACCAATCAAAGCTTGATCCAGGATACGTTGTAATGTTTCTTCAGTTCCAGGTAAGAAAGTAGCTTGACCAGTAGCAAAATTAATTTGATAATTAGCTTGACCAACAACAGCTTTCATTTCAGCATCTTTAGCGAAATCAGACACTGCTGCTTTTGTAATAAAAGCTCCTCCTGATTGTTTTGCTTTATCAACAGCGTCCTGTAATATAGAGATATCATACACTTTATTAAAAGGGATAATACCACCCGGTACATCATCCGGATATTGTTTAGCTAAGATATTACCATAAGTGTTATAAACACGTTGAGCAACGTTCATACCTCCGTCTAATCCAAAATATTCAGCATTATCAGCAAGGTTCATAACTCTATTTCCTCCGACTTCAACCATTTCACCTTGCGCATCACGCATTGTTTGTCCGTTGTACATATTTAAGAAATAACTTACATCTTTATTTCCATAAACTTCAACAGCTGCTTCTGCTGCTCTCTTTAGAGCAGAACGATTAGAAGTAATTTGATCAGATGCTTGAGATAAGCAAATTATCATGTCCACAACTTTATCGCGATTATCATCAAGAAATTTTTTGAACGTAATTGTTGCACATGGCATTTGACTATCATATTCTTTTGTAGAAAGAACTCTATAAAAACCGCCCACTTCTTCTGCAGCTTGTTGATCTTCCGGAGACCATGAAGAGAATGCTCTTACACGTTTTTTAATTGTTCCACCAACACCGGCACCTTTTTTAAGTTTAAATTCTACTTCTACACCCTTGCTGTTATCAGCAATTGCTTGATCTGCAGCCATTGTATAAACTGATACAGCTGAAATATTAATAGCTTCCGGATCATAAGTTCCAATATTAAAGTTTTTTGGAACCTGAGTAATAGAAGATAAATTATTAATGATGTTGTCATCACCATCTTTAGGTACAGTTGAAATTACACAACCTCTTAAAGAATCTTTAATAATTGTTAATTTACCATCAGGTCCTGCTTCCATCCATGTTCTTGGCACCCATAAAGCATCTGCGCCATAAGATTTGCCGGCAAAATAAGGAATGATCACTGGTTTATATGCTGGACCAAGAGAAGCTAATTGTGGTTCAATGTTTTTTAAAAATCCAGAAAGACCATCAAACATTACATTATACCCATGCAGTCCTTCAGTAGTGTTAGGATCAGATTTATAAGCTGTAGCGCACTTTGCAATTTCAGCAATACCCGCCATACAATCATCTTGACGGACAAGTCTTGCTTTAATTCCGGCTTTTTCAAATAAACTACCTTCTGTAGTTATTAATCCACCAACCGAATAAAGCCATGAAAATTGTGATTCCCATTGCATTTGGCCAAAATTCCACGTGGGAACTTTCATAGATGCGGCTTTTTTTGTTGGATGTGGAATTTCTGCAACTTTAATTACATTTCCACTGTTGTCAGTACCAACAGAGCCCAGATCAATCTGACCTACCGCTTCTGATTTGGTTACTTTTGTTGTGTCAAGCCATCCTTGAGTCCAGGCAATACCTAGAATAAGAACAGCAATTGCGATACCTGCTATTTTTGATATCTTTTTTGCTTTTGGAGTTAGTCCCATAGTTTTAAATTGTTTTAATTGATTTTATTTGATTTGTTTGTGAATTACTTTTGTTTGTATATATCCTTGAATTCAGGAATATATTTTTGATTAGCATTAGCAGTACTGCTTTGTCCGGTTTCAAGTTCGATTCTTGCACGGTTTTTCAATTCTCCGAAATCACTCTTTTTATTCATCATTTCGATCACCTGATCGAATTCACCCGCCTGATATTCAGATAATAATTGTTGAGATTGAATATCTAAAATTCCTTTTTCAAGATCAGCTTTATCAACAATTTGTTTTGAATTTTGGAATGCGGCTTCAACAACTGCAATATTATTTTTGATTTGTTCTTTTGCAATACGACTTGCTCTCATATAGATACTGTTGTCATTAATAAACAGGTCCGCATTTTTCATACTTGCAGTTGCTGATTTTTTCATTTTACGAGAGTACAACCAATCTTGTTCAATTTGATCTGCAAGATTTTTTTGATCCGTAATAAAAAACTCCATTGAATCCGCGAGTTTTTTCATGCGTTCAGCATAAGTTTTATATTGGAATAATGAATCTTTCATTCGATCATTACTGTCTTTCTTATATTGAGCAGCATTTCTGGCTAAAACTTCTTTTCTTTTATACTCATCCTTTTCATTTGGAGAAGTCGCTTCTTGTGCTTTTTGTTGAAAAGAGGAAGCTGCAGATAATTGATTCATTGCTTCTTTAGATTGAGCAGCTTGTCGTTGTTCCATATCATCAACCAACACAAGCATTTCAGCTAAACCTTGTGTTTGCTCCTTTTTTGTTTCCACAGCTTTGGAAATTTCTATTCGCATAGATTGAGTAGGATTGGTTGCAATTACTGCATCCAGAGCACTCCAAGCCTTTTTTTCAAGCCAGTGTCCGAATGATCCTCTGAATGTTTTGTAAATTACATAGAGAATGTAGCAAGCAAGCACCATTGCTCCTCCTTTAATGAGGCCGGAAATAAGATCATTTATACTATGAACAAGACTCACAGCATAAGGCATGATGTAATAAAGAGGAATACAAAATATTAAAATTGTAATAATTGTAGCGAATACTTTCGCTCTTTTCCGGTTGATGTCATCATCAGGTAAATCAATTTTGATAAGGTCAGAAGCCATTTTTTTAGTTATATTTTAAGGTTTAGTTATTATTATTGTTTAGGTGCTAAATTGATTTTAACTTTCTCAATTGTTTGATCAAAGTCGGTTTTAACTTTATTAAAAGCAGAAGAGAAAGCTACTTTTGAGTCTTCAATATTTTGTGTTTCAGAATGAATCTCCTCTTGAATTTGAGTCATTTTTAATTCATCTTGTTCAATATCTTTTTGAAGTTGTTCAATTTGTTTTTTTCGATTTACATTTGCAACCTTGATGGATTCAATAATTTTATTATTATCACCAACTGCAGATTGCATTAATTTTTTATTTTCTTCAAGAAAAGCATTATATTTCTGTAATAGTAAATTATCGTATTGCTTATGACTGGAAATTAAAACATCGAACTTTAAACCAACGCTGGCCATTGTATTAAAAACCATATTATACAATACACGTTCATCTGTAATTGAACTTCCAAAAGTTGCCATGTTGGATTTAAGTGCATTAAAATATTCCCAAAAATCAGGACCCGGTAAATTTGCGGATTCCATGAGATTATTAAAATATTTTATTGCATTAGCTTCAATCTCCGGATTAACGAAACCATTGGATTCGTTTGGATGTATAGTTGCACTAGCTGTTGAAGTTACAGGAAGAACAGGCGAAGTTTTTGAAGATGATGGGTTGGAAGTACGAGAGGGTTCCTGCAATACCACTTTAGCCGGAGCCTCTTCCTTATCTTCCCAAAGACCCGCATCTTTCAATAAACCCTTTAAACCACCTTTTTTTACGCTTTTTTCGTCAGACATTCTTTTTAGTTTTTCTATTTAAACGCTATTTTTTAAAAATGTTACACTTTTAGAGTACAATAATACACTTTCTAATTGTAATTCTAAAAGGTAATCAAAAAAGCACTTTTTATTGCTTATTTAGTAACCAAGCCTCATCTTCATTAACAACGATCAATCCGGATTGAGTATTAAAGAGTCTTGAATGATCTGAAATCATTGAACATTTAATGTCAGCCAATTTATAAAAGTCCATTCCTCGAAGTACTTCAATGTTGTTATCTTTAGGAATAAAAATCATTGCATCTTGAGAGTTAATACCTTTATACGCAAAAGAAGAAAGCATATCAGTTTCATTGAATAAATTAATTTTTCCATTGGTAATATTGTAATATTTAAATTTAATTGTATTACCATCTTGAAATTGCGTAATTCCAATATCTTTTCTTTGAATAACTCCTCTCATATTGATTGGAGATTTAGCGATAGACATGTTTTTGCCGGTCGTATAATGAATATAGTGAACACCACCAACATTTTGTATAAGACCGTTATAATTCATAAATCCAGGACCATATACAGAAGTTTTTGTGAATTTAATATTTTTGAATTTTACTACATCTAAATCAATGATAGTAAGATAATCTTCCTCCAACATTACCAGAAAATTTTCAAATTGTGAAAATCTAGCTTTATGATTGATTTTAATATTGACAATTTCTTCAACATTTCCGGTCCCTTTAGTATATAAAAATAACTGATCATTTTTAGTAATGATTATATTTTCTTTTCCTATGAACACATCATCCCATTCACTTCTTTCCAATTTTCCTTTTTGATAAGTTGATTTACGTGTTGAAGTATCAAAAATAAAATAATGATCTTTTGTGCGTATCATCCCATGTTTATCGTTGAAAAAAGCATATTCAATTTCCGTTTTTGTTAACATGTTTTGTAAAGTTACTTCGGCTTCATCAATGATTTGTGGGGTAACTTTCTTACCTAAAATCGGTTGAGCAAGTCGATCTATTGATAATAAAAAACGTTCTCCTTTTAAATACAATTTTTCAAATTGTTCCTGTAAATAATGATCACCAACTGGTTCATAACACTTAGGAGTAATAAGGTTAGGATCACTTTGAAAAACAGGTGCCTTTTTTATCATTCGATCAGCCATCTTTGGAATCTTTGTATGGACTCCTTTAAAAGGATGTAAATAGGTAAGGTAATTAAATATGATCACTGATAATGAAAAGAAGTCTGAGTTTTCACACACATGACCTCCATGAAGATAATCCCTAATGTCTTCCAGTAATTTATCAGTATGTTTAATTCCGGGCACTTCATAAGAATCTACATCAATAAATTTTACATCCCCTTGATTATTGATCATAACATTTAGGGCGCTAAGATCACCAATATTAATTTTAAGATTATGTGCCGAATTAACCGCAGTAATTAATTGTTTTGCAATTTTACTTTTAATATTGATATCGATCTTGTTTTGTAAACAAAAGTTTTTGTTAAAAATAGCATCAAGCGGATAAAATTCTTTTGGTAAATAATCCATTATAATACCAATAATTGCATGTGATTTATCATAAAGTAAATGCAATGGCCGTATAAATAAATTACCATCCAACTTGTTTAAATATGTAAATTTGGTTTCATTCAAATTGACACATCCAGGTAGATAAATTTTGGCTACAATCTTCTTGTTTCCCGGAATAGGAATTAAAAATCCTTCTCCACCACGAGCGATCTCTTTGTTTTCATCCAGTTCATATAATAAAGAACCATCTTTTTTATACGTTTTAATAATAGACATTATTTTTTTGAATTTTGTTTTTTTGTCAATTTTTTAAACTTAATAATTTCTTTTACAATTTCAATTCCTTCCGGAGTATTGTATTGAACCAAGAAATTACGGAACTTTCCCTTTCCAGTTCTTCTTTTTGAAACATAATCATAAGAAATATATTCCAACAAAATTTCCTTATTCCTTTTATTTAAGGACCTTATAAATTGAAATATGGTCTTTGACTTTTTCATTCAATAGGCAAGATATCATCTTCTAGTTTAATTAAACGTATTATTCCAACATCATCTTTATTTCTCCAACCATTATAAATCAGTTGATTGAACTTACGATCCAACATTATTGGTTGTTTATAAAACATGTTATCATTTGCTAAAAAATCAGTTGCTGATTTAATTGTATTTTTATCGGGATTTTTTAGTTCCCATGATGTAATTCCATCAGTTGATATAACTACATCTTTTAAATTTTCAAATGACCATTGATCTTTAAAATTTTTCAAAAATTCACTTAAGACGTGATCACTAACAGTATATTTATCTAAAAATTGAATTGGATATTCTACTCCTCCGTCCGGATTCAAATCTGTTTTTTTACCATTTAAGATATCTTTAATGTCACCATTTACACTTACATATCCGTCTCCCAATGATATAATATGTCCTGAGTCACTTGATTTATTATAAACACAAAGAAGCACTGTTGTTAAGAGTTCATCTTCGCAAAGATTTAAGTAATCTCTGAAAAATTTAAGTTCATTAAAATAACGTGTTATGATATTATACAAAATCAATTTTGGATCAATTTGTTGAAAATCATTTATAATTGTCGGACATATACTTTTAAATATCTTGGCAGACAAATTAGAGATGAATTGTGATTCATCTCTATATGATTCATTTTCTTGATTTGAACACCCATCAAATACTGCTGATATAATAATATCATCAAATTCCTGATTGTAAAAAAAATCCTGACAGAAGATTTTATGTTCTTCTCCTTTTCTAAGTAATGTTTTTGTTATTACCATGATTGAAATAAATTGAGAGGGTAAACTCACCCTCTCAATTTTAAATTAAAGATTAAATAACTAAAGCGCCTTTTTTGGTTGAAGCTGATTTTACTGAAGCAGAAAGGATTCCAAAAGCTTCTTTAAATTTAGCTTTATTTTCCTTATCATCAAGATTTGGATCAATTACAAAAAGTTTTTGAATTCCCATTTCTTGTTGAGCGTTTTCGAAAGTCTGACGATCACCAATTCCTACCATAAAGGAAGCAAATGTACCCATCATGCTTTCATTTTGTTGTACGTGCTGTACAATTGATTTAACATCATGTGCAGCATTAGATGCAGAAGCATTATCTTCTCCGTCAGTAATCACAAAAAATATGCTCTTACTTAATATACCGGATTGTAATGATCTTTCTTGTTGGTTCAATTGATTTTTCAAGAACTCAAGACTCCCATCATATAATCTGGTAGAACCTCCACGAGGATCAAAATTTGGAATAGATACATTATTTACTTGCTGAAAACCGGTAAGTACTCTGATATCAGAATCGAATTCACCAATTGACAGATAAAGTTTTGGTGCTTGGTGAAAACCTTGCATCCATGTAATGAATTGAGTGATTTGTTCATTCAATTCTTTACTATAGCGACTCATTGATCCGGAAGTATCGATAAGTAATACTACGTTTACTGTTTCTTCAACTTGTAAGTCGCTTGGGTCGAAGTTACCAAAATTTAAATGCGTATTTAAATTTGGTGTTGATTGATTTGTATTTGACATAACAATTATTATTTAAAGATGAATTAATTAAACAGCATGCATTGCTGATTTCAATTTTATATTCGTACTCTTATCAGAGCGAATGCCCATAGCTTTTGCTCGATCATAGATCGGTTGGCTCATGGCTGCAAAATCAGGTCCTCCAAGAACCACCACATCACTCATGCAATCTTCAAGAATAATAAATTTCTTTGCAAGATTCGGAGCCTCATTCATGGCTTGATTCAAAGTGGTTGCAACGCAATGAGATTTTGCTTGACCGGCAAACAGTACATCATCATATCTTTCAACCATGTCAATAAACTGCATGTCTAATTGAGTTTCAGGTGATTCAGACATTGGAATTTGAGCACGGAAAGCACCAAAGTGTTCTGTATATGGATTTGTACCTTTCGTGTGAGCGGTATAAAAACGCCCAGTAGTAGAAGACCAGTATTTGATCGCTTCCATGATATTATTATCCAGGGCAGCTCCTTCAGAACCAATTAGACAATGATAAGGCCAGATATAATGACCGAATTCACCGGCAGCTTCAAGATCGCGAACATAATTTGTAACACGAGTTACATCAAATTCCCGTCTTGGCGCCCAAGTTCCATTTAAAATGTCCTTATAAGAAATAGGAGTGTGAGCTGGAGGATTATTTCCATTTTTATCCATCCAGAAAGAAGGGTGAGAAATGTCATTAACATGATGGGAGTCAAGGGTAAAAAAGATTTTATCGATTTCCTGAGCATTTTTCCGGATAAAATCTGCAAGAGTGATACAATCTTTATCAGCTCCTTCTACGAATAAGGTTCCATTTGGGGAACAGAAGTCGTTTTGCGCATCAATGATCAACAGCGCTGTTTTTGTTCTAGCTTTCATAATTTGTTTTTTGAGTTTAAAAATGTTTACTTTACTAATTCTATGTCAAAAGTATATTTAAATTTATATCAAATCAAGGATTAGACAAATTATTTTTTGTTAGCGACAAAATAACAATTGTTCATATCTTGTAATAAATTCATTTTCAATTTCTTGTGTTGATTTTATTTTGAAAAATTTTTCTTTAAAATCTTGTAACATGGATTGAAATTCAGGTTTTAAGTCCATATAATTGAACCATTCATAAACGATCATTGCATTATCTGCTTGATGAACTTCTTCCGGCAATTCTGGTAAAAGATTGAATTTTTTGCTTATTCCATTAGTATATAAATTGTTTTCAATTTTTTTATACAAAGCTATCTTGTTTTTAATGGGACGAGGCAGATCGACCATAAACGCTTCCGTTGAGTCGTGTAAAAGTCCTTCAAGAGCATATTTCTCCGGGACTAAATAAGATACAGCAATTGAGTGTTGAGCAACTGAATAAAATGTTTTTGAATGGCCTCCGAATCTACAAAGTTGGCTTAATGCATGGGCAATATCTTCGATCCTTATTTTTGAGGGATCAGGATTGATCACATCTATTAGTTCTCCGGTAAAAGTGGATATATCACTGTTCTCAAAAATTGTTTGCATTTGAGAAAGTAAAAAATCATAATGTGGTAAATTATATAAATTCATGTTAATATTTTCTAATTAGAATTTTTCAGTGTAAATATAAAAATCATTTTTGGATTAACAATTTAATTTATTCATTATAATTTTTTGCTATTTATTTTTAAATATTATTACATGTCAACACCATATGCAAATTATGAAGTTGTATCCTTGACGGGTACACAAACACATGAAACTGGTAAAGGTAATTATGTTACTGCTTCTACTATTCATGAAATATATTGTCTTGCTTCAGGAAGTATATCGATCACTCCAACGAAGGGGCCGACATTTACCTGGAGTGGAACAACAAATATGTCACTAAATGTGATGGTTAAATCAACGGTAGTAAACTCCGGAACATTTATAGGTTTTAGAGGAAAATTAAATCAAAATCAATTTTTTGGTAACGGTAATCAAACTTAATTAATATTTAAACATGACATTTCAATTAACAGCTTTATCTGGCGTAAGCGAATATCAAAAAGCAGAGTTATTTTATATTATCAGACAAGATTTGGGTGAACCTACAGTTGGAGTTGAATTAGAAGATTCACAACTTGAAGTTTCCTTCCTGCGTGGTATTAGAGAATATTCCCATTTTATTAATCAGTGGGCGATGAATAATCGTATGTCACAAATGTTAGGCTTAACTCGTGATATTGATTTTACATTAAAATACGTTACCAATAATTTATCATTAGAACAATCATTTGCAAGAGCATATTCTGAACAAATGGGTGTTGGAATGAATTCAACACGAGAACAAAAAACAGATTCTATCATTTTAACTGCAGGTACACAACATTATTATGTGCCGGCT
>Ga0075163_10003838_pt1 | contig 20171 bp, 22 predicted proteins | sample JI1023141ADNA_FD_71478 | JGI IMG/M metagenome (GOLD analysis project Ga0075163, IMG submission 71478) | Wastewater effluent complex algal communities from Wisconsin, to seasonally profile nutrient transformation and Carbon sequestration -... | ecosystem: Engineered > WWTP > Effluent > Algae... | reverse complement strand
GCGACGGTCGACGTGCCGGCCGCGATCGCCGCGGCCTACGCCCGCCTCGACGTCGAGCGGCGGCGCGCGGGGGCGGCGCGCTGGCGTCGTCGGGTCGAGCGCGAGCTGCGCGGCGCCGGTCGACTGGCCGCCCGCGGCGCCGCCCTGGCGCGCCGCGGCGATCCGCGGACCGAGGCTCGGCTCCAGGTCATCGAGGCCGAGGTCGCGCGTCGCCTCGAGCCCCACGGCTTCGTCGCGATGCCGGCCCAGGGCGCGATCGGCGACGCCGTCGATCTCGCCCACCGCGAGGTCGGCCGCGAGCGCCTGCTGGCGGCCTCGGGGCAGCTCCTGGCCGCGGCCGCCGCCACCTGTCGCGCGGTCGCCACCGCCTTCGCCGAGGTGGGTCGTGGTTAGCCCGCCGCCGCGGGCGGGGCGGGTGGTCGCGGTCGCCGGCGGCAAGGGCGGCGTCGGCAAGAGCCTGGTCGCGCTCAACCTGGCGGTGACCCTCGGTCGCCAGGGCTATCGCACGACCTTGATCGACGCCGATCTCGGCGCGCCCAACCTCCACACCATGCTCGGCATCACCCGGCCCGGCCCGGGCCTGGGTGGGTTCATCGACCACGAGGCCAGCTCCCTCGACGAGATCGCCCTCGAGGTCGAGGCGGCGCCCAACCTGTGGCTGGTGCCCGGCAGCGCCCGGGTCGGCGCCGCCAACATCAACGCCGGACAGAAGCTGCGGCTCCTGCGCGCGATCGCCCGGCGCGCGTCCGACGTCGTGATCGTCGACGTCGGCGCCGGCATGGCGTGGAACACCGTCGATCTGGTGATCGCCGCCGACTTCAAGCTGATCGTCATGACCCCGCAGCTCACGTCGATCCAGAACGCCTACGCGTTCCTGAAGACCTGCGTGCAGCGGGTGATCCGCCGTCTGCCCGAGGAGGCCGCCGTCCGTCGCGAGCTCGACGAGCGCTTCGCCGGCGACGGAGGCGCCCGGCCGATCCGCAAGGTCCTGGCCGAGCTGGCGACCACCGACGCGCTCCTGGCCGAGCGCGCGACCGATGTGCTGTCGCGGTTCGGCGCGCTCCTGTTCGGCAACATGCTGGCGCAGCCGGCCGACGATCAGGTCCTGACCCGGATGGCGGCGATGATCGACGACTACCTGATGATCCGCGCGCCGGTCTTGGGCGGCCTGCCCCTGGCCGATCCGATCCGCCGGTCGATCGATCTGCGCCAGCCCTTCGCGCTCGGCCGCGGCCCGGCCGACGCCCAGGCGGCGCTGCGCCGGTTGGCCCGCGGCATCCTCGACGCCGACGTCGCCGCGCTGCGCACCGCGGCGCGCTCCGGGGTGCCGGCGCGCACCCTGCCGATCTGGATCGACGGCGACGTCCGCGCGATGTAGCCGGCGCGCGTCGAGCGTTCACGCCGTCAGGGCCGCGACCACCCGCGCGGCGCCGCGGCCGTCGGTGGTGGCGGCGCCGCGGCGGGCCAGGGCGCGCCGCCGGTCGGGATCGGCGATCAGCGCGCGCAGCTCGTCGGCCAACGCCGCGTCGGTGAGCTCGGCCAGCGGCCAGCCGCCGGCGACCAGGCCGGCCGCGGCGTGGCGGCGGGCGTTGGCGACCTGGTCGGGGGCGATCGCGATCGCGACGGTGGGCCGGCCGAGGTAGGCCAGCTCGGCCAGGGTGCCGCCGGCGCTGCTGATCGCGAGGTCGCAGGCCGCCAGGCGCGCCGCGAGATCGGCGGGCCGCGACGCCAGCTCGAGCCGGTGGCCGCGCGCCTCGCAGGCCGCCGCGGCCTCGGTCAGCGCGCGATCGGTCCGGAAGTCGGGGCCGAGCACGACCAGGATCTCCAGTCGCCCGGCCGGCAGCGCCGCGAGGACGCGGGCGGTGGCGCCGGCGGGATCGCTGGCGCCCATGGTCACGGCCACGCGCTCGACCCCGGGGCCGAGCGGTGGGCCACCGGCGGGCAGGGCGCGAAACTCGCGGCGCAGGAGGTGGAACCGGCGGCCGAGCAGGCGGTGGGTCGCCGCCGGGTAGCGGGCCGCGAGCTCCTCGGCGCCCAGGTTGTGGTTGATCACCGCCGCGGTCGGCAGCGGCGCGACGCCGAGATCGTCGACCGAGACCACCGCCAGGCCGGCCTCGGCCAGCCCGGCGACGTAGGCCGCGGTGAGGTCGGGACCGTCGACGATCACCGCGGTCGCGGCCAGGGCGCGCGCCGCCCCGAGGGTGGCGTCGAGGTCGTCGGCGCTCGCGGTGGTCGCCGCGAGCGCGGTCGCGGCCAGGCCGCGCGCGGTCAACCCCGCCACGCTGGCCGCCGGGCTGCCGCCGACCACCAGGTGGGCGGCGCCGCCGGCCTCGACCGCGGCCTCGGCCAGGGCGGCCAGGCGAAGGACGTGACCGCCGCCCAGACGGTGGCTCGCGTCGGCGCGCAGGAGCCACCGCGGCGCGATCAAGCCACCCGCCCCAGGGACGCCGGCGGCACCGCCGGCTCGTCGATCATCGCCAGGAGCGCGCGGGTCGCGTCGACGTCGAGGCGCGGCCCGGCCCGGTCGCTCGAGTAGACGAAGTCCTCGGGCAGGGCCCGCCCGCGGCTGCGCTCGCGGGCGTGGTGGAAGACGAACTCCGGCCAGATCACGATCAGCTCGTCGACGTCGACCGCGCGGCGGGCCTCCTCGTTCGACAACAGCACCTCGTGCAGCTTCTCGCCGGGGCGGATGCCGATCGTGTCGCGCGGCAGCCCGGGGGCCATGGCCTCGGCCAGCGTGACGATGTCGGTGGTCGGCAGCTTGGGCACGAAGACCTCGCCGCCGGTCATGAGGTCGAGCCCGCGCAGGACCAGGGCCACCGCGTCGGCCATGCGGATCCAGAACCGGGTCATGCGCTCGTCGGTGATGGTCAGGCGTCCGGCCGCGCGCTGCGAGCGGAACAGCGGGATCACGCTGCCGGCCGAGCCCATGACGTTGCCGTAGCGCACGACCGAGAATCGGGTCGCCAGCTCGCCGGCGTAGGCGTTGGCGGCGATCAGGAGCTTCTCCATGCACAGCTTGGTCGCGCCGTAGAGGTTGGCCGGCGCCACCGCCTTGTCGGTCGACAGGGCCAGCACCCGACCGACCCGGTTGGCGATCGCGGCCTCGATCAGGTTGCGGGCGCCGACGACGTTGGTCTGCACCGCCTCGATCGGGTTGTACTCGCAGATCGGCACGTGCTTCATCGCCGCGGCGTGGACCACGACGTCGACCCCGCGCAGCGCGGTGTGCAGGCGGTCGCGGTCGCGGATGTCGCCGACGAAGCAGCGCAGCCGGGGATCGCGCCGGGTCCGCTCGAGCTGGTAGTGCTTCTGCTCGTCGCGCGAGAACACGATCACCTTGCGCGGTCGGCCGTGGGCCAGGAGCACGTCGACGAAGGCCTGGCCGAACGAGCCGGTGCCGCCGGTGACGAGCACCACCTGATCGGTGACGGTGTCGATGAAGTCGAGCATGCGATCGGCGAGGGCAGGGGCGCTGGTCATCGGGACAGCTCCGTCAGGGTGTCGGCCAGCGCCGCGACGATCGTCGCGACATCGGCGGTGGTCAGGCCGGGGTAGATCGGCAGGCTGAGCGTGCGGCGGTAGTACCGCTCGACGCCGGGCCGGCTGCGGTCGGCCGCGGCCCCGGCCTGGGCGCGGTGGAACGGCTGCTGGGTCAGCGGGATGTAGTGGACCTGGGTGCCGATGCCGCGCCGGGCCAGCCGGCGCATGACCTCGCCGCGGCCGCCGTCCAGGCGATCGAACTCGACGGCGATCGCGAACAGGTGGTAGGCGCTGACCCGATCGGGGAGCTCGACCGGCGGCGTCACCATCGGCAGCGCGGCCAGGGCGGCGCGGTAGTCGGCGGCGATCGATCGGCGCGCGGCGAGGAACTGCGGCAGCTTCTTCACCTGCGACGTGCCCAGGGCGCACAGCAGATCGGGCAGCCGGTAGTTCCAGCCCTGCTCGACCACCTCGTAGTACCAGGGACCGGGCGACGCGATCGACAGCGCCGCGGGATCGCGCTCGACGCCGTGGTGGCGCAGGCGGGCGGCGCGTCGGCGATGCTCGCGCTCGCGCCACACCACCGCTCCGCCCTCGCCGGTGGTGACGTGCTTGACCGGATGGAACGACAGCACCGCGGCGTCGCTGTCGCCGTCGGGCACCGCCCGGCCGCCGTACAGCGCGCCCAGGGCGTGACAGGCGTCCTCGATGAAGAGCAGGCCCTTGCCGCGGGCGAAGGCGCGCAGCTCGGTCAGGTCGCACGGCTGGCCGCCCAGGTGGACCGCGACGATGGCCTTGGTCTTCTTGGTGACCAGCGCCGCGACCTTGCCGGGATCGAGGTTGCCGGTCCGCGGGTCGACGTCGGCGAACTTGACCTTGGCGCCGACCTGGTACGCGGCCGACGCGGTCGCCGAGAAGGTCACCGGACTGGTGATGATCTCGTCGCCGGCTCCGATGCCCAGGGTGGCGTAGGCCAGGTGCAAGGCGGCGGTGCCGCTCGAGCACACGGTGACGTGGCCGACCCCGAGGAACTCGGCGATCGCGCGCTCGAACAGGCCGACCTCGACCCCACAGGTCAGGGTGCCGCTGCCCAGGGCCGCGACCACCGCGGCGACGTCGTCGGCGTCGACGGTGTGACGGCCGTAGGGGTAGCGGAGGGCCGGCGGCGGTGCGGCGGGGCGCGGCGCAGGCTGCGGAGGCATGCCCCCGGGGGTTGCGAATCTCGCGCCAAGGCCAAGGCCGCGGAACCTCGAGGAGCGGGACGTCGGCCGGTTGACGTCGACGTCACCTCTGACGACGGGCGCGCCGGTCAGCCGGCGCTCTTGGCCTCGGCGAAGGCGTCGCGGAGCTGGGTCAGGACCGCGGCCGCGTCGCCGAGCGGCGCGACCGTCAGGTGCAGGTTGGCCTGGGTCAGCCGGTCGAGCACGTAGACGTACAGGGCCTCGAGGTTGCCGCACAGCTCGGGGGCGCGGGCATGATCGAGGGCGGCGCGCAGCTCGGTCACGATCAGGGTCGCGTGGTCGAGGGCGGACGCCTTGGCGGCGATGTCCTTGCGCTCGATCGCCGAGCGGGCGGTGGCGACGTCGGTCAGGAGCCGATCGTAGAGCCGAGTCAAGATGTCGCCCTTGGGGGCGGACGCGAGGTCGACGGCGCGATAGGCCGATGCGGCGCGGGCGTACATGAGAACCTCCAAAGGCGCTGGGGCCCTCAGCCGAGGATGGCCTGCAGGCGCTGTCCTTGTTGTTGCAGCATCGCGACGGTCTGCTCCATGCGCGAGAACTGCTCGCGCAGGCGATCGCCGAGGCGAGTCGCCGCGGCCTCGATGCGCTCGATCTGCTGCTGGTAGGCCGCGCTCTGGGTGTCGAGGCGCTGGCCCTTGCGGACCAGGGCGCCGTCGCCCGCGCGGGCGTAGACGTCGGCCAGGCTGGCGATGCGATCGGCCAGCCCTCCGTCGACGAACAGCGCCTCGGCGGCGGCGGGGTCGGCGGTCAAGGCCGCGGTCAGCTTGCTGTCGTCGACCACCAGGCGGCCGTTGCGCTCGAAGCGAACGCCGAGGCGAGCCAGGGTCGCGCCGCCGTGCTCCTCGGTGGCCAGGCGGCCCATCCCGCGTTGCAGCTCGCGCAGCGCGCTGTCGCCGAAGAGCGTGTCGGAGCCCTTCTTGGTGCCGGTGTACGAGAGCTGATCATTGACCAGGTTGGCGGCGGCGTTCCACGCGTCGGCGAGCCCCTTGACCTTGGCGGTCACCGCTTCATGGTCGGGGCCGACCTCGAAGGCGTCGGCCGCGACGCCAGCGCCGTGGCTGGCCTTGAGCGTGAGGGTGACCCCGGTCAGGGCGTCGGCGACGACGTTGCCCGGTCGGGTCATGGGGATGCCGTCGAGCGTGAAGCGGGCGTCGGCGGCGGTGATCGAGACGTTGGCTGGCGTGCTCCAGCCCAGGCCGGCGCCGGACTCGACGAAGGTCGGGGCGGCGGCCAGCCCGGTGGCGCGCGCGGTGGCGACCAGCCGATAGGCGGCGCCGTCGTAGAGCACGGAGGCCGAGACCCCGGCGTCGGCGCTGTTGATGCGCGCCGCCAGGTCGGCCAAGGAATCGGACGCGGTCCAGGACACCGACGTGGTGCCGGCCGCGGTGGTGATGTCGACCGCGCCCGCGCCAGCGATGCCAGCGTCGGCGGTCGTGAAGGTGCGCGAGGTGACGACCTGGGCCCGCGCCAGCCCCTCGACCGCGAGCGAGTGGGTGGCGGGTTGGGCGGCGGCCGACACCGCGACGCCGAGTCGGTCAGTCGAGGTCGGGGTGACCTTGACCGCGCGCAGGTCGCCGGCGGTGTCGACGCCGCGGGCGCGGTCGCGCAGCCCGGTGAGGCGGGTGGTGAGATCGTCGAGGATCGTCCCCTGACGGCCGAGGTCGGCTACCCGTTGGCGCAGCGCGGTCGCCGACGCCTTCTCCGCCGCCACGAGCTGGTCGATCATGCTGCCGGTGTCGAGGCCGGTGGCGAGGCCGTTGAAGCTGATGACTGGCATGGCGGAGGCTCAGGGGACGATCACTCGTACGATCATCGTGGGGCGAGGTCCTAGCGCAGGAGCGACAGCGCCGAGTTCGGCAGCTGGTTGGCCTGCGACAACACCGCGAGGCCGGCCTGGCTGAGGATCTGGCTCTTGGTCAGCGACGAGGTCTCGGAGGCGACGTCGACGTCGCGGATGCGCGAGTTGGCGGCCGACAGGTTCTCGTGGGCGACCGACAGGTTCGACACCGTGACCTGCATCCGGTTCTGCACCGCGCCGACCTTGGCGCGCGCCGTCGACAGCTGCTGGATCGCGGCGTCGAAGGTGCCGATCGCGGCCCGGGCGTTGGTGGCGGTCGACAGCGACGCCGACGCCAGGTGGAGCGAGGTCGAGCCCAGGGTCGAGGTGGTCAGCCGCGTGATCTGCATCGAGATGCGATCGTTGGCGGTGTTGTGGATGCCGATCTGGAAGGACAGGCCGGCCGAGGCCGAGCCGTCGATCAGCTTCTGACCGTTGAACTCGGTGACCGACGAGATGCGGTTGATCTCGTTGCGGAGCTCGCCGAACTCGGTCTGGATGTAGCCGCGCTCGGTAGCGCCCAGGGTCTGGTTGGCGGACTGCACCGACAGCTCGCGCATGCGGGTGACGATGCCCTGGATCTCGTTCATCGAGCCCTCGGCGACCTGCGACATCGACACGCCGTCGTTGGCGTTGCGCGAGGCCTGGGACAGCGACCGGAGGTCGGCCTTCAGGTTCTCGCTGATGCCGAGGCCGGCGGCGTCGTCGGCGGCGTTGTTGATGCGCATGCCGGACGACAGGCGGGCGATCGAGTTGTTGAGAGCTGCCTGGGTGCCCGTCAGATTGCGCTGAGCGTTCATCGAGGCGACGTTGGTGAGGATCGAGATGGCCATTTGAGAGACTCCTGCGGGTTGTTTGCTGCGCCGTTCACCTCCTGATTCGCCCGGATCCGCAGTTCTTTAGAGGGGCGATCGCTCCCGGGCCCGATTGGCCCGCCCAATCGCATCAGCGCCGCGGGCTGAGCAGCGCGGTCAGCTTGGCGCCGACGAGCTGCGCGGCCTCGAGGACGTGGGAGCCCTGGGCCAGCTCGGTGGCGGCCGCGACCACGTCGACGTCGACCATGTCGCTGATGCGCGCGGCCAGGCGATCCTCGAGGGCGCCGCGGCCGAGGTCGGCCTCGCGTACCACCGAGGCCATGGCGCCGATCTCGGCGCGCGCGGCGCTGACCTGTTCGTTACCGTCGGTGAGCGCCGCGATCGCCAGGCTGATGTTGGGCCGATCGTTGGCGGCCAGGGCGGTCGCCAGCGCGCGCAGCGCCGGCAGGACGTCGATGCCGCTGGCGGCGGTGAGCGAGGTCCCGGCCAGGCTGGCGGCGCCGCGCGCGCCCTCGGAGGTCTCGACGTCGCGCACGCTGGCGTCGCCGACGTAGGCCCCGGTGGCGTCGAAGGGCGCGGTCGCGCTCAGGCTGCCGGCCAGGAGGTAGGCGCCGCTGGCGTCCTGGGTGTTGGCGGCCGACAGCGCCAGCTCGAACAGGCCATTGACGTGGGTCGCCAGCATGGCTCGCTGGATCGGTCCATAGCTGTCGTTGGCCGCCTGGATCGCGAGGGCCCGGCCCTCGGCGACGGCGTTGCCGATCGTGGTGAGCGCGCGCTCGGTCTCGGCGAGCTGATCGTTGGCCAACGCGAGGCCGTCGCCGCGACCGCGGCTGAGCGTCGCCCGCAGCTCGTCGCGGCGGGCCTGGGCCCAGGCCACCGGGTCGTCGGACGCGCGGCGCACCGCCCGGCCCGACGAGATCTGGTCGGCGAGGCGCGCGACGTCCTCTTGGGCCGCCGCCACGTTCTTGGCGTGGGTGGCCATCATGTGGTGTCCGGTGATGCGCATCGCGGGCTCCTTCGGGCCGCAGCTACAGGCGCTGCAGCAGATCGGACAGCAGGCCGTCGACGGTCGCGATGAAGCGGGTCATGGCCTCGGCGCCGTGCTGGAACTGCGCCAGGTTGGACAGCTCTTCGTCGATGTCGACGCCCGACAGCGCGGCGCGTAGGTCGCCCAGGTGATCGCTGATCAGGGTCGTGCGGTCGACCTCGGCCTTGGCCTCGGCGCCGCGTCGGCCGACCCGGCCGACGATGTCGATCGCGGCGTCGCCCAGGGTCTGGGTGCCGCCGCCGGCGACCCGCTGATCGCGCAGCCCGAGCATCGCCAGGGCGCCGGCGTTGTCGCCCGGGCCGGCGCCGGGGGTGGCGGTGGCCAGGCGGGTCGGGTCGGCGGCGACGCCGGGATCGACCGCGAAGTTGGCAGCGGCGCCGGCGGTGGCGGTCGGCGGCACGAACAGGTCGCGCCCGGAGACCCCGTCGGTGCCGGCGTGGGCGCGGTGGACGTTGTTCCAGGCGGTGGCGACGTCGACCGCGAGCTGATCGAGCGCGCCGGCGGCGGCCGCGCCGTCGCCGTCGCGGAAGGCCAGCTCGCCCGCCAGGCTGCCGCCGGTCAGGGAGGTGGTGACGTCGCGGCGGCTGCTGCCGTCGACCACCGTGAGCTGATGCCAGCCGGTGACCGGATCGGGGGTGGCCTCGAGGCGCGCCGAGCGCGTGCCGTCGACCAGGACCGCGCCGTCGGGCAGGGTCCAGTGGACGTGGCCGTCGCTGTCGATGCGGCCAGTGCCGCCGACCAGCTCGGCCAGCTTGCGGCCGGCCTGATCGCGCCGATCGGCGATCACCGGGTCGGGGGAGATCGCGTGCTGGCGGTTGAGCTCGGCCAGCTCGGCGGCGGCGGTGGTCACGGCGGTGGCTTGATCGCGGATGCGGGTGTCGGCCTCGGCCCGCGCCGCGGCGACCGCCTCGGCTCGCTCGCGAAAGCCGGCCGCGAGATCGGCGGCGGCGGCGATGGCCGCGGCCCGCACCAGCGAGTCGGACGGCATCGCCGCGACCCGCTCGAGGCCGGCCCACAGCGTGGCCAAGCGACGGTCGAGCGGTGGGCCGCCGCCGTCGAGGCGGGCCTCGAGATCGAGCATCGCCGGCGCGAAGGCCTGGGCCTGGGCCCGGCCAGCGTCGGACTCCCGCTCGCGCCGCGACAACAGCTCGTCGTGCCAGCGCTCGGGGCGACCGGTGCGCACGCCGCCCAACGTCGGGGGCCCGATCTCGGCGCGCAGATCGAGGCGCTGCCGCGAGTAGCCGGGGCTGTTGACGTTGGCGGCGTTGTTGCTGGCGACCGCGACGCCGGCGTGCTGGGCCGACAGGCCGGCGGCGCCGAGACCGAGCAGCGACAGCAAGGACGACATGGCGGCCTCCTTACAAGACCATCGTACGTAGGGGTTGAGTCGCTGCGTAGCAGCGGGCGTGGCGGTCGTAGCGCTCGTCGGGACCGTGCCCGAGCAGGGCGCCGACGCCCTCGGTGGTCGCGGCCAGGAGCGCCGCGTTGGCGGCCAGCTCGACCTTGGCTGCCACGATCATCCGGGCCTCGGCGGCGGTCGGCGCCAGCGGCGCGTGGGGCGTGAGCGCGGCCAGGATGGCCTCCTTGCGCTCGGTCAGCCCGCTGAGCGCGGCGACGTCGAGGTTGGCCAGGGCCTGGCGCTCGTCGGCGAGGACCGCGCGCAGCGCGACCAGCGCCTCGGCCAGCGGCGTCGACGGCGTGGGCGTCGACGTGGTCACCGCTCGCCCCCGCGCGCGACGTCGTCGTCGAGGATGCGCTCGGCGAGCTGGTCGAGGTCGACCTCGTACTCGCCGGCGGCGAGCAGCTCGCGGACCCGCGAGATCCGGGCCGCGACCTCGGGCTCGAGGGGGCTGGCGGCGGCGGCGGCGGTGGCCTCCTCACCCAGGCGAACCACGCTGGCCCCCTCGGCGGGGGTCCGGTTCGTCGCCACGGTGGTGCGGGGGCGGCCTTCGCTGATCGGGACGATCGTCGTCGGGTCAATGCGCATCGGGTTTCTCCAAGGAGGTGGTTCGGCCGTCCGCGGCGGGAGTTGAGGGGGGCGGCAGGGGCAGCGCCGGGCGGGGATCCACCGCGTGGCCGTCGCGCCGCAGCTCGAAGTGCAGGTGGGGGCCGGTCGACCGACCGGTCGAACCGACCGCGCCGATGGCCTGGCCGCGCGCGACCTGGGCCCCGACCTCGACCCCGATGGCCGACAGGTGGGCGTAGCGGGTCTCGCTGCCGTCGGCGTGGCGCAGCACGATGAGCTGGCCGTAGCCGCCGGCGTCGCCGGCCCGGACCACCGTGCCAGCGGCGGCCGCCACCACCGGGGTGCCGGTGGGCGCGGCCAGGTCGAGGCCGGTGTGGTAGCCGCCGGCGCCGTGGAGGGGATCGACCCGCGGGCCGAACCCCGACGACACCCGGCCGTGGACCGGCAACGCGAAGGCCGCTGGTGGTCCGGCCGCTGGCCGGCCCAGGGCGCGGTCGAACTCGTCGGCGTCGACGACGACCGACGGCTCGGCGCCGCTGCCGGGCTCGCCGGACAGCGCGGCGGCGAAGGTGTCGGCCAGGCCCAGGCCGGCGTTGGCCATCGCGTCGGCCAGGGCCTCGTCGAGCATCGACTGAAAGGTCTCGCCGGCGAAGCCGCCCGACAACATGCCCCCGGTCCCGCGGGTCTCGGACAGGAGCTGGCGCAAGAAGAACGCCTCGAGGCCGCGCCCGGCGCGGACCTCGTCGGGCTCATCGGCCCGCGCCGGCGTCACGCCGGGAGCGACGCCGTCGATCACAGGACCTCGACCTCGGCGCGCAGGGCGCCGGCGGCGCGCAGCGCGGCCAGGATGGCGATCAGATCGCGCGGCTTGACCCCGAGGCGGTTGAGCGCGGTCGTGAGCTCGCTCAGGGTCGCCGCCGCCGGCAAGGCGTGGAGGTCGCCGGCGACCTCGGTGACGATCGCCTCGGTGCGCGGCACCACCGTGGTCTTGCCGCGGCCCAGGGGGGCCGGCTGGCTGACCTCGGGTTGCTCGGAGATCTGGACGGTCAGGCCGCCGTAGGCGATCGCGACCGGTCGCAGCGCGACCTCGCCGCCGATCACGACGGTGCCGGTGCGCTCGTCGATCACGACGCGCGCCACCTGATCGGGCTCGACCGTCAGCGGCTCGATCGTGGCGATCAGGCCGGCGACGTCGCCGCGCCAGCGCTGGCCCAGCGGCACGATCACCGCGCCGGCGTCGCGGGCGGTGGCGGTGTCGGGGCCGAGGGCGGCGGTGATCGCGGCCGCGATCCGGACCGCGGTCGTGAAGTCGGGTTCGCGCAGGAGCAAGACCACCTCGCGCTTGGGCAGCGGCGTCGGGGCGGTGCCCTCGACGGTGGCGCCGCCCGGGATGCGAGCCGCGGCGACGTGGTTCTTGCGCTCGCTCGCGGCCCCGGCGTCGATCAGGAAGCCGCCGACCGCCAGCGGCCCCTGGGCCACCGCCCAGGTCTTCTGGTCGCCACCCTTGAGCGGCGTCGCCAGGAGGGTGCCGCCGGCCAGGCTCTTGGCCGAGCCGAACGACGACACCACGACGTCGATGGCCTGGCCGGGACGGGCGAACGGCGGCAGCTCGGCGGTGATCATGACCGCGGCCACGTTCTTGGCGCGCAGCTCCTCGGGCGCGATCGCGATGTCGAGGCGCTTGAGGGCCTTGGCCAGGGTGCGGCGGACGATCGGCGAGCTGGCGTCGTCGCCGGTCCCGGCCAGACCGACCACCAGGCCGTAGCCGGTGAGCTGGTTGGTCCGGACCCCGGCCACGGTGGTCAGGTCCTTGACCCGATCGGCGGTGGCGGTGCGGGCGGTGAGCGCCAGCGCGAGCGCCAGCGCGAGCGCGAACCATCGGGTCACCATGGCCAGATCCTCCCGAGCAGGCGACTGCCCCAGCCGCGCCGCTGTTGATCGGTGACGTCGCCGCGGCCGGTGTACTCGATCTCGGCGTCGGCGATCCGCGACGACGCGACGGTGTTGTCGGCGCTGATGTCGGCGACCCGGACGATGCCCGACAGGTACAGGTGGTGCTCCTCGGCGCCGACCATCACGACCTTGGTGCCCTCGACGTAGAGGTCGCCGTTGCCGAGCTCCTCGACGACCCGGACCGGCAAGGTCGCCGACAGCGTGCCGCGGCGGACGATCTGCCCGCTGCCGGCGAAGCCCATCTCCGACTCGGTGGCGAAGAGCTGGGCCGGGTCGACGTCGGGGTACTTGGCGGTCAACGCGGCGAGGATCCCGACCGCGGCCGGCATGCCGTAGGACGCCTTGTCGTCCTTGGCCAGCTTGGTCGCGGCGTCGCGGCTGGCGGCGTCGCGCTCGTCGATCCGGACCACCAGCACGTCGCCGACGTGGCGGGCGGTGTCGTCCTCGAACCAGCCGTCGCCGGCGAACAGGCTGCCGGCGGTCGGGGTCGGGCGCGCCGGATAGCGATCGGCGGCGAAGCTGCGGCGCTTGGCGCGGTACGGCGCGATGTGGGTGGTGCACGCGGACAGCGCGAGGCCGAACGCGAGCGCGGCGACGAGGCGGCGGGTCATGGTTCCTCCTCGAGGACCACCAGGTCCTCGGACCACAGGCGACCGTGGACGGTCGCGCCGGTGGTGAGCCGGACGTGCGCCAGCTCGCCCGGGCGGGCGCTGGCGACTAGGCGGCCGGTGGTGCGGAGCGTGATGGCGCCGGCCCGGCTCTCGACCGCGACCGCGCGATCGCGTGCGACCGGGGCCGGGCGGGCGACCGCGGCGCGGGCGATCGGAGCCCCGGCGGCGACCGCGGTGAGCACGGTCGCGCCGACCGCGTGGTCGGCCGGGGTCACGCCGGGCTGGCGCGGGCGGCGGATCACGACGACGTCGGTCGGGCCGATCCGAGCGCCGACCGCGAGGTCGCGGGTCGCGATCGGATGATCCTCGAGCGGGGCCAGGGTCACCGCGATCAACCCGACCGCGCGGCCGTCGGCGGTGACCCGGACGCTCGTCCGGCCGGCCCGCGGCGCCCGCGGCCACTCGACCGCGACCACCGATGGCGCCGGGTGGCGGCGCTCGATCCGGGCCGGGACGTGGACCGCGACCACCGCCAGCTCGGCCGGCAGCTCGTCGGTGGCGGCGGTGGCGATGGCGTCGGCCAGAGTCTCGGCGCCGGCCGGGCTGGCCGCCGCCAGGGCCGCGGTGACGAGGACGAGCGCGGCCCTCATCGGAGCTGCGCCGTCTGGCCGAGCATCTCGTCGGCCGCCTTGATCACGCGGGTGTTGACCTCGTAGGCGCGCTGCCCCGAGATCAGATCGATCATCTCCTCGACCACGCTGACGTTGGACAGCTCGAGGGTGCCGGCCGACAGCGAGCCGGCGCTGCCCTCGGCGGGGTTGCCGGTCACCGCCTCACCCGAGCTGGCGCTGGGGCGAAACAGGGTCCGGCCCATCGGCTCGAGCCCGGCCGGGTTGGCGAAGGTCGTGATCTGGAGCTGGCCGACCTCGACCGGCTCGGGGTCGCCGGGGATGCGGGCGGTGATCCGGCCGTCGTTGCCGATCGACACGCTGGTCGCCTCGGTGGGGATCGTGATCTCGCCGCCGACCGGGTAGCCGTCGGCGGTGACCATGCGCCCGGTGGCGTCGAGCTGGAACGCGCCGTTTCGGGTGTAGGCGGTGTCGCCCGACGGCAAGGTCACCGGGAAGTAGCCGGCGCCCTCGATCGCGACGTCGAGCGGATTGCCGGTCGTGCGCATCTCGCCCTGGCCGAGGAGGCGCTGGGTGGTGGCGACCCGGACGCCCAGCCCGACCTCGAGGGCGCTCGGTCCGCCCGGCCCCTCGGGGCCGCCGGCCGGTCGCATGGTCTGGTACATCAGGTCGGCGAACTCGGCCCGGCTCTTCTTGAAGCCCGCGGTCGAGACGTTGGCGATGTTGTTGGCGGTGACGTCCAGCTTGGTCTGCTGGGCCTCCATGCCCGAGGCTGCGGTGGTGAGCGCGCGCAACATGGGAACCTCCGATCAGGTGGGACCGCCGAGCTCGCGGGCGGCGCGGCTCTCGACGTCGTGGAAGCCTTGGATGAGGCGGAGCAGCGACTCGTAGGTCCGGGACACCCGGACCAGGTCGACCACGCCGCGGACGACGTTGACGTTGGCGCCCTCGAGGGAGCCCTGGATGACCTGGGGCAGGGGGCCGGCCTGGGGCGGGCCGGTGGCGACGAAGTTGCCGCCGCCGTCGTGGCGCAGCGCCCCGGGGGCGAACCGGGCCAGGGCGAGCTGCCCGACCGGGCCGAGCTCGGTCGAGATCGTGCCGTCCCGGGCGATGTCGATCGTCGTGGCCTCGGCCGGGATGGTCAGCGGTCCGCCGCCGACGCTGCGCACGGCGGCGCCGGTCGCGGTGCGCAGGACGCCCTCGGCGTCAGGGCGCAGCGCCCCGGCCCGGGTGTAGCGGACCCCGCCGGGGGCGTCGACCGCCAGGTAGCCGTCGCCCTCGAGCGCGACGTCGAAGGGCTCGCCGGTGCTGGTGATCGCACCCGGGATGCGATCGATCGTGGTGGTGTCGTCGGTGACCAGCGCGATGTCCGGCGACCGGACGCGACCCAGGGCCTCGCGGAAGCTGACCCGCTCGGCGCGGAAGCCGGTGGTGCCGGCGTTGGCGACGTTGTTGGCGGTGACGTCGAGGGCCATCGACTGCGCGACCGCGCCGGCGGTGGCGACGTAGATGCCGTCACCCATGGCGGGCCTCCGAGGCCGACGCCGGATTGGTGCTGGCGTTGGCGTTGGCGTTGGCGGTCCCGGCGCGGGCCGGGGTCGCCTCGATCGCGGTGCGCAGCCGGGCGATCGCGCGGCCGTGGAGCTGACACACCCGCGAGGTCGTGACGCCGAGGACCTCGGCGATCTCGTGGTAGGTCAGCTCGTCGTTGTAGTAGAGCGACAGGAGCAAGACGTCGCGCTGATCGAGCGTCTGAGCGCGGTGCGGATCCGCCCGACCACCTCGCGGCGCTCGCTGGCGCGGTGCGGCGAGTCGTCCGACGCGATCGGCGGCGGCTGATCGAGCTGGTCGAGCGAGCCCACGCTGACGTGGACCAGCCCCTCGAGCTCGTTGCGGTAGGTGTCGAGGGGCACGCCCAGGGCCTCGGCCACCTGCTCGTCGGACGGCGGGCCGCCCAGCCGACGCTCGAGGTCGCCGATCAGCGCGCCGATCTTGCGCGCCATCTGGCGGCTGCGGCGCGGCATGATGTCGCCGCGGCGCAGCTCGTCGAGGACCGCGCCGCGGATCCGCTTCTCGGCGAACACCAGGAACGGCTCGGCCCGGGTGTCGTCGTAGCGCTCGGCGGCCTCGGCCAGGCCGAGCATGCCGGCGGCGACCAGATCGTCTGGGGTGACCCAGTCGGGGCAGCGCCGCGCCACCCGCATCGAGATCCGCCGCGCGATCGCCAGGTGTTCGACGATCAGACGGTCGCGCTCGGCGGTCGAGCGTCGCGAAGCTTGGTTATAGGCCCTCATGGTTCGCCTCCGGTGACCGCGAGCTGCTGGTGCCAGAAGTCCTGGGCTGCCCGCAGTCGGTGGTCGGGGGTAGTGGCGCTATCGAGCGCGCGTGCGATCCGTCGCAGCGCGCGCGCGGCCGGCGCGTCGGGGTTGTGGTGGAGCAGCGGCACGCCGTCGCGCGCCGCCTCGGTGACCGCGGGATCGGCGGGCACGAACGGCAGCGGCACCAGCGTCAGATCGACGAAGCGGGTGACCAGATCGCACAGCCGGGCGACCACGCTCTCGGCCTGATCGCGGCTGGCCACTCGGTTGGGCACGACGTAGGCCGAGGTCAGGCCGGCGCGCAGCGCCAGCACCTTCAGGCAGGCGTAAGCGTCGGCCATCGACAGCGGCTCGGGGTTCACGACCACGACGACGTCGCGGGCGGCCCGGGTGAAGGCGAGCTGGTGGTGGCCGATGCCGGCGGCGATGTCGACCACCAGGGTGTCGTGGCGGCGCGCCAGCTCGCCGACCAGCTCGATCGAGCGCGCGCGGGCGGCCGCGCCCATGGTCGCGAGGTCGAAGTTGCCGTTCATCGCCGGCAAGAGCTCGATGCCGTGGGCCCGCATGAGCACGTCCTCGAGGGGCGCCCCGGCCAACAGATCGGCCAGGCTGCGCGACGGCGCGACCCCGAGCAGGAGGTTGAGGTCGGCCATGCCGAGGTCGCCGTCGACCAGGAGGGTGCGGGCGCCGTCGATGGAGTAGGCGGTGGCCAGGCCGACGGCGATCGTGCTCTTGCCGACGCCGCCCTTGCCGCCGGTGACGGCGATCGCGCGCTCGCGGCGCGGCGCGGTGGCATCGCCCTGGCCGCGGACCAGGCGGAGCGACGCGGCTTGATCTTGGGTCGCCATGTCAGGCCGCCACCGCGTTGGGGGTGAGGCCGACCTTGGCCAGGGTGGCCAGGCCGGGCGCGGTCGCCAGCTCGAGGTCCTCGGGCACCGCCTGCCCGGTGGTGATCCAGGTGACCGGCAGGCCGAGGCGCTGGGGCGCCGCGATCAGCTCGGGCGCCGGGCCGCACTCGTCGACCTTGGTGAACAACAGGCGGCGGATGCCGAGGCCGCGGTAGCGCTGGTGCAGCTCGTCGATCCGCTCGCCCGAGGTCGCGGCCGCCACCGTCAGGTGGACCTCGACCTCGCCCAGGCCGGGCATGGCCGCGGCCAGGGCGTCGTGGGCGGCGCGATCGCGCGGGCTCTTGCCGGCGGTGTCGATCAGCGTCAGGTCGTAGTCGGCCAGGCTGGTCAGGCAGTCGGCGAGCTGGGCCGGGGCCTCGACGATCTCGAGCGGGACGCCGATCAGGTCGGCGAAGGTCCGGATCTGATCGATGCCGCCGACGCGGTAGTTGTCCATCGTCACCACCGCGACCCGCCGGCCCTCGACCAGCGCGGCGCGGGCCGCCAGCTTGGCGATCGTGGTGGTCTTGCCGACGCCGGTCGGGCCGACCAGCATGACCGCGCGGGCGGTCGAGCTGGCGACCAGGCCGCGGCTGCCGGTGCGCGGGCCCGGGGTCTCGGCCGGGCCGGCCGCGGCGACGCCGCTGCGGAGCTGCTCGACCGCGCGACGCAGCGCGGTCAGCTCCTCGCGCAGCTCGGCCGAGCCGGTGCCGCGCTCGTCAGCCCGGGCCCGGACCAGGGCGCGCAGCGACCGCAGCTCGGCGCGCAGCGGCGCGACCACGCGCTCGACCTCGCCGTCGTCGAGGGTCGGGCGGGCCGCCCAGGCCGGGCGCGGCGCCGGGGTCGGCGTCGGCTCGGCCGGCGCGTCGTCGCCGCTCTCGATCGCCGCGGCGATCTCGTAGCCCGAGCCGAGCAGGCCCCGGCGGATCTGGCGGGTCGAGACCACCACGGCCTGGTCGCCGAGTTCGGCCTTGACCTTGGCCAGGGCCTCGCGCATCGACGCGCCCTCGAACTTGAGGATCTTCATGCTGCCTCCAGGGCGGAGATGACTCCGCGGGTGACGAACGGAACCGCGGGGTCGACCTCGCGGAAGGACAAGACGGCCAGGCCGGGGGCGTGGCGGGCGGCCAGGCCGGCCACCGCGCGACGCAGGTCAGGGGCGACCACGACGACCGGCGGCTCGTCGTGGCGGGTCAGGTCGCGCGCGCTCGCGGCCAGCTCGTCGGTCAGGCGGGCCAGGGCCCGGGCGTTGCGCCCGGCCGGCTCGCGCAGGAGCTGCTCGGCGCGCGGGTCGAGCACCAGCGGGCGGAGCGCGCCGTCGCTGGCCAGGTGCGTGCGGGTGATGCGGCGACCCATGCGCTGGCGGACCAGCTCGGTCAGCTCGTCGGTCGACTTGATCGCGCCGGCGTGGTCGGCCAGGGTCTCGAGGATGGTCCGCAGGTCGCGGATCGAGACGCCCTCGCGCAAGAGGTTGCGCAGGACCTTGATCACGTCGCCGGTCGACAACAGGTGCGGGATCAGCTCCTCGACCAGCTTGCCGTCGGTCTTGCCGACGATCTCGAGCAGCTCCTGGGCCTCGCGGCGGCCGATCAGCTCGTGGGCGTGGCGCCGGATCAGCTCGGCCAGGTGGGTGGCGACGACGGCGGCCGGGTCGACGACGGTGGCGCCCGCGGCCTCGGCCCGGGCGCGCTCGGTGGTGGCGATCCACTTGGCCGGCAGCCCGAAGGTCGGCTCGGTGGTGGTCTCGCCGGCGATGCCGTTGGTCGCGGTGCCGGTCGGGTCGAGCGCGAGCAGGCGATGGGCCGCGACCTTGCCCTCGGCGATCGTCACGCCCGACAGCAGCACCCGGTAGGCGCCGGGGGCGAGCCGCAGGTCGTCGCGGATGTGGATCGGCGGCACCAAGAGGCCGAGCTCGCTGGCGAGCTGCTTGCGCAGGGTCGCGATCCGCCGCAAGAGCTCGCCGTTCTTGCCGGCGTCGACCATGCCCAGGAGATCGAGGCCGACCTCCATCGCCAGGAGCTCGACCGGCAGCGCGGCCTCGAGGTCGGCCTTGCCCGCCGACGGGGACGGCGCGCCGCCCGGGGTCGCCGCAGCGCCGGCGCGGGCCGGAGCCTCGGCGTCGTCGGCGGCCGGGCCGGCGTCGGTGCGGCGGCGGCCCATCCAGGCCAGGCCGGCGGCGCCCGACAGGAACAGGAGGTGCGGCATGCCCGGCACCAGGCCGATCACCGCGAGGAGCGCGGCGGTGGCCATGAGCGGCCGGCGCCGACGCAGGAGCTGCTGGGTCAGCGCGACCCCGAGCTCGCGGTCGTCGGACCGGGTGATCAGGAGGGCCGCGCCGGTCGACACCAGGAGCGCCGGGATCTGCGACACCAGGCCGTCGCCGATCGACAGGATCGTGAAGGTCCGGGCGGCGTCGCCGAACGACATGTCGCGCTGGGCGACGCCGATGATGATGCCGCCGACGACGTTGATCGCGAGGATGAGCAGGCCGGCGACCGCGTCGCCGCGGACGAACTTCGAGGCGCCGTCCATCGCGCCGTGGAAGTCGGCCTCGCGCTGGATCTGGCCGCGGCGCTCGCGCGCGGTGCGCTCGTCGATGAGGCCAGCGCCCAGATCGGCGTCGATCGCCATCTGCTTGCCGGGCATCGAGTCGAGGGTGAAGCGGGCCGCGACCTCGGAGATGCGCTCGGCGCCCTTGGTGATGACGACGAAGTTGACGATCACCAGGATCAAAAAGATGATCGCGCCGACGACGAAATCGCCGCCGATCGCGAACGTGCCGAACGCCGCGATCACCGCGCCGGCCGCGTGGTCGCCCTCACCGCCGTGGGTCAGGATCAACCGCGTCGAGGCGACGTTGAGCGCCAGGCGGAACAGGGTCACGAACAGGAGCAGGGCCGGGAACGCCGAGAAGTCGGTGGGCCGCTCGACGTAGAACGCGACCAGGAAGGTCAGGGCCGCCAGGCACAGCGCGGCGGCCAGGAGCAGATCGAACAAGAGCGGCGGCAGCGGCGCGACGGTCACGGCCAGCACGCCGACCAGGGCCGCGGCCATGGTCCAGTCGCTGCGCCCGGCGGCGCGGTTGGCGATCACGACGGCCTCCCGGCGGCCCGACGGCGCAGGCGGTAGACGTAGGCCAGGACCTCGGCGACGGCGTGGTACAGCGCCGACGGGACCTCGCGGCCTTCGGGCACGAGCTTCCACAGCGCGCGGGCCAGCGGCGGCCGGCTGACCACCGGGACGCCGGCGGCGCGGGCGGCCTCGCGGATGCGGCCGGCCAGCTCGTCGGTGCCCTTGGCGGTCACGCGCGGCGCGCCGCCGTCCTCGGCGCGGTAGCGCAGGGCCACCGCGTAGTGGGTCGGGTTGACGAGGATGACGTCGGC
>Ga0075163_10003836_pt1 | contig 20172 bp, 16 predicted proteins | sample JI1023141ADNA_FD_71478 | JGI IMG/M metagenome (GOLD analysis project Ga0075163, IMG submission 71478) | Wastewater effluent complex algal communities from Wisconsin, to seasonally profile nutrient transformation and Carbon sequestration -... | ecosystem: Engineered > WWTP > Effluent > Algae... | reverse complement strand
AGGACAAGGAGACGAAGATCGTCGAGGTGCTCCTCGCGTCCGCGACCGCGGACGAGCTGATGGCGGGCAAGCTCGTCGGCCTCGGCGCCGCGGGCCTGGTGCAGTTCGGCATCTGGGCGATGCTCGGCGGCGGCGCGAGCCGCTTCGTGCTCGCCGCGATCCCGCACGCGGACCTGCACTGGCCGTCGCAGGCGATCGCGATCCTCCCCGTCTTCTTCTTCCTCGGCTACGGCTTCCTCGGAAGCGTGATGCTCGCGACCGGCGCCTTCGGCTCGAGCGCGGCCGAGAGCCAGAAGCTCACGCTCGGCTGGGTGCTCGCCTCGGTCCTGCCGCTGCTCGTCCTGCCGACCTTCCTCGACGCGCCGCACGGCATGCTCGCGCGCGTCTTCTCGTTCATCCCGTTCACCGCGCCGATCACGATCGTGATCCGGGTCGCGGTGGATCCGACGAACATCGCGTGGTGGGAGATCGCGGCCGTGGCCGCGGAGCTGGTGATCGCGACCGGATTCGCGATCGTGCTCGGCGGACGGCTGTTCCGGGTGGGGCTGTTGATGTCGGGGTCGCTGCCGGGGGTGCGGGCGATTTGGGAGCAGGTGCGGAGGCCGTAGGGGGTGTTCCGGAGGCGGATCTCGCTGCTAGGAAGTCGTCTGGCGGGGATTTTGCTCATCCGGTGGCACGCATGACAGCGTCCGATTGCAAGGTTGCGTAGCGTCCCATTGAGACCTTCGGCGCCGCGCGAAAGAGCATGGATTGACCCGCGCCCGTCGCGCGAGGTAGTCGCTCTCGATGCGATCTCGCTTTGTCTCCTTCGCCGCACTCATGGCCGTCGCCGGCTGCTCGCACGCGTCGACGACGCATGCGCCGAGCTCGGCCTCGCCCGCGGCGATCCGCGACGAAGCGATGGCGCGCCGTGTCGAACTCGGACCGCTCGACGAACCGCTCGGGGATCCGGACGCCGAGCGGAGTCGGCTGCGCGCGTTCCTCGCCGATCCGACGGTCGGGGGGGAGCTTCGGCTCGCTGCGCGCGGTCGACTCGAGGCGATCCACTCGGCGGCGCTCGCGGATGAGCAGGTCGATCACGGGGCGGCGCTCACGCGGTTCCGGGAAGACCTTCCGCAGCTCCTCGTGGTCTCCGAGCCGGACGAGAATTCGGGCGCCGAGGGCTGGGTCACCGAACACTTCGAATCATTCGTCGCGAAGGACCCGGAGCTCTACGCCCACGCCCCCGAGGCGGTCGCGCGCGCCCTAGCGTCGATGGACGAACGTTCTGCGTGGGGCGAGGAATTCGGCGATCCCTCTCCCGCGGACGAATCGATCCGTCGATTCGCCGCGACGCTTCCTCCGCCACTCCGCGCGCGTGCTGCGGCCGTCGGCGTGATCCGCGACCTCTCGGTGTTCGAGGACGCGTCCATCGCACGTCTCGGCGAACCGGAGTGGTCGACGCTCGTCGCGCTGCTCGACCGCGCTCTCGACGCGGGGGCGCTCGAACGCGCGAAGCTCGTCGCCGAGCGACTGGTCGCGATCGAACCGTCGGCGTTCGATGCGCGCATCGCGCTCGCCGCGCTCTCGCGCCGCCTGCCCGTGCATCTGCGGATGGCCCACGACGGATCGCGTGACGCCCGGGACCTGGTGCGTCTCGCGTTCGACCTTCGATGGGACCAAGCAGATCATCCGGTCGAGCGCCTCGAGATCATGCGCCTCGCGAGCGGCGACGTCTTCGACGTGAAACGCCTCCTGCTGCCGCTCACGAACTCGGGTGACGAGGACGTCCGCGCGATCGCCGTGGACTACCTCGCCGCGCTCGACGCTCCGGAAGCGTCGGGCGAGGACGACGCCGGCGCACGGGAGGCCGCGCTCGAGGCGGTGCGGCGCGAGCGGGACGACTGCCGCGACGTCTACGCGAGGCCGTGGAACGCGCCGGAGCATTGCCTTACGGACGACCGGATCGACCACGTGCTCGAGCGTCTCGCGTCCGTCCCGCTCCCGTCGGCGCGGCGCGCGCTCGCCTGGCTCGAGTCGATCGAGGCGAGCGATCTGCGGTTCCGTCCGAAGTACACGGAGCTCCGGATCGAGCTCGCGATCGCGAACGGCGACTTCGACCTGGCGGATAGGTTCCTCGCCGAACGCGGGCGTCTCCTCTCTTCCGGGGTGCGCGTCCTCCTGCGCCTGCGTGTTCTCGATGCGAGGCGCGGCGAGGACGCGACGGATCGCGCCGACGGCTTCGAGGGTATGGTCGATCTCGTCGCGCGGAACGCCCTCGTGCGTGTGTTCGGGCGCGCGTGGCAGGCGATGAGCTCGTCGCATTGCGGGCTGCCCGAGGACCTGAGGGAGGCCGAGCCCGCGATCGCGAGCGCGGAGGTCGCCTTCGTGACGGACGTGACGGATCCGAGGAATGCGTCGGTCGCTCGGCTCGAGAACGTCGCGACGCTCGTGGATCGACGAGACGCGCCGTACGTCTACGCGCTCGTCCTCGCGACCGCGGCGAACGCCGGCGACTTCGAGCGCGTTCGCTCGCTGGAGCGAGGGATCCACGCGCTCGCGCCGGACTCGTTCGTCGATCTCCTCGCCGCGTTCACCCGCGCGCTCGCCGACCGGGACCTTCCGGCGACGGAGGGCGTCCTGCGCCGCGTGCGTCTCGTCGCTCCGGAGACGGAATGGCCGAGAACACTCGAGGATCCGCTGAGGGACCTGCGCCCCGATGCCCAGGCGGACACGTCCGACGTAGACGGCTGCGACGACTGCGAGAGCGGGGAAGACACGGAGGAAGGAGGCGATGCCCTCGAGACGCGACTCTCGGCGTTCGGCGCCTCCGAGCTCGACACGCTGCTCGCGCGCGAGAGCCTGTCCCACGCCGACGACTACGAGCCGCCGAGGTCGACGCAGGCGCGGGTCGATCGGTTCCTCGGCGGGAACGGGCGCGGACCCGGGGCGCTCGCGATTCGATGCTACGTGGGCGCGGCTCTGGTCGACCACGCGTGGCGGTACGGCGTCCCGAGCGACCCTCCGGGCAACTACGTGGACCGGATGGAGGACCGAGAGTCGGTCGCTCGGCGCGCGGTCGACGTGTGCGCGCGTGCGGTCGCGCAGCACTCGGACGACGTCCTGCTCGCGTCGTGGGCTCGAGCGGTGCTCGGCGCGGACACACTCGATGAGGCCGCGAAGCGGGCGTTCCTCCGAGCGACCGAGTCATCGACGCTCCCGGCCGTCTTGATCGCGCGCATTCGTATCGTCCACGAACTCGAACGGGCGCCGAACGACGTCTTCGAAGCGATCGGGCGGTACCTGTCGCTGCACGGGCTCGACGATCTCTCTCGATGGACCTCGATCTTCCGGATCCCGACGCTCACGCGCGAGATGAACGTCGCATCGCTCTATTTCGGATTCGAAGGAGTGAACGGGGAACTCTTCCGCGGCGAATACGAGCGCGTGCTCGCACGCGGCGTCGAAGATTCGTTCGGGGGCTTCCTCGCGTCGGATGCGGTCGCACATCGACTCGACGACGCTGGGGTCCGCGAGTTCGTCGCCTTCCACATGGGGTCGACCTACGCTCGCTACCATTGGGACGGCCACGCGGCGACGGACTTCCTCGACCGGCATCCGGAGTCTCTCTCTGCCCAGCTCTTCTTCCTCCAGTTCGTCGCGACGCAACCTCAGGAGTCGTGCCCGTCCCGCGAGCGTTGCCTCGGGATCGCGAGCGCCGCCCTGGCCGCAGCGAATCGGCCGGTGGTGGTGGCCGTGGTCGCCCGCGCGCTTCTCGGCCTGGGCGATCGCGACCGCGCGAGGAGCGCGGTGGTCCAGGCGCTCGCGGCGAACCCGGACGACGAGATGCTGCGGCACCTGCTCGAGGAGGACTGCCGCTGATCCGCGGGGATCGCGCGATGCGAATTCCGAAGCCGTCCGTTCGATCCGCCGATTCCGTGATGGAATGTTGATGGTTCGACGATCGAGATTCCATCACGGGAAGCAGCCCGGCGATGCCCTCGTCACCCGAAGTGGGCACGGGCACGGATCCCTTGCTACCCGGGAAAGGACGAACCGACCGATTCACCCGCTCGACGGAGGTCTCCATGCCGAATCCGATCCCGACGCCGCACCACGCCTCGCACCCTGAGGTCGCGATGCCTTGGGCCTCCGGCTTCGTGCTCCTGGGAGTCGTGCTCTCGGTGCTCCTCGCACTCCGGGTGCTCCTCCAGTAGCCCCCGCTCGGACGAATCGTCAGCCCGCGCCGCGCGCGTCGTCGTAGCGCAGCCTGTACCCGTGCCCGGTCACCGTCTGCAGGACGGCCGCGTGTTCGCCGAGCTCCTTCAGACCGGAGCGCGCGATGCGGCCTTCATGCCGCGTCGCGCGCGCGGCATGTACCGCAGCGACTCGGGGACGAAACGGAAGCCGAAGCGGACCGCTCTGGCGAAGCGGCGCAGCGCGCGCTCGTCGCTCTCGTCGAACGCGAGGCCGAGCTTCTCGCGGGCGCGCGGGGGCAGCGTGACGCGGGTGAGGAAGAGCGATCCGTCGATCACGACCGGATGCAGCAGATCCCAGATCGGCCCCTTCAGGAACGGGTACGGCGCGGGGAGCTTCCGCTTCGGCTTCGACGCGGAGATGCGCGCGACCTTCGTCGCCTCGAGCACGTTCTCGATCGTGTCGTCCCAATATCGCTCGAATGCCGCGTAGTCGGCCGGCACCGGCACCATCGTCATGCGGTAGCGCGCGTACCAGGTGATCGACTCGCGGTAGAGCTGTTCCTTCTCGGCGCGCGTGAGCGGTTCGCCGAAGAGCTCCTGCGCCGCGATCTGACCTTCGAAGAACGTCGCGTGGGCCCAGTAGTACGTCTTCGGATCGAGGGCGTGGTAGCGGCGGCCCTCGGTGTCCGTGCCCTCGATCTTCTTGTGGAAGTCGCGGACCTCGGAGCCGGTGGACGTCGGCGCGACGTCGTAGACGACGCCGAGAATCGGGCCCGCCGAACGGAGCAGGCGGTTCCACGGGTTCGCGAAGAAATCCGAATGGTCCACGAGCCCGGCCGAGATCCCGGGATGCATCGACTGGAGCATCCCGGCGCGCGTCGCGAGGAAGACGTTGCGGACGTCGCCGAGGTACTTCCAGGTCAGCGAGCCGGGGCCGAGCGGGGCGCCGCCTTCGGGCACTCCGTCTCCTCGCACGCGCGTCCTCGATTCGCCGTCTGCCATGGTCGCCTCATTCTGACTGGTGAGTATGTCAAGATATGGTGTTGACTTGCTCACGTGTCAACATGCGCTCGATGACCGGTCCGAAGAGGAGCTATCGCGGCGTCGCCCCGGACGTGCGACTCGCCGAACGCCGCGCGCGGCTCCTCGAGGCAGGGCTCGACGTCATCGGCGAGGTCGGCATCCCCGCGCTCACGATGTCGCTCGTCATCCAGCGGGCCGACCTCACCGAGCGCTATTTCTACGAGCACTTCGCCGACCGCCACGCGTTCCTCGTGGTCCTCTTCGAGGACCGTCTCGCGTTCCTCGACCGACGCTTCCTCGAGGCGCTCGCCGACACCCCGCCCGATCTCGAGCGCCGCAGCCGCGCCGCCGCCGGCGCGCTCGTCGACACGCTCACCGGCGATCGACGGCTCGCGAGGCTCTTCGCCGAGTCGGCGGGCAACGAGCTCCTCCGTTCGGCGCGCTCGAAGGCGCTCGCGCGCTATGCGGCCGCGCTGGCGATCCAAATCCGTCAGCTCGTCGGCATCGACGCGCGGAGGCACCGCGGACGCCTGCGCGTCAGTACCCGCATGATCGTCGGCGGCCTCGCCGAGGCGCTCGTCGGCTGGCTCGACGGCACCCTCGACGAATCGAAGGAGCGGATCGTCGACGAATGCACCCGGCTCTGCGTCGCGTGCGCCGCCGGGCTCGACTGACGCCGCTCAGGGCAGGAGCGTCGCGTGCGTCCGGCCGGACTGCCGGACGCGCACGCGGATCGTCTGCGGCGCGGTGTTCGGCGCGCCCGGGACCGTCACCGTCGCTTCCATCACGAGGCCGTGCTCGGCGGTGGGCGCGATCGAGGCGGCGGGATCCGTCGGCAGTGCTCCGGAGAAGGTGACGGTCATCGTCGCGTTCGCGAGCGTCGCGCCCGGGGGTAGATCGGGCATCTGCGAGACCTGTCCCGAGATCGTCGAGGTGACCATCGCGCAGGGAAGCGCGTCGACCGTCCGGAGCGCGACGAGTCGTACTTCGCCACGCAGGTCTGCGTGGACCCCGGTCTTGGTCGCGAGGTCCGCTTCGGCGAGCGCTTCGGCGATGCTCCACCGCTCGCCCACACGGCGCGGTCGATCGGCGGCGAGGATCGCGTCCTCCGCCGAGTCGCTCGCGGATCCCGAGGTCACGGTCTCGAGCGACGCGACGATCTCGGGCGCGACAGGCGTCGTGCCCGAGAGCCAGACCGGATCGCCGCCGGGAGCGGTCGCGCGTTCGAGCGTGAGCACCGCGCCTGCCGCGATCGGGGTCGAGGTCACGTCGCCGAGTCGGACGCTGAACGATTCGATCGTCAGCTCCGAGCGGAGCGCGGTGCCCCCGGCGGTGACCGTGAGCACGCGCTCGACCGCGCGCATCGACACGACGCGGTCCTCGGTCTCGACCGCCTCCCATCGTCGACCGACGCGTCGTTCGACCGTCTGGTGCTTCTCGCCATCGCTCTCGATCCGCCGCCTCGTCCCGACGGTGAGCGGTCGATGGAAACGGAGCGCATAGGTCGCGCCGCGTTGGGCGGCGGTCCAATCGACGCCGAGGCCGAGGCTGGTGCCGAGCGTCGCGACGGCGAGCGTGAGGTGGAGCAGGGGTCTCATGCGGCAGGAGCGTACCACCTCGGCCTGCGGGATCGCGCGGCGGCCTAGGGCCACGCAGAAGCGATCGCGATCCGATACGGATCGGTTCCGGTGACGAAGTCGTCGGCCGAATACGCGACCGGGAGATCGGGCAGCAGCCCGTGACCGTCGGCGCAACCGCTCACCGAGACGTGCTCGATCCGGATCAGCGACATCGCGACGCCGACCCGGAACACGGGCGAGGTGTAGGAGACCGGCAGCTCGCCGACGTGTCCCACGCAGCCCCCGCCGATCTCTTCGCCGACGAGGATCGCGTCGGGCCGGACGCTGCGGACGGCGAGCACGAGTTCGTTCGCGGCGGAGTCGGTGGCGCCGTCGACGAAGAGCGCGAGCGCGGCCGTGATGCGCGGCGATTCCGGCGTCATCCGTGGGGCCAGCGGATCGCCGGAGAGCCGATGGACGCCCGACGATTCGTCTCGCGGATACGCGTCGAGTCGATCGAGCGAGCTCCCGAAGAGTGGCGCCACCGCGGCACGGTGCTCCGGAGGGATCGCGAGGATTCGGACGGCGCTGCTCGACCATTGGACGTAGTCGACGTCGACGAGGTGGTTCGCGAGCGCGATCCCGAGCGTGCGGTATCCGCCTTCGTTTCCTCGGAGATCGAGGATCAATCGAGTGCAGGTCACCGCGTCCGCGACGATCGTGTCGAGGCGCGCCTCGTAGTCGTCCGTGTCCGCGACGCCGAAGGTCGGCAGGCGCAGGTGGCAGGTCGCTCCGTCGATCCGCTCGAGCCGCTCGAGGGTAGGCCACGGGAGTTCGCTCGTCCGTCCGAGCATCCGCGACGAACGGCGCTGAGCGCCGAGTCCGACGTAGGCGTCGCGTGAGATGCCGGACGACGTCGCGGTCTCCACCGTTCCGTCGGACGAACGAAGCGTGATCGCGTAGCTCGGCGCCATGCCGAAGGCGAGATGGTAGAGCGGGACGAATCCGTCCTCGACCGCGCGCCGCCGGGCGGCGTCGTTCACCCCGTCGTGGATCGCGAGACCGGAGAGCGCCTCGAGAATCGCCTCGATGGGTCGCCCGTCGATCACTTCGATCGTCGTCCCGACTGCGAGCGGTGCGATCGACGCGTCGACGAAGACCTCGTCGCCGACGCGCGCGACGACGAACGGCAGGAACGAGACCGCGCCCTCGTACCCGGGCTGGAAGGCGGGCTGTGCGACCGCCATGTGCGAATCGTGGAGCGACGCGGCGACGCGCTGGAACGCACGACCGACGGTGAGGTCCGACGGCGACTCGTCGGCCCGCAGACGCGTCGCTTCTTCCGTGACCAACGCGCCCCACGCGTCCGCGGTGACGAAGCGGAACGGGTCCGGATGCGCGACGACGACGAACGACGCGAACGCCTCGAGTTCGTCGCCCGCGGTCGCGCCCGTGCGCGGCGCCTCGAGGGCGACTCGAGCGCATCCTCCGAGGAGAGCGACCGCGGCGACGACGGATGCGGCCCGACGCATCGGCGAAGACTAGACCCGCGGGATCGGGAGCGGATCCGGGAGCGCGAGCTCCGCCACCGGCTTCGGATCGCTCGTGGCGACGCTGATGTGGACGATCTTCTTCTCGGCGAAGTCGATGTGCATCACCGTGGGATCGTCGCCGCTCAGCGTGCCCGCGTTCAGCGTGACGAGGCCCGGGAACGCTCGCGCCATCCGCTCGTGGGTATGGCCACCGAGGTGGAACGTGACCTCGGGGTCGAGCATCAGCTCACGCAGCCGCGGGATCGCCTGGAGCGCATAGCCGCGGGTGTCGGTGCGGAGCTCGGCCATGTCGTCGTCGTCGACGCCGTGGGCGAGTCGGAGGTTGCCGAGCGGCGTCGCGAAGTCGAGCGTCGTCGGCCACGCGCTGATCGTCGCGCGCAGCGGGCCCGACACGGACGGGGTCGCGTGGGGCAGGCTGCGCATCTCGCCTGCGAGCAACCATCGTTCGTGGTTGCCCTTGATGACGTACGCCGTCTCGGCCTCGAGCGCCGCGACGCAGCGCTCGAGATCGCCCGGTCCGTCCACGACGTCGCCGACGCACAGGATCGCGTCGACGCCGAGCTTCTTCAGCACGGAGAGTCCGCGTTCCAGGCGCTCGTCCTCGACGTGAACGTCGCCGACGACGCCGATGCGGACCACGTTCGGGAGTCCGTTCGTCACTCGTTTCGAGCCTATCAGTAGACGTTCCGGGGCAGGAAGCAAACTCGGACCCCGCGATGCGCTCATGACGCGCCGCGCCATGCAGAGATGTCCACTCCGCGAACGGGCGTCGGGAGCTTCGTTCGTGGTATGACACGCCCAGTGGCGGTCACCGAGTCCGAGCGCGTGAACCTGCCCGTTTTCCGGGGGCGGACGGGCACTTTCGAGTCGTGGATGATCCTCCTCTTCGAGCCGAAGAGGAGACGCGGCTATTGGCTTCGCTACGAGGTCGTCGTCCCGACGGTGGACACGCTCCCGGCGGCCTCCGGCATCCTCGCGATCCACGTCTTCGACGCGGATTCGAACCAGCCGATCCGCTTCGCGAAGCGCATCGTCCCGCTCGAGAAGGTCGGCTTCGGACCGGAGACGCGCTTCCACGTGCGCTTCGATGAAGCCGAGATGGGCCACGGCTTCGCGCGCGGTTCCGCCGGCACGGGCGAGGACGAGATCCGCTGGAACCTCCGGTTCACGACGCAGCGCGAGCCCTCCGAACGGACGCCGTCGCTGCTCCGTCACCTGCCGCTACCGAACCATCGCGAGCATCCTCACACGGAAGTGCGGTTCGACGGGACGATCGAACTCGACGGCGAGTCCGAGGAGATCCGCTGGGCGGTCGGCTCACAGCTCCACGCCTACGGCGAGCGACGGGTCGAAGAGCGCCGCTGGGTCTACGTGCCCGAGCTCGCGGGCGACGAACGCGCGGCGCTCGAGCTCGTGCAGACCCGACTCGAGAAGAAGGTACTCGGGCTGCCTGCGCCTGCGTTCGCTTCGCTCTGGCTCAAGACCGCGTCCGAAGAGCTGGATCTCACCGAACTCCGCGACGGATGGATGCATCGCGTCGACTCGCTCTCCACCGGAAGCATCCACGCGCGCTCGATCTCCGCGAACCGAGCGGTCGTCGTGCACGCGCACGCGCCCCAGGCGACGCTCGCGGCGCACCGGATCCTCGATCCGGACGGACGCGATCGCTACGTCGCCAAGAGCGCGGTCGCGGACGTCACCGTCGAGATCTTCGAGCGACCGTCGCGGTTCGGTCGCTTCCGGCCGAAGCAGCTGCTCACCGCCCGCGGCTCCGCCGCGATGGAGATCCTGAGCAGCGAGCCGGCGTCGGACATCGCGTACTGCGACTTCGCCGATCCGCGCCTGCCCGCGCGCGCGAGCCGCGAGTCGCAGCGTGCGCCGAGCACGCCCTCCGTCCGAGGGCGCTTCGAATCGTTCCCGGAAGACGCCCACGCGATCTACGCCGCGAGCTTCTCGTACCCGACGGACGGCGAAGAGGTCGCGCCGCAGCACGGCGACGAGAAGCCGGTGCTGCTCGCGAAGAGCTACAAATCCTTGCTCGCGCGCGGTGAGGTCGTGCGCATGCCGGAGAGCCGCACGATCGTCGACTCGCTCCTCACGATCGAGCCCGAGCTCGGTAAGGTGCTCGGTTCGCGCTACGCGTTCCTGCCCGCGCTCCTCGACTACGAGGTCGAACTCGGGCTCGTCGTGCTCGAACGGATCACGCAGGCCGAGCTCGACGATCCCGGCTTCCTGCCGCGCATCGGTTGGTTCGTCGCGAACGATCTCACCGCGCGCGTGTGTCAGCTCTTCGGTCACGGACAATCCGATCCGCGCCCGTATTGGGAGCTCGGCAAGAGCTTCGCCGGCTTCTGTCCGGTGTCGCCGACGGTCTTCGTGCCGGACCGGATCCGTCTCGACACCTGGCCCGACATCTCGCTCCGCACGATCGTGAACGGCCAGGTCCGCCAGCAGGCGAACACCCAGGAGATCGTGCACACGCCGCGCGAGTTCCTGCGCGCGTCGGTGCGGCGCCGCGGCGTGCTCGAACCGGGCGTCGTCATCCTCACCGGCAGCCCGACCGGCGTCGCGTTCCGGGTGCCGTCGTGGCGACGCGCGATCGAGGACCGGCTCCTCGATCGCTTCGGCAAGCTCGAGGCCGCGTTCGGACTCTACCTCGAAAGCCCCGACTTCCTCCGTCCCGGCGACCGGGTCACGGTCGACGCGGGCTTCCTCGGTTCCCGCGAAGTATTCATCGGCTAGGAGGCAGGAATGATCTATCGGCTCGGCGGAAGGACGCCCGAGGTAGGAGACGAAGCCTGGGTCGCGCCGAGCGCGACGGTGCTCGGCTCGGTGGTGCTCGGCGCGCGTTCGAGCGTCTGGTTCGGCGCGACGATCCGCGGCGACAACGACCTGATCACGGTCGGCGAGGAGTCGAACGTCCAAGACGGAGCCGTGCTCCACACCGACCCGGGGATCGAGCTCACGATCGGCAGGGGCGTGACGATCGGCCATCAGGCGATGCTCCACGGCTGCACCGTCGGCGAGTACTCGCTCATCGGCATCCACTCGATCGTCCTCAACCGAGCGAAGATCGGCCGCTTCTGCATCATCGGCGCGAACGCGCTGATCACCGAGGGCAAGGAGATCCCTGACTACTCGGTCGTGATGGGCTCGCCCGGCAAGGTCGTGAAGACGCTCGGCCCGGACGACGAGCTCACGTTCCGGATGCTCGCGGCGAATTACGTCGCGAACGCGCGTCGGTTCCGCACCGAGCTCGAACCGATCGGTTGAAGCGTCGGGTTCAGCGCGCGCACTCGCCGCGCGCACGGACCGAGACGCCGGCCGCCGACGCCGCGCAGGCGTTCGAGTAGGTCTCGCCGTTGCAGCCGCAGACCGGGTCGTACTGCATCGTGCACATCGTCGGTCGGCTCTGGCAGGTGCCGGGACGGTCGGTCTCGCCGCAGCCCGCGGTCTGCGGATGGAAGCAGCTCAGACCTTCCGCGCAGGGGCCGGCGCCACGGGTGCCGCAGGTCGCGCCGACGCCGCCGCCGCCGGTCGAGGTGGGCGTCTCGGCCGCGCACTCTCCCGGGCTCAGGATCGACACTCCGTCCGCGTGGGCGGTGCATGCGTTCGGATAGGTCCGGCCGTTGCAGCCACAGACCGGACGGAACTCACGGGTGCACATCGGGCGCTGGGGCGCGCAGGTGCCCATCGCGTCGGGCATGTGACACGCGCTGCCGAGGTCGCAGAACTCGCCGCTCCCGCAGGGCAGGCCCGCGATGCCGCCGCACCGATGCGGCGCGGTGCCTTCGTCGCCCGTATTCGTCTCTTCGCCGGTGTCCGCGTGCGCGACGTCGTCCGAGACGACGGTGGGCTTGCAGGCGGTGAGGGCGAGGCAGAGCGCGAAGATCGAAAAGAGAGAATGCGTGGTCATGAAGTACTCCGGGGGGCGAACGCTCGTTGGACGTCCGAGAGGGCCCGGAGTTCTACGGTGGGGGTTCGTCGTCGGGGTTTGGTAGCCTGACTCCCACCATGGGTCACGTCTTCCGCTGTCGCTCGTCGCACTGTCCCGGTCATCGCTCGGCCGAGGACGTCTGCGACACCAAGGAACGTGGTGGACCGGGCGCGTATCGCTGCGAGCGGATCCACCCGCCGTGTCCCACGCATGCCCACGCCGACCATCATTGCGAAGCCGGGAAGGACAAGCTCGCGTTCGGCTGCGGTCGCGTGTCGCCGTCATGCCCGGGCCACGAGAAGCGCGGCGAGAGCTGCGCCGCGGGCCGATGGGAGTGTCGCCGGATCGATCCACCCTGCGAGGGCCATCGTCGCGGCGGCCTGCGTTGCGACGAGCCGGCGACGGTCGTGGTGAAGCCGCACGCGCCGATCCTCGTCGGACTCAACCTGCCGTGGACCCACGCGTACTGCGGCTACGACTTCGGCCATCCACCGCGCGGCTGGCGAGGCGCCTCTCCGTCGCCACGCGACTTCGAGCGCGAGCTCGGCAGCGCGATGCGCGAGGCGTACGACGTCGGTGTCCGGGCGATCCGGCTCTTCGTCCTCGCGGACGGCGTCGCGTATCCCGAGACCGGCTCCTACGACGACTACGCGACCCATGCGCTCGAACCCGGCATGAAAGGCACGAAGCTCGAGTTCGCGAAGCCGGACGCTCCGCCGCCCGCGATCCTGAGCGACGAGTTCGTCGCCGACCTACGTGCGTTCTTCGACCTCTGCCACGACGTGGGCCTGAAGGTGCTCCCGTCGTTCATCAGCTTCGAGGCGTTCTTCCCGCCCGAGATCGTCGGCGACGGCACGGTGAAGCACGGCCGCGGCGTGGTCGCGCTCGGGCCGCTCCGCGACGCGGACCGCGCGCACGTCGATCGATTCTACGCGGCGACGCTCGACCGACTGCTCGCGATCGGCGGAGAAGACGGGGCGCCGCATCCCGCGGTGCTCGCGTGGGAGATCATGAACGAGCCCGATTGGTGCGTGCGCAAGCGCCACGTCAGCGGACCGGCGCTCTCGCGCTTCCTCGAGCTCGGTGTCGATCGGATCCTCGCGGCCGGCTACGCCGCGTCGATCGGCTTCGTCCGTGCGGACGTGGACTGGCTCGAGCCGGCGTTCCTCGAACGGCTCGTCGGACTCGGCCGCGAGCGCAGGTACCTGCATCAGCTCCACTACTATCCCCACGCCTCGGGCGATCGGTTGCCCGTGACGAACGCGACCGCGTTCGGCGACGCGACGATCGTCGGCGAGATGGCGATCAACGACACGGTGCGCGCGTTCTGGCCCGATCCCGAGGTTGCCGAGACCGAGCGCGACCCGGCGCGGTTCCTCGTCGGACGTCTCGCTTACGCCGCCGATTCCGGGTACCGGTGGGCCTTCCTCTGGTCGCGCAACGCGAGCGACGACAAGAGCGGCTTCGATGCGGAGATCCGCCGACAGCTCGAGGCGTTCCACGCTTCGAATGGGGTCGGGAACGCTTAGCGCGGAGGTCGCTCGGGTCGTAGATCTCCGCGGACATGGGCGAACCGATCGAACCCCTCGATGGACACCTCTTCGGCGCAGGCCAGCCGTGCTTCGGCTGCGGCCCGGAGCATCCGCACGGATTCCGGCTGCGCTTCGAGCGTGAGGACGACGCGATCGTCACCCGCTTCACGCCCGGCGCCCACCACCAGGGGCCTCCGGGGATCATGCACGGCGGACTCGTCTCGACGTTGGCCGACGAGGTCGCTGCGTGGACGGTGATCGGCGCGCTCGGCAAGTTCGGCTTCACCGCCTCGTTCGAGGGGCGACTCCACCGACCGATCCGGATCGGCGCCGAGGTCCGTGGCGAGGGCCGGGCGCACTCCCGGGGTCGACTCGTCGACGTCGCGGTCGAGCTCCACCAGGCCGGCGATCGAGCGTTCTCCGGCAAGTTCCGGTTCGCACTGGTCGACCAGCACAGCGCGGCGAGGATCCTCGGCGGCCCGGTGCCTGCCGAATGGGAGCGATTCGTCCGCTGACTCGCCGGCTTTGTGCGTTCGCCGGGCCGGTGATACATCCGCCGGCATGCTGGATGTTCGCAAGGTCGTCGACCAACTCGATGCGGTGAAGGAAGGGCTCGGCAAGCGCGGCTTCTCGGACGTCGCGCTCCTCGACCGGATGACGCAGGTCGCGGCCTCGCGCCGCGCGTCGATCACCGAGCTCGAGAGCGCGCGCAAGCAGCTCAACGACGCGAGCGCCGCGATGGCGAAGATCGCCGACAAGAAGTCGCCCGAGTTCCAGGCGAAGCGGGACGAGCTGCGCTCGCTCGGTGACGCGATCAAGGAGCTCGAGACCAAGGCCACGTCGTTCGATGCGGAGCTCGAACAGATCCTGCTCGCGGTGCCGAACGTCCCTCATGCGTCGGTGCCCGTCGGCGCGGACGAGAGCGCGAACCCGGTGGTGCGCGTCGTCGGCGACAAGCCGACGTACGGCTTCGCGCCGAAGGATCACGTCGACCTCGGCCTCGGCCTCGGCATCGTGGACTTCGATCGCGCGGTGAAGATCTCGGGCGCGAGGTTCTCGGTGCTCCGCGGCGCGGGGGCGAAGCTCGAGCGTGCGCTGATCCAGTTCATGCTCGACACCCACTCGAACGAGCACGGCTACGAAGAAGTCTGGACGCCGGTCCTGGTGAAGGACTCGGCGCTCCGTGGGACCGGTCAGCTCCCGAAGTTCGAGAAGGACCTCTTCCGGATCGCCGAGAACGAGGAGCTGGCGAACGAACCCGACGCGGAGCCGCGAAAGCTCTACCTCGTGCCGACGGCCGAGGTCTCGGTGACGAACCTGCACGCGGACGAGATCTTCGAGCCCGGTCAGCTGCCGGTCACGTACACCGCGTACACCGCCTGCTTCCGTAGCGAAGCCGGTAGCTACGGCCGCGACACACGCGGGCTCATCCGGCAGCACCAGTTCGACAAGGTGGAGCTCGTCCGCTTCTGCGCGCCCGACGACGGCGAGGCCGAGCTCGAGAAGCTCACGTCGCATGCCGAGTCGATCCTGAAGAAGCTCGGCCTGCACTACCGCGTGATCCACCTTTGCACCGGCGACATGGGCTTCGCGTCGCAGAAGACGTACGACCTCGAGGTCTGGCTGCCGGGCCAGGACGCGTTCCGCGAGATCTCGAGCTGCTCGTGGTTCGGGGACTTCCAGGCGCGTCGTCTCAAGACCCGCTATCGCGCCGACGCGAAGGCGAAGCCGCAGCTCGTGCACACGCTCAACGGATCCGGTCTCGCGGTGGGCCGTACGCTCGTCGCGATCCTGGAGCAATACCAGCAGGCAGACGGTTCGGTCGCCGTCCCCGAAGCGCTTCGCCCGTACCTGGGCGGTCTCGCGGTGATCGCCCCCAAGCGATGAGTCTGCGCGCGCGAATCGAGACGCTCGGCGGTCGCTGTGACGTACCGCTCGCGCCGCGCACGACGCTCGAACTCGGCGGACCGGCGGAGTACTTCGCCGAGCCGGAGCGCGACGCGGCGCTGATCGGCTGGCTCGAATTCGCGCGCGACGCCGGATTGCCCGTCGCGATCCTCGGCGGCGGATCGAACCTGATCGTACCCGACGAGGGCGTCACCGGCCTGGTGCTCGCGCCTTCGATGCGTGGCGTCCGCGTCGAGGACGAGGGCAGCTCCGCGATCGTCACCGCGGGGGCCGGCGAAGCTTGGGACGCGCTCGTCGAGCGCACCGTCGTCAGCGATCTCGCCGGCCTCGAATGTCTCTCGGGCATCCCTGGCTCGGTCGGCGCGACGCCGATCCAGAACGTCGGCGCCTACGGCGTCGAGGTCGCCGATCGGCTCCACGCGGTCGAGGTCTACGATCGTCGTTCGCGCGCAGCGGCGCGGCTCCTGCCCACAGATCTCGGGCTCGGCTATCGCGACAGCGCGCTCAAACGCGATCCGTCGCGTTTCGTCGTGCTCTCGGTGAGCTTCAGGCTCGAGCGCGGGGGAAGGCCGACGGTGCGCTACGCCGAGCTCGAACGCGCGCTCTCCGGAGGCGCCTCGCTCGCCTCCGTCCGCGAGACGGTGATCGCGCTGCGCCGGAGCAAGTCGATGGTGATCGACGCGTCCGACCCGAACCGACGCAGCGCCGGCTCGTTCTTCACGAACCCGATCGTCTCCGAGGCCGACGCGGCGCGCGTGTTCGGGACGGCCGTCGCGACCGGCGCGGTGAAGGCCGAGGGCGACGTGCCGCGTTGGTCGATGCCGGACGGCACGGTGAAGCTCGCCGCCGGATTCCTGATCGAGAAGAGCGGCGTCGAGAAGGGATATCGAGAGGGCGCCTTCGGTGTGTCGACGAAGCACGCGCTCGCGGTCGTCCATCACGGCGGCGGGTCGGTCGCCGAGCTCGACACGTTCGCAGCGGGGATCCGCGAGGCGGTGCGCTCGCGCTTCGGCGTCGCGCTCGAGCGCGAGCCGGTGACGCTCAGCGGCTCACGGGATCCTTGAAGAGCTTGCGCTGCAGCGAGCGCCGATGGAGCCCGAGCTTCTTCGCCGCGACGCTCACGTTTCCGCCGCAGTCCTGGAGCACCCGCTGGATGTGTTCCCACTCGACCCGCGCGAGCGAGGCGGGTTCGACGTCGCCCTCGGCGAGCTCCGCGTCTCCTTCGGCGCGCGCGAACGCGGCGAGGATGTCGTCGACGTCCGCCGGCTTGCTCAAGTAGTGCGTCGCGCCGAGCTTCACCGCTTCGATCGCGGTCGCGATGCTGCCGTAGCCGGTGAGCACGACGACGTTCGTCGCCGGGTCGATCGCCTTGAGCTCGCGTACGAGCACGAGGCCGCTCCCGTTCGGCATCTTCAGATCGACGAGCGCGAGCTCCGGGCTCTCGTCGCGTGCGAGCGACAGCGCTTCGGCTTCGCCGCTCGCTGCGCGCACCTGGAATCCGCGGCTCTCGAACGCGCGCGCGAGTCGTTGGCGGAAGCGATCGTCGTCGTCGACGAGGAGGAGGGTTCGTTCGTTCGTAGTCGCCGTCACGGTCGCGAGCCCTCGAGCGGGAGTCGGACGACGACGTCGGTGCCTCGTCCGAGCTGGGAGTCGATCGTGACCGTACCCCCGAGATCGTCCGCGAGCGAATGGACGAGGAAGAGCCCGAGGCCCATGCCCTTGCCCGGCTCCTTCGTCGTGAAGAAGGGGTCGAACGCGCGGGCACGGGTCGCTTCGTCCATGCCGCCTCCGCAGTCGCTCACCGTGATCGTCAGCTCGTTCCCGGACAGTCGAAGCGAGAGCCGCACCTTCGAAGGCTCGGGCGCCGCGTCGAGCGCGTTGCGGACCAGATTCTCGACGATGGTGGCGATCGCGTGCTCCGGGAGCGAGACGCTGCCGGGATCGATCGTTCGTTCGACGCGGTCGAACTTGGACTCGCCGAGCGATTCGCGGAGCGGGGCCTCGAACGCGGTGAGGTCCACGACGACCGGCGCGCTGCCGACGAGGTGGCCTGCGCGCATCGCCATCCGGTCGAGGATCGCGCGGCAACGCTGGACCTCTTCCCGCACGAGACGCGCGTCGTCGACGAGGAGCGCGTCGCTCCCGCGCGCGACGAGATCCCGCTCCAGTTCCTTCGCGGCGACCGCGATCGTCGCGAGCGGGGTGCCGAGCTCGTGCGCCGCGCCGGCCGCGAGCGTGGTCATCGCGAGCGCGCGCTCGTAGCGCGCGCCGCGCTCCCGGCTCGTCGCGAGCTCCGACTCACGCTCGTGGAGGGCGGTGGCCATCCGTGAGACGAAGAAGGTGATCAGCACGCTCGAGACGACGTAGGCGACGTACATGCCCTCGAGATGCGAATCGAACGCGGAGCCGCCGTGCGCGTGCGCGACGTCGTCGCCGGTCATGACGAACGTCGCGCCGAAGCCGAGGGCCGCGCTCGCGGTGACGATCCACGGCCTCGCGTCGCCGAGCATGAACGCGGCGAGCGCGACCTCGACGAGGTAGAGGGCGCTCCACGGATTCGACGGACCTCCGGCGAGCACGAGCCAGGTCGAGAGCAGGACGACGTCGAGGAGCAGCAGTCCGAATACGCGATCCTCGCTCGGTGTCGTCGTCGTTCGGGCGAGCGCGACGTTCGTCGCGACGATCGGCGCGAGGGTCAGCAGCGCGGGCAGCACCGGGAACGCGCCGGTCGCGACCCCGAGCGTGATCGTGGCGACGAGCTGGCTCGCGGCCGCGCAGAACCGGACCGGGATGAGCCACCGTAGGCCGATTCGAAGCGCGGCGCGGTCGCCCACCTAGGCCTTGCCGTAGAGATGCTCCGCGATCCGGTACGCGCTCTGTTCGAGCCGCTCGAGGGCGGCTTTGATCTCGCCGGCGGTGCCCTGGGCCTCGAGCAGACCTCGGAGCACCGCGATGTCTTTGCGAGCGGCGTCGACGACGCTCTCCGGCACCGAGCCGCCACAGTCCTCGACCGCGGTCTCGCTCGTGTAGAGCAGCGCTTCGGCGCTGGTGCGGATCTCGGCGAGCTTCTTCCGTTCGAGGTCGTTCACCTTGTAGCGGGCGGCGTCGGCGACCATCTGGTCGATCTGAGCTGCGCTCAGGCCGCTCGAGGCGACGACGCGGACCTGCTGCGTCTTTCCCGTGCCCAGGTCCTTCGCGGTGACGCTGACCGTGCCGTTCGCGTCGATCTCGAAGGCGACCTCGATCTCCGGCACGCCGCGCGGCGCGGGCGGGATCGGGGCGAGTTCGAACTTCGCGAGCGACTTGTTGTCGCCGGCCATCTCGCGCTCGCCTTGGAGGACGTGGACCGGAACGAACGACTGGTTGTCGACGCTCGTGGTGAAGATCTCGGTCGTGCGCGTCGGGATCGTGGTGTTCCGCGGGATGAGCGGGTGGAAGACGCCTCCGCCGACCTCGACGCCGAGCGTGAGCGGGGTGACGTCGAGGAGGAGCACCTCTTCGACCTCGCCCGCGAGCGCGCCGCCCTGAATCGCGGCGCCGATCGCGACGACCTCGTCCGGGTTCACGCCGCGGTGCGGTTCGCGCTGGAAGAACTCGCTCACCTTTCGCTGGACGAGCGGCATACGCGTCTGCCCTCCGACGAGGAGGACTTCGTCGATGTTCGCCGCGGTGAGGCCGGACGCCTCGAGGGCGAGACGGCACGGCTCGAGCGTGCGCTCGATCAGGTCGCCGACGAGGATCTCGAGCTCGCTACGGCGCAGGGCGGTCTCGAGATGCTTCGGACCTGTCGCGTCGCTCGCGATGAATGGCAGGCTGATCACGGTCTCGAGCGAGGTCGAGAGCTCGTGTTTCGCCTTCTCGGCCTGCTCTTTCAGCCGCTGGATCGCGATCCGATCCTTGAGCAACGAGATGCCGGTGTCGGTCTCGAAGCGCCGCGCGAGCTCGCTGACGATCGTGTTGTCGATGTCTTCGCCGCCGAGGTGCGTGTCGCCCGCGGTGGCGCGGACGCTGAAGACGCCGTTCGAGATCTCGAGGATCGAGATGTCGAAGGTGCCGCCGCCGAGGTCGTAGACCGCGATGAGCTGCCCGTCGCGCTGCTCGAAGCCGTAGGCGACCGCGGCGGCCGTCGGCTCGTTGATGATGCGCTTGACGTCGAGGCCGGCGATCTTGCCGGCGTCCTTGGTGGCCTGGCGCTGCGAGTCGTTGAAGTACGCCGGCACCGTGATGACCGCCTCGGTCACCGGCTCGCCCAGGTACTCCTCGGCGGCGCGCTTCAGCTTCATGAGGATGCGGGCCGAGACCTCGGGCGGCGAGTAGCGCTTGCCGCGGATCTCCACGCCGCAGTCGCCATTCGGCTGCGCGACGACCTTGTACGGCACCCGCTTGACCTCTTCCTGGGTCGCGGGGTCGCTGAACTTGCGGCCGATGAGCCGCTTGACCGAGAACACCGTGTTCTCCGGGTTGGTGATGGCCTGACGCCGG
>Ga0075163_10003835_pt1 | contig 20176 bp, 8 predicted proteins | sample JI1023141ADNA_FD_71478 | JGI IMG/M metagenome (GOLD analysis project Ga0075163, IMG submission 71478) | Wastewater effluent complex algal communities from Wisconsin, to seasonally profile nutrient transformation and Carbon sequestration -... | ecosystem: Engineered > WWTP > Effluent > Algae... | reverse complement strand
CTCGAAAATCGCTCGCACTCGCTCCGTGAGGCCGCAGAGCACAAGCGGGGTAGACGATCGCTTGCTGATCTGGAGCGCCTCGACGAGCGTCGCCAATCCCGGTGTGCTCATGTACGACACGCTCGAGAGATCGACAATGACTCGCTTGGGCTTCTTGTCGAAGGCGGTGCGGATGTGCGTCTTGAAACTCGGCGCTTCCTGGAATCCAACCTCGCCCTTGGGCGTAAGCACGACGATCCCGTTGTCGTCGGTCAGTGTGACGTTGAGCATTTCAGCCATTGGTTGATCCCTTCGGAGAGTTGGGCGCCGGAGTCGAACTTGCTGAAAGTGCGGAGACCGGCGGTGCCGGGGCTTGGCGTTTCACGAGCGTGAGACGCATGCCGCAGTTGCATTCTCGCTTCTCGTACCGCGCCTCGTCCATCACTTCCTTGATGATGTGAACGCCGAGCCCGCCGGGACGAATGTCCTCGAGATCGCGGCTCTTGATCGTGCAGGGGTCCACCTGCTTCGCTTCGTCCTCGATCACGATCTTCATCATGAGCCCGGATTTGGCGTCTCCCTGGTGCGTGACTTCGATCCAAATCTTGCCGTCGACTCGCGCGTCGTAACCATGTCGAATGACGTTCGCCATCGCCTCATCGACCGCGAGAGCGAGTTGCGAGCAGTTGACTTCCGTGAAGCCGAGCCTTTTCGCGACACCTGACACAAACTCACGCACGCCGCTGAGGTACAACGGGTTGCTGAGCAGTTCGAGGCGGATGTTGGAGGGGCTGGTGTCCTGGGTCATGAAGCCGCTTCACACTGACGCAACCGCACATCCTTCGCCGTTCGTTCGACTCAGGTCCCCGAGGAGCGACTCTGCTCCATCCATGTCGTCCAGGCGTCCACGGCCTGCTTCCGTGCCGTCTCATCAGCCTCGGGATGGTACCCACGGGTCTCGCCCGTTAGCCTTTCGAGTGCCCGGATCGCAAGGACCCGCGTGGTTGGATCGTCACTTTCCAGCATTCGGATAAGGTCCGGTATCGACTTCTGATCATTGTCGCGGGCCGCCCGAACAATCGCGGCGTTGCGAGCCGCAGGCTCGGGGGAGTTGAAATCGGCGGGGGCGCTCGCGCACCCGGTGCCCAGAACAACAGCCACCATCAGCGCAAAAGCGAAGCGCAACTTGGCGCTACGCGAGTCTGGATCGGAACCCCTGAGCATGCACCATGTTACGGCGTGCCGCCGTCGCGAGTTTCTCCGGTCCAACCACGGTGACCACCAACCGACAGGCCGCGCGCAGGTTCGATGAAAGAGGCCCCATGCTTCCACTCGCGGTCGACCCATGCAAAGGGCACCGCTAACCTTCCCCTTCCCTTCTGAAACGCACCCCTGGAGCGCCCATGAACGTCCCGCACGACGAAGTGGTCCCGATTCTCGACTTTGGTGGACAAACGGCCCAACTGATCGCAAGACGCGTGCGCGAACTGGGCGTCTTCTCGTGGCTCGTCAGCCCCAAGATCTCGGTCGGCGAACTCAAGGCCATGAAGCCCAAGGGCATCATCCTGTCGGGCGGCCCGGCGAGTGTCTATGAAGATGGCGCCCCGCACTGCGACCCCGCCATTTTCGATCTTGGCGTTCCCGTCCTCGGCATCTGCTACGGCATGCAACTTGCCGCCCACCTCCTCGGCGGCAAAGTCCAGCGCGAAGACCACCGTGAGTTCGGCCGCGCGAACATCTCGATCTCTGACCGCTCCGACTTGTTCGCCACCGTCCCCGAAAAGACCACCGTCTGGATGTCCCACGGCGATCAAGTCACTGGTCTAGACCCAAAGTCATGGACCACGCTCGCCTCCACGCCGACCTGCCCTCATGCCGCCGTGCGACTGAAGGGCAAGGCCGCGAATGGAACCGACCGCATCTTCTACGGCGTGCAGTTCCACCCCGAAGTGACGCACACACCCCACGGCACCGACCTCCTCCGCAACTTCCTCCTCAACACGTGCCATTGCAAAGCGTCATGGCGCATGGCGGACTTCGCTGAGTCGGCAGCGAAACGCATCCGCGATCAAGTCGGCAGCGCCGACGTGATCTGCGGCCTCTCGGGCGGCGTGGATTCTGCGGTCGTCGCGGCCCTCATCCATAAAGCCATCGGCAAGCAACTCCACTGCGTGTTTGTGGACACGGGTCTCCTTCGCAAGAACGAGCGGGAACTGGTCGTCTCGACGTTCCGCGACCACTTCAAGATGGACCTCCGCGTCGCCGACGCCGAGAAGGAATTCCTGGGCGATCTCGCGGGTATCAGTGATCCCCAGGACAAACGCAAGCGCATCGGCAAGCGATTCATCGACGTCTTCAAGGTCGCCGCCAAGAGCGTCACGGACGCCAAGTTCCTCGCGCAGGGCACGCTCTATCCTGACGTGATCGAATCGGGCCACGGCCACGCCGGCACCGCCGCGGGCATCAAACTCCATCACAACGTCGGCGGCCTTCCAGCCGATCTCGGCTTCCAACTCGTCGAACCCCTCCGCGAACTCTTCAAGGACGAAGTCCGCAAACTGGGCGAAGTGCTCGGCCTTCCGGAGCACATGGTCTGGCGCCATCCGTTCCCGGGCCCGGGCCTCGCGGTGCGCATCATCGGCGACGTCACCAAGGAGAAACTCGACATCCTTCGCGACTGCGACGAGATCCTTCTGGAAGAAATCACCGCGGCGAAGTTGTACCGCCAGACCAGCCAGGTCTTCGCCGTACTGCTTCCCGTAAAGAGCGTGGGCGTGATGGGCGATGGCCGAACCTATGACAGCACCGTCGCAATCCGCGCCGTCGAGACGCAGGACTTCATGTCCGCCGACTGGAGTCGCCTGCCGTACGACCTGCTCGCGACCGTCTCCAATCGCATCATCAACGAGGTCAAGGGCGTGAACCGCGTGGTGTACGACATCAGCAGCAAGCCCCCGGCGACGATTGAGTGGGAGTGATGAATCCGCCCCGCGTCCTCATCCGCCGCCCGCTCCTCGCTGATGAGGCGGAAGTGCTTGCACTTCGCCACCGCAGTCGCGAGTTCCTCGAACGTTGGGAACCCATCCCGCCGCCCGGTCGCGACCTCTTCTCCACCGATGGCTTCGCGGCGTGGGTCGAGCATGCCCACACCGATCAGCGCCGCCGCTTCGTCATCTGCCGCGCGAGCGATGGCGTCATCATGGGGCAGGCCTCACTCAACGAGATCATCCGCGGCCCGTTGCAGCAATCTTTCCTGGGCTACTGGATCGGTGAAGAGTTCGCGGGCAAGGGATACATGACCGAGGCGCTCCCGCTCGTGCTGCGCGTTGCGTTCCAAGGTCTCGGCCTGCACCGCGTCGAGGCGAACATCCAGCCACACAACACGCCCTCGATCGCCCTCGCACGCAAGGTCGGCTTTCGCAAAGAGGGTTACTCTCCCAAGTATCTCGAGATTCGCGGCCAGTGGTCCGACCACGAACGCTGGGCGATCCTCGCCGACGAGTTCCTCGCGAAGTACGGCCCCGGCACGACGTGATCCTTCACGGCCGCGAACTCACGGCGAGATCTTCTCCGCAACTCTCCGGAACAACACCAACTGCGATTGCGTCGCGTGCGTCGGCGCCGATGTCTGCCCGCGGGCCTCATTCACATACGGCGCGAGCATGTACTCCAGCGTGAGCGCCCGATCCGCCCCGATCGTCTTCGTCACATCCACGACCCACGGCAGCGCAACATCCCCCGGCGCCCAGCCCGCGCGGTCGTACTTCCACGTCCCACCCTGCGGCCTGCACGGATTGAGATAGTTGTCCGTCTTCCACAAGTTGTTCTTGAACTCCGCCCCGTTCGCCTTCAGCGTGCGCTCCAGCGGCATGAACTCCGCCGCGTTGTTCGTGTTGGGCGACATGCCGTGTCCCGTCACCGTCATACGCACCGTCGCCGCCGCAACCCACGGCTCCAGCGCAAACGACTTCGCCTCATAGAACTTCTCCGGCGGATTCGCCGGGTCGCCGACCACCGGGTGCCCGTTCCACAGGTTGATCACCTTCTCCGCTACCAATCCCTCTTCCGTCTTCCCAGGGTAATAGTCGAGCGTGACCGAAACGAGCCATCCCTCGCCATACGTCCCACACGCCTGCACAATACGCTTCTTCCCCATCAGCAAAGGGCGAAGATCCGTCACGTCAACCTTCCATTCAAACCCGCGGTGGTAGGGCGTGATATACCGGATCAACTCCGTGCGATTGCTCCCATCGAGATCCTCCACAAACACGTGCGCGATCCGATCCCACGGATCAAAGCGCGTCTCGGGCTTGTCCAGGCGCAGCGTCGCGATGATGCGGCCATACTCGTCCGTGCTCGCGGGCAACTCCACCTCGGCCTTGTTCTCGCCTCGTGATTGATCGTTCAGCACCCGATCCATCACGACCACGCGGTGGGGGGCTTCTGCTCGCTGCCGCACGCCGAACGTCGAGACCGATACGTCATCGAGCAGCACATCGCCCGACGTCTCGCCGTTGGCCGCACCTAAGACCGCGCGCCCCGCGAACGGCACCATCCCAGCGATGAAGTATCGATCAAAGACGACTTCATCATCCAGCGTCAGCGTCACATTCGCCCCGCCCGTCACAAACTCGCCGTTCACCCGCACCTTGTGCGGCTTCTCATCACGAAACTCCGTCGCCGTCGTCTTCTTGATGATCTCGAGCCCATCCCAGTGCAGGCTCATCTCATGCTGCGGGAGGTCCATCACGTTCCCCGACCCGCCAAACGGATCGCGGTTCACGGGATTGGACGCATCGATCCCCACCCCAAACGCCCCGCGCAGGTTCGGTGCCTCCCAACTCCACCTGGGCGGCGGGATCATCGCGTTCCCACCCGGATCGCGCGACTGCTCGAACGGCATCGGCCCCGGCACGCCCGCATTCCCGCTCGTCACGTCCACCCACGCGAGGCCCATCCCCTCCGTCCCCGTGTTCATCACGAGCCTCCAGGCGATCTCGAAGCGTTCGGGGATTTCTTCACTCTCAAACGGCAGCGCGACCGCCGCCGACGACTTCATCCACGACTCGAGGAGCGTGAGCCGCCCACCCTCGACCTTGGGCCGTGGCATCCGCCGCTTGGCGTCGCCGGTGACATCAAAGGCCCAGAGGCGAATCTCCTCGGGCGCATCAAACTGCCACGACATCGTGGCCCCGGGTTCAGCAGGAAGCAGCGCACTCAGACAGGCAAGGATGGCGAGGCTCATGCCACGATCCTACCCGCCCGCGCCGCCGTTCTGTGGGGCACGACGACATCGACCGCATGGCCAGCCCGTGCTGGCCGCGGCGTTCCAAGTTGGCGATTGTCGGCGGGAGGACAGTGCCCCGGAAGGGTGCTAAACTCCGGCTCGCCGGAGAGGTGGCCGAGCGGCTGAAGGCGGCGGTTTGCTAAACCGTTATACTAGTTTAGGCTGGTATCGGGGGTTCGAATCCCCCCCTCTCCGCTTTCAGAATCGACGCCGCGCCTGGAGGTGTCACGAAGAGCCTCGCACAGGGCCGTTCCTGAAGCGGCAAGGCCGTTTTCCGCGAGACTGGCGGAAGACGTCGCGGATTCTGGAAGCACCACGACAACATGAAGCCAACGCGCAGCCAACCCGAGACGTTCCGTTCGGGCGAGTATAACGGTTGAAAACCCTGCATTTTAGTAGCTGTTAGCGCTCGTTAGTAGCTGTTTGCAGGTGTCATGACACCGTTGCAATTGGGCCGCGAGTGGGGCCCTTGGTGTCAGGTTGGGTGTCAGAAGATGGACCGTTGGTGGGCCGAAGTTGGGTGCCACGGCTCGGCAGTTTCCGTCGACGTTGGACGTGCCGAAAGGGCCGGGCCTGCGATCGGCGAGAAGGAACCGAGGGGTACTCCTGAAGTCGCGGCTCAATGGCGGCGTTGATGACGACGGCCTGTCAGCACGGCACGCAAACTGGGCCATTCGGTGAACCCATCCGCAGCCCTTGGCAGTAAAGTCTGGCATGGGAACCCGCCACGCCATCGGATTCTTCACCCTGCTCGCTGCCACCACGCTCGCGGGTTGCCAGCAAGGGCCGACGTGGACCGACGGCGCTTCCGCCAACACGTACGGCCGCTGCATGGACTCGGAGCGCTGCGCAGACTGGCGGATTGGTTGCCAATGCAGGACGGCCACCTGCGACACTTGCGCTCATTCGCGACAAGCCCGACACGCCTCGACCTCGGGCGACGGCACTGCGTGCGAAACCGCTCGCCCCACTTCGCGCGATCGCTCACACACCCGGCAATCAAGCGGCTACTCCCGACCGTCGCGCGACCGTCGGGAGGCCGACGTCTCTTCGCCACAGACCCGACCTCAGCCGAAGCCGCCCGTGGCCTCGACGCCAACGAAGCCAGCCGCCCCACGCAAACACCTCTTCGGCAATCGAGAGGACGAAAAGCCACCAGTAAACCCGAACCGGAACACCTGGCTCCCGCATGGTCGCGGCGGGACCTGACTCACTAGAAGTTCTTGGGATTGTGCGGAACGCGGCCCACGATACTCTTCCCATGCTTCGAGATCACGGGGCGACTCATCGCCCCGTCGGCATCACGCGATGCGCCCAAAGCGGCGATCGCATGATGGCACCCAAGAAAGGGAGGTCGGGCCACCCGCCCTGCGAACTGGCAGCACCCGCGCAAGCGTTCACCTAGGTGCCGGATACTCATTCTAGCAAATAGGTGGCGTCCCGTAAGCGCACGATCGGAACAGCGTCATAGTTCAAGTCACCCTGAATAGCATTTGGGATGTTGCTCTTACACTCTGCAGAAATGACAAATCGAGTACCTTGGAGACAATAGGCACTAAACTGGTGGCGAATCGACTCCTTCACGGCGAGCCAGCCATCAACTGGGGCATTCGTCAACAGCCGGTTACAATCAAGGCACGATCGCACTTCAGAGGTCTGCGTTGATACGCCGGCGATCCACCTGCTGTGATGCAGCACTACAACCTTATAGTTGTCAAGGACGCGGCCGTTCCGAAAAACGGCGCCCAACGAATATCCCGAATCTCCCAGCCGCAAATGCGGCAATAAGTCGCAACGAATCGCTATCGCGCCGCCGCAAGCACGAAGAGTCCACAGTGGACCGTGCGGCGGTGGGGTGTCTTGTGCTAAATGGACATTGAAGGGCTCCACCCTCTTGCCATTGAGAAAGTACCCACACCTTTTGCACAGGCGTGGCAACACTACTTGCTTTCTACACGTCGAGTCGACGTCAAGGACCTCGTCATAGTTAGAGTAAATAGAATACAGCATAAATTAGTACCCAAGACGTTCAAGTGCTTGCACCAGTTCTGTGTACGTATTCTCGCCATGGATTAGGTCAAATTTGGCATGTGCTGTGCGCAAGGCCTGAGCGATTCTCTCGGCGGCAACATCATGGCCAACTTCCAAGGCCCAAGCTTCAACACGTGCCCGTCCTGCGCGTTTTGAAGGAATATTAAGAGATGAACCTGCCTCGTCGATGAGCTTGTGCAGGGCAGTGTGAGCGGACGACGAGAGTCGCTTTGTGTATAGGGCGTCGGACTGCAAGCCGCCAATCCAAAGGTACTTCGCAACAAGATGGTGAAAGCCAGCTCCGCAATTATGCACCACAACGCCATCTGGCCCGACGTGGTAGGTGGCGAGGCCTTCGACGGTGAGGTTGTGCACGGTCTGTCGTTCACTGGTGAAGTGTAGCGAGAGGACCGATGCCGTGCCAGCGAGTGTAGTTAGTGTGTCGCCGGGTCGCAGCAGGTCGGCTCTGCTCCACGCCTGCTTCCAGGCTTTTTCAAGTGTCACTCGGCCAACCACCAGGAACGGATGCTCGTCGGTGGTCTCGATCATCTCAAGATGGCCGTCGCCATGCTGGAGCACGATCCTGAGGAGCATCGCGCCGGGGATCTCGATCGTGTCGGTGACCGCCCTCAGATCGATCTGGCCCGTCGATTCGTTGTAGGCGATGACTTGATCGCCCTTTGCTACGTTGGCGATGGGAACCATGCCGGTTGATGTCCATACGACTGTGGAAGCTGTGAAACAGCCGCAGACGCCGGGCGTGACGATCGCGACAGCCTTTCTGGCCATCCATTTCGTCGCTCGCCACATGAAGTCCATGCCGCTCCATTTCATGACGAAGCGGGCGGCCTTCACCGCGTAGTGCTTGGCAGCCTTCCACGCGGCCGAACCGATCTTGCCGAGGAGTATGCCGAGTTTACCGCCCGGAATGAGTCCTACCGCAAGAGCCAACGCTGTTGCGTTCGCGCTTTGCTCTCCCAAGGCCGCGAGAGCGAGTTCGCCAGCAATAGATGCGGCAGGGATCGGCAAATAGGACAAGATTGTCGCGGCGACAACTTGCACCGCCGCCACCGACTTTCCAAGGGTTGTGAGCAATGCCGCGGCGTTGCCCGCACGTTCGGCGAGGTAATCGTCGACCATGTCGAACGGATCCCACGAGAGGCCCATGGGGTCGCTGCGTCGCCATGGATTGCTGCCGAGGTATTCGTAGAGGTTGAGTCCGTCGCCGAGGCGGGAGTCCAGATCGAACGCGGCGGCGATGGCGCCCATGCCGCGGCCGCTGTGGCTGGCGCCTTCGAGCAGTGTCTGGCCGCTGGCGTTGGTGTCTGGCTGCAGGAACCTGCCCAGGCCGGGTGCATAGACGCGGTTGCGGACGTGGTAGAGGTTGTGCGCGTAGGGGACGAGGCGCAGGATCTCTTCGCCGGTCAACGGCTCGGCCACGCCTTCGTCGAGGCGTTCGAGGAAGAGCCCCTTGTGCCCGGCGTGAATGGCCGGGTGCGCGTACAGAGTGTCTGCCGTGAGGCACTCGCCATAGGCGTTGTAGGTCCATTGGCCCATGACGCGGGCGGTGGGGAGGCTGCCCGGACTGGAGAGTGGCCCGCCGAGGTCGCAAAGGGCGACGATGTCGCCGCCATCGTCCTGGAGGGTCCACCATGAGTTGCGATCCGCGTCGAACTGCACGAGCAACTCGTCGAGCCCACCGTGGCCATCGCCCGGCCCCCAAACGTACTCGCGCGAGAGTTTGATGAGGTTGGACGCGTCCTGGAGGAATAAGAGTTGTTTCTCTTCCAGTTCTGTGGACGCTGTCTTGGGGTCTGGGAAATCGCCCACGCCGTACTCGCCGGCGGCGAGGGCCTCGAGCGCGGCAATCTGAGACTCTGTGAGACCTTGGAGCGTGTAGATCTCAGGGGACAGAACTTCCTGGATACGGCGGACGCCGTCGTAGTAGAAGTGCTCGCAACGAACGATATTGGCGGTCTCGCCATCGGGCGGTGGCGTTGGCCACGGCGACTGAGTCCGGATCAGCCTGCCGAGTCCGTCGTAGGCGAAGTGTTTGAGGAGTGTGCCCGCGGTAAATGGGCAAAACTCGTCCACGGGACCAGTTTGGTAAGGAGGAGCCGCAAAGAACAACGATTGCGCACGGCTAATTTGCACCAGCCGATTCCAAGCGTCGTACTCGTAGTAGTAAGTGCCATCGCACTTGAGATTGCCCGCAGGGTCGTAGTAGAAAGTGGTAGAAGAGCTTGTCCCTGGAACGGGAACGCCATTGGAATCTACTACTGCACTCAAGCGATCGTGGAGTTGCGCGGAGTTGTCGACGGAGTCGTCGCTTTGGAGCGGAAGGCCGCCGTTGAGAGACAGGCTATGGCCCCAGGTGGCGAGCAACGCGGAATCGACCTGATCGTTGCCATTGCGATTGCCAAGAGCGTCGAGGCGCCACGTTTCGCGGCGCGAGACGCTCGGATTCACCAAAGCGCCGCCCGTGGGTGAGAGGGTGATCTGGCCAACGTCCGAACCAATGAGTTGGTTCAACTTGTTGTACTGGTGGACGGACGACCGCGCGTCGGCGGCGGGCACTCCGTTGCCACTTGCCTGTGTGATCTGGGACGCCGTCCGATTGCCCATGATGTCGTAGCGGTGCACTGAGCGGAACAAGGTCGCGACCGGCGTGCCAGCCGAGGGGCGCGTGACGTAGTGCAAGTCGACGGGTTGACCGAACTCGTCCAAGCCTTCCAGACCTGGCGCATTGGGATCGGTGTCGAGCGATTGGGCAATCGCGCCACCAGCCAGTCGCATCGTCGCGCGGCGTCCCGATCCGGTGTACCCGAACTCGGCAAGCGGCGAAGCGGAACCCGCGTTCGTTGTATAGCGAGCGACCCGGGAAAGGCGATCTGACAAGCCGCTGGAATCGAGCGGGTTCGTCGACGCGTCGATGTAGTGGGTGTTGACAACTCTCGCGGGCCGATCCTGCCATGCCGGATAGGTCGTGCTCGTCAGCCGGCGATGGCCGGTCACTTCGGCACCCACGTCGGTGGGCTCATACTCCCAGGTGTAATCAACATGGGGCGTGCTGGTCGTGACTACGCCAGCATGCTCTTGTGATTCACGGAGGAGATTGCCGTTGAGGTCGTACGTGAACTCGACGGTGGCAGGGTAAGGATCTTCCGTAAGGGTGTACCGCTCAGCGATGACGCGCTCGAGCAAACCTCGGTCATTGTAATCGTACACGACCGAGCACACTAAGTTCGCGGGCAGGGGTTGCCCGAACGCCTGCATCGAAGGCGGATAGCCCTTGTCGATGGCAGTGCTCAGCACGGGGTCGGTGCTATCGGGGTTCGTGTAGTGGCACACCTGTACCTTGGCTAGTCGCCCGGCGTCGTCGTACAAGTATCGCATGGTCACGCCGCGTGCGTCCGTGCGCTCAGCAATCTGACCAGCGAAGTTGTACCGCAAGCGGAAGCGATCCCCGGGATCGGACCCGACGCCACGGATCCAGACCATGCCAACAAGGCTGTTGTCTTTAGAAACTACCTTGAACTGGCTGTCCATCACGTCAGCACCGAACGTGACGTGATGGCGCTGAGCGTTGGTGATGAAGGGAGGACCGCCCGATGTCGCGACCATGCCACCCCAGGTTGGAGTGTACATTTCGGTGAGGCGGCCGTACTGATACTGGTTGACGGTGCGACGGCTCGTCCCTGCGGTGTCTCGCTGGGTCACCGGATCAATCGTTCCAGTGGGCAGCGCGTTCTCGATTCGTTCCTTCAGTCGGTTGTTCTGGTCGTACACGTTCCGAGACACGGCCAAACTCGGCTCAACCGTCGAGACCAAGTTGCCCTTGCGGTCGTATAGGTACACCCACACTTTCGCTCGCGCGAGCGAGGCTGAGTTTCCGGTGTCTACGCTGAACGTGGACGACTGAATCACACCATCAACAGCCCCAGCCACTGTTGGCGCTTGGGCGGGACGAGCTTCCAAACTGGTAGTGGCACGAGGAACATAAAGAGCCACGCCATTGCTGGAAAGGTCGGATTCGGCCCCAAGTTCGGCGGAGGCCACTCGACGCTTCTCGCTATCGAACCACGTCCATGTACGAGACATGACGGCATTGGCGGTCGCACCACCAGCGACCAAAGTGCGATCGCTCGCAGACAAGGAGCTCACCGGCAGCCGCTCGAGCCGGCGAACTTCGATCTGGTTGCCAGCAGAGTCGTACGTGTACTCAGTTCGAGAAAGCTCGTAGGGTTCTGCGACGGTTCCAACACCAACCACAGCAGTTCGAACGGCGATTGGACGCCCCGATCCATCCAGGTCGGTGATGGTCATGGTGCCATCAGGTCGCTGCGTGAACACCTCGCGTCCGCCACGGCCGAAGTAGTGGAACTCTGACTGATACTGAAGCGCGTTCGTGCCGCCTGACCAGCTCAGGTCGTAGGTGCGAATCTCGTTCGCAGAATCATCGGGTCCATAAACGTACTCCACCACGGATGTAGGGCGAGCGTGGGACGTTGACGACGGGAAGAACGTTGAGATGAGGGGTATCACGCTGTTCAAGCGTGTTGTCGGATCGACCACGCTTGGAGGAATCGTGCCCTCGCCGTAGGAGACCACCAGACGCGGACGATCGGCGTGATCCAAGTACGTCAGCGTTGTGCTGAGCCTTGGTAGTGTGGTCGTGTCGGTGATGGCACCACGAGCGTAGTTGTCGGTGCGTACGGGACGCATACGCCAGTCGTAGCCCGTGACCGACGCGATGCCGTCGGAATCACTTCCCGGGACAGCATAGAAGTTGTCCGCCCAGAGCGGGTGCTTCATGTATCGGCGATGCACGCAAGGCAGCCATGCATCATGGATGCCGAGCCCATACTCGACGCGCTCCTTGATGATCATGTTGTGCGGGCCGCTACCTTGAGTGTGGTCCCCTTCCCATTGCTGATCTGCGGTGCCCGTGTACGTGCGCATGTGATGACCCAAGAGATTTCGGGTCATCCGGGTGATGTTGCCGTCGATCTCGCGTTCGCGACGGACGTCGACCAGTTCATTGATCTCTCGGGAGCCAATGGCGAGCATGGCACCCGTCGGATCTCGCTCAAGGAGGCTCGCTTCTCTCGGGCGTCCGTTGGCATCGCGAGCCATCAAGACGCGTGCGAAGGGCGTGAAGCCGAGGCCATCCCCTGTGGCAGAGACGTTCACGCTCTGCGTGTGCGTCTCGCTGATCATCTTGTCCGTTGGATCTTGTGTTGACGGATTGTCCACCAACTCGAACAAGAAGGTGTCCTCATCACGTTGGAGACCTTCAAGATTGAAGGCGGCCTCCTTGATGGTTCCCTTTTCAGCCGCAAACGTTGGCCCTCCTGGACGAGCCGCAAAGTACACCTTTCGCTCGACAGGAGAGTTCGTAGTGAAGTTGGAGCCTCCGCCACTCGCCGGCTGCAAGCTGGTGAAGATGAACTCTTCAACCCAGCTATCCTCCGATTTGGGCGGGTTCATGCCTAAACGAGGCGTGTGGCATACCCAGCGCCGAGCCCAACGATTGCCGCCAGGGAAAACAACGTCCGAAGGACCGAACTCGTCGTATCCGAAGGCTGTCACGAACGAGGTTGGACTTTCATGTACAGGTAAGTGATCCCACTGGTCAGGGTGCTCTGGAATATCGAGCGGCTCAGGCGTGGCTGCCAAGTTGACCGCGGGAACCGAGACATCCTGTGCCCCTGGATCGGCGTCTAGCACTGTGACGTCTGACTGGCCAGAGCCGTTACGCTTGTAGTAGGTCAGCACGAGCGACGAAAGCGAACCGCTAGCAGTCTCATCCGAATGCAATCCGCCTTGCACGTTGGGGCGTTGGAGCAGCCCTGTGGCAGACCACTTCATGTTCCCGTTATCGTCGTACCACTCTGCTTCGATTGGGTAGTACAACGCGCTTGTCGGTGACAACTTGCGTGGCGGACTGATGACGACGCGTTTCTTGGCTGATCCCTCGTTCGGTCCGCTCGTTGTGAGTTCTGTGTGGAAGTAGGTGACCTTTCTTCCAGCAACCTCGGTTGTCGGGCTCGGCTGTGACGGCAATGAAGTCAACAGTGTGGTTGTTTGGTCAAGGAACTCGATCTCGTGCGTAACCCGTTCCGGATGGATCGGGTCTCGCATGATCTGACGCGTAAACGACGCAACCGACGGGCTCGCGGTGCCACCTGCACCTCTTTGGATTCCTTCAGCGGTGAGTTGAATTCGGCTTCCCCAATCGATGTCGGGACCCGCTTCCGGTAGGAACAAGTCGTAGGAGTAGCTGTGAACGAGACCTTCTGAGGCGGAGCTGTGGGACGATCCGGGCTGCGCTGCAACTGACCATCCAACGGATCGATGTTGAACAAGGAGCAGGTCCGACATCGTCTGGCGGGTCGGAACGGCCAACGTTGGGCCGGAGGGAGGTTGGTCAATCTGCCACTCTGTTACAGGCTGGGGCTGCCCCGGCGGCACCCATGGCGTTGCAGTGGCTGGTGCTTGACCAAGTGTGTCGAGGAAGTAGTCATATGCGGTTTTGTAGATGAACTCCTCGCCCAGACCACCTCCACTCACCATGGTGCCTTCTGGACCGTACTGCCACTGACGGTCTTTGAGGACGACTCCGGACGCGTTCACTTCGACGATGCGCCGGCTGATAAGCCCAGGCTTGAGGCCATTTGTGCCGTAGTAGGCTGACTCAGAGTCTCGAGCCTCTTGGGATTCAAACTCGTCGATGATCGAGATGTACCGCGATTCATCCAGCTTTGGAAGGTCCGTATGGGGCGAACCGCCATAAGCCCTCCATGAGTACGGTACGAACCATTGCGACAGCATGGGAACGAGTGCTTCCGGCAAGTATGCGTCGTTTAGGTTCGCTTGGGTGCTCGATGCGCCTGGGATCGCAAATGGCGTATGCAGAACTCGGTGAATGCGGAAGTGGCGATTAACGCCATCGCCGTTGCGCACGGTCAACGAGCTAACGGCGTTACTGGATCGATCCCGGGCCGCTCGGTTCAGCGCTATGGTCAAGTAACTGTTGCCTGTGGCGTTCCAAAGCGAACTAGAAGGTGGCCGAAGATGACCGTTGGGTGAGCTCGTTGAGGATTCAACTGGCCAATCAAGTACAAGAACTCCTGGCTCCATGTCAAAACGTCGAAATTCCGTGGAAGCATACTGACGCAGCGCTTCGAGAGTACTCGGGTTCAGTGGAGTGCCGGTAGTGGTGGTCTGTGTTGCCCACGCAAGCAATGATGGCGTAATAGCCTGAGAAGCAGTATCAAGCCACGAGATATCGGCGCTCATTGCGCGACCAACTGCTTCTGGTTCGAAAATCGTATTCAGCCATGGTCCTGCGTCCGCGTTGCCGAATAGCCCAGGAGCAAGTGATGACCTGTAGTCAAACACATGGTGCTTCACTCGTACACTTGCGGGTTGGGAGGGGTTCCTGGAAGCGCATGATGTCATGACTAGGCGTGGTTCTGGCTTCGCGCGAGACGACCCCTCGGCCATCCAGAAGGCGTGCAGCATCGGGTCGAGGATTTGCTCGTCGGGTCCTTGCCAAAAATCGTAGTGGTAGCGGATCTGGTGGGTCCAGTAACGGCTTTGGGCTTGAAGTGGTTCGTTGCGCTCGTGCCAATCCTGTCCAGCAAGACTGTCCGGGACAAATGCAAGATCGGATGAAGTCAAGTCCGTGTAATCTACACTCTCCTTCACCATCAAAATTTGGTTTGTGCTGAGTTCGGCCTCGTTTGCGGAAGTGCTGGGGTCATCTCCGTAGACGTAGATTCGATCAATAGCATTCGAACCCGTCTGCGTCTCGTATCGCAACGCATCGACTTCTGGACAAGCGCTACCTAGCAAGTCGTAGCTGCTCATAAGACCGTTGCTTCCGTGGCCGTTTGTAACTGCACCACCAAATCGACGATGCGTGTAGACTAGAGTCCATCTTGTTGTGGTGGAGGAGGTAGTTGGGTTCCGAGTCTTGAGTTTGATCGATCGGATTTGCCCAATCGCTTGCACATCCTGAAGGCACTCGATGCAATCCTCAGAAAAGTAGTCGTCGGCCGCACGCCACAGGGCGTCGACGTACGAAATCTCAGCGATGTGGCCCTGCTTGTCTTCAATGCTCGTGCAGATGCCCAAGTGAGGCATGCCAGTGCCGGGATTAGTTTCGGAATCCCATGGATTGTGGTAGTATCTTGGGTCGGAGCTCGGAAAGTGATCTGGAAGCAACGGGCGCGAGTTGTGCGAGGCGAGAGTGTCTTTTGCCCCTGTCGAACCGTCGGTTGTGTATGGCTCATCGATCCAGAGATTTGTGGGCGTCAAATCATAAATAGGCGTGAAACGATAGGTGATCGCTCCCTCGTAGAGCGACACGACGTATTGCTTCGGACGGGTTGTCCACGTTCGTAGGTTGGTCAAGGGGTCAATGCCCCACACCCCGCCGACTTGTTTGAGGGTTGCGCGAAAGCGTGGCGGCGCTTCGTACCGACCATCTGATTCTATCAACTGAAACGGGATAGATCGATGAGCATCGAGCACAAGGCGAGTCGTCTTTGGATTGTCGCCAACAATATCGGGCACGGAGGAGTCGATGAGGAGTATGGGATTCTCACTCGCCATCCAACCGAGGCCTGCCCAGTCCCACCATTGGTTGCCCGGGTCCGTCCCAATCGGACGCGTCGCAGGGCTGCTCATGTTGTGCGAACGGGTCCTAGTCAGCCGAAACGTGGCTCCGTCGAACGGCAATTCAAGGTCAGTAAACGAAGCAAGTGGGAGTCCTGTGGTGAGATCCACGGAACCTTCCAACACTGGCCTATTCAAACCGTTCCAGCCGGTCTGGTTGTCTGACAAGCCAGGAGGCACCAATGCCAACGAACTTGATCCCAACGTTGGGGAAGGGTCAATCCAATCACCAATAGACAGGGGTTCGAGTTGATGGATTCCGAGTCGAAACCCGAAGCCGGTCAAGTTGACCGGGAAATTGCGTTGTTCAAGCGGAGTTGTTGCGTCGTTGTTGTAAACGAGTTGGCTGTACGGGAAGTCGCCCTGTTGGCCACCATGGTTCCTGAACTGATTGACAGCCGACCACTGCGGGAACGTGAGCGGCAGAAACTGAGGCGGTTCGGCCCCTTGGTGCTGCTCCACAAGACTCCACACCGGAAATCCTTGAGAATCCACGCGAAGTCCGAACCGTGCAAAGCACGGATCGCTCGAACTTCCAGGCGTGATTTCTTTCACGTTCTGGTACTTGCGAACTTCACCAGTGATGAGTGGATTGGCGACTACGGGGACGACTTCTTTCGCACGGTCGAGGTTGTGCGCGGCCCATATCCCATTGAAATAAAACCAAGCTTCGGCTGGCATTGAGCGGTCCGGTCCGCACTCGGGCGGCCATGCAGGTGGCTGGCCTCCGGCTGACGTCGGGAAGAGCATCGTGGCAATGGCGGTTGCCGCCATCGCCTTGGCGGGAGTTACCACACGAGAGAAGGTCCTGGCAAGATTGCTTCTGATGAATGGTATTCGAGCGGCTCCGCAAAGGGAAGCATGCCACCGATCGAATCCGAGCAACTCGCACATGATCCCAGATCGATGGTCGCGAGAAGATACCAGAAGTTCATCGCAGCGGTTTACCGAGACTCCGATTTTCGAGCTGTTTGCCTTACACAATGCGCCCGGCACTTCGCTGCACGATCGTGTCGTCGTCGGACACTTCCGCAAGTGCTTGCGGTATCGCGGGATATAACGCTGAAGCGAGTTCTTGGCAATACGCGCGTGGGAGAATACTGGGTTGAAAGGCAGGATTGTGAAGAACCTGCTTGGGACGAATGCTGATCAGTCGGTAAGGTGCTGTTCAGCGGGACGAATTGGAGGCGCTGTATCCGTGGAATTGAAATCCCACCTGTGTGTCCGATTTGCGATTCCTGGTCAAGAACCGCGATTTCGCAATCCAACTGCGATTGAAAATCTGGTATTGTGGGTGCCATGAGCAGGTCCCGCCATGCCCGTCGTCTCGTTGTTGCAATGGCCATGGTTTGCCTTGGGACGACGTCGCTTGCTTGTCAACCCTCTGTTCAACTCTCCGGCCAACTGGATGTCGCTCGCCTAGTGGATCTCGCAGCCGCACGTGTTGGTGTCTCAGTGACTTACGACGGAACGGTCGTCACAGGTCAGGCGACCATCCGCGCTGGGGAGAACTTGTCGGATCTCGAACTGTGGGATCTGGCTTCGCAGGCATTGCTCTCCCGAGGCTTCGCCGCCGTGCGCACGCCCGGTGCTCTGGACAAGTCGTTCGCGATCGTGAAAATCGCGGAAGCGTCTGGTGTGGCTCGTGTTGAGGACCCAAAGAACGTCGGGGAGCCCCTGTTTCCTCACAGTTCTGTGTCACCCGGGTACGCATCGGTGGTGCTGCGCCCAAAGCACGCTACAGCGAAAGATCTCCTCGAAGCGATTCGTCCCTTCGTGAGCAAGGCTGGCGGCAGCGCCAGCGAACTCGGCAAGGATGGCCTGTTGCTTATCTCCGACGCCACGCCACGCTTGGTCCAACTCTCGCGCGTGCTAGAGACGCTGGACCAGCCCGCGCCCGATGTTGTGATCGAGGAGTATCGCCCGACGAATCTGAACGCCACCGCGCTCACGGCGTTGGTCACGTCCGTCTCCGGCAAGGCCGACCTCGTGCGTGGGCGCAAGATGGTGGGGGATGTTGTTGCGTCTTCCACCGGCGCGTCGGTGCTCATTGTTGCACCGAAGGATGGTGTCGCCACGTGGCGGGCTGTCTTGCAACAACTCGATCAGCGTCCGGGAGTCGAGACCCGCACCTACACGCCGTCGGTGTTCGCCGTGCGTGATGTTGCGAAGTTGATCGAGCAACAGGCCAAGGACCAGACCTCGGGCGCTGGTGGTGCTGTTGCCGACGATCGATGGCGGCTCGTTGTCGATGAACTCACGGGCAGCCTCATCGTGACGGCCACGCTGCCGCAGCACGATCAGATTGACGCCATCCTCGCCCGCCTCGAGAGTGTGCAGCGAGACACGATGCCTGTGCGGTCATACCCGATCCGCAATCGCCCCGTATCCGATGTGCTCGCCACGCTGAGCAAGTTGATTGATGCGGGCGTGCTCGATGCGCAGACACAAGAACCGCCCGCGTCGTCGTCGTCTCTCTTGCCTTCGCGCGGCGCTTCAACGGAAAGTCCCGTAAAGCCCACCGTCCCGTCGGCAGGTGACGCAGCCGCGAGCAAGCGAGAATCGAGCCGTGAAGGAAGTCGCAATGGCGGCCACAGCGGCTCCATCGGTGGCACACGAGGCAACTCCCGCCTCACACTGACGGCCGACGACGGCACCAACACGCTCATCGCCGTCGGTGAACCTCGACTTCTCTCCCAGTTGGAGACGCTCCTCCAAACCGTCGACGTCCGCCAGCCACAGGTCATGCTGGAGGTCATGCTCGTGAGCATGAACGACTCGGACGCCAAGAGCCTCGGCGTCGAACTCGAACGCATCAGCACGAGCGGCGGGATCACGAGCCGCGTCTCCTCCCTCTTTGGCCTCAGCGCTCCCGCGACCGCAGCGGGCGGAGCCACACGCACCGTCGGCGATGCGGCCGGCTTTACCGGGGCCGTGCTCAATCCGGGCGAGTTCAGCGTCGTCGTCCGCGCGATCGAGACCGTGAACAAAGGACGCCAGTCAAGCCTGCCCCGCGTGCTCGTCAACAACAACGAGCAAGCCCAGTTCTCGAGCACGTTGCAGCAACCCGTGACGACGCAGCGGGCGACGGACCAGACCACAACGACCTCCTTTGCCGGGTTCGAGGACGCGGGCACCAAGATCTCGATCCGCCCACAGATCGCCGAAGGTGACCACCTTGTCTTGCAATACTCCCTCTCGCTCAGTTCGTTCATCGGCAGCGCGACCGGGGGCATTCCACCAGCACGCCAGCAGAACGAGGTGGACAGCATCGCGACGATTCCCGATGGACACACGGTCGTCGTCGGCGGGCTTGAACTCGTGACCGATGGCGACAGCGAGAGCCGCATTCCACTGTTAGGAAGGCTGCCGCTTCTGGGCAATCTGTTCAAGAACCAGGGTCGCAATCTGAGCACGACGCGGTTCTATGTGTTCATCCGAGCAACGGTGCTGCGGGATCAGGGATTCGAGGATCTGAAGTATCTCTCTTCGAAGGCCGCTCAGGCCAACAACGTGGACGAGGGATGGCCGGTGGTGGAGCCGCGGGTGATCGAGTAGCGGAGTGAAGTTGTCAGGATCATGAGTGCTGTCGCGAGTCCATCTTCGGTGATCGAACCAAAGCCGCTGGGTGATGCCGCGCCGTCGCCCGAGTTCCTGCGGCTCATTCCCCACGAGTTCGCGCGGCGGCATCTGATCCTGAGCGCTGGTACCGACAAGAGCGTCTTCGATGGCGAGAAGGACGAACCGGCCGAGACCCTGCATATCGCGCCATCCACGAAGCCCGCGCCCATCCACAACGTCGGCGTGCGTCTTGGGCGGCGAGTGTTCACGCACATCGTCGAGCCCGAGGTCCTCGCGAGCGCCATCGATCGGGCGTACGCACGAGGCAGTGCTCCCGAAGACGGCGGCGAACGGTCTTCCGGCGGTGGGGCTCCCCCATCCGAGCACGACCTGCCACCACTCGAGATCGACGACCTCGTCACCGGCGGCGTGGAAGAAGGCCTCCGCTCACTCCTCGCACAAGCCGACAGTGACTTGCTGCACACGGGTGGCAAGGCCCCGCTCGTGCGGCTCGTGGACCTGCTGCTCTTCGAGGCTGTGCAACGCCGGGCGAGCGATATCCACGTGCAACCACTCGCGGATCGGACGCTCGTGCGGTACCGCCTCGATGGCGTGCTGCACACGGTGCGTGAG
>Ga0075163_10003834_pt1 | contig 20179 bp, 12 predicted proteins | sample JI1023141ADNA_FD_71478 | JGI IMG/M metagenome (GOLD analysis project Ga0075163, IMG submission 71478) | Wastewater effluent complex algal communities from Wisconsin, to seasonally profile nutrient transformation and Carbon sequestration -... | ecosystem: Engineered > WWTP > Effluent > Algae... | reverse complement strand
GGGCGGCAAGCGTCTGCTCCAGAAGGCCGAAGGATATGACTATACGATCAAGTCTGGTCAGGTGACGTTCCGGAACGGCGAATATCTGGGCGTCCACCCCGGCGTTGTGCTGCGCGGGCCACAGACAACCGAATTGGCAATGGCGGCGGAGTAGGGGCGGCCTCAGCCATACATCGTGCAGCTGCCCCCTTGCGCTTGGCGACTGGTCCGTTAGCATCAGCGCCAAACACAAGGGGATGTCAGCCGATATGCGCCATATCGCGGTCGTTGGATCAGGCCCTGCGGGCTATTACACTGCAGAAGCCGCACAGAAGAAGTTTGGCGATGATGTCCGGGTTGACATCATTGATCGCCTTCCCGTTCCTTATGGCCTGATCCGCTTTGGCGTGGCGCCCGATCACCAGTCGATCAAGGGCGTCTACAAGCGCTATGAGAGCGTGCACCTTTCGGACAATGTTCGCTTTGTCGGCAATGTTCTGGTTGGCAAGGATGTCAGCATCGACGAACTGACCCGGCTTTATGATGCGGTTGTGCTGGCGACCGGTGCGCCCAATGACCGTCCGCTCGATATTCCGGGAAGCGACCTGCCCGGCGTCATTGGCTCGGCGGCCTTTGTCGGGTGGTACAATGGCCATCCGGATTTTGCCGATCTCGACCCTTTGCTTGCCGGCCCGGGAGCCGTTGTGGTCGGCAATGGCAATGTCGCGCTTGATGTGTCGCGGATACTCGCCAAGACACGTACGGAATTCGAGGGCGCCGATATCGTTTCCCATGCGCTCGACGCGCTGGACCATTCGGGCATCAAGCGCGTGACCTTGCTCGGCAGGCGCGGGCCACACCAGATTGCGATGACGCCAAAGGAACTGGGCGAGCTTGGCCACTTGATCCGCGCCAAGCCTGCGGTGGACCCTGCCGATCTTCCACCCCTTGCCGACGACGCCCTGCTGGAGCCGGGCATGCGCAAGTCCGTGACCCATCTTCGTGACTTTGCGGCCAATGGAGTCGACCCGAAGGACATCACGATCGAGTTCGATTTCTTTGCCAGCCCGGTCGCGATTGAAGGCGATGGAAAGGTCGAGCGGGTCGTTGTGGAAAGAACAAGACTCGATGCCGATTTGCGCTCCGTGGGAACGGGCGAGACCTATGTCATCCCATGCGGGCTCGTCATTTCCTGCATTGGCTATCAGACCCCGCCGATCCACGGCGTGCCTTACGAACATGGCCGCGGCCGTTTCGCCAATTCGGAAGGGCGCGTCCTTCCAGGCCTCTATTGCGTCGGCTGGGCGCGGCGCGGACCGACAGGGACCATCGGCACCAACCGGCCCGACGGATTCTCCGTCGTCGATCTGATTGCGGCCGATATTGGCGACGGTGCCGAACGGGAAGGGCGCCCCGGCCTTGACGCGCTGCTTGCAGGCCGTGGCGTCGATATTGTCACCTTCCGCGACTGGAAGAAGATCGAGCAGGCCGAAATCGCCCGTGCCCGCGAAGGCGCGCCGCGCGAAAAATTCGTGGCGGTCGAAGACATGATCGCCGCGCGGGGTTGAACCGCTGGGCATCCACCGCTAAGGGCGTCCGCCTGCCACTCGGCCTTCGCGCCGAATCCGCATCGGTCGGGGAATAGCTCAGCCTGGTAGAGCACTGTCTTCGGGAGGCAGGGGCCGGAGGTTCGAATCCTCTTTCCCCGACCAAAAGCGGAATTTCTATATATATCAGATATTTAGACTTCCTGCATCGCGCTCCGTGTGACTGGCTTGTGTGACAGCATAGAGTGGCCCTCGTTGATTGCTTTTGGAACTTAGTGCCCGCTTGCACCCTTACGCCCGGCCAACCCAGTTGGCATGTCTAGAGGAGGACGCGCGGGGGAAGCTGTCATGTGGCACTGGGATCAGGCGCGACTAGCTTATTTTCAGTTCGACGCACTTCGAACCATTTCCCAGTGGGCATCCCTTCAAGACCGGCCATTCATTCATGCAATAGAATGGCGAACTGGCCTGCTGCAAGATTGCTCGTACTTTTCTGGGATTAAAGTGAGGTTGCGAACGCAGGTAGTCACTACAACAGGCAGTTCATATCTAGAACCTTAGCCGCGCCCCAACCTGCACCGACCGGGGCGCTCCCGGCGCATAGAACGTCGATGACAGCAATGGCCGCTCGCCGCCGATTACTGGCACCGCAAATGGCCGTGCGACGAAGTTGCCACTGGCATCAAACGCGGTCTGCCCGAGCTGGGCGGCAGTGGCGTATTGCTTGTCGAACAGGTTTCGCACGGTGGCGAACAGCGTGACTGCGCTGGCAGGCCTGACCTCCACCCCGAGGTTGAACAGCGCATAGCCATCGGTCTTTCCAGCACCAAGGAAGAAGACCCCGTCCGGTTGGTGGAGGTTGTTTTCGTTACCCCGCGCATAGACGCCGCTCGCCGCGATCATGTCGAGGTTGACGCTCACCTGCGAAACCGGGGTCCATTGCATTGCTACCTTGAACAGGTGGTGCGGAATCAGCGGAATGCGGTCACCCGGCGTGATCGCAATGCTCCCTTCGAAGCCCGGTGCAAACGCGTCGTTTGTCGAGTTGGCCGAACCGCCAACTACTTCGGGCGAGCGGTAGGTGGCGTCAAGGTAGGTATAACTGGCCGAAAGCGACAGCGTGCCGAACTTGGCCGATGCTTCGACCTCGAACCCTTGCCGCCGGGTCTTCCCGAAATTGCGGAAATAGCCAAAGCCCGAGGGGTCGTCGGTGACGAACAGGATATCGTCGCTTACATCGGTGCGGAACAGACTTCCGCCCAGCGACCACGTCTGCCCTCGTATCGAAGCGCGCGCCTCGAATGTCCGCGCGACGACTTGCCGGAGCGGCGGATCGCCTGCGAGCGCATTGGGCAGTCGGCACGGGCTGGCAGGGTCCGAGCAGCCCAGTTCGATGGCCGAAGGCGCGCGCGAGGCCTGCGACCAGGACAGGGTCAGTTCGGCCCCCTTGGTGGGCTGCCAAGTCAGCGATGCAGAGGGATTGAAGTGGTCGAAGACCGGATCGCTGTCGAGCGATCCTGTGCCGCCACCGGGCGTGATCCGGTCGCGGTTATGGATCGAGGTGCGATCATAGCGCCCGCCAAGATCGAGCCGCAGGGTCTGTGAAAGCTGCGCGCTTTCGAGCGCGTAGAGCCCGAGACTGGCGGTTCGGCTGTGCAGATCGACCCGCGCATCAAATGAGCTTTCGGAATTCTGGGTGCCATCGGCAAAAGCGCCGGGACCATCGACGGCGAAAACGGTGCGGTCAGGCAGCAGATAACCGAACTGTGTTGTCTGTGCGAAATCGGCGCGAGCATTCACATAGGAGAGGCCGAGGGTCAGGCTCTGCTCGATTCCCCCGACGGGTTCGCGCACCACCAGTTCCCCGCCGAAGCCCCATTCGCCCTGGACCGTGAGCGAGCGGTTGACGAGGCCGTTGCACTTCTCGTTCGGTTCGTCGTTAAGCAGCGCATTGGCGATGCAGCGCCACCTGGGGAACGGCGTATTGAGCTGGTCTTCGCCAGACAGCGGGAACCCGGTGTAGCCTACGGCAGTCAGCGCGGCTTGCTCGTCTGAAGTCGGCTGATAGAGGTTCTGCCCTAGCGCCTCGTCATTGACGTCGCCATTATAGGTCGCGGTGCGGGTGCGCCGCCAGAAGACATTGCCGTTGAAGCTGACCGTGTCGGACAGCGCAAGGCTGCCCTTGATGTTGAAAAGCCAGGCCCGATTGCGGGTGTTGTCGGGGGCAGTGTAAATGCTCGACCGGTCAGCGGCGAGCAGGCGCATTTCCTGCAGCCCGTTGCCGTTGAGATCGGTGTCGGCGAACATTCCCGACAGCGACACCTGGCTTTGCGCATCGCTCCACCCCAGCTTGCCGAAGGCGCGGGTTGCCCGCGAGGGCGAGAAGTCCCGCCAGCCATCCTCGCGGAAGTGATCGGCGGTGACAAACCAATCCAGCCCATTGTCAGCATGCTCCCCCCATTGGGCATTGGCGGTGAAGCGGTTGAATGAGCCATAGCTGGCCTCAAGACCAATGCCGGGATCGCTCTTGCCGTCCTTGGTCCGCACGACCAACGCGCCGCCCAGCGAATTGCGCCCGAACTGTGGGGCAGAACCAGCGACCAGATCGATCTGCGCGATGGCCGAGGTCGGGATGAGGTCCCAGTTCACCACTTCGCCAAAGGGCTGGTTGACCCGCACCCCGTCGAGATAGACCGACATTCCCTGCGGCGTACCGAGCAGCGGCGAAGCGGTGAAGCCGCGATAGTTGACGTCACTCTGTAAGGGGTTGCCCTGCATCTCGTTGATGCTGACCCCCGACGCTGTGCGGGTAAGCTGATCGGCGACACTGACAGCGCCAGAAGTTTCAAGCGTCTTGCTGTCGGCAGCCTTGGAGCCTTCCCCGCCGAGCGGGCTTGCTGTGACCACGATTTCGCACTGATGGGCTGCCGCGGCCCACGCCGCGCTGGGAAGTAACGCGGGGCCTGCGGCAAGAGCAAACATTAGCCAGAGAGAGTACGATCTGCCATTGAAATTCCGCATGCGGCGATTGATTAGAGATCAATCCGCAATTGGCAAATACCAAGGCGCTCGTTGCCGAAGGGTGCAGAGTTCTTTTTCCCGATTTCTTGCGGTGTGGCATTATGTGCCATCATTCTGGACAACGAAGCATTCGCGCCGCAAAGGCAGCCGATCAACATCCTTCATTTGAGCCGTTTGATCTCGCTCAACCAGTGCTACATTCTTGTCGATAAGGACTTGACCATGACTTACACATTATGGGGCGCAGCCAATTCTCTCTATACCGGAAAGGCCCGATCCTATCTGATCAAGAAGGGCCTGCCGTTTCGCGAGCGGTATCCGTCCGATCCGGAGTTCGGCAACAGGATATTGCCCGCAGTCGGTCAGTTTGTTGTGCCGGTTCTCGAATCGGATAATGGCGAGATTATTCAGGACAGCGGCGATATCATCGACTTTCTTGAAAATCGCCATGCCGAACCATTGCTCAATCCTCAAACGCCGGTGCAGCAGTGCGTGTCGCTGATTTTTGATGTCTTTGGCTCAGAATATCTGCTGCCACTGGCGATGCACTATCGCTGGTCCTACCGTGGTGAGCAGGAGACATTCTTGCGTGCCGAATTCGGGCGAGCGCTGGTCGCGGGAGGTGATCGTTCCGCTCGGCGCGAAGCCGCCGCAAAGACTATGGAATTCTTCGCCGGTTTCCTGCCTAACCTCGGTGTGTTCCCAGAGGTTACCGGTGCGATGGAGGACTCCTATCTGGCGCTGATCGATGCGCTGGACGACCATTTTCAGCATCATCCCTATTTGCTGGGTGGCAGACCATGTCGAGGCGACTTTGGCATGATGGCACCCTTGTTCGCGCATCTGGGTCGCGATCCTGTTCCAGCCATGCTGATGAAAACAAGGGCCCCCAACCTGTTCCGGTGGACTGAGCGGATGAACTCTGCACCGATCAGCGACGGGGAATATCCAGGCTATGGCGAAGGCTATTGGGGCGGGGATACCGTACCCGAAAGCCTTGTCGCCGTGCTCAAAGTTGCCTTTGCGGACTGGACGCCCGGATTGAAAGCCGATGCCGATTGTTTCAATGCCTGGGCGGCCGACAAGCTGGCTGGCGATGTGGTCTCGCAATCGGGCAAGCCGCAAATTCATCCAAACGTCGGGAAAGTCGAATATCCATGGCGCGGCGTGACGATGAAGCGTGGCAGCGCGCCGCATATGCTCTGGATGTTTGCCCGAGTACAGGAGTTGGCGGCGAACATCGAAGGCGAAGCACGTGCACGACTGAATGTGCTCCTTGAACAGGTCGGCGGCGAGAAGGCGATGACCCTCTCGCTGACGAAGCGGATCGTGCGCAACAAGAACACATTGGTTCTTGCCTGATCGTCTGGGAGCGACTCAAATGCTAAAGTCACTGGCGCCTGAACGAAGGACAGTTTGCAGGGATGCGAAATGCCGTATCAAACGGCAGCAATTTTCGCGGAAGACGCCAATGGGTTCATGGCAATAGCTCGATGTTGCTATTGCCCAGCGAACCAAGCAGGAGCATTCGCCCACCCTGTGCTGGCCGAACATTTTCCGTGTCAATTCCCTCGTAACAGGGAAATCGTGCCAGAGCTTTCCCGCTCGTGGCTGGCGTCACGAACAGTTTCTTCTAACTTCCACAGCCGATTGGGCAGGTGCCTGCAGTGCCACCTTTTCCCGCCGACTTTCCGCCGCCCTTTGCTGGCTCAAGCATGCCATATGACCCGGAGCCAGCCATAAGCCACTATTCCAAGGCGGGGACCGCTGCACTTGGGAACGGGACATTCATGATCCGCGCAAGCGTCGGGGCAATGGCACGCATGTCGATCTCTCCGAAATCATGTCCTTTGGGGATTCTCGGCCCCATGATCATGAAGGTGGAGCGCATGACTGCGGATGCCGGGAAATAGCCATGCATACCCTTGGAGCGCGATGGCCGAACCATGTCGGCGGTCGGGCCTTTGAAGCCGCCGCTCATCGCGCCAGGGGCCATTTCGACATAGAAGCTGGCTTGAGGATTGCCGTGGACCGCGGCGATCTCCGACTTTCGAAGGACCGATGCGATGTGCATGTCGGGATCGGCCTTGAGTCGATCAAGCAGAGCGCTGACACGGGCAAGAACGGCACTGTCATCGGGCTTCGCAAGGGCTATGGCCACCGAGCCTCCGGAAGGCCAGGGCATGGCCAGCCAGTCGGCCACCTTTCCGTTTTCGTCCAGGGTTATGAGCTTTTCATCAATGAAGGCGCGAAAGAAATCGACCTCGACAGTGGTTGGAGCAAAGCCATGGTCACTCACCAGCGCGATGACGGCATCCGGGTGCATCGCGCGCTCGGTCGCAATCAACGTTCCGATTATGGCGTCAATCCGTTCGAGCACAGCATGCGCTTCGGGCGTATCGGGCCCGGACTCATGCTGCTGATGGTCAAGCCCGGTCAGATAGACCGTCGCAAAGTCGGGCTTTTGGTCCTTGATCAATTGCACCGCAAAGGCGCCGCGGTTCTCGTCTGCCTCAACAGTCTCATCGATGCCTTGCACATAGGGTTTGCCAACGTCCGTTTCGAGGCGATCTACAAGCCCGGGCGTTGCGAGCGCCTTCATGAGGTTGAGATCGTCGGGATGGCCCGTCCGCCAATATTGCGGCAGATTCCATCGGATCGACGACGCGCCGACGCTTACAGGCCAGAAGACATTGGCAACCGAAAGGCCGGCCTTGGCGGCTGCGTCCCACAATGTGGGGACCCTTATGTCTCTTGCATACCAATACCAGCCGGTCTGGTTTATCCCCTTGGGATCAAACGTCGTGTTGTTGACGACGCCGTGCTGGTCCGGGCTTACGCCGGTTATGAGCGTCGTGTGGCTGGGGTAGGTGACGGTCGGCAGCACACCGACCACGCCGCTTGCATAGCTGCCTTCGGCAAGGAACCGCCGCAGGTTCGGGATTTTCAGCCCTCGCCTTTCGGCATCGATCACATCTCCGGGGCGTAGACCGTCAACCGAGATCATCAAAACCGGTTCGGCATGGACCGCACCCGGCGTGAGACTCAGAAGCAACATCACGCCGGGCAACAGAGCCTTGATCATCAGAAGCCGACCTTCACTGTGGCGAGGAACTGTTGCGGCGCGCCTGCAAGAAGCGTCTGGTTGTCACCGCTGTTTCCAAAACCGTTGGAGCCAATCGTCGACACATATGCCTTGTCAAACAGGTTTGTCACGTTGAGCTGGATCTCGGCCTTTCTCAGGCCCGCAATGTCGAACCGGTAGCCGAGGGTTGCATCGACCAATGCGCGCCCGGGAACCGACTGATCGTTGAGGTAGGTGAAGTAGCGCTTGCTGATGTAATTGACGCCGATGCGCCCGAACAGGCTTTTGCTTTCGTAACCAAGGTCAGCCTTGATCAGGTGTTTTGGAGCATCGACCACGGTCTTCCCGGCGGTCGCGGCCAGGATAACGCCAAGCGCATTGACGACATCGTCGCGATACGTCGCGTCATTATATGCATAGGACAGGAACGCATTGAAGCCCGAACCGAGATTGTAGCTGGCAACCGCTTCAACGCCCACCGAGCGGACGCCGCCCACATTCTGCAGCACAGCCGGGTTGCCCACAATGCCGGCCCCGGTTGTGATGCCGAGAAGGCGGTTGCGGAAGTTGACGAGATAGCCCCCGATCGATCCGCTGAATCCGCCGCTCTTGAAACGCGTGCCGACTTCATAGGTGTCCGAGGCTTCCGGCTTCAGCGTGCCCTTGATTGCATCGAACCCGGCCTGCGTTGTCGAGAATGGGCCTGCCGTGAAGGCCGACACAAAAGCCTCGGTCGACTGGGAAAAACTGGCATAGAGTTCAACCATATCGCTGATGGGATAGTTGATACCGACACTTGGCTGGAACCAGTCGGTTGTCTTGATTTTGCCGGCCGCGCGACCGCCCTGGATTACCGGCGACGCAGTGTTCTTGACGCTGAAGCCCTTCCAGCCCAGATCGATTGTCACATCGCCCAGCTTGATCTTGTCCTGCACATAATATTGGACAATGTCAGTCGTGTAATCGAACTCCCATTGGGTGAAGAACGGGTTTGACTGAAAGTTCAAGGCCGATCTTCCGGGCACGGTCCGGCTGGTCAGTCCATAAAAGCGTCGCGCCTGATGAAAGTCATTGCGTTCATACCAGCCGCCGATGGTCAGAGCGTTCCAGCCCAGATCCGCCTTGATGTCACCAAATGCGCCTTTGCGGCTGATGTCATATTCTGTGGTCCGGATCGAAATGGGTGAGCCGGAAGGCGAGGGCACATAGGGTGTGTACCAAAGGCCCTGTCCATGATTGTCATGAAAATAGCCCTTGAGCTCGAAGTTCACCTTGTCCGAAAGGGGAACTTCAACGCCAAGCGAACCGAGATAGTCGCGACGCAAGCCGGATGCGTCGAAATAGACATCGTCAACGGTTGTGTATGGTGTTGGATAGACGAGGCCCGCAGCCGGGTTGAGCGGTGTCGCGCCGGTATCTCCACGATTGGCACCGACATCGGCGATGAGCACAGCCAGCGGATAATCGTCGGAGATATTGTCGACCTTGTAACCGAGACGGTTGATGATCGAGAGAGTCAAATCCTGATAATCCTGCTCGTGGCGATCGGAGAAATTGAAAAAGCCTGTGATCTTCGCCGTGCCTGCATCAATGATGCCCTTGGCGTTGAACTGATGCTGATATTGCTCGCCGGAGCCCTTCCATTTGTCGAGGCCGAGATAGCCATAGGAGAACCAGGCCCGGGCCGTGTCGCCGCCGGTATCGACGCGGACGAAGCCTCGCTTGGTGTCATGATTGCCATAAGTTCCGTTTGCATCGACGCCAAACTCTTCAGAAGGGTCGCGCGATACAAACTCGATGGTGCCGCCCAGATTGTTCGTGGCCTGTGTGCCCACAGAGCCTGCGCCTTGGGTCAAGCGAACCGTGCCCACATTTTCAGAAGTGATGGCGCGGCTTGTGTGCAGTCCGTTGTTGTTGCCATAGTTCTGATTGCCAAGAGGAATGCCGTCGAGGGTAAAGCCGAGGCGGCTTTGATCGAATCCGCGCACTGTAATCCGTTCGGACCATTCATATGCCCCAAAGGGATCGGCGGACTGGAAATTGACACTGGGCAATTTTTCCAATGCCTTGAGCGCGGTCGTTCCCGGCGAGAGAATTTCGATATCAGCCTGCTTGATCTCGGAGACCTGACGGGTCTCGCCTTTGCCGTATACGATGATCTCGGATGACTCATCGGCAGTCTCGTCATCGGCCAGCGCAGGTGATGAAAGGACTGTTGAACTGGCTAGCGCCAGCACGAATAGTGCACGCATTTTTAGACTCCCACTGATTTGTTGCGTTGCAGCAACTAAAGTGCCTCTGTGACTCAGGTGTGCGATTCAGATGACGGTTCCGTGGCTCGCTTGTGACAATTGAGTGGCCAAGGATTGAGACACAGGGGAGCCAGAGGCGCGCCGGTTGGAACGCGCCCAAAGGTTCTTCACGAACACCTTCTATCCATCAGAAATAGGAATGCTGTGTCCTGCGCCGACGTTTGCGCATGGCGCCGCCAACCAGCCCAAATCCGCCAATCATCATTGCCCAGCTTGAGGGCTCGGGAACGGACGAAAAGCCAAGCGCGACGGCTTCTTCATTCGTCAGCAGGAAACTGAACAACCGGGATGAAACAAGAGACTGCCCGCTAGGACATGGAGTACCAAGGGCGACCTGGCTTGTGACGCCGCCAACGCCTGACGTGCAGACATCAAATTGTTGCCCCGAGCCGGTCTGAGTTACCGAATAGTCGTTGTCGGTTGCCAGGATCAGCGCGAGCGAGCCATTGGCAAGGCGAGGTCCAAATGCCAGCCCCTCGATCTTTTCAGGGATGACAATGCCGGCAGCAAGGAGCTTGGCACGGATATCGAGAAACGGCGTCTTGGAAACGGGCGTGACGCCATTCGGCAAGGCGCTCGACCCTGCCAGGCTGATTGAGGCAACATTTGTTGCTCCGTTCAGATCAATGACAAACGCCGATTTCAGTCCGGTCGGGACAAGAGAATTTGGATCGTCCACGCCTTCGCCGCGATTGTCGCGCTCAAGGACAACAAACCTCCCGTCAGACAGCGCGTAGATCGCCGAAACCCCGATTGAGCGGCCCTGATTGGTCGCACTGAATGTATTGCCGGGCACCACGGCATTTACAGTCGCGATCGATTCCAGCTGGTAGATATATTGTTCGGTCGAGGTTCCGGTTGCGATATCAAAGACGACAATGCGGACATTGCGGCTGCGTCGGCCGTCCCCTTGGTCGCCCTCATTGACGAGCGGGTCCTGCAAAATGGCATAGGCCTTCTTCCCGTCGGGCGAAATGGTCAGGCCTTCGAAGCCGCGATTGTCCTGTCGCCCCGAAGTCGTTGTCGGGCGCCCAGCAACATAGTCAACAGAACCGTCGGCTTTTTTTGGAATCAGGTTTGCTGGCGTCGTGAAAGCGCGCACCTGATTTCCGTTTGCGTCGAACTCGATGATACTCGGCCCATATTCGTCGGACACGAGATAGTGTCCGTTGGACATGCGCGCCAAGCCCTCGGGATCGAGAGACAATCCCAGCGTCGCCGGATCATTGTTGAGGAGAAATGGGTTGAGGCCGGAAAAGGCATTGCCGGAGCCGTTGCGCAGGATCGTCGTCGCGTTGAGCGTGAAATTGCTGATTGCCCCCGTGTTGTAGTCGAAGTTAAGCCCGAAGGATTGAATGCGCGGTGCATAGTCGATCAAGCCGCCACCGGGGCCACGGTCGGTAAGACCGAAGAACTGGTTGGTTGCGGCATCATAGACAAGATCGGAACCGAATCCGCCGAGGCGATTGAAATTGGGGCCGCTTCCCAGCAATCCGAAATCGATTGCAGATCCACTTATGGCGATCTGATTGACATAGGTGACGGCCGATGCCGGTGCGGCAAGAGCAATGGCTGCAGCAACAGAAAAAAGAATGGTCTTGCGCACGAATCAGGTCCCCCATGTTGGCTTTGAGGGCAACACTTTGGGCATGCTGTGTGACCATGCCGCGAAGCTTTGGTGACGATTGGATGAAAATGGTCCAGTGGTGCCATGCCGACCGCGGAATGTGGCTGGATGGGGCGACTTCATCGCGTCTTTCGATCAAGCTACGCAATCCAAGGCGGTCGAAAACGCTCCCATCAGGGCATCGACAAACTGATCAGCAGACGTTTCCCAGGAAAATGCCCTTCCATAGGATGCGACGGCAGTCCTGTCCGCCCGCATCGCCAGTTCGATTGCCCGTCGAAGATCGTGATCCACCGCACCGATGTGCGAAGGCAGGTCATTTCTCGGCCCTCGCCCCTCCCCGCCGACGATGTCGAGCGGCCCCGGCACAGGATAGGCAGCCACAGGAACGCCGCAAGCAAGTGCCTCGATCATGACCAGGCCGAACGTGTCGGTCTTGCTCGGGAAGACAAAGACATCGGCAGCGGCATAGGCGCTTGCGAGCGCATCGCCGAATAGCGCGCCCGTGAAAATCACTTCCGGAAAGCGCCGCCGGAGCGTTTCGAGCATCGGTCCGTCGCCGACGACAACCTTGGTTCCAGAGGTTTCTGTGCTCAGGAACGATTCCAGATTTTTTTCAACCGCAACCCGCCCAACCGAAAGCAACACCGGACGTGGAAGGTTCGAGAGACTGGCCAGCGGGTGGACATCGGGCCTGAATAGCGCGGTATCGATACCGCGTGACCAAAGCCGGGTATTTGCAAAGCCTCGTGCCTTCAATTCGTCCATAAGACTCGCGGTGGACGTCAGAACGGCCTGTGATGGCGCATGAAATCGACGCATGGTTGGCCAGAATACATCGGGTGAAAGGCCGGTTCGAACAGCTGCATAGTCAGGAAAGCGGGTATGAAACGCACTTGTGAAGGGGATGCCGTGCGACAGGCACCAGCCCCGGGCGCTCCAGCCAATCGGGCCTTCGGTCGCGATGTGCACGATATCCGGGTTGAGTACATGAAGCCGCTTTCGCAGCCGAATGCGTGGCGCAATCGCCAGACGAATTTCACTATAGCCCGGACACGCGATTGTCCGGAATTGATCCGGACTCAGAATTGCGACGTCATGTCCGCGAGACGCGACAATTCTCGCTGTTGTATCTATCGTGCGAACCACGCCATTGACCTGCGGATGCCATGCATCCGTCGCGATAGCGATCCTCATGCCAGTTGTTTTCTGAGTTTTGCGATTGAATGCTCTCGTCGATGTGCCGACCAGTCGAGCACTTTCATCGAGCCATCGCGCTCTTCGACGAGGGCAGTGCAGCTTTCCACCCAGTCGCCATCATTATAATAGATAATCTGGCCAACCTGTCGGATCTCTGCGCAGTGGATGTGGCCGCAAACGACTCCATCAACACCGAGATCGGCGGCCGCGCGTGCAACGGCTTCCTCGAACTGACCAACATATTGGACGGCGTTCTTGACCTTCTTCTTCAGATACGAGGACAAGGACCAATAGGGGAGATTCAGGCGACGACGGACAGCGTTGAAAATCACATTCGCCTTGAGCAGCAACGTGTAAGCCTGGTCACCGAGAAAGGCGAGCCACTTCGCGTAAAGGACAACGCTGTCAAACATGTCCCCGTGGGTAACAAGGAGCGTGCGGTTGTCTGCCGTCACATGCAGCGCATCGCGAGCGAGTTCCACGCCGCCGAAGTTGAGGCCGACATAGTCGCGAAACATCTCGTCATGATTGCCCGGAATATAGACGACACGCGTCCCTTTGCGCGCGATCTTGAGGATTCTTCGCACCACTTCATTGTGCTGCGCGGGCCAGTACCAGCCCTTGCGTAACCGCCAACCGTCGATGATGTCCCCGACAAGATAGAGCGTCTCGCACTCGACGGAGTGAAGAAAATCGACGAGCAATTCTGCGTTGCAGCCAGAAGTTCCAAGGTGAATGTCAGAAATCCAGATCGTCCGAAACCGAAGCTTTGGATGAAAGCTGCGTGGTTCTGGTTCATGGATCCAGTCCGGCAAATGGGGAACCGCAACCGAGCCTTGTTTCTGGGCGCGACTTCGTTTCTTTTCAGCTGCATCGAGCTCGTTCGTTGGCATCAAACCTCCTGAAGCGTTTCAAACTGTCCCTGCGATACGGGTAGGCAAGGCATGCCGGGCGCCAACAAACATCTCTATGCGTGCAGCGATTGCTTGCATGTCCGACTGTAGTCGCGCCTTGAGCGAATGGGTGTCCATTGCCGCAAATTCGACCATCTGGGGCATCGAAAGGCCAATGCGAAGATTGCCGCAATAATCGCCATTGGTGTTTGGAATGTACTTGACGGGCTGACCGAGGCGCACGGGACGCAGAGCGGAAACCTGCCCTCCGAAGGACTCACACGCGAGGCTGCGATAGAGTTGGCGGGACTGCTCCAGGTTCATGGCGAGTGCCGACTGACCAAGATCAATCGTGACAAGCGTGCGCATTTCCAGCGGATGCTGCCTGACCTCGTGTGCCTCGTCCCGCATATTTGGTGCCAGCCGCGATGCGCCTATGCGTTTGGTCAGGCAATTGATGGCGTCGTCGAAATGATCGAGCGTTCGCCGAACGTCAGCAGCACTCAGCCCGTTGAACAACTCAAGTTCATATATGCTCGCTTCCAAACGCAAGAGCAGACCCAGGTTGCTTCCATGGGGCAGCATGTCCCGATTCTTCCAGCCCTCCGGCCATTCGGCTCGGTTGAATATCTTCTCGAAACCCTCGAACAGGCCGGACGAGCGCTGGGCAATCTTTTCTGGGATCAAGGCAAAGCCGCTGAAAGGCGGCCCGCCCATGAACTTTGAACCTGTCAGGAAGACAGTTGCTCCGCGTGAAAGATACCCGACAATGGAATCGCGATCGATCCGCGCCTGACAGGCATCGACGACAAAGCAGACCTTGTTGCCGAACCGCCTGCGCAAGGCATCGATATGCGCGAAACTTGGCAGGATCAGGCCAGTCTTCGATCCGTGGACGACATGGACAAGCGGAACTTCATTGTTCAGCAATGCAAATTCGATCGCCACGCAGACCGACAACAATATGTCTTCGGACGGAATCGGAAAGCCACCCGCGCCGCGGATAGGAATGTCCTTGACGACGAAGCTATCCTTCTTCGCGGGATCAACCGGCGCGCCGGGAACAGTCCGAACCCCAAGCGCAGTGCAATCGGCGAAGAAATTGCCGCGCGCCGAATGGGCACACCCGCTCCCCACTTCATCGGAGCCTAGCAGGATGTTCAAAATCCCCGCCTCGCCGCGATTGGCGATAACAAGTCCGACATATTCCAGATCAGTTCCAGAACCTGCAAAAGCGATGTCGACCGTAGCAGGCAGGGCCCAGGTGCTGCGGATGCGCTGGCGCAGTCCATCAAGTGCGTCGCCATAGGCCCCCGGCGACAGTTGCAGATCCGGGGCAAGCGCTGCAAGCCGCCGCGTTACCTCACTGAATGCCGGACCCGAAATGTCATTCGCGGTCGATGAAGAATAGGCCGTCATTGTGCTCGGTCGGGGAGCGACCATATACTGGTTCAGGCCCGTTTCCGGATTGAGCACAATCCGCTGGTCGCCGCCCGTTGTCATCAGTTCAGATGCTGCCGCCGAAAGGTCGGAGCAAACTGCTCTGCGCACAGGCTCAATCGTCTTGGCCAAAGCCGGAATAAGGAGCTCCCCGCCGTTCACAGGCGTCGGGTATCCCAATGGCATGACAGCTTGGGGGCAATTTCGTGACAATAGTCGCAACCAAACTGCAGCCGTCATGTCACATTTATCTGGTTCACTGATTACATGACTATTCAAGCGAGCACGATTCGACCGACGCCAATTCCCTTGGATGTCCGCGCAAATCTTCGAATGATGTTCGTCGCAAAGCATGCGCGATGGACCGGGGATCTGCACCCCGAGGACGGCAATCATGCGCCCTATCATCGCGAAATGCGCGAGATACTCGAAGGGCTTGGATTGAATCTGGTCATCGAAGACAGCTACAAGGCTCTGTTTGACAGGCCGGACGTCGACTTTGTCTTTCCGCTGCTGAACCGCGGCGGATTTCTCAATTCGGAAATGCTCCTGCCGCTCCTGTGCACGCGCCACGGCATCCCGTTTCTGGGCGCGAGCCCCATCCTGCGCGGCCTTTCGGATGACAAGCATCTGACAAAGCTCGAAGCCCGGGCCAACGGCGTTCCAACCGCGCCATGGACGATCTTCCGCAAGGGGGCGCCAATCGACGTCCGTCGCTGCCCGGCCGCCGCCCGGTGGGTCATAAAGCCCAATGCATCCTCGGCATCCTGGGGCGTGCGTGATGCGATTGATCACGCTGATATCCTGGCTGCAGTCGATGCAATTCACCGCGACGGGCATGATGCGATCGTTGAGCCTTTTCTTGAAGGCAGCGATGTCGAGGTCCCCGTGATTACCGTCGGCGGCCGCGAGGCCATCATGCCAATGATGCTCTTTGAACAGGCAGACCCCGCACATTTGCGAACTTATGCCGAAAAGCGCGACCTTGCCGACCGGGCCGACAAATACCGCCTCGTCCCCTTTGATGATCCTCGGCTTAGCCACCAGATCTCGGCGATGACGGAGGCGCTGATCCGCGTGTTCCAGCCCTTTGACTATGGCAGATTCGAGTTCCGCGTCGACCTCGCCACGGGCGACATCCGCTTCCTCGAAGTGAATCTGAACTGCAACCTTTGGTCCCAAAAGGTCTTTGGGCGTTCAGCGCTTCTCGCAGGAATGAGCCAGGACCAGTTGATCGAGACGATCGTCGCCGAGAGCCTCATGCGCCAAGGCCTTTGCGAGCGAGACTCCATCAACCGCTTGTCTCAGGGGCTGGTGGCTTCTGCCAATGGCTGATGGCCGGATTACTGCGCTTGTTCTGGCGGGTCGTCGCGATGGAGTCATTGATCCGCTTGCGGCGGCGTTTGGCGTAGAAGACAAATGCCTTGTGCCAATCGCCGGTCAGCCCCTGATCGTTCACGTGTTGCGTGCCCTTGCATCTTCGCCACTCGTCGCAAGGATCATTGTGTCGATCAACGATCCAAGTCTGCTCGCGGACTTGCCCATTGCGCGCGAGCTTGAGAGAGCAGGGCGTCTTGTTCCCATGAAGGCCAAAGACAATCTGGCCGAAAGCATCTTCGCAGCCGCCGAAGGCATCGATTTCCCCTTGTTGGTCACGACCGCGGACAATGTCCTGTTCACGCATCACGCCGTTTCCGAGATGCACGACCAGGCCTGTGGAGGGAATGCTGACGCAGCCGTCGCCTTTTCCCGCCGCGACGATATCCTTGCCGCACATCCCGATGGCCAGCGCCGCTTCTACAAGTTCGCGGACGACGCCTACTCAAACTGCAACTGCTATTGGATCAGGGATGCATCCGCATTGTCTGCCGCCGAAGTGTTTCGAAGTGGTGGCCAGTTTGCCAAGCACCCCATGCGGATTGCAAACGCGTTTGGAATTCTCAATCTCATAAGATTTCGGTTGGGACTTGGGTCATTGGCTGACGCATTCGAACGGTTTTCCAGCCGGCTGGGCCTCACTCTGCACCCGGTAATCTTCGCAGACGGCGCGCTCGCTATCGACGTCGACAACGCGCGAACGCACAAAATTGCAGGGGAATTGCTGTTTACCCGAATGAATGATGCGCCAGCGCTCTCCCCGCAGGGTCCTGACATCACGCCCGGTTTTCGGCGCTTGCCCGAGTTTCGGCGGCAAATCGGGACGCGATCATGAAAAGAATGAACACCGGAAAGAGCCAGACAATGCGCGCCTGGTAGCGTTCCGCCACGCCGGAGAAGGCAGAACAGACAAGCGCGTTCCCAAGCATGCCGAGGACAAGGAGCAACAGCATGTTGCGCTCTTCTGCATGCAATTGCCGGTATCGCAGGAAAACCCACCCTGCACTCAGCACCAGAAGCATGATCACCAATATGTCGATCGTGTGCAGCAATGCCGAATGGTCGCGCCCTGATTCTGCGAGCGTCGGCAAACCGTCTGCTCCCATTTCCACCTGCCGCTTGAAATTCGTGAGGCCGAGGTCAAATGTGACAAGCTGCTTCAGAATGCCGGATGCAAGTTTGCGCGCTTCCACGCCGGGATAGGTCATCGCCGCGCGAAACACGATTTCGGATTCCTGGGCGCGAATCCTGTCCATTTGCTCTGGTGTCGCAAGATCGTTCAGGCTGTTCTTGTCGAACAGGAAACCGTTGATCGTCCCGGGAATTTTCGTTCCGTAGATTTCGCATACAGCGTAACGCGGCGTTTTGCATTGCTCTTCCAGATACCATTTTCCCGGGCCTTGGGCGATCGAACGCGCGAGCGCCGTCGGAATGCGCTTGCCCGTCGCGCTCACCTTTCCGAACGAAATATAGTTGATCGCTATATTCGCCCCGAAGCCGAAAAGGATCGGAAGCAACAGCCAGCTCAGCATTCTGGCGGAAATTTTCAGGTGGGTCCGGCGCTGAAAAACAAAACACACGACCCCGATAATTGTCATGCCGGCCGCGATTGGCGGAATGCTGGCATGGGCCAAAATTGCGAACATGATCACGAGAGCCAGATAGGACTTGACCCCGAACGAAAGCCGATCACCTGTTGCAATCAGGAGTGTCATTGCGCCGAGCAAAACACCTGCCCAAATATCCGGCACGGTAAAGGCCGCGAAGGCCGCGAGCGGTGTCGCAAAGGCGGCGATGGCAGCCACGGCTGCATAGCTGCGCAATCGCCCCAGTTCCAATACGCTGCCGATGATCGCGCAAAGAATTGAAACCGCGAGCACCTGGACGGCGGCAAGTGCCGTCAGGTCCTGACCCGGCCAGCGCAAGGCATAGGCCGCAACGCTGTAGGTGACGGATCGCGCTGATTTTGTGTCTGCGCCTCGGGCTGCCGGAGCCGGGTCGGGATTGCCGGCCGGATCGACTGCATCGGCAGGAGCGGGGCCGGGCACACGCGATGAGATCTTCGACTCTGCAAACTCGACTGCCTGTTGGCCGGTCTTGAGATACGCCAGGCTGTCGCCCATCAGGTAGGTAGGTCGTCCGAACAGGATCAACGGCCAGAGAAGGAATGCAGCAAAAATCAGCGTGCGACCTGCCAGGGCGCGATCGAGCCGAACCTTCATTGGCCGCCCGCCCCTGACAAAGGCAGTTCAATGGAAATCAAGCCCACCATGCAGCGAATTGGTAGGCGCCGGGGCGGCGATGGCAAGGCATTTCAGCGCGGTGTGCATTTATAGGACGAAAATCTGCCCCTCGTTAATTAGAATTGAACCGTGCTGCGGCTTTGTGCATTATCGAACAAAGAAGGCACATGCTAACAAGCGGACGGGCCACTAAATGTCGGGAAGATCGTGTTGAAAATCCGCGCACTACGCGTTGCACTGCACTCGTCACTTTTGGCCCTCTGCGTGCCAGCCATCGGATGCACGCAGCCTCAAGCGCAGTTGACGGTCGACATCAATGATGTGCACCAGAAAATGGCCGGATGGGAAGTCACGGCGCGGGCGCTGGAATTCGACAAGGGCAATGACCGTTTCGACGGATCCTGGCTCGCTCAGCGCGACGCGTTCGCCGCCATGCTCGTCGACGAGGCCGGCATCGACCGGCTCAGACTCGAAATCAAGAGCGGAATGGAAAATCCGGTCGATTACTGGTCGCTCTTCGCGGCCGGCAAGATCGGATACCGCGCCTATAAGGACCGCTTCTACGAGAAGATTAACGACAATGATGATCCCGCCGCGCTCAACCCGACGGGCATACATTTTTCCGACATGGACTGGCATGTCGAGAATATCGTGCTGCCGGTGCAAAAGCGGCTCGAAGCGCGCGGACGGCGGTTGCGGCTCAATCTTGCCTATGTCGATTTCGGCTGGACGCCGATCAAGGGCACGCTGTCCCACGCCAAAAATCCAGCCGAATATGCCGAGCTGGTCACCGAGAGTTTCCTCCATCTAAAGGCCAAATATGGGCTTGTGCCCGACAGCCTCGAGATCATTGTCGAGCCCGACAACAGCGATAACTGGCGCGGAGTCGAGATTGGCAAGGCGATTGTCGCGACCGCCGCACGGCTTGAAGCGGCGGGATTTCACAATGTCGAGATCATCGCACCCTCGACCGCGAAAGCACAACGCGCGCTCGAATATTTCGGAGACATCAAGCGCGTTCCGGGCGCCGTGGCGCATATGCACACGCTAGCCTATCATCGCTATGACGGGGTGCCAGATGCCCAGGACCTCGACGCCATCAGAAAGGCCGCCCGCGGCGCGAAGCTGACAACCGCGATGCTCGAATATGTTGATGGCGGCGTCGGCGATCTGTTGGCCGATCTTGGCGAGGCGGATGCAGCCTCCTGGCAGAAATACGGCATTGCCGCCCGCCAGCGGACTGACGGGACGGCGTCACCAGGATGGCTTATTGTCACGCACGCCGATCCCGGCGCGCCGCTGAAACTGCGCCTCACCCGAACTGCGCGGGCCCTCGGGCTGATATTTGGGGCCGTCGACCAAGGATCGGTGCGCGTAGGGGCGCGCAGCAACACGGGAAACCTTGCAGCGGCGAGCTTCCTGACGCCTGGGGACAGGCTGATTGTTGCGTTCCAG